>Ga0326597_10013015_pt1 | contig 10947 bp, 11 predicted proteins | sample RVTome_12_FD_203789 | JGI IMG/M metagenome (GOLD analysis project Ga0326597, IMG submission 203789) | Soil microbial communities from uranium-contaminated site in the Upper Colorado River Basin, Wyoming, United States - RVT100D185 | ecosystem: Environmental > Terrestrial > Soil > Contaminated >... | reverse complement strand
TCATAGGTGAACTCCTTGCTCCACATCGTGATGACGGGTTCCTGTTTCGCTGCCGTAGCCATAAAATCCTCCTTACCTTTTAATTATTTTCTCGCTTCTTTTCCGGCAACCTGGAGCCGCACCAGCGCCCAGCGCAGGGCCGCTTCCGCGATATCGAAATCCTTTTCACCGCTGCTCGAATCCCGCATTCGTTGCTCGGCCCGCTCCTTCGCCTGCTGCGCGCGTGCCGTATCGATTTCGGCGGCGAACTCGGCCGCCGGAGCGAGCACGGTCATGACATTATCCAAAACCTCGGCATAGCCGCCGCTCACCGCCACGTAGCGCTTCGCACTCCCTTGTTTATAGCTCATCTCGCCGGGCTCCAAAAGGGTCAGGAAAGAGATGTGATTCGGCAGCACGCCAAACTCGCCCAACGCGCCAGGCGCGGTGACCTCATCGACCTCTTCGTCGAGCAGCAGCCGGCTCGGCGTTACGACTCTCAGCCTGATTTTATCCGCCATCTTATCTCAACTACTTGAACGTATGGAACGGCTGGAACGAAAAGCGGCGACTCGTTCAAAAAGGTCAAATCGTTCAAGCCGTTCAAAACGTCGCGCAATTCATCGTCCGGTTAGCTCGCCGCCATTTTCTTCGCCTTCTCGACGGCCTTCTCAATCGTACCGACCATGTAAAAAGCCTGTTCCGGTATATCGTCGTGCTTGCCTTCGACGATTTCCTTAAAGCCGCGAATCGTATCCTTCAGTTCGACATACTCGCCGGGTGTGCCCGTAAAAGCCTCGGCGACGTGAAACGGTTGCGACAGAAAGCGCTGCATCTTGCGCGCCCGCGCCACCGTGAGCTTATCGTCTTCGGAAAGCTCGTCCATGCCGAGAATTGCGATGATGTCTTGCAAATCTTTATAGCGCTGCAGAATCAATTGCACCTGGCGCGCGGTATCATAGTGCTCGCTGCCGACGACATGGGGATCGAGAATACGGGAAGTGGAATCCAGCGGATCCACCGCGGGATAAATCCCCAGCTCGGCGATCTGCCGCGAGAGCACCGTGGTCGCATCCAGATGCGCGAAGGTCGTCGCTGGCGCCGGGTCGGTCAAGTCGTCGGCGGGCACGTAGATAGCCTGCACCGAGGTAATCGAACCCTTGCGCGTGGAGGTGATGCGCTCCTGGAGCTCGCCCAGGTCGGTGGACAGCGTCGGCTGATAACCGACGGCGGAAGGCATGCGTCCGAGCAAAGTCGAAACCTCAGAATTGGCCTGGGTGAAACGGAAAATGTTGTCGATGAAGAGCAGCACGTCGCGGCCCTCATCGTCGCGGAAATATTCCGCGAGCGTCAGCGCGGTCAAAGCGACCCGGGCGCGCGCCCCGGGCGGCTCGTTCATCTGGCCGTAAACCAGCGCGGCTTTATTGATGACGCCCGACTCTTTCATTTCGAGCCAAAGGTCGTTGCCCTCGCGGGTGCGCTCGCCGACGCCGCCGAAGACAGAATAGCCGCCATGCTTCATGGCGACGTTGTTGATCAGTTCCATCAAAATGACGGTCTTGCCCACGCCGGCGCCGCCGAACAGGCCGACTTTGCCGCCGCGAGCGTAAGGCGCTAGCAGGTCGACGACTTTGATGCCGGTTTCCAGAGATTGAACCTTGGTTTCCTGGTCGACGAACTCCGGTGTCGGTCGATGAATCGGATAGGATTTCTTGGCGTTGATCGGCCCCAGTTCATCGACCGGCTCGCCGATGACGTTAAGCACCCGCCCCAAAGTTTCCGGACCCACCGGCACGGTGATCCCGGCGCCGGTGTCCGTTGCATCCATGCCGCGAACCAGACCCTCGGCGGTATCCATGGCAACGCAACGAACGGTGTTTTCACCCAAATGCTGCGCCACCTCCAAGATGAGATTCCCTTCCTGGTCGCTGATGGCGGGATTGCTGACCTTGAGCGCGTTATAAATAGGTGGCAGCGACCCGCCGGGAAACTCGACGTCCACGACCGCTCCCAGCACCTGGATAATCTTTCCGATGTTCATAGCTTTAGAACCTCCAACTGTCGTGCTCGTGGATCGTGTTCGTGCTCGTCAAAAGGGAGAATTCCGAAAATACGAGCACGAGCCACGAACACGAGCACGTTCCTATCATTTCAATGCTTCCGCCGTGCCGACGATTTCCATCAGCTCGCGGGTGATCGAAGCTTGGCGCGCCCGGTTCATCTGCAAAGTCAGACGGCCCATCATTTTGGACGCGTTGCTGGTTGCCGAATCCATCGCCGTCATGCGCGCGCCATGTTCGCTGGCAATCGCCTCCAATAGCGCCCGCTGCGCCGCCACCTCGGTAATCCGCGGCAAGAGGCTGGCCAGGAGTTCCTGCACTCCGGGCTCGTAAAGGTACTCCGTTGGTTGTTGTCCCGCCGTCACGCTCGCTTCCGTCAACGCGACCGGCAAAAGCTTTTCCAGCGTCGGCACCTGAGAAAGCGCCGAACGAAAACGGCTGTAAAGAATGTAAACCGCATCGGTCTCGCCGCCGACGAAACGATTAATCAGTTTCCGGGCGATCTCCGCCGACAATTCTTCGGCGGGGGTGGCAAGAATCCCGATATGGCGGTCGGCGATGCTCGCCCGGCGCCGGCGAAAGTAATCCGCGCCCTTGCGGCCGACCAGAGTGAGTTCGATTTCCTTATCGCCGGTGTTTTTCCGCATGAACGCCTCAGCGGCGCGAATGAGATTGGCGTTGTAGCCGCCGCACAGGCCGCGGTCGGAAGTAAACAGAACCAGATGCAGTTTCCTTTCCTCGCGGACTCCTAATAAAGGATGGGCCTCGCTGGACACACGCGCACCGACGTTTTTGAGCAGCTCCATCATTTTCTCGGCGTAGGGCCGCGCCGCCACCGCCGCTTCCTGGGCGCGGCGCAGCTTGGCCGCCGAGACCATCTTCATGGCCTTGGTGATCTGCTGCGTGTTGCGAATCGAACCGATCCGCTTACGGATTGCTTTGAGAGTCGCCATCGCTAACGCGGTTTCGAGTTGCGAGTTTTGGGTTTCGGGTTAACTCGAAACTCCAAACCCGAAACTCGAAACTAACCTTTGAACGCCCCTTTAAACTCTCCCAACGCCTTAGTTATCTTGGCGCGCAGGTCGCCGTCCAGTTCACGCTTCTTAAGTATGTCGGCAAAGATATCCGGGTGCTTCGATTCGATGAACGAATAGAGTTCCTGCTCGTATCTCTTCAATACCGCGAGCGGCAGCTCATCGACGAAGCCGTTGGTGCCTGCGTAGAGGATTAGAATTTGTCTTTCCACCGCCAGCGGCTCGTACTGCCCCTGTTTGAGCAGTTCGACCAGACGCGCGCCGCGGTTAAGTTGCCGCTGCGTCGCCTGATCCAAATCCGAGCCAAACTGGGCGAAGGCCGCCATTTCCCGATATTGCGCCAGCTCAAGCCGCAGCGTGCCGGCGACCTGCTTCATCGCCTTCATCTGGGCGTTGCCGCCGACGCGGGAGACCGAGATGCCGACGTTGATCGCCGGGCGGACGCCGGAATAAAAGAGATCGCTTTCCAAAAAGATCTGCCCGTCAGTGATCGAAATGACGTTGGTCGGAATGTAGGCGGAAACGTCGCCCGCCTGGGTTTCGATGATCGGCAGCGCCGTCAGCGATCCGCCGCCGCGCGCGTCGCTCAACTTGGCTGCGCGCTCCAGCAGGCGGGAGTGGAGATAGAAAACGTCCCCAGGAAAAGCCTCGCGTCCGGGCGGACGGCGTAGCAGCAGGGACAATTGCCGGTACGCCACGGCGTGCTTCGAGAGATCGTCGTAGATCAACAGCGCGTGGCCGCCGTTGTCGCGGAAATGTTCGCCCATCGTGCAGCCGCTGTAGGGCGCGATGTATTGCAACGGCGCGGACTCGGAAGCCGTAGCCGCGACGACGATGGTGTACTCCATGGCACCGACTTCTCTGAGCCTATCGACGACCTGGGCGACCGTGGAGCGCTTCTGGCCGATGGCGACGTAAATGCAGGTCACGTTGCCGCCTTTTTGATTGATGATCGTATCGATGGCGACGGCGGTCTTGCCGGTCTGGCGGTCGCCGATGATCAGCTCGCGCTGGCCGCGCCCGATGGGGATCATGCCGTCGATGGCTTTCAACCCGGTTTGCAGCGGCTCTTTGACCGGCTGGCGCGCGACGATGCCGGGCGCCTTGATCTCGATGCGCCTTCTGTCCTTGGAATCGATGGGGCCGCGCCCGTCGATGGGCTCGCCCAGGGCGTTCACGACCCGTCCGACCAGCGACTTGCCGACCGGCACCTCGGCGATGCGGCCCGTGCGCTTCACCGTGTCGCCCTCTTTGATCATGTGGGTCTCGCCGAACAGAGCGGCGCCGACGTTGTCTTCTTCGAGGTTGAGCGCGACGCCGAAAATCCCATGGGGAAATTCCAACAGCTCGCCCGCCGCGACCTTATCGAGCCCATGGATACGCGCGATGCCGTCGCCGGTCGAGAGCACGGTGCCAATCTCCTGAATCTCGACGCTCGTTTCGTAATCGCGGATCTGCTCTTTGATGATTCGGCTGATCTCCGCTGTCCCTATCTCCATGGTTCGCTCCTTAATATTCGCGCGCGATGCGCTGTTTCATTTTCTCAAGCTGGGTGCGCACGCTGCCGTCGTAAACCTTGCCTTCCAATTCTACCAACAGGCCGCCGAGCAGACTTGGGTCCGTCTCTTGCTGCAACACGACCTCTTTGCCGGAAATTCCTTTAAGCTGCTCGCGCAGCCGCTCGACCATCGCCGGCTCGAGCCCGGCGGCGCTGACGACTTTCGCCTCGACCCGCCCCTTGGCCTCGTTGAGGAGACGCCGGTAGCAGTTGACGATGCCGGGCAGATGAGCGAGACGGTCGCGCTCTAACAGAAGCGAGAGAAAGTGAATCGACAGCACCGACAGTTCCAGGCCGTTGGCCACCTGAATGAGAATTCTCTTGCGACTATCCATCGGGAACGCCGGATTCGTCAACGCCGCTTGCAGCTCGGACCCGCTAAAGGCCGCGTAAAACTGCTCGATCTCCTGGCTGATTTTTTCTTCCTGGCCCGCCTCGCGCGCCAGTTGAAAAAGCGCCCTGGTATATCTGCGGGCTAAACGACCTTCAATCACCGCGTCCGTCCGATACTTTGAATGAAGTCTTCCGCCAAACGGTCCTGATCGCCGGAGGAGAGATGGCGCTCGAGCAGTTCTCGCGCAGTGGATTCGGCCTGAACGGCCATGTCGACTCGGATTTTCTGCCGCGCGGTTCTTACTTCTTGATCGGCGAGAAAGACTGCGTCATCTTTTATCTTCGCCGCCAGCGATTCGGCTTCGGCGATCAGTTTGCTCTTTTCTCTTTCACCGTCGGCCCGCAACTCGGCCTGAATCGAATCGACATCTCGTTGGATACCGGCCAACTTCGCTTGATAGTCGCTCACCACCGCCTCGGCCTGTTTTTTACTCTCCGCCGCGCTTTCAATCGAAGTTAAGATCTCCGCGCGCCGCGAACGCACAAAGTCGCGCACCACCGGCAGGGCGAATTTTTTTATGATATAAGCGTAGATGAGAAAATTGCCGAGCGGGAATAAAATTTGGGTAATCGAGGGGGCATGATGTTCGGCTTCGGCGGCCGAGGCCCAGGCCTGGGCGACGGTCAATATCTCTATGTAACTCACGCCAGGTTCCTTCCGAGAATTTTGCTGGCCATCTGCCGGGCTACCGTCGCCGCCTCGGTGGCAGCGAGCTGCCGCTCCCCCGCCACCTGGCTCGCGACATCCCGGCGCGCAAGCTCCAGGGTGGCGGTCGCTTCCTGGCGCGCCTGGCTCAATACCTGCTCGCGCCGCTGCCGCGCTTCTTGAAGGATCGACTCCTTAGCCGCTCCGCCGGCGGCCTGGGCCTGAGCGATCCGCTCTTCGTACTGCGCTTTGAGGCGAGCGCCCTCCCGCTCCAAGTCGGCGGTGTCGTGGAGGGCGCCGGCAGTCTTGCCTTCGCGCTCTTCAAGCAGTTTTAGATATGGGCGAAAAAGAACCTTGTCGAGAACAAACCACAAGACGAGAAAAAGGACGATTTGATAGACGACGCTTAAGTCTAAGGAAATCATGCGCTAACTTTCACCACCGGGTAAATTCTCGTCAGCAGTTCAATCGCCTGTCCCTTGAGCGGGTTCACGCTCAAGAAAAAAACCTGCCTTCTAATGAGGAACGTACGAACTTGGATACGGAGTGAACGGCGAACCGAAGTCTATTTCTCGGAATCAGCCTGCAGCTTGGGCGCTTGAGCCCCCACAGCCATCTCGGCGGTCGCGGCCTGAAAACCCGCGACTCCGCCTTTTTGTTTTGCCACTCCCATGGAGCAGTCACCATCAAAAACCACGCCCTCCGTAACAGTCAACCGAGGGGTGGCAACATTCCCGTAAAGCCGCGCCGGCGCCACGAGTTCGATTTTCTCTTTGGCCGTCACGTTGCCTTCCACCCGACCGTGAATCACGACCGTTTGGCCGGATATTTTGGCTCGCACTTCAGCTCCCTCTCCGATGACCAGCCTGCCCTGGCACTGGATCTCCCCATCTACGCTGCCGTCGATTCTAGCGTCTCCTTGAAAATTCAACTGACCGCTTACCCGGCTTCCCTTGTGCAGAGACGCCACCAATCGCGACTCAGTCGGCCGGGGCGGCTCCTTCACGGGCGCGGGCTCCGACGACATCGTGGTTGCAACTGGACGTGGTTCCCCACCCACGGGCCGCTCGGCTTCCAACTCTTTCTTTCCACCGGGGTTTCGATCGAACCAAGCCATAGAAAGGCCCCCCCTGTTTTAAGCAAATTTTGCTATAGCATTCAGGGCGGTCATTGTCAAAAGTGGAGTGCCACGGCCTTGGCCGTCCTCCTCCGAGTATGCCCCTTGGATGGAATCCGGAGTGAGACCCTGAGCTCGATTCGCAGGGTCGATTTAATTTGCCCCAGTGCTAGGTACCGGCTACGTACAGTTGCATTGCCTGCCTTTAAACCCTACCTTCCTACTGCCGCCGATGCCTCGAATCGACCGACCGCAACCCACCGAAGAGTGCACGTGGTATTTGTCCGTCCTTGACCCCTGCTCGCGGTTTGTTTAGCTTAAGGCAGGAGGCTCGATCATGCCTTACGCGAGAAACGCTGCCATCCTGTTTTTTTTCTTCCTGTTGCTAATCGCCACCCCGCTCGCCGCGCAGACGCTGCTTCGGGTGGCGACTCCGGGCGCGCTCACCGGCGCGCTGCCGATTTATATCGGCGCCAAAAAGGGTATCTTCAACAAGTACGGGCTTGCCGTCGAAGTCATCGCCACACGCAATGAGCAGATGAACATGCAGGCGCTGATGTCGGACAGCGTTCAGTTCCTCACCTCGAGCACGACGGGGCTTTTTTACCTCGGCAAGCAGGGATTAGATGGTGTCGGAATCGCCTCGTGGAACAACGGCTCCCCTTATAGCCTTGCCAGCCGGCTAAAGATAAAGGACCTCAAGGAATTGAAAGGTAAGAAAATCGCCTCCAGCGGTGTCGGCGGCCGAGCCGACGCCTTTGTAAGGTTCATGCTGGCCAAGGTGGGCCTCGACCCCAAGACCGACGCGCAGATCATGGGGTTGTCGGGCGGCTCCTCCGTCCGCCTTGCCGCCGTTCTTTCCGGCAACCTTGACGCCACGCTGATTTCATCATTGCAAGGGCGCTACGCTGAGAAGCTCGGCCTCACGGTGATTACGGTGCCCCTGGAATATATGTGGGGAATCAACTTGACGCGCAGATCGTTCATGGCAAAAAACCGCGAGCTGGTAAAAAATTATCTCCGGGGGCTTGCGGATTCAGTGCGCTTGATGATGGCAGATAAGGCCACGACTCTCGCCGTCATGTCGCAGGTTTTGAAAATTGACGACCAGGACAGTTTGGAATATTCGTACCGGATCATGCGCGAAGACTCCCGGCCCGATCTTTTTCCCACCGAGGAGTCGATCGTCAACGTGCTCAAAACCATGAGCTACGAGGACCCGGCATTCTTGACCATTCCGCCCTTCAAGTTTTTCGATCTTTCATTGATCCAAGAACTCAAGGCGGAGTCGCGCTAAAGAAATCATAAGGAGAAACTATGAGGCTAGTTCTAATCATTCTGACATCGCTGATGATCCTCAACGCCGGGCAGACCGGAGCCGAACCGGTGCGCGGGGCCTATCCGTCCGCCAACGTACAGTTCTTGCCGGCGTTCGTCGCTTTGGAGAAAGGTTTCTATAAACGTGAAGGGTTGGACGCCGAGCTGATCTCCGTGCGCAGCGCCGTCACCGCCGTGCAGGCGCTCCTCGGCGGACAAATTCATTTCATTTTCACCGTCGGGCCGCAGATGCCGTCGATCTGGGAAGGCAGCGATATTATCCTGCTGGCCCAGCAGGTGGGCCGGCCGACGTTTTCGATGATCGTCACTCCCGACATCCAGAAGGTCGCCGACCTCAAAGGCAAAAAGATCGGCGTGAGCTTCGGTGGCTCGACCTTCTCCGGCACCAAGGCCTTGCTGGAACTGAATAAGCTGATCCCTGACAAAGACGTTCAGTACGTCAGCATTCCCGGCAGCCAGCCGAAAATCGCCGCCATGCAACAGGGCATTATTCAGGCGGCCTTGCTCGCCCCGCCCGCCGATTTCATCGCGATCAAGGCGGGCTTCAAGCGTCTGGTCAATTTGGCGGACGCTTTTAAGGATACTGCTTTCACCGGTCTCGCCGCCACGGGGAAAACCATCAAAGAAAACCCGCAATACGTAAAGCGCATGGTGCGCGCCATCGTGCGCGCCGTCTATCATACCCGCGACTATCCCGAAGACGCGATTCATACGATGGTCAAACACTGGCGCATGGAGCGCGAAGCCGCGGTCGACGCCTATCAGTTGATCCGCGAGGCGCTGAATCCCGTCCCCACAGAGAAAGGCGTGGAGCTCATGGCCCAGTGGCAGGCGGTCGCCTTGAACGTAAAACCGAAACGCGCCGCGCGTGAATATATGGACCTCCGACTCGTCAACGAAGTCGTCGCCGAATTAGCCCAAAAGTGAGGGAAAAATGTTTAAGAAACTTCTCTTTATTACAGCTTTGCTAATCAGCGCACCGAACGGCTTCGCCGCTGACTCACCGGAGAAAAAAGGGCCGCTCTACGCGACCCTGAAGACCAGCCTGGGCGACATCGTCATTCAATTGTTCGACGACAAGGCGCCGAAAACCGTCGCCAACTTCGTCGATCTCGCCTCGGGAACAAAAGAATGGACCGATCCCAAGACGCGGGAGAAGGTGAAGCGGCCGTTATATAACGGCACGATCTTTCACCGGGTCATCCCGGGCTTCATGATCCAGGGAGGCGATCCGCTGGGTAACGGCACCGGCGGGCCTGGCTATCGCTTCGGAGACGAGTTTCATCCCGACTTAAAGCACTCCAAGCCCGGTATTCTCTCCATGGCCAACGCCGGACCGAATACCAACGGCAGCCAGTTCTTCATCACGCACCAACCAACGCCGCAGCTCGATAATAAACACAGCGTTTTCGGCGAAGTGGTCAAAGGGCAGGACGTCGTGGTGGCGATTGGCAACGTGCCGCGCCGTGTCACGGACAACCGGCCGATGAAAGACGTGGTGATCCAGGAAGTGATAATCTCGCGGGGAAGCTATTAGACGGAATCGCTGCGCGAGAAAGTCGAGAAGTAGAAGGCTAACCTCAGACTGGCTTTTTCCCTGGTCTAGCCGCCAAGGAAAAACGAGTCTGGTTAACGAGGTTATGGCAGAACTGGGTGCGAAGTCGAATGGAATGCACTGCACTTTGTCGCTCGTTTATCGTTTCGTCGACGTTGATTGCCTCGGCTTTAAGACGCGCTAAATGACGTGTCACACAAACGACAGGAAGAGGCGATGTATCGATGCTCTTTGCTAACGGCTCAACTACTGTTATGCGGTTATATCCTTCTCTCACCGACCTCTCCTAATGTCGTTGTGGCACAGACTGTTCAGCAGATCGCAAAGAAAGTGATTGCCTCTACGGTACTTCTGGTTATGGAGAACCCTAGCGGACGTCAAGTGTCTCTTGGCACTGGTTTCTTTGTCCGTGCTGGTGAAGTCGCTACCAATTATCATGTCATCGCCGGGGCGACGCGTGGGTACGCAAAGCTCGTCAACGATAATAAGAAGTACGAAATCGAGGGCATCACTGCTCGGGATCCAACTCATGACTTGGTCTTGCTGAAGATAGGGGCGGCATTTGCGCCGCCCCTATCTCTTTCTAATAGTGATGAAATCCAGATTGGGGACGCGGTGTATGCGGTTGGAAATCCGCAAGGTCTAGAAGCGACCTTCTCCCAAGGAAATGTCAGCAGCATCAGGGAAACGGAGGCGGGAAAGCTCATCCAATTAACAGCTCCTATTTCCCCGGGCAGTAGTGGCGGCCCAGTGGTGAATTCGAGGGGTGATGTGATTGGTGTGTCGGTAGCGACGATTAGAGGCGGCCAAAATTTAAATTTTGCTATTCCGTCAAACTACCTGAAGGTTTTGTTCGCGACACCTGGAGACGCGAAACCGCTCTTTACTGCGAAAGGGCCGGGGAAGCCTCTTATACCCGAGATTGGCAAAGGACCGCTCTCCGCGATGCTGAAAACCACCATGGGTGAGATCGTCATTCAATTGTTCGACCACAAGGCGTCGAAGACCGTCGCCAACTTCGTCGACCTCGCCACGGGCGCTAAGGAATGGACCGATCCCAAGACCCGTGAGAAAGTGAAACGGTCGCTTTACAACGGCACGATCTTCCATCGGGTCATCCCCGGCTTCATGATCCAAGGGGGCGATCCGCTGGGTAACGGCACCGGCGGGCCTGGCTATCGCTTCGGAGACGAGTTTCATCCCGACTTAAAGCACTCCAAGCCCGGTATTCTCTCCATGGCCAACGCCGGACCGAATACCAACGGCA
>Ga0326597_10013014_pt1 | contig 10948 bp, 10 predicted proteins | sample RVTome_12_FD_203789 | JGI IMG/M metagenome (GOLD analysis project Ga0326597, IMG submission 203789) | Soil microbial communities from uranium-contaminated site in the Upper Colorado River Basin, Wyoming, United States - RVT100D185 | ecosystem: Environmental > Terrestrial > Soil > Contaminated >... | reverse complement strand
CCAGGCGATTTGTCAGAGTGACTCAATCTGCCTTGTCCTTTCGTAAAAGCCCTTGGTCAATCTGACCGGATTCCCGTCGATAGCCTAGGCCAGACCGGGTCACCAGCGCTGTTTCCGATCGCTGTTTCCGATCGCTGTTTCCGACACCGACACGCCCTGTCGCAGTGAAGTCTGGCCCGTAACCCACTATGAATCCAGCTCTTTGTCCCTTCGACTCGCGCCGAATCTCCCCTCTCTCGTAACGGCACAGCGGTTGCTTACTGCCCAGTGAAAGGCCCGGCCGGGTGTGACGCCCTCAGGGCCTTGCACGGCTGGCCGCCGCGACACGAGGACAGGAAACTTCAGCAAGAGGGGACGGCATGAGAGGAGCGATCGCAAAAGGCCTGGCGGTCTTATCCACCACGGCAGTCCCCCTAGGTCTCGCCCTGGCTCAGGGGAACGCGGAGAAGGGCAAGGCCCCCTTCGCCAAGTATTGCGCCGCCTGCCACGGCCCAAGCGGGAAGGGGGACGGCGCAGCGGCCGCCGCGCTCAACCCGAAGCCCAAGGACCTGACGGACAAGGCGTACGTGGCGGGGCTCAAGGACGACTACCTCTTCACCCTCATCCAGAAGGGTGGGGCCGCCGTCGGAAAATCCCCGCTCATGGCCGGCTTCGGCGCCCAGCTCTAGGAAGGGGACATCAAGGACGTGATCGCCTTCGTCAGGAGCCAGGCGAAGTGAGGAGCTTGCCATGTCGACGCGGCGCATCGCTCGCATGAAGGTCGGTCGCATCGCGGTTGCGGGGCTCCTCGTGGCGCTGGCGGGCTGCGCAACGGTCCCCGAGAAGCCCAAGCTCATCGAGTTGATGTGGCCCGAGCCGCCGCTGACCCCGCGGATCAAGTTCGTCAGGACGCTGGCGAGCGACCGCGACCTGGGGCACGCCCCGAACTTCACTGATCTTCTCCTCGAAGCGGTCGCCGGGAAAAAGCCCCTGGCCGGCCACCTGGCTGAGCCGATGGATATCGCGGTCTCCGACGACGGGCAGCGGGTCTATGTCTCCGACCACGGCCAGGGGCTGGTCTACCGCTTCGACCTCGAGAAGAAGGAGCTAACCCTCCTAGGGAAGGACCGGTCGTTCGACCGTCCTTTCGGCGTGGCGCTGGATAGCGCCGAGAACCTCTACGTGGTGGAGCAGGCGGCGAAGCGGATCACGGTCCTCGATCGAGCCGGGAAGCTCGTGAAGACCCTCCTCGATCCGAGCCTCGAGCGCCCCACCGACATCGCAATCGACCGGGAGCGAGGACGGATCTACGTGGCGGACCCGGCCAGGAAAGAGTCGGCCGAGCACACGGTGAAGGTTTTCAATCTCGACGGGAAGCTCCTGGAGAAGGTGGGGAAAGACAAGGGGAAGTGCGAGGGGTGCCTCTACTTCCCCACATATGTGACGGTGGACCGTGAGGGGAGGCTCTACGTCACGAACACGATGAGCGCCAGGGTCGACGTGTTCGGCCCCGACGGGAGGTATCTCAGGCGCTTCGGCGAGCGCGGAACGGACTTCGGAATGTTCGACCGGCCGAAAGGGGTTGCGCTCGACTCCTTCGGGAATCTCTATGTCGTGGACTCGGGCTGGTCGAACGTCCAGATCTTCAACGGGAAGGGCGAGGTGCTCCTCTTCTTCGGCGGGCGCGGCGCCTACCCGGGCCTCCTGAAGAATCCCTCGGGTATCGCCATTGATGGAAAGAACCGGATCTACGTGGCCGACTACCTGAATTACCGGGTGTCGGTCTATGAGCTGGTCAACACCACCGCCGAGGATGCCTTCCGTACGCTGCCGACGGCGGGAAAAGCGGGAAAAGAAGGGGGTGAAGCTACTCCAAAGACCGTTGGGACTGGAATGCCGCAGAAGAACCAGGCGAAAGGAGGCGGAAAACGATGAGAACCAAGGTTCTATTGTTCCTCGTTCTAATGCTCCTGCTGACCGCGGGCGTGGCGTGGGCAGCAGCTCCAGGGGCCGGGATGCTGACCACGAACCACGACTTCACACAGGGCGAGTTCGCGGCGGATGTGGGGCTCTGCACGTTTTGCCATACGCCCCACAAGGCAGCCACGCAGCGCCTGCTCTGGAACCACGAGCTGCCGAACCAGGTGTACACCTGGGGGGACACGACCCACACCATGGGCGGCACGCAGCTCCCTACCATTGACACGAGCTGGACCGGACCGACTCGGTACTGCCTCTCGTGCCACGACGGGAGCGTCGCCTTCGGCTCAGTTTACTGGTTCGACAAGGCGCAGCACCTAGGCGCAGCCAAGATACCTGTTGCGAATGCTGCAGAGGATAACATGACGTTCCACCCGAACAAGCTGATCGGCCTCGGCGGTAACCTGGCGGGCAACCACCCGGTGGCCGTCCCCTATCCCTACCAGCAGGCCAAGAACACCTATAACGGCGCGACCACGGGCAACGAGGTAGTCCTCGGCGAGTTCGTATCAGATCCGGGCGCCAACAAGATCCGCCTCTTCAACAACCCGGCCGGGAGCCAGGTGGTGGCCGGGGCAGCGGCCGGCACAACCGGAATCGAGTGCTCCTCCTGCCACGACCCTCACAACGGCTCTACGGTGGAGGACAAGTACTTCCTCCGCGGCAAGCTCAAGGGATCAGCGGGATATATCTGCCTGAAGTGCCACACCAAGTAGCCAGGCGAGAGGCCTGAAGGAAGGAGGTGACAACCTTCAGGCCTCTCTTACCGGCGCTTCCTCCAAAGTTTGCCGTCGGAGTATGCAGGAGGCCTCAGGGCGGCGGGGTCCCGCGTCACCCAGATCGATGGGTTGTTGCCGGGTTTCACTCGTGCAGCCGCTGCCCACGGGGATGACGCGGGCACGACTCGACGCCCTGGTCGGGGAGCAAATCTACCGGCAGAGCTGCGTCGTGTGCCACGGTGAGAAGGGAGACGGCCAGACCCCGCTCGGCCAGAGCCTCGTTCCCCGTCCGCGGGACTTCACCAGAGCGCAGGAGATGGCGGCCATCAGCGACAGGCAGTTGGCCCAGGTGATCGCTGGCGGGAGTCCGGGCACCGCCATGGCCCCGTGGCGCGGCGTCCTGAACTCCGAGGACATCAGGCGGGTCATCCTGTTCATCCGCCAGACGTTTCTGCGCGCGCCGTAACAGGTGCGTCAAGCAAGACATGCCAGAGAGGAGAACGGCGAATCGGATGCGGATCTTGCTGACCATCGCGGCGTGCGGGTGTCTGGCGGCGGGGCTACTGGCCGGCTGCAGCGCGGAAACGCGCCAGAAGATCCTGCCCTATTTCTTCGATGGCTTCTCGACCACCGAGCAGAGGCAGCGACCCCCGACCCGACGCGTCCGCCGGGATCTCCTCCAGGAGATGGAAGAGCTGAAGCGCGAGCTGGCCGACGCGCGGGCGGCCTCGAAGGCACAAGAGCGGCCACCCGAGGAGACGCGGCCCCCTGTCGAGCGGGCGAAGGGATGGCAGGACGCCTCCGCGATCCTGCCAAAGGACAGCTCGGGCCTCGTGGACTGGGTCGAGGCGCTCAAGGCCGGGACCGTCGCTCCCCGGCCAGCCATCGATCCGAGGAAGCCAGGCCATGCGCCCCTTGACCTCGACCTCGATCTGACGACGTCGGGCTCGCGGACGTTCCGCGTCAGATATTCCCATACCCCGCACACCGAGTGGCTGACCTGCGCGAACTGCCACCCGGCGATCTTCCCGCTGAGTCGGCAGGCAACCCCGACCCTCATCACCATGGCCAAGATCAAGAAAGGCGAGTACTGCGGCGCCTGCCATGGCAGGGTGGCGTTCGGGACCGAAGGCGAGTGCGCCAGGTGCCACACGAAGATCCCTGCGAGGGCCGAATGGCGGCCGGCCGAGGAGGCGCGCAAACCCATCGAGCGCGCTGCCACGTGGGAAGAGGCGGTGAAGCTGTTGCCGGTGACGGCCGGTGGCCCTGACTGGGCCAAGGCCCTGACCGAGGGCGTGATCGCCCCCCGCCCGAGCATGGATCCGAAGGCGGAGGACGAGTCTATCTTCCCGCTGGAGGTGGATCTGGTCCCGCCCGACGCTCCAGCCTTCAAGGTGGTGTTCCCCCACGAGGCGCATACCAAGGTGCTGTCCTGTCCCACCTGCCACCCGGGGATCTTTCAGATGGCCGCCGGAGCGGATCCCATCACCATGGAAAAGATCTTCGCCGGGGAGTATTGCGGGCGATGCCACGGGAAGGTGGCGTTCCAGCCCGCGACCGCGTGTGGCCGCTGTCACCCCGTGATGGCGGGAGGGTAGCGTGCGCTTCCCGGCACGGCTCGTGTCCGGCCTTTTCCTCGCGAGCCTTCTCGTGACCTCCGCGCTCGCGGTCGAGGGGGACATCGTCTTTAAGCGGAAGGACGGTGAAGGGGGTATATCCCCGGCCGTATCCCCGGCCGTATTCCCGCACTGGGTCCATCGCATTCGGTACAAGTGCTATGCGTGCCATCCCGCGGTCTTCGAAATGAAGGCCGGGGCCAATGCCATCACGATGGACGCGATTCAGGAGGGCAAGTTCTGCGGGGCCTGCCATAACGGCAAGATCGCGTGGGAGGTGGGCTTCGAGACCTGCAACCGGTGCCATGTCGAGAGGTGACCAGGGCGTTTCCTGGCAGCGCTCCGGGCTCCTGGTCGCCGCCGCGGTTTTCTCTTGCGCCGGCACGGCATGGGCGCAGCCGTTCCGACTCGGCACCTGGGAGGGGAGCCTGGAAACCCTGAGCTCGTTCACGCGCCAAGAGACCAGGACGGGCGACCAGCGCTCACGCTCCCAGGACATCCTCTCCGAGGAGCGCCTCAACGTGAGGAACACCGGGGCGTATATCTTCGACCCGAGGCTCGTGACCCTGTCGCTCGGGGGAAGCTTCGGGATCTTCCAGGATCGGTCCAGCTTCGACGGGGACACCAGGACGAGCTTCGACACGCTGCTGGGGTACGACGCGTTCGCTTCCGTGCTGTCGGACCAGCCCCTGTCGCTGAACGTCTTCGCGAACCGGACCCAGTCGGTCACCTCCCGCGAGCTGGCCGGCCGGAGCGAGGGCATGACCGAGAACCGGGGAGCGACCCTCTTCGCGAGGGGGGTGTACATCCCTTCCACGCTCAGCTTTCGCCAGGAGCTGCTGGACGAAGAGTCCCGGGTCGCCGACATCGTCGCGCGCCGGTCCGAGCAGAGGAACATCTTTCGGTACGAGGGGGAGCGCGGCTGGACCGACAGCGAGATGGGCCTTGTCTACGAGTTCGTGGACGACACGGATCGGGTGTTCCCTTCGCTCAGCTTTCGGAGCCACGACGCGCAGGCGAACTACAGCCTGGACTTCGGCGAGGAGCTGAACCGCCGCTGGGACTCCAGGCTGGGCTACTTCACGCGCAGCGGAATCGCCGACACGGCATTCTGGACCGCGGAGGAGTCGCTGCGGGTGGATCATACCGAGCAGCTCCGTACCGACTACCGCTACCTTTTCGTCCGCAGCGAGACCGACGGCGGCGCCAATACCATGCACACCGGCCTGGCGAACCTGCAGCATCGGCTGTACGAGAGCCTCACGACCACCGCCGGCCTGGACGCTGTCCGCCAGATCTTCCCCCAGGGCGAAAGGGACAGCTACCGCGGCCGCCTCGGCTGGGTCTACACCAAGCGCCTGCCGCTGGGAGGCCGGCTGACCGCCGGGCTGGGGGGGAGCCTTCAGTATGAAGATGACGAGTTCAAGGCCACCGAGGCGTCTGTCTCTCAGGAAACGCACACCGCCGGGACCCCGGTCGCGCTTCCGATGCCCCTCGACAACCTGCTCGTGGTCACCTCCTCCGTCGTGGTCACGAAGACTGCCCTCGGCCCCCTGCCGGTCGGCTGCATCCCCCCGGCGGGGCCTCCGGTCCCGCTGGTTCTGGGCACCGATTACACGCTCCAGACCGTCGGTGAAATCACCCAGATCGTGCCGGTCCCCTGTGCGGGCGCGACGGTGGGCATCAACCCCGGGGACACCATCGCGGTCGACTATCGCTTCAGCGTTTCGCCCTCGCGTTCGTTCACCACGGAGGCCTGGCACGCCAACCTGAGTGTCGACTACCGCTGGATCCGCGTGTTTTTCTCCCACGAGCAGTCAGATCAGAGCCTCATCTCGGGCCAGGACGGCCGCTTCCTCAGCGACCAGCGGTCGGACACGGTCGGCGCGGAGCTGCGTTACGACGGCTCCCGCCTGCACGCCAGCCTCTTGGGCGAGGCGCGCCGAGTGAGGTCGACCCAGGTCGACTACGACAGCTTCCGCACCAGCGGCTTCGCGGACTTCGCGATCCTGCCCCAGGCGACCCTGAGGCTGAGCGCGGACCAGGTCATCACCGAGTTCTCCGATCCGCACCGCGAGACCCGAAGCCAAGCCGCGCGGGCAGGGTTGTTTTACAGCTTCTACATTCTCGGGAGCAGCGCCTTCGTCGACGCCAGCGCCGGTTACCGGCGGCTCGAGGACACGGCCCAGCCGACCGACGAGCTGATCGAAGCGCGGCTCCAGGTGCGCTGGCTGTACCGAAAGCTCGAGGTCAGCCCCGCCCTCGAATTCTTCGAGCGGCAGCGGGGTGACACGACGACGACCGAGTACCGGGCGATGGTGAGAACCGTTCGCCGGTTCTGATGCAAACAGCCGCGAACAGGAGGACGGCGACCCTTGGCCTGCTGCTCATCGCGGCCCTGGTCGCGAGCTGCGCGCCGCCGGGCGGCCGGCCGACCGCGGAGCCGCCGCCCCCGTCGCCGGTGTGGCCGCAACCGCCGGCGCGCCCGCGCGTCCGCTTCGTCAAGACCGTCGCCCGGCCGGCCGACCTCGGTGCCAAGCCCTCCTTCTGGGAAGGAATCGGGCAGATCATCGCCGGCCGGGAGGAGGAGTGGCTGATCCGACCCACGGCGGTCGTCGCCGAGGCACAGGTGATGTACGTCGCGGATGCGGGAGCGCAGGCCTTGTGGGTCCTGGACGCCGGCGCCGGCCGCTTCCGGAAGATCCAGAGGGCGAAGCAGCAAGCTCTCGTCTCGCCGGTGGCGGTGGCCATCGGACCGGAGGGCCGGATCTACCTGGCCGACTCGTTTCTCGCCAAGATCTTCGTCTATGACACCGAGCTAAAGCTCACTGCGACGCTCGCGGATCCGAGTTGGCGGCGCCCGGCCGGCCTGGCTTTCGATGCCGCCAGAGATCGCCTGTACGTGGCGGACAGCGGCGCGCATCGCGTCTTTATCCATGCCCGCGACGGGCGGCCTGTCGGCGGGATTGGCCAGCGCGGGACGGGCGATGGCGAGTTCAACTTCCCGACCCATGTCGCGGTGGGCGCGGAAGGTCTGATCTACGTCACGGACTCGCTCGGGTTCCGGCTCCAGGTGTTCGACGTGGAGGGGCGATTCGTGTCGAAGTTCGGCCGGCACGGCAACTCGTCCGGCGACTTCGCCATGCCGAAGGGCGTGGCTCTGGACAGCGAGGGGCACGTCTACGTCGTCGACGCGCTGTTCGACGCGGTCCAGATCTTCGACCGCCGGGGCCGCTTGCTGCTGACCTTTGGTGAACGGGGGCTCGGTCCCGGCCAGTTCTGGCTCCCGGCAGGCGTGTTCATCGACCCCGGCGATCGAATCTACGTGGCGGATGCCTACAACCAGCGGATCCACATCTTCCAGTATCTCGCGGGGGGCGGCGATGACTAGCGTGGTGTCGCAGAAATCCGTTGACTCGCTGCGCCAGGTGGGGCTGGGGGCCCCTCCTCCGCAGGACCGTGCCTTCTGCGGGTCGCCGGAGGCGAAGACCTCACTCTCGTGGCTCGTTAGGAGTGGATTGCTCGTCGCGTTCGGCCTATGCACCCTCGTGGGCAACGCGTCCATCGCGCGCGCCAGCATCCTCGAGACCGTCCACAACCTCTCGGCCACGGGGCCCGGCACGGTGAAGGCGCCCGGGGTCGGTGAGGTCTGCGTCTTCTGCCATACCCCTCACCGGGCCGGCCAGACCCGCGCGCTCTGGAATCGCGACCTGCCTCTGATGACCTATAACCTCTATAGCAGCTCGACCCTCGAGGCCACGCTCAAGCAGCCCACCGGAGCCTCCCGCCTGTGCCTGAGCTGCCACGACGGGACGACGGCGCTCGGAAACCTGCGCGTGCCGCCCGCCACGGGCCCGGTCACCCTCGGCCCGCTCACCGGGCGCGCCTCGCTCGGGACTGACCTTTCTGACGACCATCCCGTCTCGTTCATCCTCGATTCGGCGCTGGCCCTCAAGCAGGGGCAGCTCGCGGACCCGTCGACCCTGCCCAAGGCAGTCCCGCTCGACAGCACGCAGCAGCTCCAGTGCACGAGCTGCCACGACCCGCACGAGAACCGGTACCGGAAGTTCCTCCGCGTGGACGACCGCTCGGCCGCCCTCTGCACCACGTGCCATCGGCAGCGGAACTGGACGGGCTCGACCCACTCGACGTCGCCCGCCACCTGGAGCGGCAGCGGCACGAACCCCTGGCCGAGCTCGCCGTACACGACGGTGGCCGACAACGGATGCCAGAACTGTCACCGGCCCCACGCCGCGCCGCGCCCCCCCCGACTCCTTCGCGACGCCCAGGAGCCAGGGGTCTGCCTCGCGTGCCACAGCGGGAGTGTGGCGTCGAGGAACCTGGACCCGGAGTTCCTGAAGTCCAGCGCGCACCCGATCGCCTCGACGAACTGGACCCACGAGCCGCGCGAGAATCCCAATTCCATGGTCCGCCACGTCGCGTGCCCCGACTGCCACAACCCGCACCGGGTCACCTCCGCCTCGGCGAGCCCGCCCGCCGTCCCGGGGCGGCTGCGCGGCGTCCGGGGCCTGAACATCTCGGGGGCCACCGTCACCGAGGCCCAGCAGGCGTATGAGGTGTGCCTGAAGTGCCACGGCGTGCGCGATCAGACCATGCCGGGTATTGTCCGCAGCGACAACACGCGGAACATCCGCCTGAAGATCAACCCGAGCAATCCCTCCTACCATCCGGTGGCCGCCGCGGGCAGGAATACGACGATCTCGGGGTTCGAGCCCGGCTACACGGCCGCCAGCCTCATCTACTGCACGGATTGCCACAACAACGACGAGTGGACGGCCACGGGGACGCAGCCCAACGGGCCGCACGGCTCCCGTTATACGCCGATCCTGGAGCGCGAGTACCAAGCGAACGACCCGTCGTCGGAGTCGTACCAGACCTATGCCATATGCTACAAGTGCCACAACCGCACGTTCCTCATCGAGGACCAGGCGAGGACCTTCCCGCACAAAAAGCACGTGGTCGACAAGCAGGCGCCCTGCGCGGCGTGTCACGACGTCCACGGGTCACGCCAGAGCATCAGCCTGATCAACTTCATGCTCCGCGACCGGACGGGAAAGGCGGCCGTCAGCCCCTCGCAGCAGCAGAAGCGTCTCGAGTACATCTCGCTCGGTCCGGGGCGTGGGCAGTGCTACCTCATGTGCCACGGCGAGAACCACGAGCCCCACACCTACCCGAACTAGCCTGCCACTGGCGCTCGTGCCAGGTCCCCTCCCGAGCCCCGCCCGACCTCAACGGCTGAATCACGGCACCCCTCCCCGCAGGGCGCGCGGGAAACTCGGGCTCCTCAGGAGGGAACCCACGCGGGGGAAATCCCCCAGACCGGACGGCTGCCCTTCAGGTCATTCAGGTTTTCGCCGATTACCCGGCCATGGGGCAGGCGAGAGGTCGGATATCCCTGGTCGCCGGCATGTGTCTGATCTTCCTTGCCGGGTGCGCTGCCAGCAAGGTTCGTGTTGCGCTCCGTGAAGGGGGTCGCGGCTTCACAGATCAGCGTGGCAAACACGCTCTGTCCGGTCGCCCTACCGGCATTGTTGCCGCCACCCAATATCAGGCCTTTTCCTCCAACCCTGATGCGTCCGTTGATCCCTACCTCGGCCCTGAGATCCGCGATCACCCAGATCTGGCCGGCGGGTTGGACTCCACACGGACAATGTTGCGATTCACGACCTCGGCGGTCGCCGCCGCTCCCACGCCGCTCGAGACGGGAATGACGCCAATCCCACCCTTGAATTTGACGATGGAGTCCTCCGCTGCCGCCAGGAGGGGAAAGACGATTCCAAAGAATAGCGCGAAAGCCAAACTCCCGGAACTCGCGCTCGACGAACTGCGGCAGGCCCGCTTCGTCGCCGGCTTCCGCCACCGCGTCCAGGAAGGCCTCCAGGTGCTCGGCGATGACCCGGTGGAGCACGGTGTGCTCGGCGTCACGGGGCCGGTAGACCGCTCGCTGGAGGGCCATGGCCCCAGGTGGGGTCAAGGCGCCAACCGGGACAATGCTGAGAGGATGTAGCACAGGGAGTGCTCAGGGAACGTCAGCGGGGCATGTTTGAGTGGCGTGCTGTTTTCGATGTGGCGGTGAGCGCAAAGCTGCTGAGCCACTTGGTGAGAACGTGATCGTGACTGAACCACGGGTTTAGATCGGGATCCTGAAGCAGAAGCCCAGCGTCCTGTTTGCCTGCAGGTGGTTGCGGGCCCCCGATCTGAATCAGCGACCGAGGACCCCATGAGCCCCCGCTACACCCCTGTGTCAGGGGCCCCTGTCAGACCCCTCGGATCGGCCGTCCTCAATCGGCGGCGGGTGGCTTTTGCTGAGGGGCGCGAGCATCGAAGATCAGTGGGAGTCGGGAATGTCGACGTAGAGCGCAGCGCGGGGCCGGAGGGCACCGCCCCCCGCCCCCGCCCGCAGACCTACAGGCGCGGGCTACTCGCGGAACTTGTTGACGATCGGGAGGCGCCAGTCTTTGCCGAAGGCGCGCGGCGTGATCTTGATCCCGATGGCGCCCTGGCGACGCTTGTACTCGTTCCTGTCCACCATGGCGATGACGCGCTTGACCGTGGGCGCGTCGAAGCCCCGCGCCACGATGTCGGCCACGCCCTGGTCGCCCTCGACATAGCATTCCAGGATAGCGTCGAGCA
>Ga0326597_10013013_pt1 | contig 10948 bp, 10 predicted proteins | sample RVTome_12_FD_203789 | JGI IMG/M metagenome (GOLD analysis project Ga0326597, IMG submission 203789) | Soil microbial communities from uranium-contaminated site in the Upper Colorado River Basin, Wyoming, United States - RVT100D185 | ecosystem: Environmental > Terrestrial > Soil > Contaminated >... | reverse complement strand
TGGAGATAGGCGAGGCGGTCCCGCTCGCGGAAGAAAACCGGCATGCGGCAATAGCCGCGCTGGACCAGGTGCAGCGGGTGGCCGGGGACGTGGGCAGGGAAGGGGGCCGGCATCTGGCAGGGGGGTTCCTGCACGAGCAACGGTCTGCGGGTGCCCGCGGTTGACTCATGCTTGCCGCGCCGGTGCACGGCCATTCGGATGCTCGTGCTAGACGAAGCGCGCAATCAGAGTCAGCCCCAGCGTCAGCCCCAGGGACAGCAGCAACGTGGTGGTGAAGGGCAGGTAGTAACTGCGTCCCCGGAAACGCACGTTGAGGTCGCCTGGCAGCCGTCCGAGCCCGAGTCGGGCGAGCCAGGGCGACAGCACGGTGAGCACCGCGATCGCTACCATCAGCGTCAGCAGCCATTTGAGCAAGGTAGGATCTCGCGAAAGTTCAGGCCAAGGTACACTTCCGGCCCGATTCGAACAGGACCAGAGCGGAGACAGACTATGGTTGAACTGTACACCTGGGAGACGCCCAACGGCCGCAAGGTCTCGATCATGCTCGAGGAATGCGGCCTGCCTTACACGGTGCATCCCGTGGACCTCGGCAAAGGCGAACAGCATGCGCCGGAATTCCTCGCGCTCAATCCGAACAACAGAATTCCGGTCATCGTCGACTCCGATGGCCCCGGGGGCGGCCCCATCACACTTTTCGAGTCGGGCGCGATATTGATCTATCTCGCCGGCAAAACCGGCAAGTTTCTACCCCGCAGCACGCGCGGCAAGTACAAGGCGCTTGAATGGCTCATGTTTCAGATGGGCGGCGTCGGCCCGATGTTCGGGCAGTTGCATGTGTTTCTGAAAATGGCCGACCCGGTGCCGTATGCGCTGGACCGCTACTCCAAAGAGAGGTACCGCCTGTACGGCGTGCTCGACCGGCGGCTCGGGGAGGCCAAGTACCTCGCCGGTGAGTATTCGATCGCCGACATCGCGACCTACCCATGGATTGCCCGCCACACATTTCACAAGACCGATCTGACCCTGTATCCCAACGTGAAGCGCTGGTTCGACGCAATTTCCGCGCGCCCCGCCGTCGTGCGCGGAATGAGCGTGCCGTCGCTGTAGGCTGGCGCAAGGTCGCCGAGCGCATCGCCGGCTGGTTGGGCGGGCTTTGAACCCTAACGCCCGGCCGGTCGCGATGCATGCTAGAGCGTGTGCACGCGATCTGCGCTCCGGAATCCGATAAGCGGCGCATCGAGTTCGAAATCCAGTCCCTTGCCCAGCGCGATGACCTTGAACAGTTCGCCCATTTCGGCGGGCGACAGCAGGCGGTTCGCCTGATTGGCCAGGGGCAGGTAGCGTCCCTCGTCCTCGGCCGGCACGCGCGCGAGCACCTCGGTGATGCCGCAATTGATCAGGAACTGCGCCTGAGCGGTATAGCCGAGCAAATCCATTCCGACTTCAACGCCCGCATCGGCGATGGCCGAGAAATCAACATGGCTGGTGATGTCCTGCAGGCCGGGAAGAAAGAAAGGATCGCCGTGCGCATGGTGCCGGTAGTGGCACATGAGCGTGCCAGTGGCCCGCTGCGGATGGAAGTATTCGTGTCGGGGAAATCCGTAGTCCACGAGTATCGCCACGCCGCGCTCGATCGACTCGGCAAGACTCCTGATGAAGCCGCACGCGACCAGACCGATCTCGGTGCTGTAGCCGGCGGGCAATTCCAGTTCGCGCGCGGCCTGCAGAAGTTCGCCGCTGGCCGCCCGCCACGCCCAGCCGAAGGTCCCGTCATCGAGCGAGCGCACACCGGATTCCTCGATGCCTGCTTCGGTGACCCGCACCCCATGAACCGGCATGGCATCGAGCACCTCGTTGCCCAGCACGACGCCCGAAAACGAGGGCGGCAGCCGGTTCAGCCACGCCACGCGCTCCATCAGATGCGGTGCCCGCGCCGCGATGGTGTCGCGGCTGCGCTCACGCAGATCGGCGGAGAGTTCGAGGATGAGATAGCGCTTGGGCAATCGCCCGAGGCGCTCGAGTTCGGCGAGCAGCGAGGCGGCGAGCGCCCCGCTGCCCGCGCCGATTTCCAGCACCTGCTCCAGTCCCCGGTCGAGCACCTGCGCCACCTGGCGCGCGAGTGTCTCCCCGAACAGCGGCGAGATTTCCGGCGCGGTGACGAAGTCGCCTTCGCGGCCGAGCTTTCTCGCGCCGGCCATGTAGTAGCCCAGACCCGGCGCGTACAGCGCAAGTTCCATGTAGCGCGCAAAACCGATCCAGCCGCCGCTGCGCAGAATCTCCTCGCGGATATGCCGCGCCAGCCTCTGGCTGTGGGCGAGGGCATCGGCGGCGGGCTCGGGAAGCGGCATGGTGGGCGTGGCGAGGGTAATGGCAACGGGCTGCGAATCGATTCCGGTATCATTCTAGGCCATGGAAGCTTCACTCACAGGCAGCGTGGTGCTGGTGACCGGCGCCTCACGGCGGGTCGGTGCCGCCATCGCGCGACGGCTGCACGCGGCGGGGGCCATGCTGATGCTGCATTACCGGCGCTCGGAGTCCGACGCGCAGGCGCTGCAGGCCACGTTGAACGCTGCGCGCCCCAACTCGGTCGCGCTCATCCAGGCCGATCTGCTCGATGCCGCGGAACTCTCCGAGATCGTGAGAAACACGCTGGCGCGATTCGAGCGCATCGACGCGCTGGTGAACAACGCTTCGAGCTTCTACCCGACCCCGATGGGCGAGATCAATCCCGCACAGTGGGACGATCTCATCGGCAGCAATCTCAGGGCGCCGCTGTTCCTGTCCCAGGCGGCGGCCCCGCATCTGAGGAAATCCGGCGGATCGATCGTGAACATCGCCGACATTCATGCCGAGCGGCCGCTCAAGAACTACGTCATCTACAGTATCGCCAAGGCGGGGCTGGTGGGACTGACCCGGACGCTGGCCCGCGAACTGGCGCCCGAGGTGCGGGTCAACGCCGTTGCGCCCGGCCCGATCCTGTGGCCCGAAGACGATTCCTACGACACGGTGAGCCGGCAGAGGATCATTTCGCACACGCTGCTCAAGCGTGTCGGCGAGCCCGAGGACATCGCCCGCGCGGTACATTATTTCATCTCCGAAGCCCCCTACGTCACCGGGCAGGTGCTCGCGGTGGACGGCGGGCGCAGCGTGAACCTGTGACGCCGAATTACCCGCAGCGGCCGTTATGAACGCCCCGGAGAGCAAGGCGCTGCGCAAGCAGGCATTCGAGGCGGACAAACTGGCAAAGCGCCTGCGCCGCCTGGCCGGCCAGGCAATCGGCGACTACGGCATGATAGGCGCCGGCGAGCGCGTCATGGTGTGCCTTTCGGGCGGCAAGGACAGCTACGGGCTGCTCGAGGTGCTGATGACCTTGCGCGAGCATGCGCCGCTCGATTTCGAGATCATCGCGGTCAACCTGGACCAACGCCACCCGGGCTTTCCGGCGCAGGTGCTGCCCGAATATCTCGCCTCACGCGGCGTCCCGTTTCGCATCGTGGTGCAGGATACGTATTCGACCGTCAAAAGCCTGATTCCGGAGGGCAAGACCATGTGTTCGCTGTGTTCGCGGCTGCGCCGCGGCGTGCTCTACCGGGTCGCATCGGAAATCGGTGCCACGCGTATCGCGCTGGGCCATCACCGCGACGACATACTGGAGACGTTCTTCCTCAACCTGTTTTTCGGCGGCAAGATGAAGGCGATGTCCCCGAAGCTGCAATCCGACGACGGCAAGCATGTTGTCATACGTCCGCTGGCCTACGTGGCCGAAGCGGATCTGGATGCCTACGCGAGGCACAGGCAGTTCCCGATCATCCCGTGCGATCTGTGTGGTTCGCAGGAGTCGCTGCAAAGAAAGCAGGTCAAGCAGATGCTGCGCGAGTGGCAGCGGCGCCATCCCGGGCGCATCGAGTCCATGTTTCGCGCACTCTCGCAAATCGTGCCCTCCCATCTCATGGATCGGGCGCTGTTCGATTTCGCCGGCGTGCAGGCCGCCGCAAGCCCGGCGCAGGCGGGGGATATTGCGTTCGATCCACCGGATTTCGGCCGAGCGGCCGGGAATTGAATGCGGCGCCCCCGTATCGTCACTTACTCGGTTTTTATCGTCGTGGTCGCGCTTGCGTTGCTAAGCGTCAGTTGCGTGAGTGGGCGGGACTGGCGCACCGCGAGCCGCGAGCCGGTGGGCCTGGCTCCCGACCCGTCCAGCACCACCGAAGCTATCGTGCAGGTCTACGCAGCGCGCGCGGTGAGCTGGCGCGGCGTGTTCGGGGTGCACACCTGGTTTGCCGTCAAGCCGACCGCGGCCGGGGCGTACACGGTGTACGAAATCGTCGGCTGGCGGCTGCGCTGGAGCGATTCGGCGCTGGTGGTTCGCGAGCGCGCGCCGGACGCGCGCTGGTTCGGTGCCGCGCCCGAGTTGGTAGCCGATCGGCGCGGAGCGGGCGTGGACGCGCTTATCGCGCGCATTGACAAGGCGGCGCGCGCTTATCCCTGGGCCGGCGAATACACTGTGTGGCCAGGACCCAACTCCAACACGTTTACGGCGTGGGTGGCTCGCGCGGTGCCGGAACTCGAAGTGGACCTGCCACCGACCGCAATCGGGAAGGACTACTCCGGCTCCAGATTGATCGGATCTGCGCCGAGCGGAACGGGCATCCAGTTCTCGCTATACGGCCTGGCCGGCCTGACTGCAAGCACGGTCGAAGGTGTCGAGATGAACCTGCTCGGACTCACCTTCGGGATCAACCCATTCGATCCGGCGATTAAGCTCCCGCTCGTGGGACGGCTCGGGGCCGCGCGCACGATGGCTTCGAAGGTCATCGATAAATCCGACGCGCGTGCCGATTAGCGTGAAACATGGAACAATTTCGTGAAACATTTCATTCATCCGGGGCCGCGACCGTCGCCATGACCGTTAGACAGACACGGCGCGCCATTGCAGGTCCCGGGACTTGTGGACGCGTTCACGCCGGCCGACCGAAAGACCGCTGATCGCGTTAGGTCAAAAGGATTTCAATTTGTCAATCTAATGTTGACATGCTAAGCTCGCCGCCCTATGAGCTGCGCGGAACGCCTGGTAGAGATTTTCGGCAGCCAAGCCGAAGTGGCACGAACTTTCAGGCTCGATCGGGCAGTCGTCAATAATTGGGTGAAGTCAGGCTATGTGCCGGCGCGCTGGGCGATGGAAGTCGAGCGCGCGACCGGCGGCAGGATCGCAGCGGTCGAGGTTCTGAACGAGGCCGGCACCAAGAGGCCCGTGCGCCTGAAGTCCCGTCCCGACGGCGAAAACTTATTCGGATCCACACTTGGGAGTGAAACCATGAACTCTTACGCCCCTGCCAAACGCATTCAATCCTTTCATCCGCCGCAGCGCACGCTGATGGGCCCGGGCCCGACGGAGATCCACCCGCGCGTGCTCACGACCATGAGCCAGCCGGCGATCGGCTATCTCGACCCGATATTCATCGAGATGATGGAAGAACTGAAGTCGCTGCTTCGCTATGCCTACCAGACCAAGAACCCGCTCACCTTTCCGGTGTCCGGGCCGGGCTCGGTCGGCATGGAGTACTGCTTTGTCAATATGGTGCGGCCCGGCGACAAGGTAATCGTGTGCAAGAACGGCGTGTTCGGCGGCCGCATGGTGGAAAACGTCGAGCGCGCAGGCGGCACGGCGGTGGCGGTCGAGGATGAATGGGGCTCTCCGGTCGATCCGCAGAAGCTCGAGCAGGCGTTGAAGAAGCATCGCGATGCCCGTGTCGTTTCGTTTGTGCACGCGGAGACCTCCACGGGTGTGCAGTCCGACGCCAGGACCCTGGTCGAACTTGCGCACAAGTACGACGCGCTCGCAATCGTCGACGCGGTCACCTCTCTGGGCGGATCGCCCCTCAAGGTCGACGAGTGGAATATCGACGCAGTCTATTCCGCAAGCCAGAAGTGCCTGTCGTGCACCCCGGGCCTGTCGCCCGTGTCCTTCAGCGAGCGCGTGGTCGATTACGTCAAGGCCCGCAAGGACAAGATCCACAGCTGGTTCATGGACATGAATCTGCTGCTCGGTTATTGGGGCGCGACCACCCGCACCTACCACCATACCGCTCCGACCAATTCGCTGTTCGCGCTGCACGAAGCACTGGTTCTGATCCGCGACGAGGGTCTGGAGAACGCCTGGGCACGCCACGAGCGTCATCACATCGCCCTGAAGGCGGGGCTGGAAGCGATGGGACTCAAATTCCTCGTCAAGGAACAGTTTCAGCTGCCGCAGATGAACGCGGTGCACATACCCGAAGCGATCCAGGCGCGTGAGGCCGAGGTGAGGAAGACGCTGCTCAGCGAATTCGGCCTGGAGATCGGCGCGGGTCTGGGGCCGCTGGCCGGCAAGATCTGGCGCATCGGCATCATGGGCTACTCCTGCCGCCCGGACAACGTCATGCTGTGCCTGTCGGCACTGGGCTCGGTGCTCTCGGACATGGGACTGCCGGTTCACGTCGGCGATGCCGAGGCCGCGGCGCACGGCGCCTATGCGCAACTGCACGCGAAGGCCGCCGCGCGCAAGCAAAAGCAGACCAGTCGCGCTGCCGCATAGCCGGTCTGAGGGCCGCCTATCGACGCGAAGCCCGCGCCCGAGCGCGGCGCGTGATCCAGGCCGGCCTGTCCGGGTGCAAGCGGCTCACGCCGCGTCGGACCGCCGGCTCCGGTACACTGCGGGCGTGGCGCATTCCGTGCTTAGCATGCGACCCTTGTTTCTGCGGCTGCTCGGTCTGGCCGCGGCGGCGGTGGTCGCAATCCCTCCTGCCTACCCGCACCCGCATTCAGGCTGCGTAGGAGCGGGCGAGTGGATTGTCCCCGGCGCGAACGTCGTTGCGGCTTGGGAAGTCCTGTCCCAGGCGGCCACGGAGTCGGTGGTGCTGCTCGGCGAGCACCACGACAACGCCGATCATCATCTCTGGCAACTGCAGACCGCCGCGGCGCTTGCGGCGCTGCGCGGCAAGGTCGTGCTCGGCTTCGAGATGTTTCCGCGCCGGGTCCAGCCGGCGCTGGACCGCTGGGTGGCCGGCGAACTGAGTGAAAAGGAATTCCTCGCCGCCGCGGACTGGGCTCGGGTATGGGCAATCGATGCGCGGCTGTATTTGCCCCTGTTTCACTTCGCCCGTCTGAACAAAATTCCGATGGTCGCGCTCAATGTCGAGCGCGCGTTCACGCGCGCGGTAAGGGCGCGCGGGCTGGATTCCGTTGCGCCGAAAGAGCGCGAAGGCGTTAGCGCCGCCGAACCGGCGAGCCAGGCCTATCTGGACCGCTTGTATGCAGTCTATCTGGAGCATTTGCCGCACGCGCAAAAGGGGACGCGTCCGGCGGGGACGCGTCCGGCACGCGACGATCCCGCGTTTCTACGCTTCGTCCAGGGGCAACTGGTGTGGGATCGCGCGTTCGCGCAGGCGCTCGCCGAGCGCTCTGCGCGCGAGCCTGAGGCGCTGGTGATCGGGATCATGGGCAGCGGCCATATCATCCACGGCCACGGCGTCGAGCATCAACTCCGTAGCCTGGGGGTTACCAACGTCGCAGCGCTGATTCCGTGGGACGCAAGCGCGCAGTGCGGCGAATTGCCGTCAGGCCTGGCAACGGCGGTATTCGGCGTGCCAGCGGCGCTCCCGGCGCTTGCGGCGCCGCCAAGGCGGCTGCTGGGCATTAGCATCGAGACGGTCCCCGATGGCGTTCGCGTGAAGTCAGTGAATCCGGGCAGCGTTGCCGAAGTCGCGGGGCTTCGTGTCCAGGATGTAATCGTCGAAGCCGCAGGCGCGCCGGTCAAGGGGAGCGCGGCGTTACAGTCCGCGGTCCAGAGCGCCGCGCCAGGCGTCTGGCTTCCGCTCAAGGCCCGGCGCCAGGGTGAAACCATCGAACTGGTGGCGAAGTTTCCTGCAGTGGATAGCCCTGCGGTGAATAGCCCTGCGGTGAAGTGAGCATGCGGTGCTGGGCGCGGTGGCTGGTGCTGGCGGTCGCGCTCAGCGTGCCTGTGGGCGCCCTCGCGACGCCGTTGCATGATCTGTCGGTGCGCATCGATCCGGGTACGCGGCGACTCGAGGGCCGCGATGCGATCTCTGTGGATGCGGCTGCCCCGATTACCCCGGTTACATTGGTCCTGTCGGCGCGCTTCCGGGTGGACGCACTGGCGGTCGACGGCCGGCGCATTCACGCGTCCTGGACGAGCGCAGGCGGCATGCAGCGCATTACCCTGTCGGCGGCGCGCAACGTCCACGTGCGCTGGAGCGGCACACTCGCTGCGCTCGATCAAAGACTGGAGCATCGGGATACGCTTACGTATCGGGCGCCCGCGAGCGGCCCGCAAGGAACCTACCTTCCATCGGGTTCGGGCTGGTATCCCGGCGTGGAGGGATCACTCGAGCGCTACCGTCTCGCTCTCGACCTGCCTGCCGGTCAGCGCGGCCTGGTCCCGGGACGCCTGGTGGAGGAACGCGAGGCGGGCGGACGCCACGTTGCCCGGTTCGAGTTCGCGCAGCCCGCCGAAGGCATCGCGCTCCTGGCGGGTCCTTATCGCGTCCAGGAGCGCCGGCTGCGGACTGCGGCGGGAACCGATGTGCGGCTGCGCACCTACTTTCACCCGCAGATCGCGGACCTCTCGGTGGCTTATCTCGATTCGATCGCGGGCTATCTTGAACTCTACGAAAGCCGGATCGGCCCCTATCCGTTCTCCGAATTCAGCGTTGTCTCCAGCCCGACGCCGACCGGATTCGGCATGCCCACGCTTACCTACCTCGGGATCGACGTGCTGCGCCTGCCGTTCATACGCGCCACATCGCTCGGGCACGAGGTGCTGCACAACTGGTGGGGCAACGGCGTCTATCCCGATTATTCGCGTGGTAACTGGGCAGAAGGGCTGACCACGTTCATGGCCGATTACGCGTATCGCGAGCGCGAGGGCGACGCGGTCGCGCGCGCCGCGCGCCAGGCGTGGCTGCGCGATTACGCGTCCATGCCCCGCAGCGACGATGCGCCGCTCGCGCGCTTCACCTCGCGCACGCACGGCGCCTCGCAGGTCATCGGCTACAACAAGGCCGCGATGGTGTTCTTCATGCTGCGCGAATCGATCGGCACGGCCGCGTTCGACAAGGGCGTGCGCCGCATCTGGCGGGAGCGGCGTTTTCGGGTCACGTCCTGGGAGGAACTCAGAATCGCATTCGAACGCGCATCGGGCAGGGATCTGGCCGCGTTCTTCAAGCAGTGGTTGTCCCGGCCCGGCGCGCCGGACCTGCGCATCGCCGACGCGCGCGCAGTCCCCGGCGTCCAAGGCTGGCGTATGAACCTAACGCTCGCACAACGCGCACCCGCGTATGCGCTGTCCGTGCCGCTCACGATTCGTACTTCGGGGGCGCAGATCACGCGCCGCGTCCGGATCGGGGACGAGCGCGAAACGGTAGCGCTCGACCTGCCCGACAGGCCGCTGTCGGTAGTGCTCGATCCGGATTTCCGGGTGTTTCGCCGACTGGCCGCCGCCGAGGCGCCACCGATCCTGCGTGAAGCGATGCTGGCGGGCAGCCCGATGATGTTTGCGCTCTCAGCCGAACCCGGCGTTCAGGCTGCGGCACAGGAACTCGCGGCGCGGCTGTTCGAGCGCTCCGGTGGCCCGCGTTCCGCCGCATCGACGCCATCCGCCGCGCCGCCGACGCCCGTGACCTTGGTCGTGGGTCTGCACGCCGACATCGACGCATGGCTCGCGAGCTCAAGTCTGGGGCTGCGGCCACCGGTGCTGGCTGCGGGGCGGGGCAGCGCGCAAGTCTGGACGCTGCGTGGCAACGGCCGCACCCATGTGATCGTCTCGGTGCGCGACGCGCGGTCGCTGGCCGCGCTGGTGCGTCCTCTGCCGCACTACGGGCGGCAGAGCTGGCTGGTGTTCGACGCGGCGCGCGTCATAGAGCGCGGCGTGTGGCCGGCGCAACCGCAGGTCTGGGAAATCAAACCGGCGGTGCCCTGAGCCGAATCCGATCCAGCGGTCACCGCGCGGCACGACGATACGCCCATCAACGCAAACAGGCCGAAGCTCACCGGGCGAGGCATGGACCATCCGCCGAGCAACGGCAGCCAGCAGGCGGCGTAAACACCCCATTCCGGGGAAAGTCAAATCGCAACGGAAGGCGGGGCGACGCGCCGGCGCGCTGCGCTCAGGTGCTCAAAGCTGTCCCGAATCGCGCACAATCTGTCTTGTCTTGAATTTTACTTTCCCGTCACCTGCAACGTGGCCACAACCTCACGCACGCCTTCGGTCTCCAGTGCCAACGCCACCGACTTGCCGACGAGTTCAGGCGCGGCGACCGCGCCGGCCAGCGTCACGCGGCCGGCGGTGGTATTCACCGAGATGCCAAGCGCCGGCAGTTCGGGATCCGTGGCCAGCTTGGCCTTGACCGCGGCGGTGATTCGTGCGTCGGCAGCCGCATCGGCAATGGCATCCCCGAGATCGCGCGCCCGCCGGCGCACCACCTTGCCTGTCTCAGCCATTTCCTTCTTGATTTCGTCGGCGCGCAGCTCCAGCGCGCCCAACCGGGCGGCCAGGGCCAGCTTCGCCCGCTCGGCGGCGCTTTGCGCAGACTTCAGCGCCTCACCCGCCCGCTCGGCGGCGTTCTGCGCAGACTTCATCGCCTTTCCTGCCCGCTCGACGGCGCGCTTATCCACCTCCAGCATCTCGGGAATCGTGTAGCTGCTGGTGTAGAACCACAGCGCGCCCGCACCCAGGATAAGGCCAAGTACCAGTCCGTTGAAGAAAGCTCTCATGACATGCCTCCAAGAAAAGATAATGAATCCGGCCGCAAGCAGTGCTCGTGGGTGCGGCGCAACGCAGGCAGGTGGCCAGCGATGGCTTGAAGCGTGCAGTATCCGTTCTATGTTCGATTTTGTCCGCCGCCTCACCCGGCGAAGACCACGATCAGGGGGATGTACGGATTAACTCGGA
>Ga0326597_10013012_pt1 | contig 10949 bp, 8 predicted proteins | sample RVTome_12_FD_203789 | JGI IMG/M metagenome (GOLD analysis project Ga0326597, IMG submission 203789) | Soil microbial communities from uranium-contaminated site in the Upper Colorado River Basin, Wyoming, United States - RVT100D185 | ecosystem: Environmental > Terrestrial > Soil > Contaminated >... | reverse complement strand
GCGGCTCGAGCCCGTCCTCAATACGTCGATCGTGCGCGCCGGAGAGCTGACCCTCGCGCGCACCGGGCTCGCCTGGGACGAAGCGGTCGAATACGCGACGGAGGAGGAGATCGGACAGGTCTCGGTGCACGGATCGTCGTGCGAGCGCACGCTGTCCGCATCGCAGCCCCTGGCCATCGACCTGGTGTACCACGTCGGCGACGGGCGCATCCTCGGCGCGGAGGTCGCGGGCAAGGCGGGAGCGGACAAGCGGGTGGACGTGCTCTCGGCGGCGATCGTGGGCGGGATGACCGTCGAGCGCATCAGCGCGCTGGACCTGGCCTACGCGCCGCCGTTCTCCACCGCGCGCGACGTGGTCAACGTCGCGGGATGGGTCGCCGCCGCCGCGCGGGCCGGGCTGGCCCGGCCCTGGACCACGCACGAGCTGGCGGCACGGATCGGCTCCGTGGCCATCGTCGACGTCGAGCCCGAGCGCGGCCGCGCCGGAGAGATCACCGATTCGCTGGTCATCCCGCTCGCCGAGCTGCGCAGCCACATCGCCGCGCTGCCGCGGGACCGCCCGGTGGTGTTCGTGAGCGAGACGGGAAGGCTCGGCTATGTCGCGGCGCGGATCGCGCGGCTGCGCGGGTTCAAGGACGCGGGCTTCCTCACCGGCGGCCTGCTGTCCTGGCAAGCCGCCGGACTTCCGGTGAAGCAGGGCAGCAAGCACCGCTAGGACCAGCAGGGCCGTCTACGGCGTAGCCTCCGCCCGTTACGGCGACGGGCGGGGCCAAGCCTAAGCCTAAGGGAGGGCGCTGATCCGGAGGCGCGGCCGCAGCCCGCGCACCGGGTACTCGCACTCGCGGCTCGTCACGCGTACCGCCGCGGCCTCGAGCACGAAGACCCACGCCGCGTTCTCCGGCCCCTGACAGATGCCCTGGACCTCCTGCGGGACGCCGGCATGCAGGGTGAACGAGATCGGATCGGGCAGCGGCTTTTCGCCCGTCCCGTCCCCCTCGATGGCGAGGATGGTCACCCGCGCGCGCTGGAGGCGGGTGGGAAGGTGAACGACCTGCTCCTCGGCCCCGTCGTCGAGGAACCCGCGCGTGACCGCCTCGAAGGGCATCGCGGGACCGGACGCCGCCGGGACCGCCTGCGGCAACGTCGTCGCGGGCGGTCCGACGGGCACGGCCGCCCCACCCTTCAGCCGCTCCACCTCCTTCGCGAGGACGCGGACGTCGTACTCGAGGTTGTTGATGCGCAGGAAGCTCATGCCGAGCAGGATGAGGAGCCCGGCCAGCAGCACGATGACGGCGAGAACGCGCATTAGTGTGGTGAGTCAGAGATTTCGCGGCATTCGAGCGCCGATGCATCCCGGCTCGCTTCGTTCGCGGCGCCGAAGTGAATGCGGCGCCGCCGGGGGCTCCTCCCTTGCGTACCGCACGGGTACGCGGCGCCCCGGGAGCGCGCAGCGCTCCCGCCAAAATAGCGGCGGCGGAGTCCCTCTGCCGCCGCGCAAGTCGCGCCTCGCGATCCGGGCGCCTCGGCGCTCTCTGTGCACGCGAACTTCTGACTCACCACACTTGGCTCGCGGCTACTCCTCGGCCATGAACGGGTAACGGTGATCGCGCGGGGGCGAGAAGGTCTCCTTGATCGTGCGGGCGCTCACCCACCGGACCAGGTTCAGCTTCGATCCCGCCTTGTCGTTGGTGCCGGACGCCCGTGAGCCGCCGAAGGGCTGCTGCCCGACCACCGCGCCCGTCGGCTTGTCGTTCACGTAGAAGTTGCCGGCCGCGTTGCGCAGCGCGGCGGTCGCCGTCCGCGCCGCGGAACGATCCTGCGCGAACACGGCTCCGGTCAGGGCGTACGGAGAGGTGGCGTCCACCGTGCGCAGCGTCTCCAGCCACCGGTCGTCGTCGTAGACGTGGGCGGTGACCACCGGGCCGAAGATCTCCTCGCGCAGCAGGCGGTCCCCGGCGTCCTCGGTCTCGATGAGCGTGGGCTCGATGAAGTAGCCCTCCTTGCCCTGGGTCTTGCCGCCGGAGACGACCTTCGCCTGGCCGGTATCGGCGAGGTAGCCGCCGATGCGGTCGAAGGCCTTGCGGTCGATCACGGCGCCCATGAAGTTGCGGAAGTCGGCCACGTCGCCCATCCTGATGGTCTTCATGATCGCGACCGTGCGATCGCGCACGTCGTTCCACAGCGAGCGGGGGACGTAGACGCGGCTCGCCGCCGAGCACTTCTGCCCCTGGTACTCGAACCCGCCGCGGGCGATGGCCACGGAGAGGGCGACCGGGTCGGCCGAAGAGTGCGCGACGATGAAGTCCTTGCCGCCGGTCTCGCCCACGATGCGCGGGTACGACCGGTAGCGCGACATGTTCGTGCCGATGGTCTTCCACATGCTGTTGAAGACCTCGGTGCTTCCCGTGAAGTGCACGCCGGCCAGGTCGGGATGGTTCAAGGCCACGTCCGAAACCGCCGCCGCGTCGCCGGGAATCAGGTTGACGACTCCGGGTGGCAGCCCCGCCTCCTGCAGGAGCTGGAGGAGCCAGTGCGCCGACAGCATCGCGCTGGACGCCGGCTTCCAGATGACGGTGTTGCCCATCAGCGCGGGCGCGGTGGGCAGGTTGGCGCCGATGGCCGTGAAGTTGAACGGCGTCACCGCGTAGACGAACCCCTCCAGCGGGCGGTAGTCGATCTGGTTCCACATGGTGTGGTCGGAGATCGGCTGCTCGTCGTACAGGGTCTGGGCGTAATACGGGTTGAACCGCCAGAAATCGATCGTTTCGCACGCGGCGTCGATCTCGGCCTGGAACGCGGTCTTGGACTGGCCGAGCATCGTCGCGGCGTTCAAGGTCGACCGCCACGTCGTGGTCAAAAGCTCGCCCGCCTTCAAGAAGATGGCGGCGCGGTCCTCCCAGCTCCAGGCGGCCCAGTCGTGGCGGGCGGCCGCCGCGGCGGCGATGGCCTGCTCGACGTGCTCCGCGGACGCCTTGTGCCAGTCGGCGAGGACGTGGCCGTGGTCGTGCGGCATGACCGCCTGCGCGGTGCGGCCGGTGCGGACCTCGCGGCCGCCGATGACGACCGGGATCTCGATGCGTTCCCCGGCCATCGCCTCGAGCCGCGCCTTCAGCTCCGCCCGTTCCGGCGAGCCCGGCGCGTAGGTGCGCACGGGCTCGTTGACCGGCGGCGGCACCCTCCGGTTGCCGTTGAACGCCGCGCGATGGGGTCCGGCAGTCTCGTCAGTCACGATTCATCCTCTTGCCCGAATCATCGCCAGGCGCCAGCTGAATGACTCGGGGCTTGAAGTCGAAGCGGCCACGATACACCCGCCACGCTCCTCCCCGGAAGACCTCGTCGACCGAGCCGGGGGCGAACTGCCGCAGCACGTCCTGCCGGCCGGTGGGATCGCGGATGAGGAAAAAATCGAAGAAGCGGCCGTGTTCATCGTAACGGAACTCGCCGGGGTGCCAGACACGCGGCTCGGGCCCGCGGGCCCGCGGCCGAAGGCGCACCGGCAGCGGCGCGTTGGCGGTAAAGGAATGGGCGGCCATGCCCCCTCCGTGGACGACCGCGTACTGCTCGAAGTGCAGGTACGGCCAGCGCTCCAGCACCTGCCCGCGCGAATCGTAGATGAGGCCGAGCACCCGGGCGCCCGGCCGCAGCGTGGCCAGGGCTCGATCGAAAGGGGCGGCCTCGCGGTCGAACCGGGCGTGATGCCATGCCGCGTTCGCCGCCGTCGCGGCGGCCAGCGCGAGGGTCGCGGCGGGAAGCCAGCGCGGCGTGGCCCGGACGACGCAGGGGAGCAGCAACGCGGCGGTCCAGGCGAAGCGTTGCGCGATGTTCCACTGTCCCTGGATCGAGACCGGCAGCGCGAAGTAGCATGCCACGGCCGCAACCGTCAGGGCGACAGCGCTTCGCGCGGGCGTACCGTGCGGCTCACGGCCCGCCGCGGGAGGATCGGGTCCTCGTGCCGCCACGTGAGTGTCCGGCCGCGCAGACCACGCCGCCGCGGCGACGGCCATGGCCCAGGCGGCGAGCAGCCAGTTGTCGGTGCCGTCCTGGTACGAGCCGGCCACCGCGGCGGGGAGGGCGGCGAGACGCTCGAGCGGGGCCTCGTATTTCGCCCTCGGATCGTCGAGGTAGGGGAAGTAGCGCTCCGTCCCTGGCTGCGTGGTGGTGGCGAGGTACAGCCAGGGCAGAAAGAGAGCAACCGTTGCCGGGGCCAGGGGCCATGCCCGCAGGGCGCGCCGCGACATTGCCACCAAGGCAAGGGCAACGCGCGAGCCGGAGTCTCTCTGGCGAAGCGCGAGGGGGGGTTCGGGGGGGTGCGACGCAGCACCCCCCCGCTCAATGACGACAAGCACCGCCGCGGCCAGGAGCAGGAAGGCAAACGACTGCACGTGGGTGAAAAACAGCGCCCCCGCGAGCAGCCCGAGGCCGGCGGCGCGCGCCGCGCGAGGAGCGTCGAGCTGCCGCGCCAGGAGGGCGAGCGCCCAGAGCAGCGCGACGACGCTCCAGCAGTAGGCGATGAATCCGTAGTAGACGTTCGCGTTCAGGGAAAGGGGAATGGCGAAGAGACCGAGAGCCGGCGGGCGGCCCAGCGCGCGCGCCAGCGCCATCGCGGCCCAAGGCAGCGCGAAGACGTAGAGAGACAAGAAGGCGCGCGCCGCCACGTCGACGGGCATCAGGTGTCCGAGCCACTCCAGGGCCAGGTAGTGTGCCCAGTACGGCGTGAACTCGCCGCGCTGGGGCTCGAAGTACGCGGCGAGCAGCCAGGCCGGATCGTCGTAGCGCAGGAGGACCGTGGTGATCGCCAGGTGCTGGGGCAGGTCGAGCAGGGGAAGGAACCGCCCGACCCACAGCGGGGCCGCCATCATCGCGGAGGCCAGGAGCGCTACCGCGATGCGCAGTCGATCGTCCGTGGGGTGATCGGTCGGCACCCGGGGGGTGTATCACGCATAATCCCGCTCCGCGAGTGGAACACCGCCCCCAGCGCCGGTCCTGGCTGGCCGCCGCCGTGCTCTGCGCCGCCGTCTGGGTCGCGATCACCATGTGGTCTTCGGTCGTCAACGCGCTGCTCTATTTCCCGACGCGCAGCCTCGACGGGACGCCGTCCTCGGTGGGCCTCCGGTACGTGGACCTCGACATCTCCACCAGCGACGGACAAACCCTCCACGGATGGTGGATCCCGTCGCCGCGCCGGCCGGCGGCCGCCCACGTGCTGTTCTTCCACGGCAACGGCGGCAACATCTCGCACCGGCTCGTCCAGGCCCGCGCCCTGGCCGACGCCGGCCTGGACGTCCTCCTGTTCGATTACCGCGGGTACGGCCGCAGCACGGGCACGCCCGGCGAGGCGGGCACTTATAGGGATGCGCGGGCGGCGCGCGCGGCGCTTTTGGCGCAACCGGGGATCGGCGCGGCCGCGGTCCTCTATCTCGGCGAGTCGCTCGGCGGCGCGGTGGCGACCGAGCTGGCCCTGGCGGAGCCGCCGGCCGGCCTCGTCCTGCAATCGACCTTCACCAGCGTGAGGAAAATGGCCCGGCTGCACTACCCCGTGGTCCCCTCCGCGCTGGTGCCCGACGCCTATCCCACGCTCGAGCGCATCGCCCACATCCGGTGCCCGGTGCTGATCCTGCACGGCGACCGCGACGACATCGTCCCCATCGGCCATGGCCAGGCATTGTTCGCGGCGGCCGCCGGCGACAAGCGCCTCGAGATCGTGCGTGGAGCAGGCCACAACGACTTCGTCCTGGCCGCGGGTACCGCTTACGGCGAGATGATCGCGGCATGGGCGCGCGAGGTGGTAGACTCGCCCCTTTTCGGAGGGCCGCAATGATCCGGCCGTACAAGGGGATCTGGCCGAAGCTGGGCGAGCGCGTGTACGTCGACCCGTCGGCGCAGGTGGTCGGGGACGTGGAGCTCGGCGATCACGCCAGCGTGTGGATGAACGCGGTGATCCGGGGCGACGTCCACTCCATCCGCATCGGCCCCCACTCCAACATCCAGGACTGCTGCGTGGTGCACGTGTTCAAGGACCGGCACCCGACGGTGCTCGCCGACCACGTCACCGTGGGCCACTCCGTGACCCTCCACGGATGCCGGATCGATTCCTACTGCCTGATCGGCATGGGCGCGACCATCCTGAACGACGCCCACGTCGGCGAGGAGTCGATCATCGCCGCGGGCACGCTGATCCCCGAGGGAATGAAGATCCCCCCGCGCAGCCTGGTGATGGGCGTTCCCGGGAAGGTCCGCCGCGAGACCACCGGCGAGGAGCGCGAAGGCCTGCGGCGCTACTCCGCCAACTACTACGAGTACAAGGAGAGCTATCTCGCAGAGTCGCAGCGCCCTTCATGAGGCGCTGTTTGTGATTCGGGTCGTCAAGGGGACCCACGACATTCTGCCGGACCAGGCGGTCGCGTGGCACCGCATCGAGCGCGCTGCCCACAAGCTCTTTTGCCGCTACGGCTATCGCGAGATCCGCACCCCGATGTTCGAGAGAACCGAGCTGTTCGCCCGCGGGATCGGCGCGGAGACGGACATCGTGTCCAAGGAGATGTACACCTTTGTGGATCGTGACAGCTCGTCGTTGACCCTGCGGCCGGAAGCGACGGCGGGCATCGTGCGGGCGGTGATCGAGCACAACTTGATGAACACCGACCCCGCGTTGAAGGTCTATGCGCTCGGCCCAATGTTTCGCCGCGAGCAACCACAGCAGGGTCGGTACCGGCAGTTCCATCAAGTGGACGTCGAAGCCTTCGGCATAAAGTCGCCTTCGATAGACACGGAAGTTATCGACCTGGCGCTGTCTTATCTGCGTGCGTGCGGGCTAAGCGACTGGAAGCTCGTGATCAATTCCGTGGGCGACGCGAAGTGTCGCCCGGCATACGTCGAGACGCTGCGCACCGCGCTGCGCGCGCAGGCCGCGCGGTTGTGCGCCGATTGCCAGCGCCGCATCGAGACCAATCCGCTGCGCGTCCTCGACTGCAAGGTGCCGGAGGACCAAGCGATCATCGAGGGGCTGCCGCGCATCTCCGATCATCTCTGCGCTGACTGCCGCGATCATTTCGCGGAAGTGATCCGCGAGCTCGATCTTCTCGCCATTCCGTACACCCTCAGTCACCGTTTGGTGCGCGGTCTCGACTACTACGTGCGCACGACCTTCGAGGTCGTCAGCAGTGATCCCACGCTAGGCTCGCAGAACAGCTTGCTCGGCGGCGGCCGTTATGACGGGCTGGTGAAGGAGCTCGGCGGGCCGGACATCCCGGGGATCGGCTTCGCGCTCGGCATGGAGCGACTGGTGCTGACGATCCCCGTTCTGGAGGTGGAGCCGCGCTGCGCGGTGTTCCTGGCCCCCCTCGCCGCGGGCGCGCTCGACCACGCGCTGCGGCTGCAGCGGGAATTGCGTCACGCCGGCGTCACCGTCCTCATGGACCATGAGGGCCGCGGCCTCAAATCGCAGATGAAGCGCGCCGACAAGCTGGGCGCGCGCTACGTCGCCATCATGGGCGAGGACGAGCTGGCCCGGCAGCAGTGGACGGTCCGGGACATGAAGGGATCCACCCAGGAAACACTGAGCCTCGACCGCGTGGCCGACAAGCTCATCGAGAGGATCCTTGGTGTGATCAAGCAAGGACAGGCGCGCGTTGACTGACAAGTTGGACGATCTCACGCGCACCCACTATTGCGGCGAACTCCGCCGCGCCCAGGTGGGGCAGACGGTGACCCTTATGGGCTGGGCCGCGACGCGGCGCGACCTGGGCGGCGTGATCTTCATCGACGTCCGCGACCGCGAGGGGCTCTGTCAGGTGGTGGCGAAGCCGGAGGTCTCGAAGGCCGCCCACGCCCGCGCCGAGGGCGTACGCGGGGAGTTCGTGATCGCGGTGGTGGGGGAGGTGGCGGCGCGGTCCCCGGAGACCGTGAACCCGAAGATGCCCACCGGCGACATCGAGGTGCTCGCCCGCGAGATCCGCGTGCTTTCCGAGGCGCGCACGCCGCCCTTCGCCATCGAGGACGAGACCTCGACCGCGGAGGACATCCGGCTCAAGTACCGCTATCTCGACCTGCGCCGCCCGCGGCTGCAGAAAAACCTTCGGCTGCGCCACCAGATGACGATGGAGACGCGACGTTACCTGGACGAGCAGGGCTTCTTCGAGATCGAGACCCCGATGCTCACCAAGTCCACGCCCGAGGGTGCGCGGGACTACCTCGTGCCGTCCCGCCTGCATCACGGCCACTTCTATGCGTTGCCGCAGTCGCCCCAGCTTTTCAAGCAGATCCTGATGGTGGCCGGCCTCGACCGCTACTTCCAGATCGTGCGCTGCTTCCGCGACGAGGACCTGCGCGCGGACCGCCAGCCGGAGTTCACCCAGGTGGACGTGGAGATGTCGTTCCCGCGCATCGACACCATCGTCGAGCTGATGGAGCCGCTGTTCGTACGGCTCTGCGCGCTGGTCGGGGTCGAGGTGGCGCGGCCCTTCCCGCGCATGACGTACGCCGAGGCCATGGAGCGCTACGGCAGCGACAAGCCCGACCTGCGCTTCGAGATGCCGGTCGCGGACGTGACCGACGAGATGAAGACGCTGGGCCTCGATTCGTTTCCCGGGCTGATCGCGGAAGGGGCGCGGGCGCGCGCCATCGTCCTTCCCGCGGCAGGGGGCGTATCGGGCACGCGGCTGCGGAAGATCAACGAGGAGCTGTGGCTCGGGCGCATCGTCCCCGACGCCCGGGCGACCCGCCGCCCCCTGTTCACGCTCAAGGCCACCGACGAAGCCGTCGCCAACCTGGTGAAGAAAGGGGCGAGGGAGGCCGTCGCCCGGCGGCTGCTGCAGAAGGCCGGCGCCGCCCGGGACGACACCGTGCTCATCGGCATCGACGCGCCGCGCCCGCTGGCCATGGCCATGGGCATCCTGCGCCTGGAGATGGGCCGCGAGCTGAAGCTGGTGGACGAGCGCGCGTTCCGGTTCGTGTGGGTCACGGACTTCCCGCTGCTGGATTTCGACCCCGGCGCGCAGCGGTACACGAGCCTGCACCATCCGTTCACCGCGCCGCGGGACGAGGACATTCCGCTCCTCGACACCGATCCCGCCGCCATCCGGGCCAAGGCCTACGACATCGTGCTGAACGGGACCGAGGTCGGCGGGGGCAGCCTCCGCATCCATGATTCGGCGCTGCAGGCCCGGATCTTCCAGATCCTCTCGATGACCGAAGAGGAGGCGAAGGAGCGTTTCGGGTTCTTCCTCGAAGCCCTCCGGTACGGGACTCCGCCCCACGGCGGCATCGCCCTCGGCCTCGACCGCATGGTCATGATCCTGGCCGGGGAATCGTCCATCCGGGACGTGATCGCGTTCCCCAAGACGGCCAGCGCGGCCGACCTGATGAGCGGCTCGCCCTCGCCCGTCCGCGACGAGCAGGTTCGCGATCTGGGCATCGTCGTGATCCGGAAATAGGTGCTAAGCTGGTTTTCATTGCCGCCCCGCCCGACGTCCGAATGAAGCGCGTCGAGTTGCCGGAGAGGGGCGCGGAAGCGCTCTTCGGGAACCACGACGAGAACCTCCGCTTCCTCGAGGACACCCTCAAGGTCCGGATCCGCACCCAGGGCTCCGAGCTTTCCATCGAGGGCCCGCCCGAGGCCCAGGAGATCGTCCGCCAGATCTTCGACCAGCTCGGGGCGCTGATGAAGGACGGGTACTCGGTGTCGGCGGGCGACGTGCGCCTGGCCGCCCAGCTCCTGGGCCAGGACCCGAACACCCGCCTGCGCGAGTACCTGATGCAGTCCGCGATCCGCGGGGGCAAGAAGGTCGTGGTCCCGCGCAGCCTCAACCAGCGGTCGTACCTCGAGCAGATCGAGCAGCACGACATGGTGTTCGGCATAGGACCAGCTGGGACAGGAAAGACCTATCTTGCTGTGGCTCAAGCAGTTAGCAGCTTACTGTCGAAGGCCGTCGCGCGCATCGTCCTCGCGCGCCCCGCGGTCGAGGCGGGCGAGAAGCTGGGCTTCCTGCCCGGGGACCTGCAGGAGAAGGTCGATCCCTACCTGCGGCCGCTGTACGACGCGCTCTACGACCTCCTCGACTACGAGAAGGTCTCGCGGCTCCTCGAGCGCAACGCCATCGAGGTCGCGCCCATCGCGTTCATGCGCGGCCGCACGCTGAACGACGCCTTCGTCATCATCGACGAGGCGCAGAACACCACCACCGAGCAGATGAAGATGGTCCTCACCCGCATCGGGTTCGGGTCCAAGGTGGTGATCACCGGCGACATCACCCAGATCGACCTCCCGAAGGGGCTCACGTCGGGGCTGGTGGAGGCCATCGCGGTGTTGAACGGAGTCAGCGGGATCTCCTTCGTCTACTTCGACGAGAAGGACGTCGTCCGGCATCGCCTCGTGCAGTCGGTGATCAAGGCGTACGAGGCGTTCGGCGCCGGCCACGCGTCGCGCTGATCCATGCCCACCGGACGAGGAAGCCAGCCGCCAGGGCTGGCGGTGGTGGCCTTCAATCGACAGCGGCGCCGCCGCGTCGACATAACGCGGCTGACCGCGGTCCTGCGCGGCGCCGCCGCCGCATTGTCGGTCAGGGGTGAGGTCGCGCTGGTGCTCGCCGGCGACCGCGCCCTCCGGAAGCTCAACCTGCGCTACCGCGGGAAGGACAAGCCCACCGACGTCCTCTCGTTCCCCGGGCCCTGCCATGCGCACGCGGGGGGGCCGGGGTCGGCGCGCGGGGCCGAGTGCGCGGCCTGCGTCGGGCAGGCACCGGGCCTCGGGGACATCGTGATCAGCGTGGACACCGCGGCCGCCAACGCGAAGCAGCTCGGGCGCACGCTGCCCCAGGAGATGGACGTCCTCGCCCTGCACGGCTTCCTGCACGTCCTCGGCTACGACCACGAGACCGACGACGGCACCATGGAGCGCCTCGAGCGCAGGCTCCGCAAGCGGCTGCTGGCGGCTCCGGCCGCGCGTGCCCGCG
>Ga0326597_10013011_pt1 | contig 10950 bp, 6 predicted proteins | sample RVTome_12_FD_203789 | JGI IMG/M metagenome (GOLD analysis project Ga0326597, IMG submission 203789) | Soil microbial communities from uranium-contaminated site in the Upper Colorado River Basin, Wyoming, United States - RVT100D185 | ecosystem: Environmental > Terrestrial > Soil > Contaminated >... | reverse complement strand
CCAGGCGGCCGAATTCTACGAGGACCCGGGCTACGCCGAGCTCGCCTTCGCGCGCAACGATTTCGAGGAGGAGCAGGCCCTGTTCGACGCCGACATCTGGCCGTCAGGGCTTGCGGCCAACCGGGCGAGCGTCGAGCGCTTCATGAAGTACCTGACCGACCAGACCCTGATCGAGGCGCCCTACCCGGTGGAAGAGCTGTTCCACGAAAGCGTGCTGGATACTTGAAATTAATGCTGGACCGGCACCATTAAAATTACGCCCGCCTCTCCTCGTGCGCGGCCTCCAGCACCGGGTGCTCCAGCTTGCCGATCATCTCGACCGGCACGATCTGCCAGAAGCGGCGGACTTCGCGGTCCCAGTCGACCAGCAGCCGCTCGGCGAAGCGGGACTGGGTCTCGCGCCAGTGCTCGGCGATCAGGTCGCGCAGCACCTGGCCCCACCAGGCCGACTGGATGCGGTGCGGCACCACCGTGTCGGTGTTCACGCTGTCGTTGAAGCTGGCGTCGGTGTCGTAGACGAAGGCCATGCCGCCGGTCATGCCGGCGGCGAAATTGTCGCCCACCGGACCGAGGATCGCGACCGTGCCGCCGGTCATGTATTCGCAGCCGTTGGCGCCGCACCCTTCGATCACCGCGCTGGCGCCCGAATTGCGCACCGCGAACCGTTCGCCGGCGCGGCCCGAGGCGAACAGCTTTCCGGCCGTCGCGCCGTAGAGCACGGTGTTGCCGATGATGACGTTCTCGTTGGTCGCCAGCGGGCTCGACGTCGAGGTCCGCACCACGATGACGCCGCCCGACAGACCCTTGCCGACATAGTCGTTGGCGTCGCCATAGACCTGCAGCTTCAGCCCCTGCACGGCGAAGGCGCCGAGCGACTGGCCGGCGGAGCCGCGCAGCCGCACCGTGATGTGGTTGGGCTGCAGCCCGGTCATGCCGAACCGGCGCGTGATCATGGATGAGAGCCGCGTGCCGATCGCGCGCTGGGTGTTGCGGATGTTGTAGGCGAGCTGCATCTTTTCGCCGCCGGTCAGCGCCGGCGCCGCGTCCTTGATCATCTGGGCATCCAGCGAATCGGGCACCTCGTTCCGGCCGGCGCGGTTCGACGACCGCCGATTGCCCCCGGGGTCGGCCTGCACCAGCAGCGGGTTGAGGTCGAGGTCGTCGAGATGCGGGTTGCCGCGGCGGACCTGCGCCAGCAGGTCGGTGCGGCCGATCACCTCGTCCAGCGTGCGCGCGCCCAGGAAAGCGAGGATCTCGCGTACTTCTTCCGCGATGAAGCTGAACAGGTTGACCACCTTCTCCGGCGTACCGGTGAATTTCTCGCGCAAGCTTTCCTTCTGGGTGCACACCCCCACCGGGCAGGTGTTGGAATGGCACTGGCGCACCATGATGCAGCCCATGGCGATCAGCGAGGTGGTGCCGATGCCGTACTCCTCCGCCCCCAGCAGGGCGGCGATAACCACGTCGCGCCCGGTCTTGATCCCGCCGTCGGTGCGCAGCATCACCATGTGGCGCAGGCGGTTGAGCGTCAGCACCTGGTGCACCTCGGCGAGGCCGATTTCCCACGGCAGGCCGGCGTACTTGATGGAGGATTGCGGGCTCGCCCCGGTGCCGCCGGAATGGCCCGACACCAGGATCACGTCCGCCTTGGCCTTGGCGACGCCGGCGGCGATGGTGCCGATGCCGGTCTGGGCGACCAGCTTGACGCACACCCTGGCGTCGGGGTTGATCTGCTTCAGGTCGTAGATCAGCTGCGACAGATCCTCGATCGAATAGATGTCGTGGTGCGGCGGCGGCGAGATCAGCGTGACGCCCGGCGTTGCGTGGCGCAGCCGGCCGATCATCTCCGACACCTTGATGCCGGGAAGCTGGCCGCCCTCGCCGGGCTTGGCGCCCTGGGCGATCTTGATCTCGATCTCGCGGCAGTTGTTGAGGTATTCCGCGGTCACGCCGAACCGGCCGGAGGCGACCTGCTTGATCGCGGAGCTCGCATTGTCGCCGTTGGGGCGCGGCCGGAAGCGGGCCGGATCCTCGCCGCCCTCGCCGGAATCGGACTTGGCGCCGATCCGGTTCATCGCGATCGACAGGGTCTCGTGCGCCTCCGGGCCCAACGCGCCGAGCGAGATTCCGGGCGAGCACAGCCGCTTGCGCAGCTCGGTGATCGATTCGACCTGCTCCAGCGGCACGCTTTCCGCGCTCGGCTGGAATTCCATCAGGTCGCGCAGGCTGATCGGCGCCATGCGCTGGACCGCTTCCGAATATTTCTTGTAGGTCGCGTAGGAATCGGTTTCGCAGGCGTGCTGCAGCATGTGCACCATCTCGCCCTGGAACGCGTGCTCCTCGCCGCTGCGGCGGTAGCGGTACAGCCCGCCGATCGGCAGGGTGACGACATCGTCGTCGTGGGCCTGGCGGTGCAGCCGCATGGCGTTGTGCTGCAGCCCCGAAAGCCCGATGCCGGAGATGCGCGAGGTCATGCCGGGGAAATATTCCGACACCAGCGTGCGGCTCAAGCCCACCGCCTCGAACTTGTAGGCGCCGCGATAGGGCGAGATGACCGAGATGCCCATCTTGGACATGATCTTCAGCAGCCCCTGGTTGACCGCCTCGATATAGCGCCGGACGCACCGGTCGAAGGTCATGTCGCCGAACAGGCCGCGGCGGTGGCGGTCGGCGATGGCTTCCTGCGCGAGATAGGCGTTGACCGTGGTCGCGCCGACGCCGATCAGCACCGCGAAATAGTGCGTATCCAGGCATTCGGCCGAGCGCACGTTGACCGAGGTGAAGGTACGCAGCGATTCGCGCACCAGATGGCTGTGCACGCCGCCGGTCGCGAGGATCATCGGAATCGGCGCGCGGTCCGGCCCGACATTCTTGTCGGTCAGGACGACATGCACCGCACCGCCGCGGATCGCGTTCTCCGCCTCGCCGCGGATGCGGTCCATCGCCTCCTTGAGCGCGTTGTCGCCGCCGTGCGCATCGAAGGTGCAGTCGATCTCCGCCGCCGACTCGCCGAAATAGGCCTGCAGCAGGTCGAATTCCGCATTGGTCAGGACCGGCGACCTGAGCTGCAGCAGCCGCGTCTGGGATTCGTCCTGGTCGAGAATGTTGCCGAGATTGCCGAGCCGGGTGTTGAGCGTCATCACCCGGTACTCGCGCAACGAGTCGATCGGCGGGTTGGTGACCTGGCTGAACGCCTGGCGGAAGAAATGGTGCAGCCCGCGGTACTGCTCCGACAGCACGGCGAGCGGCGTGTCGTCGCCCATCGAACCGACCGCTTCCTTGCCGTCCTCGACCATCGGCTGCAGCAGCAGCTCGAGCTCCTCCAGCGTATAGCCGACGCAGAGCTGGCGGCGGCGCAATTCGTCGCGGTCGAATTCCGGCGCCTCGCCGGCCGCGGCGCGGATCAGATCGTCGAGATGGGTGATGTTCTTCGTCCATTCCTCGAACGGCGCCGCGGCGGCCAGAACGTCGCGCAGGTCCGGGTCGTGATAGAACCGCCCCTCGGCGAGGTTGACGCCGATGCACTGGCCGGGACCGACGCGGCCCTTCTCCACGATATGCGCCTCGTCCATGAAGACCATGCCGGTCTCCGACCCGACGACGAGCAAACCGTCGTCGCGGATGGAATAGCGCAGCGGCCGCAGCCCGTTGCGGTCCATGCCTGCGATGACCCAGTCGCCGTCGGTGGCGCAGATCGCCGCCGGCCCGTCCCACGCCTCCATGACGCAGTTGCAGTAGCTGAACAGCGCGGCGTGATCCGCCGGCAGGCTCGGCTTGTGCGACCAGGCGTCGGGAATCATCATCGCCTTGACCATCGGCGCGCTGCGACCGGCGCGGACCAGCAGCTCGTACACCGCGTCGAGCGCGGCCGAATCCGAGCTGCCCGACTGGATGATCGGCTTGATATCTTCAATGTGGCCCTGGAAGACGTCGGAGGCGAGCCGGGTTTCGTGGCTGCGCATCCAGTTGACGTTGCCCGAGAGCGTGTTGATCTCGCCGTTATGGGCGAGCATGCGGAAGGGCTGCGCCAGCTTCCACATCGGAAAGGTGTTGGTCGAATAGCGCTGGTGGTAGATCGCGAAGCGCGACACGAAGCGCACGTCGAGCAGGTCGGGGTAGAAGTCCGTGACCTGCTCGGCGAGAAACATGCCCTTGTAGATGACCGACCGGCAGCTCAGCGAGCAGACGTAGAAGTCCATCAGCTTCTCGTCGATGGCCTGGTTCTCGATCCGCCGCCGGATGATGTAGAGGTCGCGCTCGAAAATGTCCTCCGCCACGCCGGGCTTGCCGGCGATCATGATCTGCTCGATCTCCGGGCGGGTCGCGTTCGCCTTCTCGCCGATGACCTCGACGTTGATCGGCACCTGGCGCCAGCCGTAAATCGAATAGCCGAACTGCAGGATCTGCGCCTCGACGATGCAGCGACACCGCTCCTGTCCGGCGAGATCCGTGCGCGGCAGGAAAATCATGCCGACGGCGATCGGCCCGGGGCCCGGCGTATGGCCGGTGCGGATGGTGTGCTCGTGGAAGAAGTCCTGCGGGATCTCGACATGGATGCCGGCGCCGTCGCCGGTCTTGCCGTCGGCGTCCACCGCGCCGCGGTGCCAGATGGAGCGCAGCGCCTCGATGCCCGCCTCGACGACCTCGCGGCGCGGCTTGCCGTCTATCGCGACGACCACGCCGACGCCGCACGATCCATGCTCGGTCGCCGGGTCGTAGAGACCGTGCCGCGCGAGCCGGTCCGCCTCGCGCCGCCAGGTTTCGACGAATCGTTCGCCGTCGTTCTTCGGGCCGGACGTCGCTAAGTCGCTCATGCCACTGCCTCCCTGGCGCGCGCGGCGGGCGCGCGGGCGCGCAGGTACTGCTCGACCGAGTCCGCCGCGTCGCGCCCGTCGCGGATACCCCAGACCACGAGCGAGGCGCCGCGAACGATGTCGCCGGCCGCAAAGACCCCGTCGAGGTTGGTCATCTTGGTGCGGAAATTGATCTTGATCGTGCCCCAGCGGGTGACGCCGAGCTCCGGCACGCCGAACAGGCCGGGGATGTCTTCCGGATCGAAGCCGAACGCCTTGATCACGAGATCGGCGTCCACATTGAAGCTCGAACCCTCGATCGTCTCCGGCGCCTGGCGGCCGGTGGCGTCGGCGACGCCGAGATGGATGCGGCCGGTGCGCACGGCCGAGACCACGTCGTCGCCGAGGAAGGCCTCGGGCTGCGCCAGAAGGGTGAACTGGACGCCTTCCTCCTCGGCATACTGGAGCTCGCGGCGGGAGCCGGGCATGTTCGCCTTGTCGCGGCGATAGACGCAGGTCACCGTCTTCGCGCCCTGGCGGACCGCGGTGCGCACGCAGTCCATCGCGGTGTCGCCGGCGCCGAGCACCACGACCCGCTTTTTCGCCGCGTCCAGGCTGCCGTCGTCGAACAGAGGCACCCTGTCGCCCAGACCCTTGCGGTTCGACGCGATCAGGAAATCGAGCGCCGGCACGATATTGCCGAGTCCGACCCCGGGCACCTGGATGTCGCGCGCCTTGTAGACCCCGGTCGCGATCAGGACCGCATCGTGCCGTTCGCGCAACTCCTGGAAGGCAATGTCGATGCCGACATCCACGTTGGGATGCATGACGACGCCGCCCTCTTCCAGGAGCGCCACGCGGCGCTGGACGATTTGCTTCTCGAGCTTGAAATTGGGGATGCCGTAGACCAGCAGACCGCCGATCCGGTCGTACCGGTCGTAAATGTTCACCTCGTATCCCTTGCGGCGCAGACGATCCGCCGCGGCCATGCCGGCCGGGCCGCCGCCGATGATGGCGACCGACTGGTCGAGCTCGCGCGCCGGTTTCGGCGGGCGCACCCAGCCGTTGGCGAAGGCGGTCTCGGTAATGTAGCTCTCCACCGCGCCGATCGTGACCGTGCCGTGGCCCGCCTGCTCGATCACGCAATTGCCTTCGCACAGCCGGTCCTGCGGGCAGATCCGGCCGCAGATCTCGGGGTATGTGTTGGTCGCCGACGACAGCTCGTAGGCTTCCTCCAGCCGGTCTTCGGCGGTCAGCATGAGCCAGTCGGGGATGTTGTTGTGCAGCGGGCAGTGCACCTGGCAGAACGGGATGCCGCACTGGGAACAGCGGCTGGCCTGCTCTTCCGCCTGTTCGTCGCTGAAACGCCTGTAGATTTCGCTGAAATCGCGCCGTCGCTCGTCGGCGGACCGTTTTTCAGGCGTCTTGCGATCGACGGACACAAATCTGAGCATTCTTTTCCCTACCACCGACAGAAACAATCAGCCGGACAAACAGTGTGCGAACTATGATTTGCCGGATCGACCAGACCGGACTCGCTTTATATCGTTCTTTCCACCGCTTAGCGAGGGAAAAATCGAACTTAGGTCAATAAGTGGTAACTATTGTACAAAAAATTGTCACATGCCTAAAAATCTGGATTGGATTGCTGTGATGCGATTCCCGAATTAGTCTCGTTATGGTACTATTCTTTATTGTTACGCGAATCGACAAAAAGGTATAAGGAAAAGCACCCGGCAGCCGGACGATCGGTTTGACCCTCTTTCAGATTGTAATCCTCGCGATAATTCAAGGAATTACGGAATTCCTGCCGATCAGCTCATCGGGCCATCTGGCGCTGACGCCGGTGCTGTTCGGCTGGACGGACCAGGGGCTGGCCCTCGACGTGGCGGTCCATGTCGGCACGCTCGGCGCGGTCATCGCCTATCTCTGGCGCGACGTCTGGGCCGTGCTTCAGGGGCTCGTCCGCCTCGTCTCCGGCCGCATCGACGACGGCGCGCGTCTTGCCTGGCTGGTGCTTGTATCCAGCCTGCCGGTCATCGCCGTCGGCTTTCTGGTGAAGGTCTATCTCGGCGATGCGATGCGGACACCGGCGGTGATCGGCTGGTCGTTCATCGGGTTCGGGGTCATCCTTTATCTGGCGGACCGGCTCGGGCTGACCATCCGGCGCATTCCCCACATGACCACCGGCAACGCCCTGCTGATCGGCATTGCGCAGGCCTTCGCCATCATCCCCGGCGCGAGCCGCGCGGGGACGACGATCACCATGGCCCGCATGCTGGGCTTCGAGCGGCGCGACGCGGCGCGGTTTTCCATGCTGATGTCGATCCCCGCGATCGTCGGCGCCGGCGCGCTGCTCGGCAAGGACGTGATGGAGAGCGGGGACCCTGTCCTGCAGGCGAACGTCCTGATCGCCGCCGCCTTCGCCTTCGTCGCGGCGTTCATCGCGATCGTGGCGATGATGTACTGGCTGCAGCGGCAGAGCTACACGCCGTTCGTCGTCTACCGGATCGTCTTCGGCGCGGTCATCCTCTGGCTGCTCGCCTGAGGCCCGACTGTCTTACGCCTTCGGCGCGGAAGCGGGCGAAGAGGTGCGTCCGCCGCCGCGCCGGTAGCGCGCGAGATAGGTCGGCAGGATGACCTCGAGCGCCGTCGGCGCGATGCCGAGCTGGGCGAAGCCGGCCGCGCCGGGCGACACCACGCTGTCGTAGCCGAGCGATCGCACCTGGTCGCGCGTCAGCGGCGGGATGGGCAGGAATTCAAGGAAAAAGGCCAGGGCGCCGGCAGCCCAGAACGGCACGGGAACAAGAAGGCGCCGGCGCCCGATCTCCGCCAGCATGACCTCCATCAGCGCCCGGAAACTGTAGCTGTTGGGCCCGCCCAGCTCGTAGGTCTTGCCCGCGGAAGCCGGATCCTCCAGCGCGGCGACGATCGCGGCCGCCACATCGCAGACATAGACCGGCTGGAAGCGGGTGTGTCCGCCGCCGATCAGCGGCAGCGCCAGCGCGAGCCGCGCCATGGCGGCGAAACGGTTGAAGAAATCGTCCTCCGGGCCGAACAGGATGCTGGGCCGGACGATGGTCGCCCCGGGGAATGCCGCCAGCGCCGCGCTTTCTCCCGCCGCCTTGGTGCGTGCGTATTCCGAGCGCGACTGCGCATCGGCGCCGATCGCGGAAACCTGGATCAGCCGCTTCGCGCCGGCCGCCTTCGCCGCCCGCGCGATCCGCGCGGCGCCTTCATGATGCACCGCCTCGAAGGTCTGCCGGCCGGATTCGTACAGGATGCCGACGAGGTTGATGACGACATCGGCGCCGGCGACCGCCGCGGCGACGGAGGCGTCGTCGCGGATGTTAGCCGCGACCGGCACGATCTGCCCGACATCGCCCATCGGCTTGCAGCGCAGCGCCTCGTCCGGACGGCGGCACGCCACGCGCACGCGGGCGCCGCCGCGGGCAAGCGCGCGGACGACATAGCGGCCGAGGAATCCCGCGCCGCCAAACACCGTGACCACACCGTAGTCCATCCGCCGTCCCCCGATTGCGCCCCGATAGCACGATGGCGAGCCGCGGGCCGTCCCGGCCCGCCCGCCTATTATCCCGCGGCGGCGGTCGCGTCAACAAATGCCTCGGAAAGCGGTTGACAGGGAAAGGCCCTATGTCATACCCACTCTACGCTCAAGCCCAGGTGGCGGAATTGGTAGACGCGCAGGTTTCAGGTACCTGTGGCCGCAAGGTCGTGGAAGTTCGAGTCTTCTCCTGGGCACCATCCGGCGCCGCCTGACCGGAGGCGCGAGACCCGTGGCCGGCGGGAAAGAGCGACAGGTCCGGCCCGGCGGTAGGATCTTTCTGGTGGCGTGAAAGGGCCGGCCCGTGACCGTTCAACTTCATCGAGGCGACATACCGGCCGATCTGACGTTCGGCGCCAGCGTCGCGATCGACACCGAGACGATGGGGCTGCGCCCCGACCGCGACAGGCTCTGCCTGGTGCAGCTGTCGTCGGGCGACGGCAACGCCCATGTCGTGCAGCTCCCCCAGGGTCGGTACGAGGCGCCCAACCTGAAGGCGCTGCTGGTCGATCCGGCGGTGACCAAGCTGTTTCATTTCGGCCGCTTCGACATCGCCATGCTGCGGCACTATCTCGGCGTCATGCCGCGCCCGGTCTACTGCACCAAGATCGCGTCCAGGCTGACCCGCACCTTCACCGACCGGCACGGGCTCAAGGATCTGTGCAAGGAGCTGCTCAACATCAACCTGTCGAAGGAACAGCAGTCTTCGGACTGGGGCGCGGACGAGCTGACCGAGGCGCAGCTGTCCTATGCCGCGTCCGACGTTCTCTACCTGCACGACCTGCGGGCGGAGCTCGACCGCATGCTCGCCCGCGAGGGCCGCACGGCGCTGGCCGCGGCCTGCTTCGACTTTCTGCCGACGCGGGCCGAGCTCGATCTGGCCGGCTGGCCCGAAACGGACATATTCGAGCATTGAGAACCGCCCCTCGCGGGGGTCCGCAATCCTCTCCTGTTGAGTCGGTATTTGAATTAGACTGCCCACATAACAGTCAGAAGCTGGATGAGACACCCGTGACCGTGGCAACCAAGACGAAGGCGAAAACGAGAGATCTGGACGTCGCCCGACGCGTTCTGGCGGACGAAGCACGGGGTCTGGTCGCGCTCGCGGATGTGCTTGACGACTCGTTCGTGCGCGCGCTCGACCTGATGGAGAGAGCGAAGGGCCGCGTGGTCGTCAGCGGCATAGGCAAGAGCGGCAACATCGCCCAGAAGATCGCGGCGACGCTTGCCTCCACCGGCACGCCGGCGCAGTACATCAATGCGGCCGAGGCGAGCCATGGCGACCTCGGGATGATCACGCTGCAGGACGTGGTGCTGACGCTGTCCTATTCGGGCGAGACTCCGGAGCTGTCCGATCTCGTCGCCTTCACGCGGCTCAACAACATCCCCCTGATCGCGCTCACCGGCCGCGCGGGCAGTTCGCTCGACAAGGCGAGCGACGTGTCGCTGGTGCTGCCGAAGATCGAGGAAGCGTGCCCGCACAACCTCGCGCCCACCACCTCGACAACCGCGATGCTCGCGCTCGGCGATGCGCTCGCCGTCGCGATGCTGGAGCGCAAGAATTTCTCGCCGGAGAACTTCAACGCGCTCCATCCCGGCGGGCAGCTCGGACGGCGCTTCATCAAGCTCGCCGACATCATGCATGCCGGCGACAAGGTGCCGCTGGTCGACGCCGGGACATCGATGTCCCAGGCCCTGCTGACCATGACCGCCAAGAGCTTCGGCTGCGTCGGGGTCCTCGACGAGAAGGGCGCGCTTGCCGGCATCATTACCGACGGCGACCTGCGCCGCCATATGGGAAACGGCCTGCTGGAACGGCGCGCCGCGGATGTCATGACCCGGTCGCCGCGGACCATGCCGCCCGACACGCTGGCGGCCGCCGCGCTCGGCATGATGAACGACCGCAAGATCACGGCGCTGTTCGTCGTCGACGATGCGAAGCCGGTCGGCATCGTGCATATCCACGATCTGCTGCGCGCCGGCTTCGTGTGACCGGATCGGAGCGATGACGGATACCGCGATCCGCCCGACCGACGATCAAGCGACGCCCCACCGAAACGCGGCCTGGAACGACGAGCCGGACGGGACAGGAAGGACCGGCAGGCCGGGCGGCGGCTACTCGCGATTCGCCAACGCCATGCGCTTCGCCCTTCCGGCGGTCGCCGCGGCGATCATGGTCGTCGTCGTCGCCTGGCCGCAGCTCGTCGAGCAGCCGAAGCGGTTCTCGCTCGGCGTCTCCAAGGTCACCATCAACGATTCGGGCGGCCAGCAGATCGTCAACGCGCGGTTCACGGGAACCGACCGGGACGACCAGCCTTTCACCATCACGGCGGACACCGCCTCCCAGCCGGTGAAGAATCCGGGGATCGTCGATCTTGCCTTTCCCAAGGCGGACTTGGCCCAGAAGGACGGCAGCTGGATCGCACTGTCCGCCGAAACCGGGCTGTACAACAAGAAATCGCAGGTGCTCGACCTGAAAGGCGGCGTCAACCTGTTTCACGATGCGGGTTACGAGCTGCACACCGCCACCGCGCGGGTGGAGCTCGACCGGGGCGTGGCCTCGGGCGCCGATCCGGTGTCGGGCCAGGGACA
>Ga0326597_10013010_pt1 | contig 10950 bp, 17 predicted proteins | sample RVTome_12_FD_203789 | JGI IMG/M metagenome (GOLD analysis project Ga0326597, IMG submission 203789) | Soil microbial communities from uranium-contaminated site in the Upper Colorado River Basin, Wyoming, United States - RVT100D185 | ecosystem: Environmental > Terrestrial > Soil > Contaminated >... | reverse complement strand
GTTCCGACCGTTTTGGGGTGCGCGTGGATTTTCAGGATGCGCCCGGTATTCGAGGCGCTGAAATTGATGGCATCGTTGATGCCGGTAATGTCTTCCAGGTCGGTCAAGCCCCAGTATTGTCTGCCATGAACCAGGTTCGGGCCGTCCACGATAGGCGCCCAGTTCCAGGGCCAGGCGAACGGGCCATTGACCAGCTCCCATTTCCGGCGCTGGACCTGTTTCTTTGCTCGAAAATCGGCGACCAGCCAGGCTTCGGTTTGTTCACCGGCCAACCGCACGATCAACTGGCGGTGCAGGTAGGTGTTTTTTCGCCCGTTTGGCTCCTTGATGACCCGCTCCCATTCGATTTTGTAGGCCAGGGCGCGGGTTTTATCCAGCGGATCCGCCATGATGCTGACCATTTCCGGGTCCAGCACGACCAGCCGGGCGGGAATTTCCCCGGTTTGGGGAACGATTTTTATGAAGAAATGCCCGGCCAGGGTGCCGTTTTTGCCCCAACGCTGGAAGAAGGGGAACCCCCCGGAGAGCCTATAGACCTGGTTCAACAGGTCAATAGCTGCCTCCAGCCGGGTCGTCGTCGCGTCATCTGCGATTTCGCTCGCTTCCACATCCGCCGGGACGCCCAATTCGTCTATCTGCATCTGGAGGATGCCCGTCTCCGGGTGTCCCCAGAGCCATGCGACAGAATCGTCCACAATAGTCCTGCAATAATTGAGCAGGATATTGTCATCGTTTTCCCCAGGTTTGACGACCAGGGGTTTGCGGTGGTGGCCGTCGTAGTAACGCCAGGCGGCCTGGATATAGGCCCGGCGGGCCTGTTCCGCTTTTTGCACATCCTCCTGGTCGAAATAGGTGTGCGCGTTGTCGAACAGGTCGAGAGCCTGGACGGTCTCCAAAACGCCCCACTCGCCGAATTCGAGCTCGACGGGCAGGTCGGATAGCTGGACGCCAAAACGGGTATTATCGGCCACCCTGAGCATCCTTCGCTTTTTGTATCCCCTGACGGAAGTCGCCCGCCTCATCATCCATAGCCATTCTTAACTGCGTGGCAAGCTCGGAAAACACTTTCGCAGTATGAGCGCAAGAGGATGACGCTTCCAATAGGGAAGCCCTCAATCGTTTTATAGCTTCGAGATTTTCTAGATGGAATTCAAGCGTGTTCGGCTCGCCGGCCGTTTTCGATTTCATTCTCATTCGCCGCCTATGCCGTCATCTGTTCTTGCATGGCAATCGCGCGCAGGCCGCGCTCGGCGTCTTCCACGTTCCAGCCCAGTTCGACGAGGATATCGCCGGACTCGTAGACCCAATGAATTGCAAACCCCTCCCCATCCGAGGGCTGTACGGGGCGCACGGCGCGCTCCAGGCCCAGTTCGGCCGCGCGGTCGTTCAATACGTCTGTCCAATATTCAAGTTCGTTCACTGCTAAACTCCTTTCGATCAGTAAAACGGGCTTTTGCCTGTTTGCAGCTGGCTGCCGTAGCGGCCATGCAGTCGGACGCCGCCGGAGACGGTGTCAATCTGGTCGTCGAATTTATCGTTGTGCCCGGTAAAGGCGACGGCCTCCTCGATGAAGTCGGCGACCCACGCCCCGGCCACCAGGAAGACTTTCCCGTCTTCGGCCAGGGCGATCCAGGGCAGAGCACGGGTGAGTTTGTCCGTTTCCACATCTACCCGGGCCAGGGCCAGGCCACGCAGATCGGGGTCGGTGCGGAATTCCTGGACGGCGGCCACGCCGTGCAGGGCGCTCTCGACGCCGTGCATCACGCCCAGGGGCTGTTCGGCGAGCATAGTCGTCTTCAGCACCTTCTTTTGTTTCGGCCATTCCCACCGGCCGCGCACCATGGCGGCGATGTACAGCTTGCCCTCGGCATCGAAGGCGACGCGGGCGCTGGCGGTATAGCTTGCGGTGGTCTTAGTCGAGATCGCCAGGTCCCAATAGCGCATCCAGCGCAGGCCGGCCGGGACTTTTTCCCGGTCAATGACTTGGAGCCATTCGCGCAGGATTTTAGCTCCGCCAGGCGGTTTGGGATGGCCCTGGTATTGCGAGGCCCAGTCGTAGGAGCCAAGCGCTCGTTTGGTCGCCAATAGTGTAGCGCGATTGTAGCGCGCCGGCCACAAGGGAGTTCCGGCCCGGCGGCTCAACGCGTCCTGAATGGGTTTGCCCTGGGGGTCTTTCGTCTCCGCCAGAGCGGGCAGGTTGATCAATTTCCAATGCTCCCCTTCACCCTGCTTTTCCTGATCCAGCAGCCAGCCCACCAGGTCGTCTTCGTGCCAGCGGGTCTGGATGATGACAATCGCACCACCTGGCTCGAGCCGGGTGCGCAGAGTGCCCTTGTACCAGGCTTTGAGGCTCTCGCGGACGGTCTTGCTCTCCGCTTCCAGGCGGCCTTTGAGCGGGTCGTCAACGATGATGATCTGGAAGCCGCGCCCAGTCAGGGGGCCGCCGACGCCGACGGCGACGAGGTTGGGATTGTCGGCGCTGCCCCCGGCGAGTGCCCAGCGGTGGACGGCGTGGCTCTCGTCGGAAAGGGCAACGTCCGGGAAAAGCTGCCGGTAAAGGGGCTCGTCCCGGATCAGGGCGCGGACGGCACGGGAGGCATCTTCGGCTAAATCGCCGCCGTAGGAAACGAGCGCCAGCCGCCAAGCCGGGTGGACGCCGAGCAGCCTGGCCGGCCAGCGTTTGCTGACCAGGGTGGTCTTCCCGTGACGGGGCGGCATGGTGATGATTACCCGGCCGGCGCCCTGTTTCCCGCCGGTCAGGATGTATTGTTCGACCTGGTGTAAAACGCCGGAGATAAGTTGCAGGTGCGCCGCGCCGATGAATTGCGCATCCACATACTCGCCAAAGGCCAGATTGTCCTCGATGGCGCGCTGGCGGCGGGCCAGGACGCGGTAGATTTCCGCCGCATCATTGAACAGCGCGGCGGATTGAGTACGCTTTTCGGATATGGTCAGTTCGGCAATGTCCATCAATAAAAAGCTCCCCGGGACCTGGGACCGGCCAGGGCCAGAGGAGCTAAGAGCGGCGGGCAGGATTTGAACCTGCGCCCTCCGGAGGGAGGCCGGATGCTCTACCGCTGAGCTACCACCGCAAGACGCAGCCGGTCGAAATATGCCTGGCGCACACATCCACAGGCTCCGGCTGCGTAGGACGTACTCGTCCTCGCTTTCAAGGAGTGGAAAGATTTTAGCGAGGTGGCATCAAGAAGGAAACGCGGACGGGTACGTCCGACGCTTTCCTTTTTTGCGGGCTGTCGCAGCGCGGGCAATATAAGCGCCGGGGATGGTCTTTTATGAAAACCGACCGGCACGGGGGGTGGGCGCAAGCCACACTCTGCCCGAATACATACGCGCCGGGCTTGACGGTCCCGGGTTCGGCGTAGACCTCCACCGCTTCGGCGCGGGCGAAGGCGATGGGCACATCGTCCAGGCTGGCGGCCAGCGCCAGGATGGCCCGGCGCAGCGGCCCTCGGAGTACGGTTCCGCTGATGGCCGACTGGATATATTTGGCCGTCCAGGGCGGGTCCTGGCGGACGGCGGCGGACAGCTTCGCGGCCAGGGCTTCGTAGAATTTCATTTTGCCCTGGCCATTCAGCGATGGCTCAAAATGAGCAACGATTTCGGCGAGGGCGCGGACGGGTACGTCCGACGCTTGAATGAGCTCGGGGGAGGCGGATGAGAGTGATTTTGGGGACACGATGGGGCGCTCTAATGTTATTTAAAATTCTGTGTCGGCTTCACTATTTTGCCAGTCGTCATATTCTTGTATCTTTTCCGGTAAGGCATTGATGGCAGTCAGGCGATCTTCCAGGATGCGAACTTGCTGGTGAAGCCGGTTTATTTCTCCGCGTGCCCTTTGCATATCGGTTTCATGTTGCTCCCGGGTGATGATTGGAGCATCATAAGGCCGGGCCTCAATGATAACCGGGACAAAAGCGCGAGCGATTTCTTCGCTTACAATTCGGACCCGGAAGATAGCATCCAAACCCAGATATTCTGTTCGAAATGTGTCATCCTTGGGAACATCAACCCGAAGGAAGCCGTTTTCAAACGTGATCCGGCCGGCAGTTTGATCGTGGCCCATGATCTCAATTGTTGCCCATTGTTCAGTGGAATTGTTAGACATTTTGTATTCCTTATTTTTGTAAATCCATCCAGGCCAGTCGAGCGGTGACCATCAGGCCGAGGATCAGCCCAACGGCGATGAGCGCATCGGGCACCGGCCAGCCATTAAGAGCCAACAGCAGGACGCCCAATATGGAAGCGATTGCAAATGAGACGACAGAGAGGATGGCGCTTTTCATTTGCTCTATTAAAGCCGGCCAGGGCAAATGTTGAGGGCGCGGACGGGTACGTCCGACGCTCTCGCGAAGCCTCCCGGCCGCCGCCCCGCCTTGCAGGGCTGCGCGGGGTGGCTGGCAAACGGGTTCGCGGGCTCGGGTTCGCGGGTTCGCGGGTTCGCGGCAAAATAAAAGCCCTGCGGGTTGGCAGGGCTTGGGGGGAGAATGCGGGTTATTGGCTCTGCTTCCGCCCCGGCTTTGGCCGGTTGTCCAGATAGTAGTTAAAACCCTCGTAAGTGATCAGCCAATCCCGGCCAACTTTGCGAGCGCCAGGGATATAGCCATTCTTCGCAGCCAGCCGGATACCCCGCGCCGAGGCCTGTTCGCCCACTTCGCGTGCATACTCTTCGGCCTGGCCCACAGTCATCTCATCCGTTTTTTGACCTTTCACGGGCGTTGAACCGCCCACTTTGCCGAGTGTGGCTCCGTAATCCCAATGCCCACTTTTGTCGCTGCCTGCCAGAGCCTTGTCCGCCCATTTGTCGGGCATAAGGTAGCCCAGGTCTTGCATAATGGTGATGCGGCGGATCATTCCGGGCGGGATGGTTGCCGGAAAAGTTGGCCCGTCGTAATCAAACCAGGTCCCGGTATAGCTCCCGTCATCCTGTAAGTGCCAGGGGGTAGCAGTCATGTATTGGGCGTGGTTGCTTACTATGATTGCCTGGTAATCGATTGGATGGGCAAATAATACATCCTGGCGATGATCTTGATGGGCGATTCCCAGGCGTCCCTGATCGTCGCGGACAATGTACTGTCGCGTAACGCTAGATAGATCAGGCCAGCGGTATTGGGGTAATTGGGTTAAGATATTTTTCTGAGTAGTCATGGTAAAATCTCCAGTGGTTTTGGTGGAGCCTTCCCGGAAGGATATCCGGGAAGGCTCTGCTTTTTTGGGCGAATTACTATTGGCTTGAAATTCGAGTTGATTTATATGCCTCGGCTTTACCGCCGTCCAAATGTACCAATTCGCCATTTCGAACTTGCCAATAATCAATATTGGAGTTGCCCTTGCGAAAGTCTTTGTGCCCATCGGCAACGATATCACCTTCGGCGGCGGTAATGACTAATTCGCCGTCACTGCCGTTGCCTCGATCTATAGTGCCGAGCCAGTTGCCCCAGGTATAATTGGCCTTGCCATCTTTGCCAAAGGTAACCAAGGCAATCCAGGGTTTCCCGTAGCGGCGGGCGTTGAAGCTGTTGGTTTTGAGGGTGATTGTGATAGACATTGGGTTTGCTCCTTTGCCCCGTATGGGGCGAGGAAAAATTTATTTGTTACTGTATATATAATACCGCATACGGTAGTAATTGTCAAGGGGGGGGAAAGTGGGATTCGATTGAATTAATGGAATTCTCATTTTCTGGGTTTATTCGTTAACTTCCCCCGTACACATAATCGGCCTATTGAAACAAATCGGATTTTCCCACCTCGTCCCGTTTGACCGGCGCAGCAATGGCCCCGCGGACGGGTACGTCCGACGCTTCCTCGGCCTGGGAAAGCAGGCCGGAGAGCCGCGCCAGGGAGATGGCGATCAGCGCGGCGATGAAAAAAAAGCCTCCGCAGACCAGGCACGCCAATAAACGAAAGTAAGCGCTAACGTTTTCCATACTATCAGGCGCTCACACCAGCCGGCGTGCGTTTTCCCGGAGTGCGAGGATGGGTACGGTAGGACGTACCCGTCCTCACTACCCTACATTCCCCCCAAGACGGCGCGCACGCGCTCCAACGTATCCTGACGCCGTCCCCCTAACAACTGACTGATTCTGTTCCAGCTGTAACCGCGTTCCGAGAGTTCCCGGATCAGGGCGGCTTCGGCTGCGCTGCCCGGTTCCGCAGGTGGTTCCAGAGCGTGGGAACCGGTTCCCGCACCATTGGGAACCAGTTGAGGAACCACTGTGCGGCCATTGGGAACCAGATCGGGCAGGGCGGGAACGGCGTTCCGCAAAGCCGGAACCAGGTACTTTTCTTCACTTTCAGGCTTGTTCAGGCTGCCCACAATCACCGTCGCCGTGCGCGGCGTGTCCTGGGGCGTCCCTGGGGGCAAGGGTGTGAGTCGCACCGTTGCAAAGTTTTCCCGTAAGTCTCCCTGCCCCTCGATGTGCAAAGAGCGCACCAGCACGGATTGGGAGAGCAACACGAGATATAAGCCCGCCTTCCGGCCTTCCATGCCCAGCTGCATCAGCATTTGCGCCGCGTCCGGTTCGTGGGCAACGATGGCGGGAATCTCATCTACGGCGAGCGTCACCGGGTCGAAATGCGCCACTCCCATTTCCCGCTGCCGGTAACGGTTATCCATGAGCGTGAGCATGTTCTCAATCGTTTCAGCAACCGCCGCGAAGTCCCGCCCGCCACCAATGACCTGGCAATGTCCCGGCCAGGTTTTACCATCGTCGTGCGGATCGATGACATAGGCGGTTTGACGCGCCTGGAGCAGATAGCGCGCGGTGTGTGTCTTGCCCGTGCCGGTTGCGCCGGCAATCAGAATGTGCCGGTCGGTGAACATGGGCAAGGGCTTCAAGGCTGGCATAGGGAGGAGAGCCGGGAAGGTGTCCTGGGCGAGCATGGGGACGAACGACTCGCCGGACGTACCCCGTCCGCCCTTCCCCGAGGGGGTGAACCATTGCGCCCGTTTGCTGATCTCCCGCTGCAATTCCACCGCCAGGGCCGCGAGAGTCGTATAGGCTTGCAGATCGGGCGGGGATAATTGCGGCATGGTTGCCAGGCCGGTTTTTCCGTCCAGTTGCAGGGCCGGGCCGAACATTTTGCGGGGCTGTACCAAAACGGGCCCGGTTGCCGTGTCCATAATAAACGTTTCCGCGCCGTCCACCCACGCCTTTTGTTTGCCGTAAGAATGGTTGAAGATGCGCGCAAACTCGTAAACCAGGAACAGGAATAAGACCAGCGCACCGAACACACCCACCCACCCGGCTACCGTGACCACCTTTTCGCGGGCCAGCCGCGCATTTTCAGCGCTGGCGATGGATAGCGCGGCCTGTTGGGTTGCGGTCGCGCCCGCTTGTAATTGGGCCAGGGCCACCGCTTGCCGGGTCGCAGCAGCAGTTTGGGCTTCTTGAGTGGCGATGGCCTGGGCAGTGGCGGCGGCCTGCGTCCCCTGGGCATCGTGCCACAGGGCGGTCGCGGTCGCGTCGGAATATAAGACGGCGGCGGTTGAAGTGGCCGCATTGTCATTTGCGCCTTGGGTCTGGGCCTGCTGTAAAATGGCGGCCTCGGCGCGGCGGAGCGCACTCTCCGCCGTCGCGGTCATCGCGGCATGGGCGGCAGCCAGCGCCTGATTCCCTGCGCTTTGCAGGGTGTACGGATCGGTTGGCAGGCAACCGGTCAGGAGCAACAGAACAAAAAGCAGAACGGGTTTATTTTTCATCGCAAATCAACAAACTGGCTCAGGAGACCGCCCGAATTAGTGCTGCTCAATCCATTCCAGGAGGGTGTCTACATCGGCCAGGGCACGCTCCTGTAAATAAGTTTTGAAATCATCCGTGCCGCCCGCCTCACGATAAAGGCCATATAAACAGGTTTTGATGGCGGTTTCTGCGGCGCGCAATTCATGGCCGGTAAGCAATTCGTCGGTCAGGGCGAGGGTCTCAGAATGATTGATGGCGTGGGGTGCGAATAACATGGATGACTCCTATCCGCCTGCCAGAATTACGGCGGTCTGATTCCAGACCAGTCCGGCGCAACTGGACAGGACGACGATGATCAGGATGATGAACAGGCCGTTCATCAAGAGATTGAAAGCAGAGGGGGGGGTTTGGTTCATTTCATTCCTTCTTCATTCCAGTTCCATAAGCCAAGTAAGCCTTTGGCCGGGATTGGGTTGGTCTGATAGGAGGCAATGACGCTGTTATTTACAGAATGGCAGTTTGGACAGTTCATAATTGTTCTGACCCCGCCCTAGCTAGCAACAAAGAACGCGATGCAACCTACAACAACCAAAATAGCCAGTAAGGCATAAAACCAGGCCTGTTCAAACAACCAACCGACCAGGCTAAAAAATAGCGATATTGCACCAATAGCCAACAGAACAGGCCACGCGAAGAACATAAATATTCCAACATCTACACGGTCAGGATTTCCTCTTGGGTGCGGGTACATGATTTCTCCTTTGCCGCCTAACGGCATGGGTTAGCGGCGGGTAAAGTGTTCCGTAAAATGAATATTAGGATCGGCAGAGCCACAAATCTCGCAGCCGGTGAACGAAACCACTGCGCACGTTTGTCGGGCGGCTTCAAGTTCTGCCACCCGATATAGATCGTCAAGCGCTTTACCGCGAAAACGGACGTTGCTTTTGTCTAGCATACTTACCTTGCTGTCCTGTGTGCTTAGAGCAGCGGCAGTTGGTGTTCTGCACGGATGTCGTTTTCGATTTTGTCCAGGATGGGCATAAACCGGTGTAAATGGCGGGCCATACGCAAGGCCGAGTACCGTTTGGCCAGAATAATGGTGACTTCCTGCCTGCCGCGATAGTTATGGCCGGTGCGATGGGCGGACGGGTACGTCCGGCGATACCAGTCCAGACAGGAATCACGGAATAGGAGAGCGAGGGGGTTGCGAAGAGACATCATTACACCAATCAACACTCCCTAAGAAACACCGGCACAATCTCGGCCGGGTCGCTGAGCGGCGTATAGGCGTGTGATTGCAACCAGCACGCCATGTTATAGACCGTTGGCACATCCCAGTGCGTGCGCCCGGTTCGTTTCAGGATTTCTACCGCCAGCGCGGCCAGATCCTCGACGGGGTCGCCGGTGTCGGCTTCTGCGCTGGCAGCCGCTTGATCGGCGCTCCTGGCCAGTTTCAATATGAGCCAGATTCCCAGGCAGATAGACCCTATCATGCCGGCGAGCGCGCCGGCCAGTAATCCGAATAGAAAAATCGTCCAGTTCATGGAGTCTCCTCAAGTTGCGGAGTGATATCCTGCAGCCGCAGAAAATTTTCGCCATTGCCCAGCCGGGCGGCGAGTTGTTGGATGGCTTCGGCGACTTCGGGCAGCATCCGGTGGTCGGCCTGCATCCGCCGGGCGTAGGCTTCATACACCTGGAAAAAGCGGGCGCGGTCTGCGATTTGATTCTCCGACATGCAGAGACCCTTCCACCCGCCGACGCCGTCCACCGCTTTGCCGATCAGCGGGTGGGAGAATACCGGCCAGCGGTATGACCCCAATTCCCGAATGGTGCGCGTCACCTCGTCCCAGGCCTCGAAGGCGGATGGAATATTCAGCGCTCGTTCGACCAGGTGCGCGGCCTGGTCGCGCAGTTCTGCGATGGATGGGAACCATTGGCTGGTTGAAATATGCGCCAGCGCGGCCGCCTTGAGCACGTTGGCGGGAATGTCAGCCAGGGTTTGCAAATAGACTTTCACCGTTTCCCTGGGCACTTCCTGCCGGGGGTAGGCGTTAATCAGAAAATTCAGGACGGATGCAATCGTTTCAATTTGCGCCATTATCGCCTTCCAATTCGGATATAGCTTCCAACAAGGCTATCTGGCTGCGGGCATGTTTGCTCGCGCCGGCGCCGTTGGACCTGGTCCCATTGGAGATTTTGCCGGACACCGCCCACTCGGTCAGCCAGTACAAAGCCTCGGTCTTACCGCCGCGCGTGATATGCGCCCTCCAAAACGGCTCGAGTTTGTTTTCATCCAACCCGATCTGCTGGATGGCGTCGTAGATAAATCCCCACTGCGCCCGGCCCGGAATCCGCCCGGCGATTTTTCGGTATAGGGCGATTTCCGGGAGTTTCAGAACATCTGGCAATTCGAGCGAAGCCCAGGCGGGAGGAGCGTCCGCGCTCACTGATGGTTCTATATTGACGGTTCTTAATGATGGATCGGGTGGTCTCCTGTTCACTACGGTAGAGGTCTCCTGTTCGCTACGGGTAGGGGTCTCCTGTTCGCTACGGGTAGGGGTCTCCTGTTCACTACCAATGTCTAGTGTTAATGTTTTTTTGTTCACTACTACCTGATATTTATTGCTCTTGTTTACGCTTTTTTGTTCATCAAAACGATGGATTATTTTTATGTGACCTTCGTCTTCCAACTCTTTTAACAATCGTTGTGCATAGCGCCGGCTCATTTTACATCGCCTCGCTATCGTCGCTATACTGGGCCAACAAAACCCTTGGTCATTGGCATTGTCGGCCAGCGATAATAACAAAAGCCGCTTGCTTCCCTGGGTATGACTGTGCCGCCATACCCAGGAAGTTATGTCTACGCTCATCTTTCCGCCTTCCTGCTGTTGCAGCTCCTGCACAATGTTTGAAGATTTTCGCTCTCGTGCAAGCCCCCTCTCGAAATTGGAATAATATGGTCGATTGTTAGATAATCTGTTGAACCACATTTTTTACATTGATAATCATCGCGCATAAAAATAATAGGACTGATTTTTTTTCTGATTTTCTCCCATTCATCACGTGCCTTTTCATGTGGGCTCTTGCGAAGTTTGACAAGGTTGTTTTCGCAAACGGTATGTATTCCCGTACCGTTCCTTCCGCGATTGTAGATTTCGTCACATCCTGGACAGACGACCCAATAATCATATTGCGCATCCCCTAAAATATTCGGTTCCCCAAAATAAGCATTTGGCATTGTGGAGGCCTC
>Ga0326597_10013009_pt1 | contig 10951 bp, 11 predicted proteins | sample RVTome_12_FD_203789 | JGI IMG/M metagenome (GOLD analysis project Ga0326597, IMG submission 203789) | Soil microbial communities from uranium-contaminated site in the Upper Colorado River Basin, Wyoming, United States - RVT100D185 | ecosystem: Environmental > Terrestrial > Soil > Contaminated >... | reverse complement strand
CCGAACAGCCGGGAACACCTGCTCCGCCGCCTGTCAGCGACCATCGCCCGGTCCCACGGGGTGTGCTGCCTCGCGGTTTCCAGACCTGGCTGATGGCTGGCCTCGCGCTCGGCATCGTGCTGATCATTCTCATCGCGGGCCAGCCAGAGCCGCCGGCAGCTCCAGCGCAAACGGCAGCGGCGCCATTGGCGCCGAATCCCGATCGTCTGCTTGATTACCAGGACCGTCTGCGTGCCATGGAAGCGCGCCAGGCCCAGGAGGCTCAAGCCACGGCGCCGTCCGCCGCGGTGCAGCAACCCGTCGTAGAACCGTCCGCGCCGGCACCGGAGGATCCGATAGTGGCCGAGCGCAAGCGTCGAGAGTACGAGAGCCTGTTCGCCAGCAACGTCGTGCTCAGCCGGCGTCCAGAGCCTGAACGTCCGGACGCTGGTGTCGGCAGCGGCGGGCCTTCGATCGGCGATCAGCGCGTGACTTCGGATCTCCCGTCGCTGGAGGAGGTTGCTGACGCGGTGGTTCGCGCGACGGGTCGCCAGAACGTTGGGCCCACGCCGTCAGCGACGCCGGCCAGCGAGGGTCAGGGATCACCCGCTGGCCGCCAGGCCAATGCGGCGAAGTCGGAGGAACGAACTCCAGCGCGTACAGAGGCAATCAGCGCGGCCGGGCCGCTCCATCCGCTCCTCGAGGGAACCGTCATCGACACGGTTCTGACCAACAGGCTCGATGGCAGTGGAACCGCGCCAGTCAACTGTCTCGTCACGAACCCGGTGTACTCCCACAGCGGTCAGCACATTCTGATTCCTGCCGGCGCACGCATTCTCGGTGAAACCCGGCCCGTTCAGGCGCTCGGCGAAACGCGACTCGCTGTCGCCTTTCACCGGCTGCTGATGCCAGACGGCAGCACGCAGCGTCTCGACCAGTTCATGGGTCTGAACCAGATCGGCGATTCGGGCCTGCGGGACAAGGTGAACCAGCACTACTGGTCCACGTTCGGGTCTGCCGGCGCCGTCGGTCTGATCAGCGGACTCGCACAGTGGATTGGAACGGCCGGCCTGTCGGGTGGCACGGGCGATCGGACGGTGATCATCGCGGGCGGCGCGGACGCCGCATCGCAGGCCAGCCTTCAGGTCATGAGCCGGTTCCTGAACCGCATGCCGACGATCACGATCCGGGAAGGACATCGCGTGAAAGTGTACCTGACGAGCGATCTCCAGTTGCCGGCTTACGAGGATTCTCGATCCTCTCGATTTTGACCGCGAGGAGGAATGCCATGACCCGCCGCACTCTTGTCGGAATAGTTCTTCTGCTTCTGGTCACGACGCCGCCGGCCAGCGCGCAGCTCGCCGTCATCGACCCGGCCAACCTCGCCCAGGCGATTCTCATCGTTCAACGCACTCAGCGCCAATACGAAGAGCTCCGCGAACAGTACCGAACGATCGTCCGCATGGCCCAGGGTCTGGGGCGGATGGACCAGTACCGGACACCGCCCTTCACGCTGTCGGGACACGATCCGGGGCGATGGGCCTACGGACGTCCGTGGATCGCCGCGCTCAACAGCGGCGACGCCACCGGAGCTGCGTACTTGGCCACGGCATACCCGTTGGCCGCACCGAGCGTGCCGGCACAATTGACGCCGACTGCTCGACGAGCGTTCGAGCGCCAGTACGCGACGGTCGAAATCTCTGATTCGGTGGCGATGATGGGCGGGCATCAGGTCGGCCTGATGCGGGGCTACTTCGGCGAGCTGCAGCGCGCGGTGCAAGCCTTGGAGACCGACGTTCTGAACACCAGCTCGCCGTACCACGAGATGACCGCCGTTCTGGACAAGGTTGCAGCGGGCGAGCTTCTGGGACGCCGGCAGGACATGGCGGCGAACCAATTGCTGTCACACGCGCTCGAACAGTTGCTTGCCCGGACCAAGAGGCAGCGCGATACGGAAGCCTCAACGCTCAACATGCAGCTCGTGACGTGGCGCGATGGCGACGCTGCAAACAAGGCGTTCCGAGCAGGGATGGGTGACGCGCTGTCGACTTGGCGCCAGCCGTAGGTTCTTGAGGAGGTGCGCAATGCTCCGCGTTTCTATGCTGGACCGTCGGCGTATGGCGAGGCACCGCTTGGCCACGCGTTCAGTCGCCACAAGCGTCCTCGTTGGCGTGCTGGTTCTTGTCGTGAGCGGGATTGCCTCAGCGCAGTTCGTCGTCTACGACGCCGCCACCACCGCACGAAACAGAGTGACTGCGATCGTGAAGGAGTATCTCTACCAAACCCAGCTCCAACAGCGTCTCAAGATCGGTGAGATGGCACGTCGGTTGAGCGCCCTCACGAGCTTGAGGAAGTACTCGCTCGAGGACGTGCCGCGCTGGAGAACGCACGGCGGCGACTTCTTCTACGCACAGCCGTACAACGACGCGCTGATCTTCGGGGATCCATCCGGTGCCGCCTTCGTCGATCTGAGCCAGCCGCTCCTCGCGGACCCAAGGCTTCTGGATCGGCTCGACCCTGCGGCGCGTCGCCGTCTGGAGGCACGGTTGGCGACAGTGAACCTGGCCGATGCCGCCGCCATCGCCGGGACCCATGGCACGGGGCAGCTGCGCTGGCTTGGCCGGAAGAATGAACTGCCGGCCATCGATGCCCTCGAGCGCGATGTCATCGACCCGTCCAGCGAACAGAGCACGACCGCGGTTCTGGACAAGATCAGCGGCGCCGCCCTGATCGGTGCCCGCCAGCGTCAGGCCCGCATCCAATTGCTGGTCGGCGTAGTGGAGCAGCTCCTGGTTGACAGCAAGAGAGCACGCGACACGGACTCCGCCGCCCTGATGATGCAGATGGTCAGTTGGCGTGATGGCCATGCCGCCAACGAGGCGTTCGTTGCCGGGTCCGGTGATGCGCTCAGGACATGGCGGCAGCCCTGAGCGGATGCGAAGGATGCGCCCATGGAGCTGAACCTCCTCCCGACGATCCAGCAGGCGATCTCCTCGCTTCTGCTGACATATGAGCCGGAGTTTCTCCGCTTCGGCAACCGCCTGTTCCTCTCGCTGGCCACTATCCTCATTGCGTGGCAAGGCATCCAGATGATGTTCTCCCGCGAGGGGCTGAGCGACTCGTTGTTCGATTTCGCCAAGCTGTTGCTGGTGGTCTCGATCGGGTACTCGTTCATCGCGTTCTACGAGGCACCCCTGCCGGGGATCGGCGTGTCGTTCAGCAACCTGATCACGGACCAGGCGTTCTACTTCCAATCGGTTCTCGAGGCCAGGGCGTTCGATGACATCTACCGGCACTTCGACGAGCTGTCCGATCGCTTCATCCAGCCCGACGCCTGGTCCATTCTCGCGAACCTCATCTATTGGATGCTCCTGCTGCTCCTCGCGTTCGCGAAGGCCATCTCGATGGCCGTGATCGCGTTCGGCTTGATCGCCAGCGCGGTCTGCGCGCTGCTGGGTCCGCTGTTCGTGCCGTTCTTCATCGTCCCCAAGCTCGACTGGCTGTTCTGGGGCTGGTTCAAGTCGTTCATCCAGTACTCGTTCATCCCCGTCGTCGCCATTGCGTTTCTGATGATCTTCGAGCGGTTCGTCTTCAGGTACGTGACTACCTTGCCGCCGGCGATCACACAGGCGGAATATGGAGTCTACGGACTACAGGCAGTCGCCGTGATCATCACGTTCTGCGCGGGGATCGTGCTGGTACCGTCCCTGACGACCTCGATCTTCTCGGGTCAGGGCGGTCAGATGGCATTCCCCGGCTTGGGCCGGTTCATGAGGCGCTAGACGCGTCGAGAGGCAAGCCATGCCGAAGCGATTCTCGAACGTTCCCGAACACCTGCGAGAGCCGCACCAGGTCGCCTGGTCGGACCTCCCGCCGCTCTACTGGAAAGCCCTCGGGATCACCCTCCTCGTCGGGCTCGTGACCGGACTTCTCTGGATCGCCTGGCGGTTATTCGACATTCACGTCCTGAAGTAAAGGAGACACGCTGTGGACGGCGTCGTTGGCGACATCAACCCGAAGACGATGGAGAGCGCGAAGCGCCAGTTCGTGGAGTTGTACGGCTCCGCATTGGTGATGAACACATACCTCAAGATCGCGCTCGTTCTCGTCTCCCTGGTTGCGCTCGGCCTGCTCGGCCTGAACTTCCATACGGCCGCCCGCTATTCACAGGTCAAACCGTTGGTGGTCCGCATCGATGAAGTCGGCCGTGCCGAGGCCGTGCAGTACGACGCCTCGCGATACCAGCCACAGCCGCCCGAGCTCCGGTACTTCCTGACCCAATTCGTCGTGAAGCACTTCAGCCGGATTCGCTCCACGCTGCAGCGCGAGTATCCCGAGTCGCTGTTCTTCCTGGAGCCTGCCCTCGCCGATGCGACGATCGCCCAGAACGAGCAGAGCCGCGTGCTCGAAATGTTCGTCACAGATCCGTCTGCCGACGAGATTGAGGTCTTGGTCCAGAACGTGAGCCTGAGCGAGCTGGCGAACCCGCCCTTCAAGGCAGCGGTGACGTTTCAGAAGGTCTACTACTCACCCGGTTCGCGGACCGAGCGGCACCGCGAAACCTACGTCGCGCAAATCGACTTCGTGATGCGCGACCACGTGCCAAACGAGTTCGTCCGGGTCAATCCGTTGGGTCTCCAGGTCGCCTACTTCCGCGTCGATCAGGCGTTCGAGGAGGAACGCCGATGATCGCGAGCGCGGCGCTCCTGGCCGCCCTCACAGTATTCCTCTTCGCCGGATGGCTTGCCGGCGAGCTGCGCTTCCTTGCGCCTTATAAGACTGTTCTCTTCCGCGAGCACGCGGCCCTCATCGGGTGGGCCGCCCTGATTCTCTTCCTGAACCTCACCGCAACGTACTACAGCGTGGCCCGCTGGCTGTTCCTGCGCGACACCGGTCGCAAGCTGCTGCACCTCGATCGTCAGCTTGCGACAGACGATGCCGTGCTCGATGACCTGCGGTCGTACCTGAAGTGACAACGGGAGGTTCAGATGTGGCGAGACATTGATCCACGCGCCTTTGAGCGCGAGCGGCCGGAGCCCGGCCGTGGACGGGTTGGAGGCGGTACGGAGATGGAGCCCGCAGCAGCGTCGGAGGACCCGCGCGACGTCTTCACGCGCGACCTCGATCTGCCCCGCGGCCCGTCCAGAGAACGCGTCCGTGCGAACAACCGGGAGTATCGATTGTCTGGTGATGACGTCCGCGTGGTTGCCACGGTCGGCGTGTTTCGCGTCGTGCCCGCGGCGGATCTTCGGGAGCCCAATCCGAGGACGCCGACGCGCCCGGCCCGCGATCTCGAACGCCTGCGCGACCTGGGCTTGGTGCGCACGACGCCGTACGTCATTGGGCGTACGCGCACGACCCTGGTGACACTCACGGGCGATGGCCGTGAGGTTCTGGAACGGGGCCGGCGGTCAGGAGCCACAGGCGGTGGCCAGGAGTTCTACGTGGGGGTGAGGAAGCCTCGTGAGCTCGCCCACGATTCCAGGGTCTACGCCGCGTACATGAGCGCTGCGGACCGCCTTGCTGACCGCGGCGATCGCGTGCGTCGGGTCGTTCTCGAGGAGGAACTGAAGCGCGAGTACCAGCGGTTCCTGCAGGCCGAGAACCGGGCTCGGCGCGAGAGTGGAGAGGGGCCGGACGACCGGGAGCACGCAGTCGCTCGCTGGGCCCAGGAGCACGAGCTACCGTACGAGGACGGCCACATTCAACTGCCAGACGCGCGCATCGAGTACGAGGACCGTGACGGGCGCCGCGCCGTCGAGGACATCGAGGTCATCACCCCTCACTATCGTGGCGCTCACGCTGCCGCAAAGGCCCGATCCGGGTTCACGCGCTATCGGGCTTTCGGGGCCCGCCTTGGTGGGCTCCGGACCACTGGACGCAGCGGCCGCAGCATCGACCCGCGCCTTGCAGAGGAACTCCTGTCGTGACGTTCGCCGAGCGCGTCCGGGCCGTCGCGAAGAAGGGATTCACCGACCGTCAGGCGGGCTTCCTGGTCACGGTCATGCTCCACTCTGGCGTCTGCATCGGGCGCCAGTACTGCGTCTACGCTCGGATCGCCCGCGGTCAGAAGGTCTACGATTTCTTCGCCTCCCTGGTGGCGAAGAAGTTCGCCACGTCGTACGCCGCGGCACATCGGCGAGCGCACATCTACCACGTCCACAGCCGGCCCCTCTACGCGGCGATTGGGGAGCCTCACAACCGGAACCGTAAGCCGGTCACGCTGGCCCGCGCCGTGGAACGCCTGATGCTGCTCGACGCGGTGCTTGCTGAACGCCGGCTTCGGTGGCTGGGGGCCGAGCGCGAGAAGGTGGAGTACTTCAGCGCGGCGACGGGTCTCAGGCTGAAGGAACTGCCTCACCTGGTCTTCGGCACCGGATCGAACAAGACGATTCGCTACTTCCCGGACAAGCTACCGATCGGCATCACGGGCGACGGCCGGACCCATGTGTTCACGTACCTCGTAAACCGCCCGACGCCAGTGGACTTCCGCGCCTTTCTCCATCGCCACGCGGAGCTGCTGCGGGCTCTACCCGAGTGGGAGCTCCGGCTCCTCGCGCCGCGCCACCTAGTCGAGGCGGCGCCGCTCTTTGAGCAGGCCGCGCGAGAAGAGTTGAGCCGCCCGCTCCGGTTAGACGATGTGGCCGAGCTGCGCTGGTACTTCAGGCAGCAGGATCAGGTCGATCGCGGTGGCGCTCCCGACGACTTCCAGCGGTTTCGACGCGCGTGTCGCTCGTTCAGAGCGCCGCGGTTTCATGTGCTCTATCGGCTTTGGAAGAAGAGCGGCGACGAGCCGGTGGACGCCACCGTCTCGCCCGTGCTCGAGGACAAGATCGCGCGCCGCCGAGGCTATGTGACGAGCCAAGTGCTGCCTCATGTCTATGCCCATCTCACACCCCTGGTCGGCTCGGCGTAATTCGCGAGTCCCGCGAGAAATGGGGGGAACACAGACTCGGGAGCAATGTTCCCCCTCCTGGGGCCTCGCGCAGTGGTCGGATGCGCGTCAGGACCACAGTGGGTACGCGAGCGAGCTGTCCCGTAGGTGGTTGTCGCTGAATAGGTTGCGGACGCCGGATTCGCGCGGCGGTCTTTGCCGCGCGTGCGTGCGCGGTGGAGCAGCGACGACAATGGAGCAGCAGCCGGGGCGTGAGCGACCCCCGCTGCCACCCCCCGGACCCGGTCCCGAGGCCCTCCTGACGGGGGTCGCTCACGCCCCGGCTGCGCGTCTCGTTTGTCCGGACGAAGTGGTCCGCGCACGGGTCGTCGACACGACTCCGTGCCGGTCATCTGCTGTCGTCCCTTTTTCCTGAACCGGAGGATGCCATGCCACTGATCAAGCCGCGCACGCGCGGCAAGCACCTTGTGAAGCACCGCACTCGACTCGACGCGGAGAACAACGAGACGCTGTACGCGTACGCGCAGTTCCTGGGCGAATCGACCGAGTACGTGCTGAATCAGGTGATCGATACCGTGCTCGCTCGGGATAAGGAATTCGTGAAATGGCGGGAGGCGCATCAGGGTTCTTTCGTGCCTCGCGCGCAGGACCGCGCACGCCGGACCAAGACCGGCCGGCGACCGACTCGGACCGATGCGGCGGCATCCGGAGAGCCGGCAGTCGCCGCCACTGCTGCACCGTAGGTGTCACGTGCTGCTGCGCAAGATCGTCGAAGCGCGCGCGGTGATCGCCTTGGCGTTGGCTGGTGGCGTCGGCGCGTGGGGTGTGCACGCGTACCCTGTTTCGCACGATGACGTGTTTCTCGGCCTGATCGGTGAACGTGCGCCACACGTGCTCGCGGTTCTGACATACGGATACGCCACGCTCTGGTTCACCACCTCGTACTACGCCGCCTCCCTGCTGCTGTCGCTCATGGCGATCGTCGTCTATCGACGCGCGCCGAGCACGCGCGTCCGGCCGCTTCCGCCGTACCCGCATCCCGAGCAGCGGCCCACTCCGATGCTCGTTCTTGGCGAGACGCACAACCACACCACTCCTGGACCGGCGGCGCGTCCTGAATGGCTGACGATCCCGCAGCGGGGCCTCTACACGGGCATCATGATCCTGGGTGCGGTTGGAACCGGGAAGACGTCCGCCTGCATGTATCCGTATGTCGACCAGCTCCTCGGGTGGAAGGCCGACGATCCGGCACGCAAACTTGGCGGCCTTGTCCTGGAAGTGAAGGGTGATTTCTGCGGCCAGGTCCGATCGATGCTTCACCGGACAGGGCGTGACGCGGACTACGTCGAGGTCGGGCTCGACACCGGTGTCTGCTACAACCCGCTGCACAACGAGCTCGATCCTTATGCCGTGGCCTATGCGGTGGCTACGCTGCTGAACAACCTGTTCGGCCGATCGAAGGAGCCGTTCTGGCAGCAGGCGTACACCGACCTGTTGAAGTTCGTCATTCTTCTGCGACGCATCAGCGACGGCTACACCACGTTCTCCGAGATCTACCGCTACATCCTGGACGACCAACAGATCGACCGGGATATCCGCCGCCTGAAGGCCGATCTCGCCGAGCCGCCGGACGTCCTCGTCATTCGGCAAGGCGATTTCCGTGAGCACTGCATCCAGAAGCCCTGGGCGCATTGGTTCGCCGAGGATCCGGACCACATGGCGCACCCGTACGAAGCGGGCCTGGAGACGTTCCTGGATGCGCGCGACGTGGCATACGAAGTCCGGAAGCCGAAGGGTGCCGGGTGGGCGGCACGGAAGCATCAGCTCGAAGCTGTCGAGCGCTGGTATCTGCACGGATGGAGTCGGCTCGACGGACGGTTACGATCGTCCATCGTCGAAGGCGTCGTCGTGTTCCTGTCGTTGTTCGACGACAGTCCGGCGGTGCATCGCGCGTTCTGTCCGCCGCGAAGTGCGTACACCGAGGACCCTCCGGCCGGCGAGCCGAAGCCGCTGGCGCCAATCGATGCCCTGCTCGAGAGCGGGAAGGTGCTCGCGCTGAACTTTCCGGTGGGAATGAATCCCGGCCTCGCCCGGATCCTGGGCGTGATGCTGAAACTGGATTTCCAGCGCGCGATACTCCAGCGCATCCCGCAGATCACGGCCAACCCCCAACGGACCTGGCGCGACCTTCTCTTCGTCTGCGACGAATACCACGCCTTCGCCACTGTCGGGGAGACGGATCCGACCGGCGACGAGCGCACGTTTGCCCTCTCGCGTCAGGCGCGGCTGATTCCGATCGTGGCCACGCAGAGCATCAGCTCGCTTCGCTCAGCGCTGCCGGGCGAGGAGAGCTGGCGCACGTTGCTCCAGTGCTTCCGGACGAAGTTGTTCCTTGCCACTAGCGACGAGTTCACCGCTCGCAACGCCGCGGAGCTGTGCGGGCGTCGAGATCGTCTCAAGGCGCACTACAGCGTGTCGGAATCTGGGCGCGACGCGTACATCTCACTGCTGACCGGCCGGCCAACGTCGGGGAAGCAATCTCTGAGCGCGAGCAAGAGCTATGCGCCCCATCACGAGTACATCTTCTCGCCAGGCGTCTTCACGCAGCTCCAGAACGCGCAGGCGATCGCGCTGCCCTACGATGGCATCAACCCCCTGCCACCGCAGTACTGCTATCTGAAGCCGCACTACCTCGACGTGCAGACCAGCTACTTCGAGCATTTCGAACGGGGTGCGATATGAGCAGCCTGGATCGCATCCTGCCGTTCCTGAAGCCGATTGAGGACCTCCTGGTCGATCCGGCGATCACCGAAGTGATGGTGAACGCCGGCGGGCGGCGCATCTTCGTCGAGCGGCGCGGATGCATCGAGGCGGTGCCTGACCGGGCGCTCGAGGTCCGGAATCTCACCGTTGCGATCAAGAACATCGCGCGTGCGTGCGGCGACGAGATCTCCGAGCGTCAGCCCATGCTCGACGCTCGCCTGGAGGACGGTTCCCGCGTGGCGGCCATGTTCCCGCCGTGCGCCGTCGATGGACCGACGCTCACCGTCCGGAAGTTTACGCACCGCTACACGCTGGACGATCTGATCGCCGTGAACACGCTGACGAGGCCGCTGGCCGACCTCCTTCGCGCGGCCGTTGACGCCCGTCACAACATCCTCATCTCCGGAGGAACGGGAACCGGCAAGACCACGTTGCTCAACGCAATCGCACAGACGATTCCGCCAGAGGATCGCATCGTGCTGATCGAGGAGACGTCGGAGATCCTGATCGACAAGCCGAATCTCGTGCGGTTCGAGGCGCGACGTGCGCAAGCGCCACTTGGCCAGGAAGAGCCTATGCCCGCCGTGACCATCGCCGACCTGGTGCGTGCGACACTCCGCCATCGTCCCGATCGGATCCTCGTGGGCGAGGTTCGTGGTCCGGAAGCGTTCGACCTGTTGCAGGCGCTGAACACCGGCCATCTCGGAAGTATGACGACGATCCACGCGAACAACGCCGAGCAGGCGCTGACGAGACTCGCGCATTGTGTGCTGACCGCGAACTTCGGTCTGCCGCATCGGAGCACCCGAGAGGCCATCACGCTGGCAATTCACCTGGTGGTTCATCTAGCTCGACTGGACGGCAGGCGGGGGGTGACAGAGGTGGTCAGGGTACGGGGTTACGATGCGCAAAGTGATCGGTTCGTTGTCGAACCCTGGTCTATTGAACCCGCGGTTCAGGAAGGAGCGACCGCATGACCAGACCCGCGAAGGCCGTGATCCCGATTCTTGTCGGCTTCGCGCTCGCGAGCTGCGGCCGTGAGACCACACCAACGGGACCGTCCGGCCAGACGTCGTTTCTGACTGGGACGTGGCGCGGCACCGTCACAATCCAGGTCAATCCGGGCGACCCCAATCCACCGCCGCCGTCGAGCGGCGACATGACGTGGACGTTCGAGGTCGTGCCGCAGACGAACATGCAGTCGCTGCGCGCCACGATCCGGTCAACGCACCCATGGCTCACGATGGAGACCACCGGATCGACGGCGCTGTCGCCCGGCAACACGCCCCCGACGCAGATCAGTACCCACGGCGA
>Ga0326597_10013008_pt1 | contig 10951 bp, 8 predicted proteins | sample RVTome_12_FD_203789 | JGI IMG/M metagenome (GOLD analysis project Ga0326597, IMG submission 203789) | Soil microbial communities from uranium-contaminated site in the Upper Colorado River Basin, Wyoming, United States - RVT100D185 | ecosystem: Environmental > Terrestrial > Soil > Contaminated >... | reverse complement strand
CGACGGCCGAACCCGGCCCAAAGAGCAGTCCTACTGATAGATTTCGAGGGCAGGTACAGGAAGGCCAAACATGGCAAACGAGGCGCTATCCGTTTCGGGACTCACCTACTCGTTCGGGTCGGTACGCGCCGTTGACAACCTCTCGCTTGGGGTCGCCGCCGGCGAAATCGTCGGCCTACTCGGGCCAAACGGGGCCGGAAAATCAACCACCATCAGAATGCTGACCGGCCAACTGCGGCCAGACGCCGGGTCGATCACCATCCTCGGTCAACCCATGCCAGAGGCCCGCGAAGCCATCCAGGCGCGGATGGGGGTCTGTTTCGAAGAGAAGAATGTGTACGACGCCATGTCGGCAGTCGAGAACCTGCGTTTCTTTGCGAGTCTGTTCGGGATCAAACGATTCGATCCGATGCCACTCCTCGCCCGGGTCGATCTGGCCGGACGGGCCGATGACCGGGTATCGACCTACTCAAAAGGTATGAGGCAGCGGCTCATGATGGCCAGAAGTCTGATCAACGAACCGGATATCCTGTTCCTGGACGAGCCAACCGACGGCCTCGATCCCGTGTCGTCGCGAACCATCCGGGACCTCATCAAGGATCAGGCCTCCCGTGGGGCGGCGGTCATGTTGACCACCCACGACATGTTCGAAGCCGATGAACTATCCGACCGGGTGGCCTTCATCAACGAAGGCTCCATCCTCGCCATTGATACACCTGAGGAGCTCAAGCTGGCTCATGGCCGGCGCGCCGTCAAGGTCCGGAGGCGTGACGATGGCGTCATCACCGAGATCGTGGTGCCCCTCGACGGCCCTGACGCAACCGAACAGCTGGCCCAGGCCATGGCGGCCGGGCACATCCTTACGATTCATACGGAGGAAGCGACGTTGGAGGACATCTTCGTCGAGTACGCCGGGAGGGGCCTGACCGCGTGAACTGGTCGGCTATCCGCGAGATTGTCGCCAAGGACCTTCGGGCCTTCACCCGGGATCGGTTCTATCTCTTGATAACAGTCCTCGGTCTCGTCTTCTACGTCGCGGTTTTCTGGGTACTGCCCGATACCGTCGACGAATCCATTGAGATGGGTATCGCTCAGACCGGCATGGATGCGTACTTCAACGACCTCACCGGCGACGCAGGGCTCACCATCACGCCCTACGCCTCGGCGACCGCTCTTGAGGAGGCGATCCGGACAGGAGACGGTCCCGCCGTCGGCCTGGCCTTTCCTCAAGACTTCATTACCGAGCTCGCCGCCGGGCACCAAACGGATGTGACCCTCTTCGTGACAGCAGAAGTTCCGGCCGAGGTTCGCGGCGCGCTGAGTTCGATGGTTCGAGAGATGGCCTATGCGGCCGCAGGCAACCCCCCGCTCGTAACCCTTCCTTCCGAGCAGGAAATCCTCCTCGGAGTCGACCGGGCCGGGAATCAGGTTTCGCTGCGGGAGACGATGCGACCAATGTTCGCGTTCTTCATGCTTATGGTGGAAATGATGGCCCTCGCCACCCTCGTCGCCGCAGAAATCCAACAGCGTACGGTGATCGCCATCCTCGCCACCCCGACCACCGTGGCAGACTTCCTCACGGCAAAGGCGATCCTGGGAACCCTCCTGGCCTTCAGCCAGGCCGTGCTGCTCATGGCAGCCATCGGTTCCTTCGGCACAAATACGTTCGTGCTCCTCGTATCCCTGTTCCTCGGGGCGATCCTTGTGACCGGATTCGGATTGTTGGCGGGATCGGTAGGGCGCGACTTCATTTCGATCATTTTCTGGAGCGTCCTATTCCTCATCCCGTTGATTATCCCCTCGGTGGCCGTGCTGTTTCCCGGTACAGCTGCCCCGTGGATTCAAGCGTTGCCCAGTTGGGGGTTGGTCGATGCGATTGTCGGTGCTACCGCCTACGGTGAGGGGTTCCCAGAGTTGGTCGGGCCTCTCCTGACACTGGCAGCCTGGTGTGTAGTTGCCTTCACAGCTGGACTTCTCGTGCTGAAACGAAGGGTGGTTCGCTTATGATCCGCAAGATCTTGCTTAAAGATCTTTCCCTCGGTCACCGGTCGCCACTAATCCTGTGGGCGCTGGTTCTTCCGGTCGTCATGACTCTCCTTATCCGCATGGTGTTCGGCAGCCTGTTCAACACCGAACCACGACTCGGAATCGTCGACCTTGGCAACTCCGCCATCGTGGTGGTGGCCGAGCAACTAGAAGGCATACAACTCACCTTCCTCGACGACCCGGAAGAGTTACGACGCCAGGTCGAGGAAGATAATCTCGACGCCGGCCTGGTCCTCGAAGCCGGGTTTGATGAATTGGTCCGAAGCGGGGCACATCCGAAACTCCGTTTCTGGGTTAGCGGGGAAAGCCTGGCATCGGATCGGATCATCCTCGGAATCACAGCCGTGGATCTGGTCAGGACCATGTCGGAGGTCGGCTCGCCAGTCGGAGTTTCCATAGTGGCGATTGGCGATCAAGGTCTCGAACTGTCAGTGCGGATGCTCCCCCTCCTCGTGATCATGGCGGTGGCAATTGCCGGAGTCATGGTTCCGGCGGCGAGCATCATCGAAGAAAAGACCAGGCGGACCATCGATGCATTACTCGTGACACCGGCCAGGCTGGGAGATGTACTGGTAGCGAAAGGCTTGTTGGGTGCCATCCTGGCAGTCCTCACCGGAGTGGTAAGCCTGCTCCTCAACGGCGCCTTCGGGACCGCCCCGTTGGCGACCCTTCTGGCGGTCACCCTAGGAGCGATCATGATGGCCGAGATCGGCCTGATACTCGGGTCATGGGCGCCAGACACAGCCACGATGTTCGCCGCCTGGAAAGGCGGAGTATTCTTGCTTCTGTTTCCCGTGCTGTTCACGATCTGGCCGACCCTCCCCCAATGGATCGCCAAACTCGGGCCGACCTATTATTTCCTCCAGCCCATTTTCGAATTGTCCGTCAATGGAGCAACGTTGGCAGACGTCGCATCGCAGCTGGCCATCGCCGCGGCGATCTGTCTTGCCCTTCTGCCAATCGTGATTCGTTTCGGGAGATCGATGCTGGTCGGCGAGGACAAGCATGAACAGCCGGCGTTGACGAACGTCTAAAGCAGAGGGTCGGGCGAGGCGAGATTGCGTAAGGACTGAGCCGCCTTGCCGAGTTCTTCAGACAGGTAGACGCCCACCGCCTGGTTGGCTCCGATTCGGTCGAGAGCGGCGTCCATACACCGCGACCACTCGTCGGCGGCGTGCTCGTCGATCGGAAACCGGGCGTGACGCATGCGAAGACGAGGATGGCCGTGCCGCTCCCAATACAACCCGGGCCCACCCATCCAACCACTGAGGAACTCAAACAGCTTCTGGCGGGACACGGATAGGTCGACCGCCAACATCGCCCGAAGAATCGGTGAGCTCTCATCGACGATGTCGTAGAAGGCATCCGCCAGTTCCCGGACTCGCTCTTCGCCGCCAAGTGCCTCATAAGGCGTGGCCGCCCAACCCCACGGGTACGGATTCTCAGAAGCCGGTCGAATGTCCATGGATCGAGCCTACTGGCACTGGCGGGTTTATTACCCGAGCGCCTCGAGCATGGCGGTTCCCATGTCGGTTGGGGTCGGGGCGACGACGATGCCGGCCTTCGTCATTGCGGAGATCTTGTCGCCGGCCGTTCCCTTGCCACCCGAGATGATGGCGCCGGCGTGGCCCATCCGCTTGCCAGGTGGGGCAGTGGTGCCCGCAATGAACCCGGCGACCGGCTTGGTCATATATTGCTGGATCCACTCGGCGGCTTCTTCTTCGGCCGTTCCACCGATCTCGCCAATCATGATGACCCCTGAGGTGTCGGGGTCCTGGTTGAAGAGGTCGAGACAGTCGACGAAGTTGGTCCCGTTCACGGGATCGCCACCGATGCCGATGGCGGTGGTCTGGCCGAGCCCATTGTTGGTCAGCTGGAACACCGCTTCATAGGTGAGGGTACCGGAGCGACTCACGACACCGATTTTGCCTGGCTTGTGGATGTAGCCCGGCATGATACCGATCTTGCACTGCTGGGGGGTAATGACCCCCGGGCAGTTCGGTCCAACGAGTCGGACGTTCTTGTCCTCAAGGTAGCGCTTGGCAATCACCATGTCACCAACCGGAATACCTTCGGTGATGCAGACGATGAGTTCGATACCAGCCGCGGCCGCTTCCATGATGGCATCGGCCGCGAATGGCGGCGGAACATAGATCACCGACGCGTTGGCGCCCGTCGCTTCGGCCGCTTCGACAACGCTCCGGAAGATGGGCAGATCGGCCGAATAGGTGTCGGCGCGACCCTGGACTCCGCTGTGATCGGTTTCGCCTTCGAAGTGTTCGATCGTTCCCGCCTTCGACGGGTGGACAGCGCCAACCATGTTCGTCCCGTAGGCCAGGGCCGTGTCGGTGTGGAACCGGCCGGTCTGCCCCATCCCCTGGACCAGGACCCGGGTATTCGTATCAACCAGCACGCTCATTTGGTTAGCTCCACGATCTTCTGAGCGCCATCTTTCATGTCGCTGGCGCTGACCACGTTCAGTCCTGATTCGTCGATGATCTGTTTGCCCAACTCGACGTTGGTGCCTTCCAGCCGGACCACCAGGGGGACTTGGAGTCCCACCTCTTTGACAGCTTCGACGACCCCATTGGCGATGGTGTCGCATTTCATGATGCCGCCGAAAATATTCACGAAGATCCCCTTGACTTTCGGATCTTTGGTGATGATCTTGAAGGCGGCGGTGACCTTGTCAGCCGTGGCACCCCCACCGACGTCCAGGAAGTTGGCGGGTTCGCCGCCGACATATTTAATGATGTCCATGGTCGACATGGCCAGCCCGGCCCCGTTGACCATGCAGCCGATCGTGCCGTCAAGCTTGATGAACGAAAGGTCATATTCGGCCGCTTCGAGCTCGGCAGGATCTTCCTCCGATTCATCGCGCATCTGGGCAATATGGGGATGACGGAACATCGCATTGGCGTCGAAGCTCATCTTCCCGTCCAACGCCATGACCCCACCTACTTTGGTTACGACCAGCGGGTTGATTTCGATGAGGTCGGTATCGAGTTCGACCGCCGCGGCGGTGAGGGCCTTCATGAAACTGATCGCGTTCTTGAACGCATCGCCATCCAGGCCGAGCCCGTAGGCAAGGTCGGCCGCCTGAAAGTTGGCCAGGCCGATCGCCGGGTCGATGGTCGCTCTGAGAATCTTCTCCGGTGTGTGCTCGGCGACTTCTTCGATTTCGGTTCCGCCCTCGGTGGACACCATCAGGACATTGCGGCTGACGGCTCGATCAAGAACGACCGACAGATACAGTTCAGTTTCGATGTCGACGCCCTGCTCGACATAGAGCCGGTTGACTTGCTTACCTTCGGGACCGGTTTGAATGGTGACGAGTGTTGAGCCGAGCATCTTCCCGGCCAGCTCTCTCACCGCCTCTTCGGCGGCCTCCACTCCACCGTTGATTCCAGCCAGCACGACGGTCACGCCCCCAAGGTCGGGGTGTTCGATAAACCGCCCCTTGCCCCGTCCGCCGGCGTGGATCTGAGACTTGACCACGACCACGGGATTGCCCGACTCCTCGATAAGCGGGCGGACCGCGGCAACGGCCTCATCCACGGTGGTGGCCACCAGCCCGGATGGAACGGCAATCCCCCTGGCCTTCATGAGCTGCTTGGCTTGATACTCATGGATCTTCAACGACGGTCCCTTTCGTGCGGCCCAGACATAATAGTCAGGCCACGAGAACGCTCCCCATTGTGAGTGGTCGAGGAGCGATTCGGCGTTAGGAGCGCGAGGCGCCCGGTGCGACGACCACCACCGCATGGCCAAAGTCGCGACGGCCTCTGACCACCGGAGCACTCCAAGTCACCGAGACCCGGGTTTCGACACCAGCGTTGTCGCGCCCGACTGCTGGGACACTGAGCGGCCCGGCGGTCTTTGAGAACAACTCGACCTGGTCGAGAATGTCCATTCCATTGGGACCGCCGACCATCCGCACCATGGAGCGCAAGACGGCCTGATCATCGGTCGGATCCGTTTGCGAACACTTCCTGGCACAGTCATTGGCATGGATCAACCGGAGCGATCCAACCACCAGAGCAGCCAGCTCCAAACGTGGCGCACTCGACCCGCCGGAGGATGTCTCGTCGAGCAGGCCGATCGCACCGGAGAGGTCGACTTCCCAGATGGGAATCGGGGAGGCATCAAAGAGAGACTGATATCGGGCCTCACTGCGAGCCAGCCCTTGCCAGGCCTGGGCGAGGTCGGTGATGTCGACTGCGACCCCATGGATTCTGGAACCATCTTTGGTCTTGCGTAATGTCAGCAGCACCCAGCCGCGGGTCCGGTCGGCGCGAACAATCTCTACCTCGATATTTCGAAGGGTTCTGGCCGGAACGAGGCGAGACAGGACGCTTTGCCCCTGGCTTTCGCTCGCAAACAGACTCTTCAATGGCGTGCCGATAAGCGATCGACTCGAGTCGGCGACGACCAGTTCGGCAAAATACGGCGAGGCACGCGTTATGAGTCCGGCTGCGTCGGCAGAGACGGTGGCCGTGAGCTCGATTTGCGAGTGCGCCCCGGCCGCCACCCGGGTCAAAGTTGGTTCTGCAACCGTGCACAGGTATTCGATGTTGGCCTCGCCGACCGGAATAACAACGTCGGCTCCACTCGAACGGGCAGCCTTTTCCCCTCGTGGGTCATCCGTGACAGCCACGATCCAGGCGGTCGGCTGGACACGGCGTACGCTGACGATACCCTCGATGCTGGCTTCCCAGATCACGATAATCCCGTATTCGGTACGACTCCCCACTTCGTCGGAGTGGACCGGGCCAACGAGAGAAAACCGCTCCTTTAGCGGTCTTCTCAGGTTTTCAACCCGGGAAGGGATATCGGCAACGAGCAGAAGCTGTTTGATGTCACCCCTCCCATGGGCTCAAATTTCCTCGGTTCAAAATTTCCAGGTCCTCCAGGCGCTTGCCGACGAGGTCGACCCCACTCCCCACACACTAAGCCAGGGGGACGGGCAGATAGATAGTGAGGAACCGCGCCCGGAAGACCCGAAACCGTGAATTAGCGGTGAAAGTCTCCGCTGGCGAAGGCAGGAGCGGCAACGGCGAGATTGGCAATAACGGTGATAGCGAGAATGTAGAGACGGCGACGCATTGGGGGAACCTTCCAGTGGGCGATATGTGGCTGCTTGCAACGCCAATATCGTTTGTCACCGTGCGTGGGCCGTGTTCGCCGATACCAGATCTGGAAAAAACTAGTAGATCACTAGAGATTGGGCACCTGACCAGATCCGCGTGTAGCGACGAGGTGACCATGAGATCTCAACGCTGCCAGATCTCGTTTGATGGTGGCATGGCCGACACCCAACGCCCGGGAAAGGTGTTTGATGGACGGGACCGCGCCGGCCTTCTCCATCTCGCCGATAATCCGTTTCAGCTGAACACGTCGACGATCGACCGGCGATGGTATGAGTTCGTCCGAAGGGAGCCATGGGGTGACCGTGACGTCAACCGTTTCATCTTCTCGGAGCGGCCGACCGCCCGGAGTCCCGAGCTTCGCCACCGACACCTCGAACTCCCGTGCGCGGCGTTGGCCGTGCGCTTGGCGGATCTTGTGAAAGAGTCGGCCAGATTCGGCCCGTTGGGCAAGTTCTCGCTTAAGCCCATCGAGATGATGCTCAAGCAGGGCGACCGCCCGATCGAGGGCTGCGTCCGCCCTTGCCGAATCGTCACCGGCGACCAAGAAGGCGCCCCACGCAATCGTAGGGCCCAGTTGCACAGAGGCGTCGAGCGAGTCGATGAGCCCGTCGAGGATCTGCGCCCAATCAGACCCTCCTCTATGGCGATCACGCCACGCTCGAAGTACGGCCTCGTTCGGAGGGCCGCCCCAATCGCCATCCACCCTGCCCAACTCGTCAAATAGCGGACGAGCGGTTTCGAATTCACCACCATCGAGCAAGTGGTTCAGGTAGGCAAGCAATATGATCTTTGATCGGTACATGTCTTGCGTATCAAGCACTCGGGTGAGAGCCGTCTGGAAGGCCGTCGAGCCGCGCTCCGGGTCGTCGACAGCAATCACACCGGCGAGCACCGAGTCTGCAACGGCCAACCGCGCCATCTCACCAACACTCCGGAAGTATTCGCTGGCAGGTTCCGCGGCTAGCCGAGCGCCTTCGGTGTCGCCAAAAACTTGCAACAGCACGGTTGCCTGATTGGACTGCGCCGACGCAACTCCTCGTTGCTGTCCGATCGATCGAAACGCTTCCTCGGCCTCTTCGTACGCAACCAGCGCCGCCGCCGGCCGATTGCGCTGATACATGATGGTCGCCAGGTTGACCGTGCATTCGGCGTCTGCGATCCGATATCCGATCTCTCGGGCGATCGTTTGACCTTCCCGGAGGGCATCTTCGGCATCGGCCAGCCGACGTTGCTCGCCGATGACGGTGCCGAGGATTCCGATGGTCCGCGCCTCCCCGCCCCGGTCCCCGTCTGCTCGAAACCGGACGAGAGCCGTACGAAGTTCCGCTTCGGACTGCTTGTGCATGCTCGCTTCGACAAACGCCGTCCCGAGCAGGAGATACGTTGATCCGGTGGCTGTGTCACCCAGTTCGGCTACCACCCGACCCAGCGTTGCAACCGCCACTTCGGGTCGGCCCGACCAGATCTGGATCTGGGCCGCTACCCGGCCGAAATCTTCGATCCGGGAGGGGACAAGGTCCCATCCAGCCGCGGCCGCCTCCTCGGCTTCTGCAAAACGGTCTGTGTGAGCGAGCCACCAGGCCCTCCGGAGGTGGGTCTCCGCCCGGTCATCGTCGGTATGCGCCAGAGTGGCCATACGCTCAATGAGACCCGCCTGGGTTGCCCGGTCACCAAGGACATTGGCCACCCGCTCCATCGAACCGAGCAGCCCGAAGAGGCCCATCTCGGTCGGGTCGGCGTGCTCGCCGGCATCAAAGGCCCGGCGGTAGTGGGTTTGGGCCGTGTCGAACGCTGACAGTTCTTCGGCGTCCCCGGCCGCCCGAATGCTCCACCGAACGGTCTCAGACCAGTCCCTGGCTTCATAAAAATGGTGGGCGATCTCGGCCGGAGCGGCTTGCAGGTCGATCAAGACTTCAGCAGATCGGATGTGGAGTTCGTGCAAACGATCAGGGTGGATCCCGTTGTAGGCGATCCGACGGATGAGTTCATGGCTAAAGAGCAGCCCGTCGGGCTGGTCAGAAAGCACCTGGCGTCGGACCACCCTCGTGATCGCATCAAGGACGGCGGGATAGTCCAGATCGGTGAGTTCCGTTAGCTGGGTAGTCGACACGGGCCTGGCAAAAACGGCGGCAGCATCGATCACCTGGCGGGCAGTGTCATCAAGCTTATCGAGGCGATGCTCGACTATTTCCGCCACGCTAGAGGCCACCGGCAAGTGGGCCGGCAGCTCGAACGGACGGGATAGATCGTCTTCGCGAAGGCTCTTGAGTGTCTCAACCACGAACAAGGGATTACCGCCGGTGTGCTCGACGAGCCACTGAGCCAGAGCGACGGCGTGATCACCGAAGCCGCCGATCGCCTCAATGAGACGGGTGACCGCCTCTACGTCGAGATCGGAAAGGACCAGCCGTTTTGTGTACATCGAGCGATCGAGGTCTTGCAGCAACCCCCACCGCTCCCGCCCGCTCTCGGCCTCCTCGCGCCGGTAGCTGAGGAGCAGGACGAGCGGCACGCCCTCCAGATCGGACGACAAGCGTTTCACGACGGCCAGTGAGTCCAGGTCGGCCCAGTGCACATCCTCAAGCACGAGCATCGTCGGGTAGATGACCGCCAGGCTTTTGAGAACCTGGACCAGCGATTCCTGCACTTTCCACCGGCTGTCTTCTGCGGCCAGTCCAATCGATGTTGTCCTGCTCATCCGCAATCGAGGGATCACCCGGCCGGCCTCCTCAAGCCACATCGGCTCACATACCGATCGGAGTTGTTCGATACGCAACGGCGTCAAGGCCGCTTCGAGGGCACTTCGGATGCCTTCGAATGCTTCGCCGCCGACCCGATCTTGATAGCTGCCCCGCAGAATCTCGTAGTTGCGCCACTTGGCGTCCTCACCGGCCTGTTCAAGCAGTGACGACTTTCCAACGCCAGGCGGGCCTTCGATCAGGGCGATGGCCCCTTCCATGCCGAGGGCGCGCTCCAAGGCCCCGATGAGTACGTCCCGTTCAGCCCGGCGAGCCACGAAAACTGGCGCTTGGGACCGATCGGCGGTTGGTGGCGACGATAACGATGCCTCGACATGCGATGCAATATCGGCAGCCAGCCGGGAAGTGGCTGGAGCCGGTTCAGCACCCAACTCGTACTTCAGGGTACGGCGCAAGTCCCGGTACTGTCGCAGGGCATCCTCGGGCCTGCGCAGCAATGCCGAGAGCCTCATTACATCACGGTGGGCGCCCTCATCAAGCCGGTCAAAACCCACCATACGTTTGGCGATGAGCAACGCCCGGTCGAATTGGCCGTCCGCCTCCCGCAACGTAAGCAGCTGCGCCAGGGCCGAAGCCTGAGCGTTGTGCAGGACCTGTTGTTCCTCGAACACCCAGTCTTCGTAGTGGCCGGGCATGAACTCGCCGCCATACAAATCAATGGCCCGCTGCAGGCGGTCACTAACACCATCCGTGGCCCGCCGCGCTTCGGTAGCGAGGCGCCGAAACTCGGTGGCGTCGACCCAAACGTCGACATCCGTTGAGATACCAATCCATTCACGGGCCTGGTCCAGAACGTGCACGCCGGATTCTTCGAAGCTCTTCCCGATTCGGTAGAGCACCGACCGCAGCCGTTCGCGGGCCACCGACTCGGATTGCTCTGGCCAGTACATCCCCGCCAGCTTGGAGCGAAGTTGCTGCCGATCGGGGGTGAGGAGCAGGTAGGCGAGGAGCGAGCGGGCGGTCCGGGACCCGCTTAGTTGGACAACTTCACCGTCG
>Ga0326597_10013007_pt1 | contig 10952 bp, 10 predicted proteins | sample RVTome_12_FD_203789 | JGI IMG/M metagenome (GOLD analysis project Ga0326597, IMG submission 203789) | Soil microbial communities from uranium-contaminated site in the Upper Colorado River Basin, Wyoming, United States - RVT100D185 | ecosystem: Environmental > Terrestrial > Soil > Contaminated >... | reverse complement strand
GGCCACGGCGTCATCTGCGTCTCATCCCATCTCGTCGGCCGACAGATGAAGGCGCTGATCGAGTCCTATCTCGCCGGCCGCGTCGCCGAGGCCGCGGCGATCCACCGCCGCCTCCTGCCGCTCATGACCGCTCTCATGACCGTCGCCTCGAACCCGATCCCCGTGAAGCACGCCCTCAACGCCCTCGGCTTCCCGGTCGGCGGCCTGCGCCTGCCCCTCTGCGACCTCGACGCGGCCGCCTCGGCCCACCTCATGGCCGAGGTCCGCCGTCATCAGATCGACCTGCCGGTGAGCGTCTAACGCCTGCCGCTGCCGCCGCTCCGTCTCGTCTCGTGGCCGAGGTCCGCCGTCGTTAGATAGACTCGACCTGCCGGTGAGCGTCGAGGGCGCTACTGCCGCCGCTCCGTCTCGCGCTCCGCGACGTGCGCCGCCCAGTCCGTCGCTAAGTGGCGGCTGGCGTAGCGATAGCCGAGCTCGTCGCCGATGTAGCCGCCGATCAACCGCGCCAGCGACCAGCTGCCGACCATGAGCACGACGATGCTCAGCAGGAGGAGCCAGAGGGCGTGGACGTAGTAGTACTCGGCGGCGACCATCGCGATGAAGAGGCCCACCCCGAGCGCCAGGCCGATGTAGGCGAACGCGTTCACCACCAGGCTCTCGCGCCGCTGCTTGCGCCGGTGCATCGCCACGACGGCGCCCGGGATCGAGCGGGCCGGCGGCCGCGCGTCGACGCTTTGGCCGCAGTGGTCGCAGCGCTCGAAGTCCACCGGCAGCGGGTTGTAGCAGAAGGCGCAGAACGTGCCCGAGTTCGGCGTCCCGCCCGCGTCGAGCTGCTCGAGGAAGCTCTCGAGGCGGGGCGAGAAGACGCGCCGGTCGCCGGGGCTGCCGCCGTCGCGCTCCGTCTCCGACGAGGCGCTGCTCACCGGCCCGCCGTCGTTGCCGCGTCGACCAGCGCCCGCAGCTCCTGGAAGTAGGCGAGCTTCGCCGGTCGCTGGTAGGCGGCAGCGCGGGCGCTGGAAGAGGGCACGACGAAGATCGCGCTGCCGTCGAGCGTCTCCGGCTGGCGGCCCAGCGCGATCTTCTTGCGGCCGGCGAACGCCTCGTAGATGCCCTTGCCGTTGAAGCAGATGACGAGCGGCCGGCAGGCGCGCAGCTTCTCGCGCAGCACGGCGGCGCCGGCGCCCATCTCCGCCGCCGTCAGGTCGCTCGCCGAGCGCGACGTCCGCTCGACGAGGTTCGTGAGGCCGATGCCGTGCTCCAGGACGCGCTCGTCTTCCATGTAGGTCAGCGGCTCCGGGATCAGGCCGGAGTCGTGGAGCAGGGGCCAGAAGTGGTTGCCCGGCCAGGCGTAGTGGTGGCCGGTGGCGCCCGAGCGCAGCCCCGGGTTGATGCCGACGATCACGAGCCTCAGGCCCGGCCGCAGGTAGTCGGGGACGCCCTGCCCGGCGGGCTCGTCAACCGTCGTCGCGGCGCTGCCCAGATCGCGTGCGCTGTTCATCCTCTATACGACGAGGTTAACGGACGGGGTGCGGCCAGACCAGCCCGGCGCCGCCGATCGCGACCTGCCTAGAGCGGCCTGTCGACGATGATCACCTGGTCCCGCTCCGGGCCGACCGACACGATGCCGATCGGCCGGCCGATCAGCTCGCCGATCCGGCGCACGTACCTCTGGGCGTTCGGCGGCAGCTCCTCGAAGCGGCGGGCGTCGCTGCAGTCCGACTCCCAGCCCGCCATCTCCTCGTACTGGGGCTCCGCCCGCTCGAAGGCGGCGATGCTCGCCGGCGGCGAGTTAACCTCCTTGCCATCGATCAGGTAGCTGGTACAGAGCTGGATCGAGGGGAACGGGTCGAGGACGTCGAGGCGGGTCAGCGCCACGGTCGAGACGCTGTTCACCGTCGCGCTGTAGCGCGAGGCGACGGCGTCGAACCAGCCCGTTCGCCGCGGCCGGCCCGTGGTCGCGCCGAACTCGGGCCGCGGCCCCTGGACGCGGAGGATGTTGCCGGTCTCGTCCAGGAGCTCCGTCGGCATCGGCCCGTTGCCGACGCGGGTCATGTAGGCCTTGAAGACACCGACCACCTTGGTGATCTCCGCCGGCCCGATGCCGACGCCGATCGCCGCGCCGGCCGCGGTGGACGAGGGCACGGAGGAGGTGACGTAGTCGTAGCTGCCGGCGTCGAGGTCGAGGAGGGCGCCCTGCGCCCCTTCGAGGAGGACGTTCTCTCCCCGCGCCAGCGCGTCGCGCGTGATCTCGGACGTGTCGCAGACGCGCGGCGCGAGCCGCTGGGCGAACTCGGAGTACCGCTCGTAGACCTCGTCGAAGTCGAGCGCCGGCGCGTCGTAGAGCCGGGTGAGGACGGCGTTTTTGTAGGGCAGGACGAAGGAGAGGCGCGAGCGGAACGCCTCCGGGTCGATGAGGTCGCCCATGCGCACGCCGATCCGGGCGACTTTGTCGGCGAACGCGGGGCCGACGCCCTGACCTGTCGTCCCGATCGCCGCCTCGCCGCGGAGCCTCTCGTCCAGCTGATCGATGATCGGATGGTAGGGCATGATCACGTGGGCCCGGTCGCTGATGAAGAGCTTCTCCGTGCTCACGCCCTGCGACTCGAGGGAGTCGATCTCATCGAGCAGCACCGCCGGGTTCACGGCCAGGCCGTTACCGATCAGGCAGATCTTGTCGCCGTAGAAGATACCGGCCGGCACGAGGTGAAGGGCAAAGAGCCCGAGATGGTTAATGATCGTATGGCCGGCGTTGTTGCCGGCCGAGTAGCGGGCGACGACGCTAGCGTCGCGGGCAAGGAGGTCGACGACGCGGCCTTTGCCCTCATCGCCCCACTGACCACCGATTACGACGGTCGCAGGCATAAATTACCCCGACACGGAGCCGGGGATTCCTCCTTCTCGCGGGCGCCTTTTCGCCGGGCACACGCCGCAGAGGAGTATATCAGAAGGCCCCGAAACGGCGGAACCAAGATGAGCCACCGGGGCTCGATGAGTGCGGCCATGGCGCGCCGCCGCCGCGTCGCTCCGGGCGTCTGCCATCTCATCGCACCAACCTCGGCGGCGACGTTCTGGCGGAAAGCCGAGAGGCCACGTGTTGTTCCTAGAAAGTCCGCACCCTATCCTCAAAGGACAAATACGCCAGGCGCCTCGGCAGGAAGCCGGCGCCGCGATCGGAGAACAGTGTTGTCGACTCGAAAAAAGAGCGAGGTTCGCGCGTCGACCTTGCCGCTAATGACGATTATCGACGCCGGCAACGTCGCCCAGCGCGGCCTCGAGAAGCGCCTCGGTCCCCTGAAGCTCAGCGTCGCCCAGCAGCGCATCCTCGCCCTGGTCTACTTCGCCAAGGAGCCCCTCACGCCATCGATGCTCGCCGCCCTCCTCCTCCAGGAGACCCACAGCGTCAGCGGCCTCCTCAACCGCCTCGAGGACCGCGACCTGATCACCCGCAGCCGCGATCGTGCCGACCGGCGCGTCGTCTGGGTCGGCCTCACCGAGGCCGGCCGCAAGGTCGCCGAGGAGGCGATCGACATCGTCCTCGACCTCTCGAAGGAGTTCGCCCCCGCCCTCAACGGTGCGAACGCGGCCGCCACCGTCGAGGTCGTGGGCAAGGCGCGTGACCTCGGCATCCAGATCGCCGGCGTCCGCCAGGACGTGCGCGAGGACTCACTGAAGCGGATCTGGGACTGATCCGCGCTTCCACGCCGGCCGGTCACGCCTGCCCGCCAGGCCCCGGCTTTATGAGAGCGGCCAGACGGCCGCAGTAACCCCGCCGCTACGACCCGCGATAACCCCGCCTGAAACAGCAACCCCGCCGCAGCGTTTCTCAGAGTGATGGCGTAATCCGTCACATCTGCAAGGAGGCGGCTCGCAGCGCCGGCGACAGGGGTCGTCGGTCAGGGCGGCAAGGATGCCGGGCACAACCTTATCTCTCCGTATCCTCCCCAGCTTCGGCATCGGCTTCTTCGCCGCCGCCGCCCTCCTCCTCGCCGCCGCCTTTCTGCCGCCGCTAGCGGGCTCGGCGCCCTCGAAGGCGGCGGAGCTCGCGCCCAACGGCGTCGGCGCCGAGATCGCCTCGGCGCCGACCCTCCCTCCGCCGCAGGTCGCGGCCGCCCCTCGCCCCGCAGCCGCGCCCGGCGCCGCGGCGGCGTCCCCGGCCGAAGCGCCGGCGCCGGCTCGGCAGCCCGTCGCCCCTGCCGCCGGCCGCGGGCCGGCCGAGCGCTGGCTGGCGGAAGGCGTCGTCTTCCTCCGCGAGGGCCAGGAGTGGGACGCCGCCAGCCTCGACAACGTCGACCGCGCCCTCGCCAGCCTGCCGGCCCGCGTCCGCGCCCGCCTCGGCAACCCCGCTCTCGGCGCCCTGACGATCGTCGTCAACAGCCACGGCCGCACGCTCTCGGGCCTGCAGCCCTACGGCCACGCCGCCAACTTCTTCTCGACCAACGAAGGCCGCAACGAGCTCGTCCTCTTTCCCAACCAGCGGCCGCTGACCGTCCTCCACGAGCTCGGCCACGCCTATAACCTGCGCGGCCAGCCCGCCGCCGGCTACGCGCTCGTCCTCCTCGACCCGGAGATGGCGAGCTTCATGGACGCCGTCGGCTGGCGCCTACTCGCCTCCGGCGCCGAAGTGCGCGCCGCCCGCGACCATACGCAAGTCGCGCTGGCTTACGATGGCGCCATCGTCTGGAGCCGCCTCTCGCACAACGACCCCCTCGAGGACTTCGCGAACGCCTTCGCCCTCTATTACTGGAGCCCCGAGGAGCTGCGGGGGCTCTCGCCCGTGCGCTTCGACTGGTTCGAGGCCAACCTCGGGCGCTAGGCCCCGGCCCAGGGAGGGCTTCTCAGGATCGGCCGGCGATCGCCGCCGCGTAGGCGAGCAGCTCCCGCGCCCGTCGCTCGATCGGCGGGTCGATCATGCTGCCGTCGAGCTGGACCGACGCGTGGCCCGCCGCCAGCGCCGCCGCGAACGCCTCCACGACGCGCCGCGCCTGGCCGAGCTCCGCCTCGTCCGGCTCGAAAACCCGGTTCACCGGCCCGATCTGGTCCGGGTGGATGACGTACTTGCCCTTGAAGCCCAGCGAGCGCGCCAGCTCCGTCTCCGTCACCAGTCCCGGCCCGTCGCCGAAGTCGGCGTAGGGCGTGTCCAGCGCCTGGATGCCGTAGGCGGCGCAGACCTGGACGATCGTGCCGCGAGCGAGGTCAAGCTCCCGGCCCGCCGCCGTCCGCGCCACGCCGAGGTCGGCGGCGTAGTCGTAGCCGCCGAGCCCGAGGCCGGCGATGCGCGTCGAGGCGGTCGCGATCTCCTCGCAGCGCAGGACGCCCTTCGCCGTCTCGATCTGGGGGATCAGGAGCGGCGTGCCCGGCCGCACGCCGTTGCGCGTCTCCTGCTCCCGGATCAGCACGTCGATCTGGCGGACGTCGCGGCCGCTCTGCGCCTTCGGCAGGACGATGCCGTCGAGGGCATCGCAGACCGCCGCCGCGAGGTCGTCGCGGGCGAGGCCGCTCTCGACCTGATTGACGCGGACGTGGACGCTCTGCCCGGCCGCCTTCAGCGACGCGATCGCGTCCGCGAGGCCGCTGCGGGCCGCCTCTTTCTCCGCCGCCGGCACCGAGTCCTCGAGGTCGAGGACGACGACGTCGGCGCCGGCGCTATGGGCCCGCGCGACCATGTTCGCCCGGTTGGCCGGCACAAAGAGGAGGCTGCGCATCACCAGCATTTTCGACTCCGTTTCACTCGATCGCCTCGTCAGGCATCAGATTAGCCGATCCGGGCGCCCCGGATCAGCCGGGCCACCGAACCGCTGGCAGCTCCTTAACGGAGCGAGTAGGCTTGGCGAGTGCTAGGCGCCCTCTTCGCCGTGCTCTCCGCCCTCTCGTTCAGCACGAACGCCGTGCTCGTGCGCCGCGGTGTCACCCAGGCCTCACCCTCTCAGGGCGCCTTCATCACGGTCATGATCGGCGTGCCACTCTTCTTCGTCGCCGCGCTCGTCGCCGGCCAGCTGCTCCGGGCCGGCGACCTGCCGGCCTCCAGCTACGGCCTGCTCGCCTTCGCCGGCATCATCCACTTCATCTTCGGCCGCTCCCTCAACTATCGCGCCATCGCCGCGGTCGGCGCCGCCCGCACCGCCCCGATCCAGGCGCTGACCATCCCCTACAGCATCCTCATCGCGCTCATCTTCCTCGACGAGAGCATCACCCTCGGCATGGCCGTCGGCATCGGCCTGATCATGGTCGGCCCCGCGATCATGGTCGAAAGGTCCGGCCGCCGGCCTGCCGCCGCCCTAGCCGCGGCGGCCAGTGTTGCCGCCGCGAATCCGGCTGCCAGTGAACCCGTGGCGCCGGCCGCCGCCGGTCCAAAGCCCGGCTTCGAGCTGCGCCAGGTCGAGGGCTACGTCTCCGCCCTCCTCGCCGCCGTGCTCTACGGCACCACCCCGATCCTCATTCGCGCCGCCCTCGAGGGCGAGTCCGGCCTCTCGATCCTCGGCGGCCTCGCCGCTTACAGCGCTGCTGCCGCCCTCCTCCTGGTCAGCGTCCTCCTGCCCGGCCGCCGCGACCTCCTCGCAACGATGCGGCCGGCCACGATACGCCTCTTCCTCAGCGCCGGCTTCAGCGTCTTTCTCGCCCAGATGTTCCGCTTTATCGCCCTCTCGCTGGCGCCGGTGGCCGTCGTCACCACCCTCGGTCGCGCCGGCAGCGTCTTCACCCTCGGCCTCTCCTGGCTCCTCAACCGCGACCTCGAGCAGATCACGGCGCGCGTCGTCATCGGCGTCGGCTTCTCCGTCAGTGGCGCCGTCCTCCTCGTCGCGACCCGCGCCAGCTAGGCGGCCGCGGCGGTCCCGGGAACCTTCGGCCGCCGGCCGGCGTCTTGGCTTCGACGGCTTTCGGCCGCGCGCCGGCCCCAGCCGCGCTGAAAAGGAAATCATGCCCCGAGCCGCTTCCCTCCTGCTCCTGCCGCTCCTCCTCCTGCTCGCCGCTGCCTGTGGTGGCGACGACGATGACAATGCCGGCGGCCCGCCCGCCCTCGAGGCGAGCGCCGGCGGCGAGAGCGTTGGCCTCGGCCTCGGCAGCAGCTGCTGGACCACGGCCACGCCCGGCCTCTCGGTCTGCCGCGACGTCGCCGACATCCCCCTCGACCCGGCGCCGCTTGCCGTCGCCCGCGGCGACGTCGTCAGCCTCAGCGGCGACCTGCCATGGTCGGCGCTCGAAGCCCTCGTGCTGGACGCGGCGCCCGGCGCCGGCCCGGCCGCCGTCCCCTCCGACCAGGCCCTGCCGCTCGTCGCCGGCGTCGGCACCGACGCCGCGACCTTCGCCGCCGACCTGCCGCCCGGCTCTTACGTCGTCCGCCTCTTCATCCGGACCGGCGGCAACGACGCCCTCTACGCCTTCTTGCTCGAAGTCGCGGCCGGCCCCGGCGTCGGCTTGCCCGCCGTCGCCCTCGGCGAGGAGTTCAGCCTTCGCCGCGGCGCTGGCGTCGCGATCGAGGCGACGGCCTGGTCGCTGACCTTCACCGCCGTCAGCGAGGACTCCCGCTGCGCCAGCGACGTCACCTGCGTCTGGGCCGGCCAGGCCGTTGTCCTTTTCACAGCGATCGCGCCGACCGGCGAAGCTCAGGAGCTCCGCCTCGTCCTCGGCACGGAGACGACGGTGCCGCAGCCCTTCGGCCGCTTCGGCCTCCTCGTCTCCGAGCTCCGCCCCTACCCCGTCTCGACGGCGCCGATCGGCGCCGACCAGTATGAGGTCACGGCCCGCGTCCTGCCGCTCGACCCGGGTGCCGGCGCCGTCTCCGGCATGGAGGGCCGCGTCACCCGCGGGCCGATCTGCCCCGTCGCCCGCGCCGACCTGCCCTGCCCGGACGCGCCCTACGCCGCGACCCTCGTCGTCCGCGACGGGCGAGGCGTCGAGGTCGGGCGCGTAACGGCCGCTGCCGACGGCCGCTACCGCCTGGCGCTCCCGGCCGGCGTCTACACGGTCGACCCGCTGCGGCCCCCGGGCCAGATCTTCCCCGTCGCCTCGCCGGTTGAGGTAAGCGTCGCGGCCGCCGGCTGGACCAGCCTCGACATCTCCTACGACACCGGCATCCGCTGACCGTCGCATCCGCGCTGCAAGCAAGGCGCCGGCTGGTGTTAGAATCGGGGCCCTACCGCCCCGTCTTCCACGCGCCCCGCGTCATCCGTCGACCAGCCGTCACCAGAGGAGTGAGCGAATGTCCGCCGAGCCAATCATCCTGACCGCCAAAGATTTCGCGCCGCTATGGGCCGACCCGGGCTATATGCACGGCGCCATCGAGTCCCAGGAGCGAGCGATGGTCGCCATCTGGGAGAGCAACCTGCGCCAGGCGAGCCTCGTCGACCCGGCCCGGCCGGCGGAGCCACAGGGCGACCGCCGCCGCGGCGACCGCTGGGCAAACCCGGCGCAGGCGCAGCAAGAGGAGCAGCGCGACCGCTTCCTGCGCCTTGGCTTCATCGCCTCGAAGGGCCTGACGACCGGCGTCAGCGTCGGCGGCGGCAGCGGCCCCAACTCGAGCTTCCTCATGCTCATGGACGAGGAGTCGAGCCAGCTCCTCGCCCTGATCGACACCGACTACTTCGGCGCCGTCCGGGTCGGCGCCGAGGGCGGCCTCGGCGCGAAGCACCTGAAGCGGGACGCGAAGGTCCTCGGCATGCTCGGCTCCGGCTACCAGGCGCGCACGGCCCTGCCCGCCATGATCGCGGCCGTCCCCGGCCTCGAGCGGGTCAAAGTCTTCAGCCGAACGCCCGCCAACTGCGAGGCGTTTTGCAAGGAAATGTCGGCCTGGCTCGGCCGCGAGATCGAGCCGGTCGGCAGCGTCGCCGAGGCGATCGAGGACGCCGACATCGTCGACCAGGTGCACAGCAGCCGCGAGCCGATCTTCGAGATGGACGCCGTCAAGCCCGGCGCCGTGATCATGTCCGTCACCGGCCGCGGCCAGATCCCGCCCGAAATCATCAACACGGCCCGCATGGTCACGCCCTCCTGGGAGGTCATGGCCGCCAACGTCCTGCGCGAGCCCTACTACTCAGCGATGAAGGCCGGTACCTACACGAAGGAGGACTACGGTGGCGAGTTCGGCGAGATCATCGCCAAGGGCAAAGATCCGCGGCGCGATACCGCCGAGATCATCGACTTCCACGTCCTCGCGGTGCCTCTCCTGAACCACGCGATCGCCGACTGGGCCTACCGCTGGGCCCGCGCCAGCGGCGCCGGCACGCCGATCTCGATCTCGGGCTAGGGCGGCGCCAGGTCGATCGACACTGCTCCGTGTAGACCGCGCTCATCGAAAGGGTGGGTCGTGGCGGTTCTGGTGGGCGGTACTGGACTTGAACCAGTGACCTCTTTCGTGTGAGGCCCCCAAGCTAATGCGGCTTAGACAATGGCCTTCTAGATTCGATCCATCACTCCTGAACTTAGAGGGTTACACGGTCGCAAACTGGCTGATATCCGCCGTAGAAGGCGAGGTTGCCTCATCCTAACCTGTAAGAGCAGCATCGGCTGCATTTCTCAGTCGCATGCTTGAAAAGGTTAGCGTGCTGCTGACTATTGACATGTGAAGGCGAACAAGACCGGAAGGTAGAACTCTGAACTCGATACCTTCACCCTCAATAGCACAGATCAGGTCATCAACGGGCGAGATTCTTAGTGGCCGCAGAACGGCACGGCTAGCGTAGTATCCGGCAGTCTCGTCCACTAGATCGAAGTTTGTGGGATCGAACCCGTAGCGATAGATGGTACTGGCGCGAATACGGTCGAGCCATCCCGCTTCGACCGCTATGACCCTGCTCGCCGCTCCGAGAAACCGCTCTATATCGCTCCCCGTGCTGGTGGGTCGCGCCCAGAAGCAAGCACGAGGGCAATCGCGTGGCAAGTAGTAATGAGGGGCATGCCAGGCATCAACGGCCCACACTAAGGGTTCCTGCTCAGGATGTGCCAGCGAAGGACGCGGAGCAAAGATTCTGATGCCTGGGTCTTCTGAAAAGTGGAATAGCTCCTCGACCATCTGGCCTCACTGCCGATCTAAATCTGAAGAGACCGCGTAACTCTTTGTGTCAGTGGTGCTGGAAAAGTAACGTGGTGGGCGGTACTGGACTTGAACCAGTGACCTCTTCCGTGTGAAGGAAGCGCTCTGCCAGCTGAGCTAACCGCCCCGGCGTCCTCAGTCTAAGTAGCGCCTCGAAAGGCCGTCAAGGAACGCGCCCTACTGCGCCGTGAAGCTCAGCCGCGTGCCGTTGACCTCGACGTCGTACTCCTTGCCCGAAGCCAGGTCGTTGGCCAGGGCGATGCTCAGGTCGTACATGCCGTAGATCGCCGTGCAGGCCACGTCGCCCCGCGGCAGCGAGTTGAACACCTCGACCGTGAAGCCGTCGCCGGCCCGCACGACCGTAAAGCCCGCCGGCTGGGCACAGCCGCCCGGCAGCCCCGCCGTGACCGCGAGCCGGTACTGTGGCGGGAACGATTCCAGGATCAGCACCTCGGCCGACTCGATCGGCGCCAGCAGGCGTTCGCGGTCCGCCGGTATCGTCGGCAGCGTCCCGTCGCCGCCGTTCGAGGCGCCGTCGCCGCCGCCGCAGGCGACCGCGAGCAGCGCCGCGGTGCCGAGCAGCGCCATGACGAGGATCGCCGTCCGTCTCATGAGGTCGCCTCCCGAGCGCGGTGCGATGCGCCCCTAGCTCTAAGACGCCGGCGGCGTTGCCGTGGTTCCCCGATCTTGCCGCTTGCACCGGCGCGCCGATGGTGTTGTGCCCTGCTCGCGAGAACGACGCCCGCTAATCGACGTCGCGGTCCGCCTGTTTGGCGGCCTCCGTCACGCGGACGTCGACCCAAGCTGCTTTGCGAAGAAAACCAGCTCGAATTGGCTGTGCAGCCGTCTGCCCGTCTCGCGATAACCGTTCTTGCCGTAGAACGCCAGAGCGGCAACCTGGACGGCCGTCGTGTCGAGCACCAAA
>Ga0326597_10013006_pt1 | contig 10953 bp, 14 predicted proteins | sample RVTome_12_FD_203789 | JGI IMG/M metagenome (GOLD analysis project Ga0326597, IMG submission 203789) | Soil microbial communities from uranium-contaminated site in the Upper Colorado River Basin, Wyoming, United States - RVT100D185 | ecosystem: Environmental > Terrestrial > Soil > Contaminated >... | reverse complement strand
ATCACCGGCCTGCTGGCCGGACCGGCCAGGGCGCAGAAGCCGAAGCCGGACCCAGAGAAGCTCGTCCTCGCGCCGTGGTGTCACGTCTCAGGAGACCGCATCTGGAACGACTACTCGGGCCGCTGGCACGACTGGCCATTGGTGATGCTGGGCATGCCGGATTCAAGGCAGGCCAGGGTCTACACGCGCTCCGGGTACCTGGCCACCCGCGCCGAAGAGGACCAGGCGATCGAAGCAGACGTGCTCATCCCTGCCTGGCAGTAACCTGACGGTCTGGCTAGACCAACCGGAGAGCTCACATGGCCGAACAGAAACTGGAAGGGCGCACGGCGCTGATTACCGGCGCATCCAAGGGCATCGGCCGAGCCATCGCCTATGCCTTCGCCCAACAGGGCGCCGACGTGGCCGCCACCGCCCGCACCACCTCCCGACTGGAATCGCTCGCCGAAGACGTCCGCGCCCTTGGCCGGCGAGCGCTCCCCATCACCGCTGACCTCCTCCACCCCACCGACGTTCAGCGAATCGCCGATGAAACCCTCGCCGAGTTCAGCCGGATCGACATCCTGGTAAACAATGCCGCCATCATCCATCCGCGCATACCCCTAACGGAGCTCGATCCGCAGGCCTGGCGCGACGTGATCGAGGTGAATATCACCGCGGCCGCCATGCTCACCCGCGCCGTTCTGCCCTCGATGATCGAGAACGGCTACGGCAAGATCATCAACATCTCGAGCATCGGCGGCCGAAAGGGCGGTTGGGGCCGCAGCGCGTACCGGGTAACCAAGGCCGGCCTCATCAGCCTGACCGAGAGCGTGGCGGCCGAGGTGAAGCAGTACGGAATTGACGTGAACTGCATATGCCCCAGCGCCACCGACACGGAGGGCTACCGGGAGGCGTTCAATTCCCGCGGCATCGAGGACAACCCAAAGATGGCCCGGCCCGAGCAGACCGCCGCGCTCGCGGTGTTCCTCGCCTCGGACGACTCAGCCGTGGTCACCGGCACCGCCATCGACGCCTTTGGCGCCACCAACCCACTGTTTAGCTGACCGCTGGTCAACTTCGGCCCCGTGGCGCGCCAACAAATGATTGACGGATGCACCGGATACAATCGCGATGCAACCGCGAAAGGCAACTGGCGATGAGCGAACTCAATAGGATCACTGTCGACCCTGAACAGTGCCAGGGGCGGCCATGCATCCGCGGCATGCGCATTCGGGTTAGGGACATCCTGGACCTGCTGGCTGCCGGCGCCACGCGCGAGGAAATCCTCGACGATTATCCGTACCTCGAAACTGAGGACATCACGGCAGCGTTGGAATTCGCCGCGAAGCAGAGTGACCACCCGATTCTGCGGAGCGCTTAGTGAGATTCCTCGTGGACGCCCAACTGCCACCGGCCTTGGCAAGATGGCTGACGGCAAAAGGGCACCACGCGGAGCACGTGGTTGAGTGCGGCTTGCTGACCGCCAGCGACTCAGACGTCTGGGATCATGCGGTGCGCATTGGCGCCACTATTCTCACGAAGGACGAGGATTTCGCCAATCGGCGGGCCCTCAGCCAAGGACCTCCTCCGATCGTCTGGATTCGTTTCGGCAACGCCCGTCGGACCGAGCTCCTTCACCGGCTGGAGCCGCTCCTTGGCTCCGTGACCGAGGCCATCGAACGCGGCGATACGTTGGTCGAGCTTACCTAGACAAGTTCGGCGGTAAGCCGTTTCCTAGATGCCCGCCACCCGCGGTGCGACCTCGCTGGCGTAGTACGACGGCACCTCGTCCGAGTCGAAGTTGAACACCTGGAACTGCACCTCCTCGACCCCCAACTCCGCGAACGCGCCCAGCTTGTCGACTACCTCGTCGGTCAGCCCGACAATCCAGTTGGACTGCTCGACCTTCGCCGCCCGGTAGTCCGCCGGCGACCCCGTGGCGCCGCTCATCTCCATGTGATGCCGCGTCAGCCGGTCGAGCGATCGCCCATCACCGGCCACCAACCCGAATGCCATCATCGACCGGTGCACTGTGGCGGGGTCGCGCCCAAGCTTCTCGCACTCCGCCGCCAGCACCTCGGTTTTCTGCCTGTACACGTCCACCTTGTCGTTGACCGCGTTCCATTCGTCGGCGTACCTGGCGACCATCGGCAGCGTCCGCTTCTCACCCTTGCCGCCGATGAGGATCGGCGTGCCGGCGCCGGACACCGGCTTCGGAAGGCAGTCGATCTCCCGCACCTTGTAGTACCGGCCCTCGTAGGTCGCCGGCCCCTGCCCCCAAAGCGCCTTGATGACGTTGATCGCCTCTTCGAGCCGGTCGAAACGCTCCTTCACCGGCGGGAACGGGATGCCGTGCTGGTCGTGCTCTGCCTGGTACCAGCCCGCGCCCAGCCCCAGCAAAAACCGGCCGTTGCTCAACTGGTTGATCTGCGCCGCCATGCGGCCGACGTCTATCGGCGACCTGAATGTCACGGGACTGACCAGCGGCCCAAATCGAATGCGCTTCGTCTCACGGGCGGCGATGGCAAAGGTCAGGTAGGCGTCTAACGAACTCTTGTGAGCGCCGATGAAGTAGTGGTCGGACCTGCACACCGAGCTGAGGCCAAGCCGCTCGGCGGTCTGGATGATGTGTATCCACCGCTCCCACGTCAGCCCGTTCTGCCCTTCAACCATCAGGCCAATTCGCATGTTTCGTCCTCACAAAGCTGGTGGGGCAGGCACGTGGCTGATTCCTTAGTGAGATTCCCGCGCCAACTGAAAACCCGCCGTGGGAGTCTACCGGACCCCTAGGCACAATCACGCGGCAGACGATCAGCGAATGCCGTCCTCTGGCGCATACCCAAGCACTTGCTTTGCCCGCCTGTTGTCGCGGTACCCTCGAGCGTTGTCGGACGTTGCCCAGAAGATATCGAACTTGACCTCAGGCGGAGCCTCGATGCACTTGATCGTAAGCTGGCGCAGGTCGCGGTAACTGGCCCAGTTCGCCTGCGCCCGCCCAGGTCCAGCCTTATCCTCGGGACCACAACTGCTGATACGGAGATTGATGACCGACATCGATGACGTCAGGGCGTAGTAGCGCCCGAGGTCCTCGCCGAAAAGCTTGGTTACCCCGTAGAGCGATACCGGCCTGGGTTCGGCGTATTCATCGATCTTCTGCCAGGTCTCCGGCAATTCAACGTTTTCATCTGTCGAAACCAGCCTGCGATAGGGCTCGTCCCGCTCGTAGCCGTTGACTGTGGCGCCCGAACTGGCAAGCACCACGCGGCTGACGCCCGACTGCCTGGCAACCTCGAGGACGTTGTAGACGCCGACTATGTTGTTGCGAAGCATCGAGTCCCAGCCGGCATTCATCCCATCCGGACTGCTGAGTCCGCCATCCGCCGCCAGGTTCAGAACGACGTCGATGCCTTTGAACGCCGGATAGAGGGAATCGATGTCGGCAATGTCCGCCCGGAAAACACGCCCGGCCTGCAAACCCTCGACGCCGCTCCGCGACAAGGCGTAGAGCTCGTACCGCTCCTCCAGCGCAGGCCGCAGCGCCCTGCCGACCACCCCGTTCAGGCCGGTCACCAGCAGGCGGAGTTTGCGCTGCGACGATTCGCTGCCGGCCAATTCCATGTTCCTCGCGGTTGGGCCCAGCTAGTTCAGGAATCCCCGCAGCGTTGCAGCGTCTGCCACGCGCTGGACCGCCAGCTCGTACGCCGCATCGCGCATCGAGACGCTCTTCTCAGCGGCACGGGCGCGCGTCGCTTCGTACCCCTTCCGCATGAGCTTCTCCAGCTCGCGATTCACTGTTTCCAGGTCCCACTTGAACACCTGGATGTTCTGCGCCCACTCAAAGTACGAAACCGCGACACCGCCGGCGTTCACAAGTATGTCCGGCAGCACGTTGATGCCGCGGTCGTTCAATATCGCGTCGGCGTCAGCGGTCACCGGCTGGTTGGCGCCCTCCGAGACGATTTTCGCCCTGATCCGGCCCGCGTTCGAGGTTGTGATCACATCTTCGATTGCGCCCGGGATGAGAACGTCGCAGTCGAGCTCAAGCAGAGCCTCGTTCGTGACCCGGTCGAAATCCCCGAAATCACAGACGTGTCCCGTTGCCCTGTAATGCTTGTCCACATCATCGATGTTCAGCCCGCCCGCGCTGTGAATGCCACCCTCGACGTCGCTGACGGCGACGATCTTCGCCCCGTTTTTGAACAGCGTCCGGGCCGCGTTGCCTGCGACCTGGCCGTACCCCTGGATTGCAACTCGCAGGCCGTCGATGCTCATCCCCGCATCGGAGGCCGCCATCATCGTGACCAGTGCAGTGCCGTAACCCGGCGACTCCGCCCGCCCCTGCGAGCCGCCCAGCTCGATCGGCTTGCCCGTGACAATTCCCGGGGTGTGACCGTAGATCGAGCCGTACGTGTCCATGATCCACGCCATCGTCTGGGCGTCGGTGCCGAGGTCCGGCGCCGGGATGTCCCGCTGCACCCCAAGAATATGGTGCATGCTCATCACGTACCGACGCGTCAGCCGCCTTTTCTCGTCCAGCGACAGGGTCCGAACGTCGACCGCGATTCCACCCTTTGCCCCACCGAATGGAATGTCGACCAGGGAGCTCTTCCAGGTCATCAGCATCCCGAGCGCCCGCGTGTGCTCCAAGTCCGCGTTCTGGTGATACCGGATGCCGCCTTTGTAGGGACCGCGCGCTGCGTTGTGCTGGGACCGAAAACCCTTGAAGACCCTGATGGCCCCGTCGTCCATCCTGATCGGCAGGGATACGGTCACCTCGCGCCACGGCTCGATCAGGAGGCTGCGCATTCCGTCCGACAGCCCCAGGCTCTCGAACGCCCGCTCGGCGTGCGCGCGCGCGCTTTCCAGCATCGACTTGTCAGTTGGCGCCACATCTCACCTCGTTGCGGGAACTCGTCGCTTCTGCGGTCCACCGGCTCAGCCAGCGACCACCCGCCCGATGCTACGCCGCGCCCAGCTTTGCCCACAGGCGTGCAGACCGGCCCGTGCCGGAGAGATTTTCGCCCATGCCGCGGCATCGTCGTCCTTTTTTCGAACCTGTCGAATGGAAGGACATCGGCGCTCGTGCGTGCCCAACACACCCAAAACCCGCGTTGACCCAACTGGGCATCAGAACGTAAACTAGTTGGGTTGACCACTATTCAGAGGCCCTACATGAGCGACTACGCGATCATCGCAACCGGCGGCAAGCAATACCGTGTGCGCCCCGGCGACACAATCTCCGTTGAGAAGCTCGACGGCGACGCCGGCGCGTCAATTGAATTCGATTCCGTGCTGCTGGCCGCAGTTGACGGAGACGTGAAGGTCGGATCGCCAACGCTTAAGGGCGCCACGGTGACCGGCGAGATCGCGGCCCAGAAAAAGGGTCAGAAGCTGATCCACTTCCGCTGGAAGAACAAGACGCACGGCGGCTCCAAGCGCGGCCACCGGCAGAGCCTGACCGACGTCACGATCAAGTCGATCAGCGCAAAATAGTTCATTCGTATCCCCTCTCCCCCTTAACGAGACGGCTAGGGTGCGGGGTGATACCTCAGCCCTGCACCAGACCGAGGATTAGCCCAATGGCTCACAAAAAGGGTAGCGGTACTTCCAGGAACGGACGCGATACCGCAGGCCGGCGCCTCGGCATCAAGAAGTTCGGCGGCGAAGTAGTAACCGCCGGCTCGATCATCGTCCGCCAGCGCGGCACGCGCTTCCACCCCGGCGCCAACGTCGGCGTCGGCAGGGACCACACGCTGTTTGCCACGTCGGACGGCCGCGTGGTGTTCGACTGGGGCAACGGCGGCAGGCGCCGCGTCAACATCGAGCCAGCCGCAGCCGAATAAACCGGCAGGATCTCACCACATGAAGACCGAAACGCATCCCGAATACTTCCCGCAGGCCCAGGTCACCTGCTCCTGTGGGAACGTCTGGACCATCGGCTCGACCAAGGCGTCGCTGCGGGTTGAGGTGTGCTCGAAGTGCCACCCGTTCTGGACCGGCGAGCAGCGCATCGTAGACACCGAGGGCCGCGTCGAACGGCTAATGCGGCGCTACAACCTGAACAAGAAGTAGCAGCGCCTGTCTGTGCCGGATTGTGCAAAGTTGTGACCGAACCGAGGGGCGCCCGCAGGCGCCCCTCGTGATTTCAGGCCCTGGCCCGGACCCGCCTGCCCTGAGTGCAGCCAAAGTGATCCGGGGGGCGAGGGGTCAAAATCAATCGAGCCAAATGCCGGTGAATTGGAGGCAGCGGAGGAAATGAGCGATCAACCGAGAACGCTCTACGGCGGGCAGGCCGTGATAGAGGGCGTGATGATTCGGGGCCGCACTCGCGCCGCCGTGTCCGTTCGAAGACCATCCGGGACCATTGCCCGGCATGCATTGCCGCTGTCCAGTTGGGCCAACAGCTCCGCACGCCGGATACCGTTCATTCGCGGCGTACTGGTCCTCCTTGAGACATTGACGATCGGCATGAAGTCTCTAACGATCTCTGCCCAGGAGGCCGCCGGCGAAGACGACGGCAAGGAGGCCGAGCTCTCCGCCGCCAGCATGGGACTCATGCTCGTCGTCTCAATCCTGCTGGCAGTCGGCATCTTTTTCCTGATACCGCTGTTTGCGTCCCGCTGGGCCGAAAGCGCGGGCGCCGGCCCGTTCCTCGCGAACGTGTTCGAAGGCGCCCTCCGGCTCTTCCTGTTCATCGCCTACATCTGGCTGATCGGCCGGATGAAGGACATCCAGAGGGTCTTCGGGTACCACGGCGCCGAGCATATGGCGGTCGCCGCACACGAGGCCGGCCAGCCGCTCACCGTGAAGACGGTCAGGCGATTCCCCAAGGCCCACCCGCGCTGCGGGACGTCATTCCTGATGACCGTCGTGGTCGTCTCGATCATCCTGTTCGTTCTGATCCCACGCGAGCCCTTCTGGTTCCTGTTCGGCTCACGCCTCGTGCTGATTCCGGTCATCGCGGCGATCAGCTACGAGTTCATCCGTTACGCCGGCACCCACTCGAACCTCCTGTGGGTGCGCATCCTCGGCGCGCCGAACCTCATGCTCCAGGAACTGACGACCCGCGAGCCGGACGACCAGATGATCGAGGTGGCGATCGACGCCATGAACTACGCCATCGCCCTCGACACCGGGAAGGTGCTCCCAGGGGATGTTTCGCCCGGCGGCGCAGCCAATCCAATGAGGCCCGCGGAAGCCGACCTGACCGAAGAACGGTAGTCGGGCCGTACCGCTAACTCTACTTCGCGCGCTGCTCCAGCACGCGCCAGACCTCGTCCGGCGACACATCCGTCGACGCCAGTAGCACCACTAGGTGGTACAGGAGGTCCGCCGCTTCGTTCGGCAGGTCCTCGTGTGGTTTCAGCGCGGCCGCGAGCGCAACTTCACCCGCCTCCTCCACCACCTTCTGCGCCACCCGCGGCGTGCCCTCGCGCAGCAGCTTCGCCGTGTACGACCCCTCCGGCATGTCGCGCTTCCGCGCCTGCACGACGTCCCAAAGCTTTGCCAGCACGCCGGGACCCAGCCTCGCCTCGCTCTCGCCGACTTCGACGATCGGGTCCGAGTGGAAGCAGGTCTCCTCGCCGGTGTGGCAGGCCGGACCGGTCGGTCTTGCCCGCACCAACACTGCGTCGCCGTCGCAGTCGGGCCTCACCTCGACAACCTTCAGGTAGTTGCCAGACGTCTCGCCCTTGTGCCAGAGCTGACCCCGGCTGCGGGAGTAGAACCAGGCGTCAGGTCCTTTGAGCGTCCGCTTCAACGCCTCTTCGTTCATGTACGCCAGCGTCAGGACGCGACCGGTCCCGGCGTCCTGCACGATCGCCGGTATCAGGCCCCTGTCGTCGAACTTGAACATCTCACGCTTCCAAAATCCTCCCCCTCCGAGGGGGAGGATTGAGGTGGGGGTGAAACCCTGGTTGGCCGACCAAGATCACTCTCACCCACCCTAGTAGTCCCTCCCTTCGAGGGAGGGACCGACGACCGCCGTCGGTTCTTCAGTGCAACGCCCGCAGCTCGTCGAGCAACTCCGGTAGCTCCAACAACGACTTGATCTCGATGTCTGGCGGCACATCGCCGTCGGCCGTCTCGCCGTTCCTGTTGATCCACACCGATGTGATCCCGGCGCCGTGCGCCCCCACAACGTCATCGTACAGGTGGTCGCCAACGTACCACGCCTCTCCGGCCGGAACTCCCAACGCCGACAAGATCCGATCGAACGCCGCTCTCGCCGGCTTGTACACCTGCGTCGACTCCGAGCTTTCTATCGCGTCAAACGTCAGGCCCGTCGTCCTCAGCAGCGGCCTCAATGAAGCGTCGTCAGCATTGGAGAACACTCCTATCTTGACCCTGTCCTTCAGTGCTTTGAGAGCCTCGACGGTCTCCGGGAATATCGGCCGCGTACCGAGATGCCTCACGCACATCGCCCCTGCAGCGGCCGCGTCACCATCAAAACCCAGGTCGGCGAACACGCGCTCGAAGCACTCGGTCCACGCCTTCTCGTACGACTTGAATGCCGGGCTGCTTGCCTGGTCATCGAGCACCGTGCGATCCTGCCGGAACTGCAGCTCGTACCTGCGCCAGCGCGTCCACAGCTCTTCGTTGTCGACCGGCAGTCCCTGCCCGCGAACAATCTCCCGGAACATCGCGCGCCAGTCCGCGTGGTCGTTCGTGAAGAGCGTCCGGTAACAGTCGAACGCCATTGCCCTGGGCGCGCGGACACCTTTGCCCCGTATCACCGGCACCGTTGGCTACTCCCTGACCGGCAGTCCGCGCTCGGCGAGGTGCGACTTCACCTCGGATATGCGGAACTGGCCGAAGTGAAATATCGAAGCCGCGAGCACAGCATCCGCCCTGCCGGTGGTCAGCGCGTCGTACATGTGGTCCAGCGTACCGGCGCCCCCGCTCGCGATCACGGGAACCGTGACGGCCTCCGAGACCGCCGCGAGCAGTTCCAGGTCGTAACCGGTCTGCCGACCGTCCGCATCCATGCTGGTCAGCAGGATCTCGCCCGCACCCAGTTCCTCGGCGGCACGCGCCCACTTGACCGGATCGTATGGTGTGGGGGTTCGGCCGCCATGTGTATAAACCTGCCACGGCGCCTCGGCCAGGAACTCCTCTTCGCCCTCCAACCTCACCCTGAGCGGCGATGTTACCCGCTTCACGTCCATCGCCAGGACGACGCACTGGGCGCCAAACTCGTCCGCGCAGCGCTTGATCAGCTTCGGGTCCTGCACGGCAGCGGTGTTGACCGCCACCTTATCGGCGCCGGCCAGCAGCATCCTCCGCATGTCCTCGACGGAGCGGATGCCACCTCCGACCGTCAGCGGGATGAACACCTGGGATGACACGCGCTCAACGACCTCGACCATAGTGTCTCGGCCGTCCGACGATGCGGTGATGTCCAGGAACACAAGCTCGTCAGCGCCCTCGCGGTCGTACATCGCCGCCAACTCGGCGGGATCCCCGGCGTCGCGCAGGTCGACGAAGCTGACGCCCTTCACGACGCGCCCGCGGTCAACATCCAGGCAGGGAATCACTCGACGCGTCAGCATCCAACAAGTTTCCGATCATTCGGTCCTCTCCCGCCGGGAGAAGGGATTAAAGGAACCTACCGTCGCGTTCTCGTCTACTTCCGGAACACGACGATGTAGTGGTGAATGCTCAACTGCCGGTTCATCAGCCGTCGCAGTCCAAGCCCTGTCGCCCACTCGATCACCTGGTCCGCCGGGATCCGGTTCTTCGCCGCAGGGCCGACCAGCTGCAATTCCTCGGATGGCGACCATTCCACCACCGCGAGCCATCCGCCCTTTTTCAGCAGCCGGGAGACTTCCTTCAACAGTGAGGACGGCTTCGTTGCCTCGTGAAGCGTGTTGGCCACAACCGCGCCGTCTAGCAGCCCGTCCTCGAGGGGAATGGTGTTCTCTTTCGAGACCACTGTCTCGACATTGCTGAGTCGCGCACGCTCCGCCCCCTTGCGCACGTACTCCAGCATCTCTTCCTGCACGTCGACCGCGTAAAGCCGGCCGTCATAGGCGTACTTGGCGAGCGGGATGGACAGGAAGCCCGGACCGCAGCCGATGTCGCCCAGAGCCTGGTCCTTGTGGATGGGGACCAGCGAGATCAGCGATATTGGGTCGAAAACTTCTTCCATTCGTGGGTGCAGGAGCTCTTCCGCTCTCCTCACGGGTGTCTTCGTAGGCATTCGCCGCGGGACCTCCGAACTTTCGCGGCCGCACGGTCGCGGCCGCGATTATCAGTCTTCTTGGTTCTCATCTGCTTCCGGTGGCATCCATCTCGCGGATTGCCGCGCCAAGGTCGAGCGCGCCCGTGTAGATCGCGAGTCCTGTCACCACCGCCTCCACGCCCAGCCCGGCAAGGCGGCGAAGGTCTTCAATCGCCGCTATCCCACCGGCTATGACTATAGGGTATCGCACAACTGAGATCAGCCTCTCAATCACGGCGAAGTTCGGATGCGACAGCGTCCCGTCGCGGCCGGTGTCCGTGTACATGAATCGCCGTACGCCCAGCTTCGCCATCTCGAGCAGCAGGTCGGCTGCCCCACGGGCCGTCGACTCTGTCCACCCACGGGTCTGCACGAAGCCGTCGCGTGCATCGACCGACACCATCACACGTTCGACCGGCAACTCGGCCGCGGCAGCCGCCACCTGGTCGGGCGCCTCTATCGCCGCCGTCCCGAATATCACCCGGTCGACGCCTAGACCGAGCAGGTACTTCGCGTCGCCCACCGTGCGTATCCCTCCGCCGAGCTGCACCGGCAGCCCCGACGATTTGACGATCGCCTCCACCGCGCCGGCGTTCGCCCTCACCCCATCGCGTGCCCCGTCCAGGTCGACCACATGCAGCCGCGTCGCACCGGCGTCGACCCATCTGCGCGCCACAGCAACCGGGTCGGCATCGAACACGGTCTCCCTGTCATAGTCCCCCTGCCACAACCGGACGCACTTGCCGCCG
>Ga0326597_10013005_pt1 | contig 10953 bp, 7 predicted proteins | sample RVTome_12_FD_203789 | JGI IMG/M metagenome (GOLD analysis project Ga0326597, IMG submission 203789) | Soil microbial communities from uranium-contaminated site in the Upper Colorado River Basin, Wyoming, United States - RVT100D185 | ecosystem: Environmental > Terrestrial > Soil > Contaminated >... | reverse complement strand
CCACTCCACCCACTCCAATGTCGTCGCCAACACAAACTCATTCGGATGAATCACATATGGCTCATTCTTGCTAATTTTCACCAGCTCATTCATGCCCTTAGTTGTCTTCGGATCAAACGGATCCACAAATGGCTGTTTATGATGTTTAAACACCCGAAACTCATACCCCAGTCTTAAATCTAAGCTGCTCGATCCCAATTGCGTTTTCAAATCTGGTCGTGGCTTCACCACAATTCGCTTCTGTTGCAAGGCTTTCTTAATATCCACATCCGACAAAATCATAGCCTTTAAGCGTACTTGAGCAATTGCCCTTAAGCAAACTTTCTACTACGCTCCTCTTATATGCCCCAATTAGAACCCGTCATTGGTCTAGAGATACATGTCCAGTTCACAACTAAAAGTAAAATGTTTTGCTCTTGTGCCAACATCTTTGGGGACATTCCGCCCAACAGCGCCATCTGCCCCATTTGCTTGGGCTATCCCGGCACCCTGCCCGTTCCCAATCAAACCGCTATCGACTGGGCTCGTAAAGTCGGCGCCGCCCTTGGCTGCCAATTAGCCACTCATACTAAGTTTGATAGAAAACATTATTTCTATCCCGATCTACCCAAAGGTTATCAGATTAGTCAATACGATCAGCCTTTCGCTGTCGATGGAGAGCTGCTCGGCATCGATATCGAACGCGCTCACCTCGAAGAAGACGCCGCCAAAAACAGCCACGATAAAACAACCAGTTCAACTTTAGTCGACTTTAACCGCGCCGGTACTCCCTTGCTCGAAATTGTCACCCGACCCGATATCAAATCTCCCGCCCAAGCCAAAGAATTTTTACAAACTCTCCAAAGTATTATCCGATCTCTTGGTGTTTCCACGGCTGACATGGAAAAAGGCCAAATGCGCTGTGACGCCAATATCTCACTTCGCGTAGTCGGAGCGACTGAACTAAATCCCAAAACCGAAATAAAAAACATTAACTCCTTTAGAAACGTCGAACGTGCCTTAAAACATGAAATAGATCGCCAAACCAAAGAGCACGCCGCCGACCGCGTCCCCCCAGCTGCTACTCGCGGCTTCAACGCCGACACCGGTGTTACCTCCGAGCAGCGCGTTAAAGAAGCCGCCGCCGACTATCGCTATTTTCCCGAGCCCGATATTCCGCCTTTCGTGTTTACCGCCGAAGAAAACAATGCCATTATTAAAAGTATTCCTGAGCTAACTCCAGCTAAAAAAGACCGCTTCCAGCGCCAATACGGCGTCAGCGACGAACAGGCTAAGGCTTTAGCCGATAATGCCGATTTAGCTCACTTCTTTGAAGCCGTCGTTTCCGAACTTCAGCAACTAGATAACGAACAAGTGGCTGTTTTGCCTAAAGAAGTTAAAGCCCTTGTCATCATGGCCGCCAACATCACTCTGCGTAATGTTCATACGCTTATGGTCGATCAAAACCTAACCTACGCCACTCTCAAAATTACTCCGGAAAACTTTGCCGAAACCATCGTCCTGATTCAGCAAAGCCGCCTTAGCAAAAACTCTCTTGATCAAGTATTAGAAGAAATGCAAAAAACTGGCGGCGATCCCGACGCCATTATTCAAAACTTAGGCTTAGAGCAAGTCAGCGGCGAAGACCAATTAGGCCAGTATGTCCAGGACGTCATCACCGGCAATCCGGACATAGTTGAAAAAATCAAAGGCGGCAAAGACAGCGCTATCCAATTCCTCGTCGGCCAAGTCATGGCTAAAACCCGCGGTGCCGGCAATCCTCAAACCATCCGCCAGCTATTACAGAAATTAATCTGAAGACCACATCTTGATCCATGATATAATTTACTCATGGAAGGTGGTCTTCAAGCATTACCGCAGAAAGTATCCAGATTAAAAGTGATTTGGGACACAATTAGTGGAGCCTTTAGGTGGGTAGTTGCTTCTATCTCCAGCTTCCTGGGAATACTTTTCATATTGGGCGCATTTGAGAGAAGGTTGCTATCAATAGTCTCCGGTATAGTTCTTGTGCTTATATCTGCAATCCTTACCTTGCCCAATATACGCGCCAAAACAGCGACCAGTAAAGCATGGCTAGCCGCCTTAAGAGTCTTGATTTTTGTTATCGGGGTCGCATTGTTTTTTTTAGTGATGATTAGCGAACAAGAAGTGCCAAGCTTTCAACAACAACTTGCCAAAAAGGATCAAACAATCAACTTGCTTCAATCTGAAGTTAATAATCTGCAAGCTACTATCGAACATCTAAGATTCGAAACACAAGCAGCAAATATTGCCACCACATTATTGTCGAGAAATATCGCAGTAGCACTGAATTTTGAAGACAAAACAACAGCTCCTGACCCTGATTTTTTTACTGACTTTACTGATTCAAAAATGGGTTTTCGATTTTCCTATCCTAAGGCCTGGGGCGAAGTTAAAGTAATCACTCTCTCTTCGGCAGATAGTAGCTATATCGTAAGTGGCGAAGAATATAAAATAGAGTTTTCTAATGAAAACTCTGTTTTATACTTATCCTCTCTTAGCAACGACTATAGCCATCTCGGTCGAGAGCCCACTCTTGCCGAAGCCCTAACTCAATCAGACAAGCGTGCCCATTTTGGACAACCTCATGAAACTACCGAAAACGGGGTTGATATCTGGTATGCTTTGCCGGATTATAATCGCTACTACATGGGCGCGTTACTGCAACTCGAGGAAAAAAACAGGCAATATTCCAGCCTTGGCCTAGCAAGCAGGTTCGCCCTCACCGACGATGAATCAACAGAAGGAGACATCAAAAATTTCCTATTAATTGCTCGTTCAATGAAGACTATATAAAAGTTATATTTGCTTTATAGCTCCAAAACCGCTTTTATGTTCTACACTTTGGTCTCAAGATGTATTCAAGAACCCAGCAGTTAAGCCATTTGCCTTAGAGGGAATTCCCACCGAAATTTTAATCAAAGAATAGGAGAATTTGCCAGTGGTTATATTAGTGATGGTGATGGGCCTGGCGGCGGTGAATGCTGGTATGCCGTTAATGAAGTATATGTTGTCCAAGCAATCAATTCTCAAAAAAACTAGAATTCGGCCCATTCAAACCCTAGGATTTTAATTGCCTCCTCCAGTTCTCCAAACCACTCAATACTTTCATCCCGTCGCCACCAGCTCATCTGCCGGTGCGCGTAGCGCATGTTTGCCTGTACCATCTTTTCCAAATCTCCCCGCTGCGCGTAGTTAATTGTCTTAAGCAACGGCAACTCAGACCCATATCTTTTCTCTAAATCTTTAATCTCATCCACTAGTCCCAAATCCAGCATCTCTTGCGCCCTGGCCGCCACTCTTTCTCTTAAAGCCTCCCAATTGTCAAACAATCCGACAATTCTAAAGTCATACTTTGCCGGCCGCTGGCGCCGCGAATCCGAAAACTTTTTCCCCGTCGCCTCTATTACCTCCAGTGCCCGGATAATCCGCCGCCGGTTATGGCTTTCTATAAAGTCTTTACTCTCTGGATCTTGTTTAATTAACTTATCATATAAATCTTCTGTTTTCTCTGACTCCAATTTACTTCTAAAATCCTTATCCGCTTCAATCGCCGGTAACTCATAATTTTTCACTAACGCGTCCATGTACAGCATTGTCCCGCCCGCGACTATTGGCCGTTTACCCTCGGTTAAAGTTTTATCAATCAAAATCTCTGCCGCTTTTTTCCACTGAACTAAAGAATAAGTTTCAGTGGGGGAGAGGATATTAAGCAGGTAATGGGGTACTCCCTGAACGATGTCCGGCTCATCAATCTCATGCGCCTTGTCTCGCCAGGCTTGTCGTGGCTTGGCTGTTCCAATGTTTAAACCGGCGTAAACCTGCCGGGAGTCTGCCGATACTACCGCGCCATTATGTTTCTTGGATATCGCTTGAGCCAAGCCGGTCTTGCCGCTCGCTGTCGGCCCAACGATAACCAAAACCTCTTTTTTCATGTATTCTGTATACCATGTTAAAAATGCTTGTCTTTATTGCTTTAGTTGGCTTGTCTTTGGGTGTTTTATCCGGAGTTGTCGAAATCAGCTTTCACGCCGATCAGCTGGCCGCTGCCCCCAATCGCTTACTAAGCCTGGTGACCAATGAGCAAACTTTAGAAAGCCTGCGTGCCCAAGCCGTCCGCCTCAAGCGAGCAGTTGAGCAGAAGATAATCAGCGACCAAGACCGTCAACTTGAACTAGCCCTGCACTACGCCCAAACCGACGCCAATCGTCTACAAGACATGATAGAAGACGATCCTGATAACCTTGATCAGCTCATTCCCCAGTCCCAGCTTCTCGCCGATAGCCTCGACCGCCTTCAAGCGAACTCTGGTCATTACTCCGAAGCTACTCTAGCCAGGTTTACAGACCAGTCAGCTGTTACTTTCGACCAAGCCAGGAGCGCCCTAGCCTTACTAGAAGAAGCTCGCCAAACTCATCAAAATATCAGTACTAAATTAAAAGAAATTACTGAACTACTAGCAAAATACTTGCCTGCCGATTCCGGTTCAGTCGCCGGCAGTCAAACTAAATCTACTCCAGAACCAATCGCTCCCTCGCCAATTCCTCTCAAGTTTTAATTACTTTTCGTCTCTGTTTTCTCCAACAGATCTTCTCGCACTTCTTCCAAAGTCTTCGCTCCTTCGTCCTGACCCCAGCGCGTGCGTACGGCCACCGTGCCGCTCTCAACCTCTTTCTTACCCACTACAAGCATTACCGGCACGCGCATCATTTGCGCATCGCGAATCTTTTTACCAATACTCTCGCCGCGATCATCAATCTCTGCTCGAATTCCCACTTCGCGCAAGTCATTCATGATGTGCCGGCCGTGCTCCGCCTGTTCATCCGAAATTGGCAACACGCTGACTTGAGTGGGGGATAGCCACAACGGCAACGCTCCAGCGTAATGCTCCAGGAGAATCGACATGAACCTTTCTATAGAGCCTAAAATTGCTCGATGGATCTTAACCGGAGTTTTTTCACTGCCGTCTTGATCGATGTATGTAAGGTTGAATCGATTGGGCATATTAAAATCCAACTGAACTGTCGCTAATTGCCACTTACGCTTCAGCGAATCACGTAACATAAAATCTATCTTGGGTCCATAAAAAGCTGCCTCGCCCTCCGCTTGGTAAAAGTCAACGTTGCGATCGGTCAGTATTTTCCGCAAAGTTGCTTGAGATTCTTCCCAAACTTCATCAGTCCCTAAGTATTTTTCCGGTACACCGGGGTCTCGCAAAGACAGACGAACACTCATTTCGAAATCAAAGACTTCGTAAAAGCGATCGATGATCTGGTACACCCGTTTAACCTCCTCTTCGATCTGATCAGGTCGGCAAAATACATGCGCATCATCTTGAGTAAAGCCGCGCACGCGGGACAGCCCTAATAACTCACCTGGTTGTTCGTCACGATAGCACGTTGTTACCTCCGAAAAACGAAGGGGTAAGTCACGGTAGCTGCGCGGGCGAGAAGCGTAGAGCTGACTATGGTGTGGACAGTTCATAGGTTTCATAACAAACTTTGTCTCTCCCTTGCCTCTAACGTGAAATAAATCATTTTCAAATTTATCCCAGTGCCCGCTAGTTTTATACAAGTCGCTCTTGGCGATATGGGGAATCCATACTCGTTGATAACCTAATGGCTCTTGCAGAGATTGAACAAAATTTTCTAACTCTCTTCGAATTACTGTTCCCCGCGGTGTAAACAGCGGCAGGCCCGAACCCACCAGGGGAGAGAAAGTAAACAAATCGAGCTCTTTGCCTAGCTTGCGATGATCCCGCTTTTTGGCTTCCTCCCGCATCTGTAAAAACTCTTCGAGCTCTTTTTTATCAGCAAAGGCTGTGCCGTAGATGCGCGTCAGCATTTTATTTTTCTCGTCACCACGCCAGTAAGCTCCGGCTATCGAGAGCAAAGCAAAGTGCTTGAGCTCCTTACTGGGGTTCCTCACGTGTCCCCCTCGGCACAGGTCAGTAAAACCTCCAGATGTATAAATTGTAATTGCTTCTCCTTTCGCTGTAATATCTCGAATTAACTCCAGCTTGTACTCATTGCCGGAAAACAATACTCTCGCCTCCTTCTCGCTTAATTCACGATGTTCAAATTCAGTCCAGTTCGGCACCAGCCTCTTCATTTTCTTCTCAAGTTTCAGCAAATCGTCTTGTGCGAGATTCAGATTGTCAAAATCATAGTAAAACCCATCCTCAACCGGCGGCCCAAGTGTTGGCTTTGCTTCCGGGTATAAATCCTTCACCGCCGCCGCCAGCAAATGGGCCGCTGTGTGCCGCATTTCCTCTAGATTAACCTTTTCTTTATTTACCATAACTAAGCTTTATATCACCTTGAGTGTAGCACAAGCAACTATTGAGCTTCTGCTACCTTGATCTCGACTGCCTCGTCTCGCGCCGGCACCTTATCCACCCAAAAAGGCGCGAATTCCACCTCCACCTTCTCTACGCTGCCAAACTGTTCAAAATATTCTCGCGCCTCCACTTTGCTTCGGCCAGCCAAATTACTCCCATCAAAAACACTTGGTTCAATCCTCTGTGCCAAGGCACCGGTTAATTTGCCGACCACCAAAGCTCTGCCTCGATCAAAGTCTACTCGCTTTATCTCCAAGCTGAATGACTCCGGATCGTAAGTCAAAAGCTCGTTGTCTCCGCTTGTGCTGGCTCTCAATGCTACTAATGTCAAACTCAACAAGTCATTCTGGTTTACCACAAAAGCCCGCGCCGTCGCCCCCACCTTTACTGAAAAACTATACGCTCGGCTTCCCACTTCCGCCGATCTTTCCAACTTATCCTCATTGATCACCACCAAATCGTCCTTCAGTGGCGCGCCACTTGCTTTGGCTGTCAGTTCTCCTCGAATTCTCTCCTGTAGCTTGCTTCTTATCTTCTGGGTTGCTTGTTCAAGTTCTGCTTCCGTCAAGACGCTTTCCACCGCCACCCCACCCGTAAAATCCTGATCACTGGTCGCCCAAACCGCCGTCTGGCTCTGCGCCGGCAGTTTATCAATAATAAACTTACCGGCCGGTACATCACCCTTCGCCCCTGCTTCTTTAGCCGTTACATTCATGCCCACCGAGCCTTGTGCCGGAATCAATACTGGCTCGTCTGTCAGAAAAAACACGCCGCTTTCCTCATGGCGCAAATGAGTTTTCGGCAACAACTCCTGATCTTCATTTAAGTTATTAATGAGCGTTAATCGTCCCTTGGCAAAATCATCTCGCAAATTATCACCGTCTCTAGTAAACTGTTCCTCTTCTTCCAGCGTCACCTCAATAATCCGCGTCGGCAATTGAAACTTAACAAAGTCTGGCTCACCATCTTTTACTAAAGTAATCTCCCGGGTTACTGACTTTTCTGTTTGCCGCGGATAAACCGTCACCGTCGCCTGCGGCAAATAAGCGTAAACAAAACCAGCCGCGCCTAGTGTGACACTAGCCACTAACAACAACAAAATTGCTCCCCTTGGCACTACTAAAGCAACTCCCATCGCTTGATAATTGACCTTGCCTGATCCTCCGGCAAGCAGTACTGCGTGCTAACTTTTCTCCTTAATCCGTTTACCGGCACCAGAAAATCTATGCCAATACCATTGGCCACGTGCCTCTCTGTCAAAACTTTATGCAGATCCTGTAGTTCATCTCGTGAAATTTGATGTGGCAATCGCATCAAATACCGCTGTAGTTTTATTGGCTTGCTACCGCTCTTGGCCCGGCTCGCCAAAAACTTTAGTGAATCTTGTGTTAATGCCCACACTTTATCGGCCAAAATCTTAGCTTCGCCATCTTTGTCGCTTATTTTACCGGCCACGATCAATAACGATCCCTCATTCCATAAATCTTGCGTGTCTGCCAATATTTTTGGAAAAACTAAAACCTCCACCTTACCCACCATATCTTCTAACAAAGCAAACAACATTGGCTGCCCCCGCTTGGTCGTAATCTTCTTTATCCGCGTGATTATACCAGCCACTCGCGCTTGATCTTGTTGTTTGCTCGCCTGCCCCAGCTCATTCAAGGGTATGGCGACTCCCCCCAGCTTGTCCTGCCACTCTCTTAGTGGATGTTCCGATACGTACATACCCAACAATTCCTTCTCCCATTGCAATCGATCTTCTTTACTAGCGACTGTCGCCTCATCCAGTTTAATCGATGGCCCCGCCAAAGTACTTTCGTCTGCCCCGCCAAATAAACCTTGTTGTCCCAGTTCTCGCTGTTTCAACAACGCTCTATTAAACTCCAGCAACTTATCCAAATTAGCCAACAAAGAATTACGCTCACCTAAACTATCAAAAGCTCCCGCCCGGATCAGGCTCTCGCCGGATTTTCTATTGAAAATCCTGCCATCTATTCTTTGAAAAAAATCAGTGACATCAACAAATGGACCCTTAGTCCGTCTTTCTTCGATCAAGCTAGTCACCACATTGTGTCCGACATTCTTAATCGCCGCTAAACCAAATCTAATCGCTTGCCCTGACACCACGGTAAAATCATGATCACTTTCATTAACATCTGGCGGCAACACTTCCAGGTTCATCGACAGCGCCTCCGCGATTTCAATTGCCATCCTGTCTGTGTTGCCCAGGTCGCTTGTCAGTAAGGCCGCCATAAACTCCGCTGGATAATTAGCTTTCAAATAAGCCGTCTGATAGCTAATCAAGGCGTAGCAAGCCGCGTGCGCTCGATTAAACCCGTAGCGCGCGAACGGTTCAATAAAGTCCCACACCTTCTGTGCCAACGCCTGGCTCACTTCATTAGTTTTCATCGCTCCCCGTACAAATTTTTCTCTCTGCTCTTCCAAGAGCTCCCTAATCTTTTTACCCACCGCTTTTCTTAAAATATCCGCTTCCGCGTAAGAAAATCCGGCGAACTGCCGGGAGATCTCCAACACTTGGTCTTGTGTTACTATCACTCCATAAGTTTTTTCCAAAATCGGCTGCAGTAGGGGATGTAAGTAAGTAATCTTTCGCCGTCCGTGCTTGCCGGCAATAAAATCAGGAATCGAATCCATTGGTCCTGGCCGATACAACGCTCCCATTGAAATAATATCCTCAAATACCGTCGGCTTAAGTTCCTTTAAGTAGCGCTTCATTCCGCCTGACTCCAATTGAAACACCCCAGTTGTTTTCCCTTCCTGTAATAGCTTATAAGCCGCCTCGTTATCCAGCGGCAAACCTTCTAAGTCAATTTTCTCGCCCCGCCCCGCCCCGATTCTTTTCAGTGTATTTTGAATAATAGTTAAATTACTCAAGCCCAAAAAATCCATTTTCAATAAACCCAGCGCCTCCACGTCGTTCATCGCGTATTGGGTCACCGTGTCTTGCTCTCGCGCTTGGCCACCCGATTGTCGCGACAATTGTAAGGGCACATAATGCGTCAACGGCTCTTCCGTTATTACCACTCCCGCCGCGTGCGTCGACGCGTGTCGACATACCCCTTCCAGTTTTTGCGCCATGTCAATTAAGCGCTTGGCTTGGGGATCGCCCCGATACAACTCTTTTAACTCACTAGAATCAGCCAACGCTTCCGCGAAACTAGTCATTGGCGGTATGGTTTTCGCCACCTGATCACAAAACGCGTAGGGATAATCAAGCGCTCGGCCGGCATCCCGCACGCTCGCTCGCGCCGCCATCGTTCCAAAGGTAATAATCTGCGCCACGTGTTCATGCCCATACTTCTCGCGCACATATTCAATCACTTCATCCCTGCGATCATCCGCGAAATCCAAATCAATATCCGGCATGCTCACCCGCTCCGGATTCAAAAACCTTTCAAATAGCAAATCATACTTTAATGGGTCTAAGTTTGTTATGTTCATTAAGTAAGCCACCAAGCTCCCCGCCGCGCTGCCTCGCCCCGGACCCACCAGGATGCCTCGGCGCTTCGCTTCGTTCACAAAATCCGCCACGATCAAAAAATAGGATGAAAATCCAGTCTTCTTTATTACTTCCAGCTCGTAATCCAGTCGCTTTTTCGCTGCCTCCGGCCATTCATTCTTGTACCGAACCAATAAACCTTTCTCGCATTGCTTTCTTAACTCTTGATCCGCCGTTATTCCCTTTGGCAGGGGAAACTTAGGCAACCTATTCACGCCAAATTCAATTTTCAAATCACACATTTCCGCGATCTTCTGCGAATTATCAACCGCTTCTGGATGAGCCTTCCACAAATCCTTCATTTGTTCCGGGCTCTTCAGTGATAAATCAGAATCTGTCATCTTCAGGCGATTCGTCTCCTGAACTTTTCTGCCGGTCTGCACGCAAACCAACACGTCCTGGGCCTGGGCGTCTTCAGGATGAATATAGTGACTATCCGCCGTTGCCACCAGGCCCACCTTGTATTTTTGTGCTAAATCAAATAACGCTTCATTAACCACCTGCTGTTGCTGCAAGTTAGGATGATCCTGTACTTCAAAATAAAATCTGTCACGGCCAAAAACATTTAAGTGCCACTCAATCAATCGCTTTACTTCATCTTTATGTCCCGACAAAATATTCTGCGGTATATCACCGTTTAAACAGCCTGATAAAACTATCAAGCCCGCCGCTCGCTTTTCTAACAATTTATAATCAATTCTTGGCTTGTAGTAAAATCCATGCAAATGCGCCGTCGTCGTCAACGCCATCAAATTTCTATAACCCTCCATGTCTTTTGCCAATAAAGTCACGTGTCTCGGATCGCCGTCGATTTTTCCGCGCTTCATGTCGTGTCCGCCCGGTGCCATGTAGGCTTCCAGTCCCACCACTGGCCGTATGCCGGCCTCTTGCGCTGTTTTTACAAATTCAATCGCTCCGTACATCGATCCGTGATCAGTCAGCGCCAACGAATCCATGCCCAAGTCCTTCGCCCGCTGGCACAAGGCATCCACCTTGCCCAGCCCATCCAGTAGGGAATAGTGGCTATGTACGTGCAGATGCGTAAATTCACCCATGGCTATCCAGTATACAA
>Ga0326597_10013004_pt1 | contig 10954 bp, 9 predicted proteins | sample RVTome_12_FD_203789 | JGI IMG/M metagenome (GOLD analysis project Ga0326597, IMG submission 203789) | Soil microbial communities from uranium-contaminated site in the Upper Colorado River Basin, Wyoming, United States - RVT100D185 | ecosystem: Environmental > Terrestrial > Soil > Contaminated >... | reverse complement strand
ACGTGATCCTTGCAGGGACTCTCCACGGCGTATTCATTTCAAGAGACTTTGGAACCACGTGGAAGCCTCTCTCGGATGGACATCCACAAATCCCCACAGCTGTCGCGGTTGCTCCCTCACAGAAATCCGCAACCGTGCATATCTTCGGTCAGGGGATCGGACTTCAGCGTTCCACCGATGGAGGCCGCGTGTGGATGCATGAGGATGTGAACCTCGGCGGTTCGTCAGTTACTACTATTGTTACAGATCGAAAAGGCGAGAAGGCTTATGCATCGGTGGGCACCGCCGTGTACTATCGCAAGGCGGGATCGGATGCCTGGGTGACGGCAACAGACAAGCTTGTTGGTGGAAGAATTACATCGATCGCGTTCTCTGCAGATTCAGTTTCGGTGCTGTATGCTTCCACGACGCGCGGCATGTTCAGGAGTGCCAACGCCGGCGAGACGTGGACACAGTTCGGCCGCCGCCTGCGTTTTCCCGATGTCAGGTTCTTTGACACCCATCCGGTTATCAGTTCTCGTTTCTTCGCATCGTCGGAGCATGGTTTTGTCATCTCGACGGACAAAGGGGCAACGTGGACGGATTCAAGACCGGTAACTCAGAAGTTCAAGGTTCGCGCGCTGACCTTTTCCCCCACCAATGCGGGACTGCTTCACGCAGCAATGTATGAGCGGGGCATCATCACTTCCACCGACGGGGGATTCACATGGGAACACACACGATACGGAATCACCAGCGACAGCATCATTGCAGTGACACACCACCCCGGTGATAGCAAGACGCTCTTTGTATGGACATCGACCGGGGATGGATTCCGCTCCCTGGATAATGGTGTCTCCTGGAACCGATACGCCCCGCCGTGGAATATCGGAGACAAAGTGCATGTGGCCTTCGACCGCTACCAACCGACAAACGTTGTTGCATTGGTGAATAACCAGCAAATCTACTATTCGCGGACGGGCGGTGCAACATGGCTGCCAGTCACGACCGGTGATCTGCGCGCCGAGGTTCTTGCGGCACACTGGAATGGAACCACTGCTACGCTTTTTGCCGGGACGAAGAACGCGGGTGTCTTCAGGTTGGGCCTGCGTGAATTGTTGAAGGAAATGGAAAACAACTAGAGAGCGAATGCGAAGACCCCTTTTCACCTCCCTCCTGTTTGTATTCACCTCCACCATCTTTGCCCAACCTCCGGGCTACCCAGGCTTCGAGGTTGTAGAAAGCATCCCCATCGAGACGACACTGGACAATCCCGACATCCCCAACACGCTCGAAGTGTGGCTGGAGATGATCAACTCTGCAAGGACATCGTTGGACATTGAGCAGTTCTACATTTCCAACAAGGATGGGGAACCGCTTGAAGAAGTGATCGCAGCGATCGAGCACGCAGCAGCGCGAGGTGTAAAGGTTCGCGTGATCGCTGATGCCCGCATGTACAAGACGTATCCGGAAACAGTTGACAGGCTCTCGCGGCAGATCGGCATCTCCACACGCATCATCGATTTTGGAAAGCTGGCGGGAGGAGTGCAACACGCCAAGTATTTCATTATGGATGGTGAGGATGTCTTCCTGGGAAGCCAGAACTTCGATTGGAGGGCGCTGAAGCACATCCACGAGCTGGGCTTGCGCATCAGGCATAAGGATGCTGCGGCGGTGTTCGTGGATATCTTCAACCTCGATTGGAAACTGGCTGCGACAAACGACCCAGCTCTTGTTGGAGTGGAATTGATACCGAAGAAATACCTAGCGCCCTTCTCATTTGTCGGCGTCGCGGGCGATACTGTCATTTTCACTCCCACGTGCAGCCCCAGGAGTCTCATCCCTGACACTACCCTGTGGGATGAACCCCACATCCGCACGCTCATCGACGAAGCAAAACAGGAAGTGGTCCTGCAATTTCTCTCGTACTCACCGGTCGGTCGAGACAGGAGCCGTTACGACGCGTTGGATGGTGCCCTTCGGCGGGCAGCATCCCGTGGTGTCAATGTGAAAATGATTGTGTCCGATTGGCAAAAGGGAACCGCCGCCGAAGAACATCTCAAAGACCTGACCAGAGTCCCGAACATCGAAGTGAAGTTCAGCGTCATCCCGGAGTGGTCGGGAGGGTACATCTCATACGGTCGTGTTGAACATTGCAAATTCATCGTGGCTGACGGGAATCGCTTCTGGCTTGGAACGAGCAACGCGGAGAAGAGCTACTTCTACACCTCCCGCAACCTCGGCGTTGTCGTGAAGAATGCCCGGATCGCCGGGATCATCAAGCGGGTGTTCATGAAAAGCTGGGACGGACCATATACGGAGCTGATCAAACGGGACGTCAAGTATGAGCCGAGACAGCATGGAGGTGAATAGAACCGAATCCGCTTAATTTGTCTGTTAGCTCGATCTTCGCGAAGAGCCATCGTTTTGCGAGCGGCGGTAGAAAATCTCTCCGCCAGAGGTGAAACCTCGTGCAGATAGCCCGATGATTTTGCAAGATGCCGTGCGTTGTTTGTTGCCGTTGCATCCCACGAGCTGGACTTGTTCTCGGCTGCGAACGTTCAGTCTTCTTCACGCAGCTTCTTCATCACGTACTCCGTGTTGAACCGGATGAGGGCGTAGGCTTCGCTGGTGAGTGTACCGGCTGCGGTATCTGGGTAAACACTCACCAACACGGAGTCGAGTTTGGCCTTGGTCATGCCGCGTCGTGGTGGATTGCCAGCAAGCCCTGCTTTGGCGGAGTCGATGAGACGCTTATACTTGTTTGCCGTGGGGTCATTGGTGATCCAGCCGAGCGTGCGGGACTCATTGATGTAGGATTTGATGGTGTCGAGAAAACCAAGACCGTTGAGGGGGCTTGGAGGATTGGCAGGACCGAGCGTGCGACGAACAACCGTATTATGAGGGAATACATCTATCGTGTCAAGAAGATCATAAAGCAGTTGGGGAGGCTCTGCGGTAAAAGCAAGCAACGGAGCATTTCCTTCAAAATAGCTGTTTGCTATCATTGGCAGCCCTGTACTCCCGAAGGAGAATCCACCCATATTTCCTCCAGGGGCAACATCTGTGGTTGGAGTCCATAGCCCTGACGGATCCATCAGCGAGTTTGACCAGTCCCAAACCTTGTATTGAGCAAACTCTCCTTGCGACCAGCGTACATTCGGCTTTGTTGGACTGACAATTGGGGCTGGATGCGAGACCATGAACGAGGACAAATACTGTTGGCTGGCCGACAATAGCGAAACTGAATAGGCAAAGACATAGAGTTCTCCCTCTCTGGTAACTGAACATTCTACAACGGGATCTATCCGCGTCGCGGGCACAAGTGTATCAATGTATGATATGCCTGCCAAGTTGTATTGCAGCAAGTAAATGTCTTCGCTTGGAATGTAGGTTACAGAAGCAGTGTCTTCTTGTGCAAAGATCGCTGTTTGCACGGAGAATAGGGCCAGAAAAGTTACTAGTCTCTTGTTCATTGTGTCCTGGACTTCTGATCGAGTCGACTTACGCCAAATTCCTTTGCCAATTCCTCAAACTCCCTATTCCTAACTGTTTGGCCTTGGGCGTTTCGCACTTTTACGCCGCGTCGTGGAGGATTAACGGTAAGTAGCTCTGTGCGGACGGTGAGTCGCGTGATGTGCGTTCCAGGTGGCCTGGTGGTCAACCAGCCTCCCGTACCCCGGCCTGATGATCTGACCCCGGTGAGATGACCACGGTATCCCTGGTTGTCATTTACGCCGCCGCTGTCATGACAACCAATAAAACAAGATCAACGACAAGACACAACTTGCCCACAGCATCGTAAACGCGAATCGGAAGACATGCATGAACTGCTTTCATCATCGATGACATGCCAATTCTCCGGATTCATGTGACTTGTACAGCCTGAGGCTCAAAATCTGAAGTCGTGCCATCCTTGTGGAATTGCACGGTGAGCCTTGCGCGAATCGGCATTCTCTTGCCACTCATTGCTCGATTTGTTGCCTTGGGCCCTGTCCGCCAAGGCACTTCTTTGCGTCAAGGTCTCATTTGTCTGTTAGCTCGATCTTCGTTATCTTTGCACAACCTTTTCATTCCGCATCATCCAGAGGACCTCTATGTCTCTCATCCTGACAACCAAACAGGACGGCTACGCCATTGTCCAGTTCAACAGGCCGGAAGTATTGAACGCACTCAACGTGAAGCTCATGGAGGAACTCGTCGAGACGCTGGAGATGCTCGACAAAGAGGATGATGTCCGGTGCATTGTTCTCACGGGTAACGAGAAGGCGTTTGCCGCGGGGGCCGACATCAAGGAGATGGCGGACGCTTCCGCAATCGAGATGCTGACACGAGACCAGTTTGCCCGCTGGGACAGAATCCGGAAGATCAAGAAGCCGATCATTGCGGCGGTCAGCGGCTTTGCACTTGGCGGCGGTTGCGAGCTGGCGATGACGTGCGATATGGTCGTCGCATCTGAAACAGCGAAGTTCGGTCAGCCGGAGATTAACATCGGCGTGATGCCCGGCGCCGGCGGAACCCAGCGACTCACGCGTGCAGTCGGCAAGGCGAAAGCCATGGAAATGGTCCTCACAGGCCGGACGATCTCTGCCGACGAGGCCCTCCGATGGGGGTTGATCAACAAAGTCGTTCCGGCTGAGTACTTTCTTGAGGAGGCGAAAGCATGGGCGAAGGAGATCGCATCCAAACCCCCTGTGGCAGTCAAGCTGGCCAAGGAGTCGGTCCTCAAAGCATTCGACACAACGATGGAGGGTGGGCTCGAGTTCGAGAGGAAGAACTTCTATATTCTGTTTGCGTCGGAAGATCAGAAGGAAGGCATGAAGGCGTTTTCAGAGAAGCGAAAGCCTGAATGGAAAGGGAGATGAATTCGATCATACAGAATTAAGAGCCTAGCGCAAACTGCCGCATCCACGAATCTTACACACTCCGCACCATGCCAACATTCCAGACACTCCTTTATACATTGACCGACGGCGTCCTCACAATCACCATGAACCGCCCGGACGTGTTCAACGCGTTCAACGAACAGATGAAGAAGGACATGAACGACGCGTTGAAAGAGGCCGAGAAGGATCCCGGTGTCCGTTGCGTTGTCATCCGCGGGGCCGGCGACAAGGCCTTCTGTTCGGGGCAGGACTTGAAGGAACACGCCGGATCGAAGCGCTCGCTCAAGGAATCCCTTGAGAAATCCTACAACCCGATGGTCAGGAGAATGCGTTCGATGGAGAAGCCGATCATCGGCATGATCAACGGTGTCGCCGCAGGCGCGGGACTCAGCGTCGCCCTCGCGTGCGACTTGCGAGCGATGTCGACGTCTGCCAAACTCATCGAGGTCTTCATCCGCATCGGCCTGGTGCCGGACTCAGGCTCACACTGGTTCCTCCCACGTCTTGTGGGAATGGCGCGGGCATTTGAGTATGCTGCCACGGGGCGGGACATTACGGCTGAAGAGGCTGAGAAGGTGGGTCTCGTGAACAAGATCGCTCCACCGGATCAGCTTGAGAAAGTCACCTTGGAGCTTGCAGGTTCACTGGCCAAGGCCCCCACCCGGTCAATCGGCCTCATCAAGCGGACACTGAACAAAGCACTCACATCCGACCTCGACACGATCCTCGACTATGAGACCTACATCCAGCAAGTCGCTTCGGAATCGGAAGACCACAAGGAGGGTCTCGCGGCGTTCCTTGAGAAGCGGAAGCCACAATTCCGGGGTAGGTAGAGTAACCCTCTCTTCCCGTGTTGATTCTCTTCCAATTTCTTTCTATACTTTTTCAAAGACCTTCCTGAATTCGATAACCATTGGAGATCACGTCATGCAGAGTCCGCCAGACGCAAAGCGACCGGCCCCGGAACGAGAAGCAATCATGAGCGAGAAGCTTGCGAAGAAGGAATCGATCGAGACGGTCGATGAAATGAGCGACGAGTATTACGACATGCTTACAAACCTGATGACCCAGCAGGCAGATTCAGAGCTGGCCGGCGGGTTCGGGTACGTTCCGTGGATTATGCAGGCACCGACAACGGAGGAGAAGCTCATCGTCTCGAATATCGTGAGGGACGAAGTCCGCCATGGCCGGGCGATGTATCGGCTGTTGGAGGACGTCGGCGTTCCCGTTGATGAATACGTGGAGCAGTTCGATTTCACCTACCGGGTTGAAGGCAAGACCGATCTCGGTGCAACGCGGGCGGCGGAGGATAAGCGGGTCAACATCTTCTATTATTCAATCGACTCATGGGCCGATTTTGTAATGTTCAACTTCCTGATGGACCGCGGCGCCGGACATCAACTGGAGGACGTCAAGCAGTCCTCCTACGGTCCGTGGCGAAGGGAAATCGACCGCATCTTCAAGGAAGAACTGACACACATTGCTCATGGTGACTACTGGGTAAAGAGGCTTGCGCTCGACCCCAAAACCAAACCTGATATCCAGGCTGCGCTTGACCGATGGTGGCCGCGCGTCATGGCAATCTTCGGACGGCCGGGCTCGCGCAAGAACGCCCGGTACCGTGCGCTCCGCTTGAAGCTCAGGGACAACCATGATGTACGGCTCACCTTCGAGAAGGAGGTCCGGGAGAAGGCCGAGAAATGGGGATTGACCATTCCCAACTGGATCCCGGATTGGGAGCGCGTACCCGAAGACGCCGTCATATCCGGATAGGTGAAATTCTCGTCCCGCTTCACTTCATGCAGAAGCGGGACATTGTGTTTGTCTTGCTGTCCGCTGAAACTCTAATTCTCAATTTTGGGCGGGCAGAATCTTCATATCCTTCCGTCACTCTCCACATCCACGAATGATCAAGACCATCGGAATTCTCGGTGCAGGGACAATGGGAAGCGGCATCGCTCAAGTTGCAGCGGTAGCCGGTTTCGATGTCGTGCTCTACGATGTCTCTCCCGACGTCCTGAAGTCCGCGATGGAGAGAATCAAAGGTGAATTCCGCTCGGGCGTCGAGAAGGCGCGTATTACCGCAACAGCTGCCACGGAAGCCCTCGCGGCAATCCATCCACGCAAGAACTTCAGCGATATGGGAAACGCCGACTTCATCATCGAAGCGGCAGTGGAAGACCTTGTAGTGAAGAAGGAGATCTTCAAGAAGCTGGACGTTATCGTTGGTCAGGATGTCGTCCTCGCAACGAACACCTCCTCCCTATCAATCACCGCTATTGGATCACTAACGAAGACTCCGGAATCGGTGGTCGGCATGCACTTCTTCAACCCTGCGCCGGTGATGAAACTCGTGGAAGTAGTCCGTGGTAAGCAGACCTCCGATGAAAGTGTGAAGACGACGTGCGACGTTGCAGTCAGGATGCAGAAGACTCCCGTGGTCTGTAAAGACACTCCGGGGTTCATTGTCAACCGTGTGGCCCGACCATTCTACGGCGAGGCACTTCGCTTGCTTGGGGAAGGTGTGGCAACGGTGGAGGAGATCGACACAATTGTGAAGCTCGGGGGCGGGTTCAGGATGGGACCGTTCGAGCTGATGGATCTCATCGGGATCGACGTGAACTATGCCGTCACCAAATCCGTGTACGAGCAGTTCTTCCACGAGCCGCGCTTCCGCCCGCATCCCATCCAACGACAGATGGTCGAAGCAGGGACACTCGGGAGAAAAACCAAAAAGGGATTCTACACATACAAGTAGCAGAGCATGCCTATCAAACACATCAGCATATTTGGGGACACCCCCCTAGTCATGGAGTATGCCTCACTCTGCCTGCACGAAAAGATCCATGTGAGCCTGCGAGCAAATCCCTCCGGTGCACAGCAAGCTGGAAAAAAACTCCCCCAGATTCCCAGGGGCGCCAAGCGAGTCCCAAAGCCCGTGAAGAATGTCGGCCTTGCTCTCGAACTGAGCAACCTGTCCCTGGATGAAAAAAGAAAAAACCTGATCGAGCTTGACAAGGTCCTCCCTTCCAAGGTCTCCATCATCTCTTCTTCTGTAACAGTGAGCGTTACCGAGCAGTCCGGTTGGATCTCGAAGCCGGAGCGGCTCATCGGCATTGGAGCTCTGCCTACATTGTTGCAGGGATCGCTGATCGAACTGGCGCTGTCGTTCAAAACCTCAGAGGCAACGCTCCAGGCTGCAAGGGATTTCGCCGGCGCAATCGGAAAAGATGCGGCAGTTGTTCAGGACAGTGTGGGAATGGTGCTACCCCGCATCTTATGTGCCCTTGCCAATGAAGCATACTTTGCGATGATGGAAGGCGTCGCCGCAGGAGGCGACATCGACACGGCAATGAAACTTGGCACGAACTATCCGCACGGCCCCGTCGAATGGGCAGAGCGAATTGGTATACGACAGGTGTTTGCGGTGGTCGCGGCACTGCACATGAGTTTCGGGGAAGACCGCTACAGACCTGCCCCGTCGCTGCATGTTGCAACGTTGCGGGACGGGTTACCGGCGAGGTAGCAGAATACGAATTTTTATCGGTTTCGGGAGGAACGTTGAACTGGAAGTTGATCCTTTCGCTGTCAAGCTTCGGGGCCGCAATGGGGATTGCCACAATCTTCGGACTAACGGGCGGTCTCGAAGGACTCATTTGGCTTGTGGTCGGGGCGATCTCTGCATGGCTGATTGCTTTCAATGTGACCGAGAAGCACTTCTCGCACGGCTTCGCTGTCGGATTGATAGGCGGCGGAATTGTACCGATTATTCAGGCCTTCTTCTTCGACGCGTATGTTGCCCATAGCTCTCAGGCCGCAGAAATGGCCGCACAAATGGAAGGAGCGCTTGGAGGCATCGGTGCCCAGACCTTCACCCTCATATCAGCGCCGTTCATCGGCCTTTTCAGCGGGGTTGTACTGGGGGTATTCGCGGCCGTCGCCGGGAAGTTTATCAAGCCGCCAAAGGATGCACCTCCTTCAACGTAGTTCTATCTTGCAACTCAATCTATTTCATGTATATTGTTTTCCACAGAGGCACGTTCAACAAGAAGTTGGCAGAACAATGAAAACACTCGTCATCGCATTGACCGCAATGATCGGGGTGACGCTGGTGCATGCGCAACCCAGGTTGGAAGTCGTCGGCGGAACGAAGTTGGATTTCGGTGAGATCAGCCGGGGGAAAAAGATAGACCACACAGTCACGCTGAAGAACATTGGTAGTCAGACCCTGGTGCTTGGAAAAGTCGAGGCTTCCTGTGGATGTACCGGAGCCCTGATGTCAGATACGAACATTGAACCGGGGAAGACAGGCACGATGGTCATTTCCTTCAACTCACAGAACTTCTCCGGACCAGTCCACAAGACCGTTACGGTGAACTCAAATGACGCTGAGGCACCGCGTACGGTCATCGAGTTCAGAGGCAACGTATTCCAGGAAGTGACGCTTGAGCCGCAACACTTCTGGTTCAAGGACGCTGAGGTTGGGAGGACGAACATCGCAACTATCGTGGTGAAGAACAGCGGAAAACAGAAGCTGGAGGTCACCGGATTCAGGACGCAGCTTGAAGGGTTCACGCTGAAACTTCCCCCGGACCCTATCGAGCCCGGAGGCAGTACCAATATTATTGCTCAATACACGCCGAAAGAATCGAAGAAGGTCCTGAGCGACGGGGTGTTCATCAAGACCTCAAGTCCGGCACAACCTGAGATGTATGTTCAGATTTATGGAGTTGTGAAGGAGTTCATTTTCAAGTAAACCGGATCTTGAGGGACGAGATGTTGAGGGCTACCAGCAGTAGCCCTTTCTTTTTTCCCCCCTTCCTTTCCCTTTTTCATTTTTCGATTTATATTGTACAAGACTCACCGTTCGAGTAACCATTCTGAATACACATGCCTCACCAGCGCAACGCAGTCATCGTCGGTGCATTGAGAACCCCGGTCGGGAAGTATGGAGGCGTGCTGCGTGATGTGCGGCCCGACGACCTTGGTGCCATTGTCATCAAGGCGATTGTGGAGAAGACGGGGATCGACCCGACGCTCATCGACGATGTGATGTGGGGATGTGCCAACCAGGCCGGCGAGGATAACAGGAACATCGGCCGCATGTCTGCATTGCTTGCCGGACTCCCCCACGCAGTTCCCGCGAACACGATCAACCGGCTCTGCGGTTCGAGCCTTGACGCTATCATCCAGGCATCTCGTGCCATCTGGTCGGGAGATGCTGATGTTGTCCTCGCTGGTGGAGTTGAGAGCATGAGCCGGGCACCGTATTCGATCCCGAAGAACCTGAGCGGCGCGTATGGAAATGTGACTGCGTACGACACCGCGCTCGGCTGGCGGTATCCAAATCCAAAAATGGAGAAGATGTTCCCGCTTGAGAGCATGGGGGAAACGGCGGAGAATGTCGCTGAGAAATATACGATCTCCCGTCAGGAGCAGGATGAGTTCGCCATTGCGAGTCACAAGAAAGCGGTTGCTGCTCAGCGCGCCGGGCGCTTTGCGGCCGAGATCATTCCCGTCGATGTTCCAGCTGAGAAGGTCGTCACGGTTATGAAGTACACGCACGTCCAGGGAAATCCTGGTGAGAGCACCCCGTCCACTGAAGAACTCAAGTCGATGAAATTCCAGACCGTCATCCAACCAGTCAACACAGATGAGCCGCCTGAGATTAGGCACGTTGATGGGAAGACATACATGGTAGTGGCAAAAGACGAAGGCCCCCGCGCAGATACATCGCTGGATAAGCTTGCGAAGCTCCAACCTGTGTTCCGCAAGGGTGGAACAGTCACCGCCGGCAACTCCTCGTCGCTCAATGACGGTGCTGCGACGGTCCTTGTCATGAGTGAGGAGAAAGCGAAGCATCTCGGCCTGAAACCTGTGGCTCGAGTCGTCTCAACGGGCATTGCTGGTGTCGATCCCCGATATATGGGAATTGGTCCCGTACCGGCAACACAGAAGGCACTGAAGAAAGCCGGGATCGCAATGAAGGACATCGACCTCATCGAGCTGAACGAGGCTTTTGCGGCGCAGTCAATTGCCGTGGTGCGCGACCTGAAGATACCGATGGAAAAGCTGAACCCCAACGGCGG
>Ga0326597_10013003_pt1 | contig 10954 bp, 9 predicted proteins | sample RVTome_12_FD_203789 | JGI IMG/M metagenome (GOLD analysis project Ga0326597, IMG submission 203789) | Soil microbial communities from uranium-contaminated site in the Upper Colorado River Basin, Wyoming, United States - RVT100D185 | ecosystem: Environmental > Terrestrial > Soil > Contaminated >... | reverse complement strand
TCGAAGTACAAAACGTCAATACGCGCAGCGGCCAGAACAAGTCGCCGGAATTCATGCGCGTCAACCCGAAAGCCAAAGTCCCGGTGCTGGTGATCGATGGCGAGCCGCTGACGGAGAATCTCGCGCTGCAGGTGTGGATCGCACGGCAGTTTCCGGCCGCGCAGCTTTTGCCCGCGGCGCCATGGGAAGAGGTCAAAGCCATCTCGCTGATGTCCTGGTGCGGTTCGGCGATTCACATACATCTGACGCCCAACGCGCGGCCCGAACGCTACTGCGATATTCCCGGTTCGGAGGAAAGCGTCAAGCGACTTTCCAATCAGTTGCTGTTCGGCGATTTCAAGATTGCGGATGCAATGCTCGCCGGGCGCGAGTGGTTCTTCGATCACTTCACCGCGGTCGATGCGTATTTCTTCTGGTGCTTCCGGCGTGCGGCCACATTCAAGCTGAATGTCTCAGGCTTCACGAATTGCATGGCGCACTTGGAGCGCATGCAGACGCGCGCCAGCGTGCAGAAGGTTCTCGCCTACGAGAAGCAGGTGCTGGAGGAGTTCGCGCAAGCTGCATGACTGGCACCGAGGCTAAGGCTACGCGCTAGGGAGGGAGCTTGCGACTAACAATGCGTAAGGTGGAACGCGTAGGGTGGGTAGAGCAGCGCCGCGACGAAACCCACGGGATCAATGCGATGGGTTCCATTGATGGGTTACGCAGCGCTCAACCCATCCTACGGTTCTTTAATCATTGTTCGTCGCATGCTCCCTTACGCGTCGCGCGGGGGGGGCTGGAGAGGGGGCAAAGGCGATCCCGCCCCCTTCCTGGCCTTCCCCCGCAGGCGGGGGAAGGAAGCGTAAGGTAGCGCCATTGTGGTCTGTTCCCGAATTTCCTACACCAGTACCTGTTGAATCCCGTAGCTCTTGTTCTTCACCACGATATAGCTTGCATCGCCGACGTCCGAACCGATGACGCGATGGGGCGATCCCGCCGGAATATGAATCGCGTTGCGCTCGGGAACACGATAGACGCTGCCATCGAGTTCTACCTCCAGGCAACCCTTCAAGACGAAGTTGAATTGTTCACTGCCGTGGGTGTGACGCCGGCCCTTCGCGCCGCGCGGCAAATGAATCAGCCCGACATGCAAGACCTCGCCGCTGACAAATGCAGCGCTGCCCCCCGACATAAATTCCATAGTGCCGCGCGCATGGACGGCGGCGCTCAACGTACCTGATGGTGGTGACTCGAGCCGGCCTACGTCATAGATATAGGTCTTGCTTGGTGCGGGCAGCGTCTGTGCAGCTTGGGCAATGGTCTCGGCTGTCGAGAGGAGCTTTTCTCCCGCGCGCTTGCCAAAACCCGGTAGGTAAAGCGGCCCGTCGTGCTTGCCGTCCACCGGTGGGCCGGTCACACCGTGGCGCGTGTCTTTCATGGCCAGAAATACCAGGTCTTCGTCGGGACAGGCCACGCCGGTATGCACCGCCAAGGTCGGGGTGTGCTGTAACGTTCCGGCGCCGGCGAAAATACGATTGCCCTCGATATCGGCGAGCATCGTTCCCTGCAGGATGTAATTGAACTGCTCGTTCGGATGGTTATGCGCTTTCGCCCCGGAACCGCGCGCCTGCCCCACCAGCGCGAGGATGATGTGCTTACCGAACAGTCCCGCGCCTATCGTCGACGATTTCGCGGTCTCCAGAGTCTCTCCCGAAAGATACCGGCGCGGCGTCACCGTCGCGCTCGTCGGTCCGTCCGGCATGCGATCGAGCTTGGCGTAGTCGTAGACGTACTGCAGCGCGGCGGGTTTCATCACCGAGGCCATAAACGTGGCTCCTTACGCCCATTCGATTAGCACATCACGAACAATCTCGGCGAGGCGCGAGATGCCCTGACGCCACATCATGCCGGGTCCCCATGGTAGGCCACCGCGGCACGGGCTGCAAACGCCATAAGCCGAAGTCCCCTACCCGCGCGCCGAGCCTCGGGATTCGGCCTGCAAGCGAACGCCGCATCCACCGCAACGCACGCGGTAGATTTATCGTAACATTGGCCCACCCACCCACGTAGACACCGAAGGACGACGCCATGAAGATCGCAGTGATTCACGACTACGCCGATGTAATGCGCACGACGCGGGCCTACCCCAGACTCAAGGATCACACCGTCACGATTCATACCGATGCCTATATCGATCCGGCGCGCGTGGTCGAGCAGGTCTCCGGTTGCGATGCGGTAGTGCTCACGCAGCAGCGTGTGCGCCTGACACGGGAGATCATCGAACGCCTGCCCGACCTGAAATTCGTCAGCCAGACCGGCCGCAATGTCTACCATCTCGATCTCGCGGCTTGCACCGAGCGCGGCATCGTCGTCTCCGCTGGCGGTGGCGGCGGCGGAGGACCCTACTCCACCACCGCCGAACTGGCATGGGCCTTGATCCTCGCGTCTTTGCGCCATATTCCTTTTGAAGTCGAAAGTTTCAAGCAAGGCAATTGGCACACGACGGTCGGTACCCGCTTGTCCGGCCGCACGCTGGGTATCTACGCCTTCGGCCATATCGGCAGCGCCGTAGCGCGCGTGGGCAAAGCGTTCGGCATGAACGTGGTGTGCTGGGGCCGGGAAGGCTCGACCGCGCGCGCCAAGGCCGAAGGCTTTGAGATTGCAGCCAGCCGCGAAGCGTTCTTCGAGAACGCGGACGTGCTCAGCGTGCATTTGCCCGGCAGCAACGACACCCGGGGGCTCATCACTGCAGCCGACCTGGCGCGCATGAAACCTACTGCATTGCTGGTCAACACCAGTCGCGCACCGATCATCGAACAAGGCGCTTTGGTCGACGCATTGAAAAAGGGTCGGCCCGGATTCGCGGCAGTCGATGTCTACGAAGACGAGCCGGTGGTCGGCGCAACACATCCGCTGCTGAAAATGAAAAATGCGCTCTGCACGCCGCACCTGGGTTACGCGGAGAAGGGTGGCTACGAAGCAATCTACAAACTGGCTGTCGATCAGCTATTGGCTTACGTGGACGGCAAACCAATCAACGTCGCAAATCCGGAAGCGCTCGGAAAACGCTGAGGAGCCGGGCATGCCGACCTATCGTCCTGCCATTACCGGTACGCGTCATGTGATTTCGGCCGGCCATCATGCGGCGACCCACGCCGGTTTCACGATTCTGGAAGCTGGCGGCAACGCGGTCGATGCCGGTGTCGCGGCCGGAATCGCGCTCGGTATTTTGCAGACCGATCGCGTCAATTTCGCCGGCGTGGCGCCGATCATGATTTTTCTCGCCGAGCGCCAGGAGGTGATCAACATCGACGGCCTGGGGTGCTGGCCGCGCGCCGCCGACCTGTCGTTGTTCCAGCGGGAGTATGGCGGCAAGATGCCTCCCGGCGTGCTGCGCACGGTTATTCCCGCGGCGCCGGATGCATGGATCACGGCCCTGGAACACTACGGCACGATGAGTTTCGGTGAGGTCGCCGCAGCCGCGACCCGGTTCGCCCGCGACGGCTTTCCGATGCACTGGTTCATGGCCGAATACATCCGCGACCACGAAGCCGACTACCGGCGCTTTCCCACCAGCATCCCGGTGTTCTTGCCCAACGATCGTCCGCCGGAAGTAAACGAGATCTTCGTGCAGCCCGCGCTCGGGCGCACGCTGCAGTACATGGCCGACGAAGAACGCGCACACGCGAGCAAGGGTCGCAAGGCCGGACTCGCAGCCGCGCGCGCTGCGTTTTACAAAGGCGACATCGCGCAAGCCATTGCGCGCTTCTATCGCGAGCAAGGCGGCTGGATGACGGCCGAGGACCTGGCCGAGTTCCGGGTGCGCTTTGAGGCCCCGGTAAAAACGCGCTTCCGCGATCTCGATGTCTATGGCTGCGGTCCGTGGTGCCAGGGACCGGTGTTGATTCAGACACTGAATATCCTCGATGGCATCGACCTCAAAGCGATGGGCCATAACAGCCCCGATTACATTCACACGGTCACCGAAGCACTGAAGCTCGCATTCGCCGATCGCCACCGCTATTACGGCGATCCACGCTTTGTCGATGTGCCGATCGAGGAATTGGCGTCAGCGGCGTATGCCGCTGAGCGGCGCAAGGCAATATCGCCGCAGCGTGCTGCCCCCGGCATGCCGGAAGCGGGCAATGTCCGTGGCCGCAGCGGTGCAAAAGCCACTCCCCTGCCCGCAGCCGACCGGGGCGAACCTGCGCCGCTTGCCGACACGTCGTACGTTTGCGTAATCGATCGTCACGGCAATGCATTCTCCGCCACGCCCAGCGACGGTTCCTCCGCGATGCCGGTCGAGCCGGTTACCGGGCTCGTACCTTCGTCGCGCGGCTCGCAGTCCTCGACCGATCCGAATCATCCGGCCTGCCTGGCGCCGGGCAAACGCCCGCGCCTGACACCGAATCCGGCCATAATCTTGAAGGGCGGCAAAGTCCATATGCCCTTCGGCTCGCCCGGCAACGACATCCAGCCGCAAGCGATGGTGCAGACCCTGCTCAATGTTGCGCTGTTCGGTATGGATCCGCAAAGCGCGGTAGAAGCTCCGCGTTTCGCCACCTACTCGTACCCCAGTTCGTCGGCGCCGCACACGTATCATCCCGGACGCTTGAATCTGGAGAACCGGATCGAACCTGGCACCGGTGACGCCCTCGCTGCGCGCGGCCACGATGTGAAGTGGTGGCCGGAAATCGAATGGCGTGCCGGAGCGGTCTGTGCAATCGTCAGAAATGAAACCACCGGTGTCATGAGTGCGGGCGCGGACCCGCGCCGCCTGGCCTACGCCCTCGGGTGGTAACGGACATGGACTACGACTACATCATAGTCGGTGCAGGTTCGGCCGGTTGCGCACTGGCCAATCGTTTGACGGCCTCGGGCCGCTTTAGCGTTTTGCTGCTGGAAGCCGGTGAAGACGAGCGCTGGATGTGGATCCGTATCCCCGCCGGAATCGCGAATATCCTCACCGGAGAGCGCGCACTCTGGCGCTTCCACACCGAGGCCGACGAAAAGGTCGGCGGTCGCAAGATCTTCTGGCCGCGCGGACGCGCCCTCGGCGGTTCAAGCGCGGTCAATGGCATGATCTGGGTCCGGGGCGATCCGCTGGAATACGATCAGTGGGCAAGTTTCGGCAACAGCGGCTGGGGCTATAAGGACGTCCTGCCGGTGCTCAAGCGCATGGAACAATACGCGCTTGGCGATCCGAACTATCGTGGGCGCGAGGGACCCATGTACATCACGCGCTATGTCGACCGCGACGCACTCTCGGAAGGTTATCTCGCGGCGGCGCAGCAGGCGGGTGTCCCGGCGGTCGAGGACTACAACGGCCCGCGCTTCGAGGGCATCGGCTACCTGCAATACAACACTCGCCGCGGCCGGCGGCGCCACACCGCGGATAACTATCTGCGGCCGGCGATGCAGCGCTCCAACCTGACGGTCGAAACCGGCGCGCTCGCCCAACACATCGACTTCGAAGGCAAACGCGCCATCGGACTGACCTATCGCAAGGGCACGGAGCTGCGCAGCGTGCGCGCGCAACGCGAGGTGCTGCTCGCAGCAGGCGCCATTCAATCCCCGCAGCTGCTCGAACTATCCGGTATCGGCCAGCGCGAAGTGCTGCAGCGCGCCGGGGTTGCGCTCGTCCACGAATTGCCAGGCGTGGGCGAGAATCTGCGCGATCACCTGCACGTGCGGATCGCGTTCGAGACAAAACTGCACAGCACGTTGAATACGATTTTGCGCAGCCCGCTGCTGAAAGCGAAGATGGGCGCGCGCTGGCTGTTTCTCGGCCGTGGCCTGATGTCCACCTCGTCCGCGACCATGATGGCGATCGCGCGCAGTGACCCCGAACTACCGCGCCCGGATATCAAGATGCAGCTCCACCAGCTATCTATGGCAAGCAGTCATTACGCGGACAACCGCGAGGCACGCACCGTTGCCGAACGCATGGGGCTCGATGCGTATCCGGGGTTCTCGATCGGGACCTATGTATTGCGACCCGAGTCGCGAGGCTCAGTGCACATCCGCAAGGCCGATGCGTCCGAACACCCGGAAATACGCGCCAACTATCTGTCCGCCGAGTACGACGTAAAAACCATGCTCGCGGCGCTGCGCATGATTCGAAACATCGCATCGCAACCGGGCCTTGCCAGACACATCGTGCGCGAAACCCGGCCCGGACCCGATGCACAAAGCGACGACGCGCTGCTCGATCACGTGCGCAAAACCGGACAGACCTCGTATCATCCGATCGGCACCTGCCGCATGGGCAGCGATCCCCAGGCGGTGGTCGATGCCGAATTGAAGGTGCGCGGTATCGAGGGTGTGCGCGTCTGCGATGCCTCCATCATGCCGACCATGGTCGCGTCCAACACGAACGCGCCGTCGATCATGATCGGCGAAAAGGCTTCCGATCTGGTGCTGGCCAGCGCTGACAAGAACTGAACGAGGAGTACATACATGAAAGGTGTCGTCGTTTGTCCCCAACCGCGCGCGGCCGATGTCGGCGCTGCGATCCTGGCGAAAGGCGGCAACGCCTTCGATGCCGCCGTTGCGACCGCGTTCTCACAGATGGTGAACGACCCGTTCATGTGCGGAATCGGCGGTATGGGGACATTGCACTACTATCGTGCCGACACGGGCCGCAGTGGCATCGTGGATTTCTACAACCGCGCCGGCGCGAACGTCCGCCCGGACATGTGGCAGAAGGACTTCAAGGGACGTACCCCGATCTCCGGCTACTCGCTGTTCGACGACTACCGCAGCGAGATCGGCTACACGTCGATCATGACACCGGGTACACCTGCAGGCTTCGGCACCTTCCACGAGCAGCACTGCAGCATGCCTTGGGCCGATCTCATCGCGCCCGCGATCGCGCAGGCGAACGAAGGTATCGTCATCGCACCGCATTCCGCGAACGTCTGGCTCAGTTACCGGCAACCCGGCATTCCCGATGCCATGACGCGCATTACCAAGACGGCCGAATGCGCGCGCGTATTTCTGCATCCGGAAAAACGCTTCTACAAGGTCGGCGAAGTCATGAGTTTGCCTGATTACGCCCGTACGCTGGAGCGGCTCGCCAAAGGCGGCTGGCGCGAGTACCACTGTGGGGCGTTGAGCGAAGAAATCGCCGCGGATCTCGCGGCGAACGGCGCCTACGTCACGCACAAAGACCTTGCCGAATACCAACCGGATCTCGGCCAACCGGTCGAGGGCAGCTATCGGGGGTACACGGTGCGATCGAATCCGCCTCCGGGCAGCGGCGTGACTTTGATCGAGATGCTGCAGGTCCTCGAGCACTTCGACCTCGGCAGCATGAATCATTGCTCGGCGCAGCACATCGATATCGTTGCCCGCGCGATGGCGGCGGCGCACGTCGATCGCAATGAATACCTTGGCGATCCGCGCTTTGCCGATGTTCCGGTCGAGATGCTGATCTCGAAGGAGCGGGCTGGCTACTGGGCCGATCGCATCAAGCGCGGCGAACTGTTCGGCGACGGCAAGCAGGAACCGCCGGGCTGCACCACGCATCTGTGCACGTTCGACGCGCATGGCAACGCCGTGACCTTGACGCACACGCTGGGCACCACGGCCGGTGTCGTCACGCCCGGGCTCGGCTTCAATTACAACAATTCGATGAAGCTCTTCGACCCGATACCGGGACGCAAGAATTCGATTGCGCCCGGCAAGGCACGCACCACCGGGATGGTCCCGACCATGCTGCTCAAGGATGGCAAACCGGTGCTTACCGCCGGCGCACCCGGCGGCAGCGTGATCATCAGCGCCACCTTGCAGGCGATCCTCAACGTGGTCGATTTCGGCATGTCCCCGGTAGAAGCGGTGACCGTACCGCGCATTCATTGCGAGGGCAACGGCATTCAGGCCGAGGCGACGATACAGCTTGGCGTCATCGACGAGCTGCGCGCCATGGGCCACAAAGTGATCCACAGCCCGAACAGTTTCGAACCGATCATGTCGCGTGCCCACGTCATCTCGACGCTTGGCGGACGCATGCGCGGTGGCGCCGATCCGCGCGGTGGTGCGGGCGTTGCTTACGCGTGGTAGGCCGACGCTGAATACGCAAACCGCATTCGGGTAAGGAGGCCCACGGACGCACAACGCGACATGACCTCGGAATGGGCATAACGGACAAGGGGCACAGCATGGATGCAGTTCCAGTCTTCTCCGCAGGCGGTTACCGATTCATCAAGGCGGTATTCCAGTACTCGGGCGGTGTCGCGGCCGAACCGGGCTACGCGCTCGAACGCGCGCGCTTTTCCAAGCCGTTGCCACTGACCGATGCGTTTGCCGCAGTCGAAGCGTATCTGCGTGGCATCGGTCGGCCGAGCACGGCATTTGCGGCCTGCGAGCTGCGTTCTCCCGCGCCTTTCAGCGCGCAAGGGTTCTACGACTTCAACAAGGCCTATGTGGTCACGCTCGAGCGCTGGGGCATCTATACCGGCGGCGATCAACCGGTCAATCCGGTGGCGCGCACCAACGTCTGCCCGATGTACAACAAGCCCGACGGGTCGGTGATGTTCGCTTTCTCCTATACCGTACCGCAGAAAGCGAATACCGGCAGTGCACCGACAAGCTTCATCCTTTCGGGCGGCGGTGAGGCGCTGGCAAGCGGTCAGTCGCATCAGGAACGAATCGTGCGACGTGGCGACACTTCCCCCGAGGGCATGCGCGCGAAGATGAACGCTGTAGTCGCCGAAATGGAGCGCCGCCTCGCGCTGCTCGGGTTCTCGTGGCAGGACGCAAGCGTTACCCAAGCCTATACGGTGCAGAACATCGGCCACCTGGTCGGCGAAGTGCTGGCCGCGCGCGGCGCCTGCGAGGGCGGACTGACCTGGACCTATGCGTGGCCGCCTGTGATCGGGCTCGAATACGAGATGGACGTGCGCGGTGGCGTGCGCGAACTCGTGCTGTGACGACAACCGAGGAGAAAACGGTGAGCAATGGCATTCGCGATGGATCGAACATGATCGATGTCGCGATCAGCGCCGGCGTGGCGACCGTCACGCTGCGGGGCGAAAAATCGGTCAACCTGATGGGTCGCGCGTTGGTCGCGTCCCTGGTGCAAGCGCTGGAAGCGCTGCGGACGGACGACGCCTTGCGCCTTGTCATCCTCACCGGGCCGCGGGGCGGGTCGTTTCAGGGTGGCGTCAACATCGCGGAAATGGCCGGGTTCACGCCGGATACGGCACGCGACTTCATCACACTGCTGCACCAAGCCTGCCATGGGCTGCGCGTGCTGCCGGTGCCGAGTATCGCGCGCATCGAAGGTTTCTGCCTGGGCGGCGGGATGGAAATCGCCGCGGCGTGCGACCTGCGCGTCGGCGCCGAAAGCAGTCGTTATGGCATGCCGGAAGTACAGGTAGGACTGCCCTCGGTCATCGAGGCGCGACTGTTGCCCACGCTGATAGGCTGGGGCAAGACCCGCGAGTTGCTCTACCGCGGCAATATCATCGATTCGCTCGAAGCGCATCGCCTCGGTTTTCTGCAGAAGGTCGTGCACGATCACAAAATCGATAGCGAGATGCAACCCTGGATCGACGATATCCTGCGCGCCGAGCCCAATGCCATTCGCACCCAGAAGCGTCTCATCGAAAATTGGCTCGAAACTCCACCCGCCGTCGGTATCCAAGCGAGCATCGACGCCTTCAGCGCCACCTTCCAAACCGACGCGCCCAATAAGCGCCTCAGCGCATTTCTGAACCGGCCGCGCACGCAGAAGTGAAGTCAACCCCAAGCAAAATTGTGCATACATCCGCACCAAGGCTCTGGTAGAACCGTGACCCGGTCCTTACCCCCTTTACCTTCCCGGACCGTGATCTGCATGCGCTCGAAATCGATGTCCTTGATCCGCAGCCGCACGCCTTCCATGAGCCGCATTCCCGTGCCATAGAGCAGGCGGACGATGAGACCGGCGAAGCCGGAGACTTTCGACAGCAACAGGTCGGTTTCACTTCGGGTCAGAACGACCGGCATGCGCTGGAGCATTTTGGCGCCTTCGATCCCATCGAGGCAAGGAAGCTCCGTTTCGAGCACTTCCCCGCACTTTCATCGTTTTGCACACGAACAAACAAAAGCGGACAATTCATTTGCTACAAAACCGGACAAGTCTATTTGCTCGTGACAGGGAATGGTTTTATGCGTCCCATTGACGTAATTGAAGGCGTCAGTAGGATGTCGACTTCTAGTAGAAGGCAGATGGAATGATCGCGGAATTCGCCCAAATTGTCGGCCTACTCGCTGCCTTTTCGTCGGAGCGCCACACCGCTGCAGGTGCCGATGTTATGGAATTCCTTGTCTGGTTGTCCGAGCACAATCATTCGGACCTTCGACGATTGATCGAAGGAAACCAGGCCACGACTATAAGCATAAAAGCAATGTTGTACAGAGGAATTGAAGATATCGGCGAGAAGCTCGACGCGATATCAAACCAATTAGCCGTATTGGCTACCAGATCCCATGGCGTCGAAGGATTGGCTGCAGGTTTCGCACGGGTGTTAGTGTCCGACCAAGCGTGGAAGATTCTTACTTTAATGGAGGAGAGTGGGACCGAGTTTTTTCTTGTATCGAACGAACTTGGTGGAGCTATTCGTCTTGTGTTGTCATCCGGACCGAATTACGTCGCGGAAGAATCGAGGTTCCTCCACGACGATCTCGAGTTAATGGTGACGCTTGGACTACTGAAACTCGACCACAACTCCCGCGGCGACCCTTTGTATCGGTACACCCGGGCCGCATCAAAGCTAGTCGCAGAAAAGTAGTGACGCCGCCTTCTAACTATGCCTTGCACCGGACGCTTCACCAGCGGCGCTTCGCTTGCCGGTTTCGTGCCGCTGATGGCAATCCGTATGGACTTCTCCGTGTCAAGTGGTTTGGTATTTGGTTTTGTATGCGCACGCTGATTGTGAGGGCGTTTGAGTTCGACGACGGGATCGACTGCGGGTCCGTATACGGC
>Ga0326597_10013002_pt1 | contig 10955 bp, 17 predicted proteins | sample RVTome_12_FD_203789 | JGI IMG/M metagenome (GOLD analysis project Ga0326597, IMG submission 203789) | Soil microbial communities from uranium-contaminated site in the Upper Colorado River Basin, Wyoming, United States - RVT100D185 | ecosystem: Environmental > Terrestrial > Soil > Contaminated >... | reverse complement strand
CGAGCTTCTCGGCGAGGACGTCCAAGACTTGACGTGCCGATTCTGGAATCTGTTCCTGCATCACCCCTCCTTTGCTTCCTCGGAAGCAAGCGCTTCATGAACGAATTGCGAAACCTCAAAGTCCCGGCCCCGGTACACGCGGGCCGTGGTGCACAGCAGCGTTTCTTTTGCGCGGGTCATCGCCACGTAGGCGAGCCTCCGCTCCTCGGGGATTGATTCGGTGCGCTCATGCGGCAGCACTCCTTGGGCACAACCCGCCACAACGACATGCGACCATTCCCGCCCCTTGGCTCCGTGGATCGAGGAGAGAGTGACGGCATCGGGAAAGGACTTCGGGCTGGCGAGTTGCCGCGCGTAGAACACGAAATCGGCAGGGTCGGGATGTTCCGCGGCGGCCTCGAGCAGCTCGGCGAGGTTGTCGATCCGATCCTCGGAATCGTCCTGCTCCCGTAGCCACTTCCAGTAGCCGGTTAGGGTCAGGATCTCCCGGAGCATCGCGGTGCTGGATCGGTGCGGGGCTTCGGCGCGAAGCACGCGCAGCACCCGATCGAGACTGTTGGCAGATCGGGCCATGTAGTCCTTCGGCCAGTCGGTACGAGTCAGCGCGTCCGCTAGCGGCACCCCGAGAGCGCGTGCACGGGCCGTGAGCGTCTGGCGGGCTGCTTGTCCGAGGTAGCGGTTGGGTCGGTTGAGGATGCGCTCCAGGGCCTCGTCGTTGGACGGGTCCACCGCCAGCGACAGGTAGGCGATCGCGTCGCGTACTTCCGCCCGCCCGAAGAATCCGATCCCGTCCAGCACCCGGTAGGGGATGCGGGCTTTCAGCAGCGCTTGCTCGATCGCCCGGGTCTGCGCCCAGGTGCGCACCAGGATCGCGCAGTCGTTGGGGGGCTTGCCTTCCAGGTGATCGGCGATCGCGGTTGCTTCCTCGGAAGCATCGAGGAATTCCCGAAATGCCACCGGCTCCCCCTCGGGGTTGTCGGTGTACAGGTCTCGGGCGATGCCGTTGTGGTCGATCAGCCGTTCCGAGGCTGCCAGGATCGCGCCCGAGCAGCGGTAGTTTCGCGCCAGGGTCACGGTGTCCGCGTTCCACTTGGCGGCGAACGCTTCCAGGTCCTCGGGGGATGCGCCACGAAAGGCGTAGATTGACTGCGCCGCGTCACCGACAACAGTCAGGTTCGCCCCCTTCGGCGCAAGCTGCCGGACAATCTCCCACTGGATGCCGGCGATGTCCTGGACCTCGTCGACCAGCACCCAGGGCCAGTGCTGCCGAATCGAAGCCGCGAGCTCGGGATCCTTGAGCAGATCGAAGGCGCCGACCAAAAGATCGTCGAAGTCCTTGAGACCCTCTCTCTCGTTGGCCTGCTCGTAGGCGCGCCAGGCTTTCGCGATGTCCGTGCTCGTGAGATCAAGCCTTGCCTTCGTGGCAAACCAGCGGCGCGAGATCCCGTTGTTTTTCGCCAACGAGACGACGCGCATCGCGTGGGCGGGGTGGACCTTGGTGTGCTCGGTCGCCTTTTTCCACGCGAGAAACTGCCGGCCGCCATGGATCAGCTCGCCCTTCCAGCCGTCCTGTCGAAGCAGGTGCAGGCACAGCGAGTGGATCGTCGTCGCTCGAATCCCGCTGGATGCGTCCTCCGAGACCAGGGTCGCGATCCTCTCGCGCATCTCCGCAGCCGCCTTGCGGGTGAAGGTCAGGGCGAGAATCTCGGAGGGGGGAACGCCTTGATCGATCAGCCAGGCGATCCGGTGGGTGAGCGTTCTGGTCTTGCCCGATCCGGGGCCGGCGATGATCTGCAAGGGGCCGGCACGGTGGGTGACGGCGGCGAGCTGGGCGGCGTTGAGATTCATTCTGCTTCCCCGGAAGCAACCTTCGCGCACTCGCAGATGATGACTCGCACGTTCCGCCGTAGATGTCCTGGGGGCACGTAGTACTCATGCCGATGCCCGGTTCCCCTACACTTCTCGCATTGAGGGTCGGGCTTCTTGGTGCGGGGTGGCATTGGTACGAGGTTGCTCATCATGGCCGGCGCCCCTGTTGATGTATGGCGATGCCGAGGCGAGCCTCGGTGTCGGCGTTCAGCGCCGCCTGTAGCCGGTTGAGTGCCTCCTCGACCTCACGCTCAACCCGCAACCCATATTGATTGTCCGCGTGGAGCAACTCCTGCGCCGCGTCACGGATGCGCATGAGCCGCGCGCGCTCATCGGCGGTTCCCATCATGCCCCCGGCTCGATCGTGAAGGGCAACTCGAAACCGGCCCAGAACCACGCGCACAGTTGCGCGGCGATCACCGGGTCCGTCTTCCTGCGAAGCGCCGCGTTGGGGATCACTTCCTTGACGACGTGCCCGAGGCCGCGCTTGTAGTCGATGTCCAACTCGGCGATGTATGGGGCTCCGGGATGCCGGCCTTCACCCGACGCGGGACGCTTTGGTGTCTCGGTCCCGGAGCCCTTCCAGATCGTCACCTGCAAGCTCGGCCCCTTCCTTCGCGAGCGCCATGATCCGACCAGCTCGTAGCCAGGCTCGTGGGGCTTGTGCATCCTACGGGCGATCTTGACCGGGTCGGAGGACCACGCGCCTTTCTCCCACTCCAGCTTGCCGGCCAGCCGCGATGATGTCTCGAAGTAGGCGCGATCCGGCTTCGTGGCAGCAACGCTTTCGAGTGAAAGCCCGATCCCGTGGTGTTGTCCTGCGGCGAGCATGAGCGTCCAGCAGATCCGGTGGAGGCCGAAGCGGTCGGGGACATTCGTTGCCTCGCCCCAGCGATGGTGTTGCGCCGTCGCCTGCTTCGGATCGATCAGCACCAAAACCTCCCGCCCCTTCGGCGTTTCGATCACCGGATTCGGACGGAGGTATCCTGCCGGCGGGGTGATCCGCCAGATGGCATGAGTGCCCTTGTCCTCCCGGCGGAGCTTGCAGGAGACGGGCTTGCGTCGGTAGTCGAGGGTGATGGGCTTCACCCGTCGCTCCCTTCCGTGGAATCAGCGGCCCCGGGGGCGTCTTGGCCCGCTTCGCCCGAAGGCGTCGCGACTGCATCCTTCCGGGTAGCAGCACCCCCGGAGCCAGAATCGAGAGCGGCGAGGACGTCCTGCGCCATCGCGCGCATTTCTTCGATGACGGAGCGGGCGTGTTCCAGCGGGTCTCGCTTGAAGGTCCAGCCGCTTTCTTCGCTCGCGATGTACGCCAGCGCCTCTCGCAGCTCGTCCAGCTCCCGCCGAAGCCGTTCGTTCTCAGCCTCCGCGTCCGACCAATCGTTCATCATCTCGTCGTGGGCCATGCGGGCAAACTCGATGTCCTTGACGGCCTGCTCGTTGAGCAGTCCGGAGCGCCACTCTCTGCCGCCGCCTTCTGGGTCTTGCTCGCCCACTTCACCGAGCATGTAGATCGTGCCGTCGCGGACGTAGACGACCGATGCCAGCGCCTCCCGTGCCGCCCCCAGCTCCCGCCTGACTTGCTCAAGGGCGTTGAGGTAGCCGTCCCGCTCCCGTTCGAGGGCATTGATTCGCTCGTCCTTGTGCGTGGTGTCGATCAGCCCGCCTTCGAACATGTACACGATCGCCTCCAGCGCCGCCTCTGCTTTACGCAGGGCGGCGACGAGGGCCGGGGCGTGGTTGACGGCGAGGGCGGCGTCCTCTTCGTCGCCGGCGAACAGCCCACCTTCGATCTGCTCGAATACGTCGCTCATCGAACCTTCGCCTTCCCCGCCCGCACCATCGCCGTGCCGATCTTTCGCTTCGCGGCAAGCACCGACCGGTCAGCGGATTTTCCTTCCTCGGAAGCAACGCCCTCGTACACGTCGATCGCCATCAGGAGTGCCGACGCTTCTAGGGGCGTGAGCTTCGGGCAGATATGCACGGTAGGGGTGAACCTAGCCATCGGATCGCTCGCGGATCAGGTCTCGGGCTTGCTCGAAGGTGATGACGATGTTTCGTGACGTGCCGGAGATGCCGGGAGCGTGGCGACCGAAGCCGAGCTCGCGGATGATCTGGTCGGCTTCATCTCGCACGCGCTCTCGGTTCTCGAATCGGCGCGTTCTCGCGATGGCCTTCCTGTCGGCCTGGTAGGTCACGTTGCTCACGAAGCCCTCAAGGTCGCTCGGTAGTCATCGCCGGCCAGCTCAACTTTCGTCATCTGCTGCATCCTCGACGCGATGCCGATGCCGACATGCTCTGCGAGCATCGAGAGCGACTGGTGCGCGGTGATGATCGTCGGCAACAAGTAGTCGTAGCGATGCCGAAGCACGTGCGCGATGCCGTCATGCGCGTGGGTTGGCTCGCCGGCCGCGGTCACGTACTTGACGGCACCGAGATCGTCGAGCACAAGCACGCCCTGATAGCACGCGGTGACATGGTATGGGTCGTCGGTGTCGCGCCGGCCGATTGCTACGCGCGCTTCCCATGCGAGATCGGGGCAGGAGCTGAAATGCGCCGGAACTTCCTTCTCGCGCAATGCGTTGACCATCGCGGCCGCCAGGTGCGTCTTGCCGACGCCGATGGCGCCGAGAATCAGGATGCCCTCGCCTGAGCCCTTCCAGTCGCAGCGCTCCTTTTCCGGCTCGCCGCACTCGAGACGGTCCCACGTCAGCTTGGCTTGGCACTTGCCGCAGATCACGCCGAGCTTTGAGCGGGCGCGGGAACCGAGCTCGGCTTGGCACTCCGGGCAGGCGCCGGCGTCGACGTTCGCGCCCTCCCGCCACTCGTAGTTTTCGTCGCGCGTCAGCCGGGCCAGCCATTCGGCGGCCACTTCGGGCAGGGGGTTGAAGTCCTTCATCTTCGCGTCTGCGAATCGCCAGCGCATGTCAGCCGTCCAGGTAGGAGTAGTCGGTTGGGGTGAGGTCGGAGTCTTCGGGGGAGGGGCGGCGCTTTCGTTTGGGCGAGTTGGCGATTTTCTCTGGGAAGACACCCTGCCAGTCGTTCGCAATGGCTTGCTCGATGGCTTCGGCGGCCACGGCCGGGCCGACCTTCGCCAGTTTCTTGAGCTGCATCTTGGCGGCGCGCCCGGTGACCGGCTTGTTTTTCTCACGCCGGTAGGCGAGCCACTCTTGCCACGCGGACCCGAAGGGCTCGCCGACCAGGGCCGCCGGAATCGCCACCCCCTCACACTCCCCCTGCTCAGAGACAGAGACAGAGACAGAGACAGAGGCAGAGTGCGCGTGCGCGTCGCGCGAGGGATAGCAGTCTGAAAGCAGGCCGCTATCATCCCGCTTGCATGGGACCAGAAACCCTTTGTCTATAATGGTTTGCAGGCTCTTCTCGGTGACCTGGCATCCCGTCAGTGCCGCAAGGTATCGAGGATCTGCCGGAACGAGCGCGTCCGTCTTAGGGTCTTTGTGGATTCGGGCCGCCAGTACCCAGATTGAGAAGAGTTGCCCCTTCTGCGCGTCGGTCAGGCTCCGCCATTCGAGATCGTCAAGCACCTTGCTGTGCGCCTTGATCCACGGCGGCTGACGATCGTTGTAGTGCTGGTATGCCGTCCAGTTTTTCACCCGCAGAAACTCCCCCAATCTATGGCTCCCGGTTCACGATTTCGCGCGTGAAGCTGCTCTTCTGCCAGTCGATCCCCTTGACGGGCCGGGTCCTGACCCACGATCGGAACCGCTCGATGTCACCCTCTATTGAGCCCGTCGAATCGAAGGTCAACTCGTAGGTCACGGTCGCCACGCCGCGAACGCAAACCCTGTCGATCCCTTCGGCCCTCGCCCGCTCGGAGGCAATTGCTTCCTCGGAAGCTTCGGCGGCGCCGGGCATCTCGGGTGCCGGGGTGTTCTCGATTAGCTCGGCGATCTGGTCCCCGGACATCTCCTTCGTGTGCGGCATCGCGGCGCGCAGAGCGGTATAGGTAGCGGGCCGACCATGCAGAAGTCGCGCCCGCTCAATCGCTGCGTCGATCCGCTCGACGGTCAGGCCCTTTTCCTGGAACCTGCGGGCCATCAGAAACCATGCGTCCAGCGTCTTGGGTGCCTCGCGAATTCCGTGCGCGTGCAGGTAGGCGCCGAACGTCTCCGACTCCCCGTCTAGTTGCCAGAGTCCCATCGTGTAGATCCGCCACAGTGAGAAGGCTTTCCGGATCGTGGAGCGAAGATCCAGCAGCGCCCCGTCCGCGAGCATCGCTTCCGCCGCGAGAAACTCCTGTTGGAGCTCCGCCTCAAAGTCGCGGAAGTCGTAGAGCCTGACCTTGCGGATCTGGTCTTTCGATCCGATGTCCTGCAGGTGGTAGCGGCGGTTGTGCTCGTCGGTGAAGGGGCCGGTGATCTTGGTGGACGCTTCGAATTCCTGATGGTGCATCGAGCACCAGGGGATCAGGTTCTCTTGCTCGTGTCCGCCGCCGGCGGATCGCTTCGTGTCGTGGTGGGCTTCGAGTCGCGTCGACGGGCAGCGCCCGAGGATCTGGAACGAGCCGTCCTCGAAGTACTCGACGCTCAGCGCGACGCACTGATACCAGGCTTGGAGGAATACCTGTGCGCGGGACTTGTCGAGTTGGTATTGGCTCATGGGGTCCCGTCAAGAATGCGAGGAGCGGCGGCGACGCCAGTGGTCGCTAGGCGCAAGCTGCGGGCACGTCTACCCACTCCACGCCGCCTCTCCAAGACCCTCATCGCTTCCCCGGAAGCAAAAACGGGCCGGCGGTTGCTCTCCGGCATCTCGCCACAAGGCCATCCCTGTCCTTGCGTGAGATACGGTCCGCCGGCCCGTCAAATGGATCAGGAGCGGGCGAGGGCAAGGGCCGGGGATAACAGCCCTCCCCATCCTTGCGGGCAGGGGCGCCCGCCCCCGATAGCTCTCGGCCTCGGAGAATCCCCGCGTCGTAGTCGCGGTGGAATCGGATCCGGAGGTCGATCAGGTTGTCGCGAGAAATTCCCCCTCGGGCCGCTACGGCCTCGGGGTCCTGCCCTATCCCGACGTGCCAGCCGATGTCATACGCCAGCTCGGCGAGCCGTGCACGCGCTCCCATGCCCTTTTTCCTTCCCCCCCTACGGGGATGGTGAAACCTCAGATGTCTGCGGCGAGCCTCGCCCCCATCGCGTACTGCTCGGGGGTGGGCGTGCCGCTGCTGCCGATGCCCGTGTAGGCGCGCAGCGCGGCGAGTGATTCTTCCTCGTCCTTGTCTTTGTGCGCCAGTGTGTAGGCACCGAAGAATTCCTTCTGCGTCCCGTCCTTGATCTTGTTCGCCAGGAGTTGATCGGCGGCGCTCGGGACGCGGTCTCTCGCCGAGCCGTACACGGCCACCCACTCATCGACCGCAACGCGCCAGAGGCCCTTGTGGAATTTCGTGGCCGCGACGTGGTTACAGGTGGCCGCCTTGATCGCTTCGACGGGGATGCCCTTGGCCTTGCAGCGGCGCTCGATCTCGGCTTTCGGGTCGTCGGATTCCTGGTCGGCTTCCTCTGGGCTTGCTTCCGAGGAAGCAGGGGGCGCAGCTTCCCCGGAAGCATCGGGCTTCTCGCCTTCCCCATCGGTGAGCCACTTCTGGTACGCCGCCTTCACGCGCCCGTAGGCGACCTGCAGCGCCGACGCCTTCGCGCCTTCCTTCGTTTCCTCGGACGGATCCTCCATCGAGGAGTAGCCCTCGTAATCCCCGTGCGCGGTGAGTGCCTTGAGGACTAGACGCGCCTGCTCCACGTCCCCCTGGGCGATCAGCAGCACCCGGTACCAGGAGAGGGTCCGCATGTCCGCATACGTCCGCTTGTCCTGCCGCTCCAGCTTGAGCACCGCGGCCTCGATCGTGCGCATCTTCTCGGGAGAGAGTTGGGTTTGCGGGGCCTGCGGTGGGCGGCCGTTGGGCGGCTCGTGGCGCGCCCGCTCCGTCTCCTCGTCGGCCGCGGCCTGCGCGCCCATGAGTTGCCCCTTGACCTTGGCGACCCCCAGCATCTCGGCCGAGACTTCCTTGATGCCCTCGACCTTGAGACGGATGAAGGTGCGGATGACGCCTTGGGGCAAGAGCTTGCGGATGCAGTTGCGTTCGGCCTTGGACTGGGCCACCTCGAGCGCGAAGCGGATCGGGTACTTGCTGCCGTTCCTGCGCGTCCCCATGTAGGGGACGAACTTCGCGGCCTCCGCTTCGCTGCCCGTGTACTTGTCGAGCCCGCGCACTTGGCAGTACACGCCCACCTCGCCCTTCATCTCCATCTCGTAGGCGTTCACCAGGCGCGTGGCGATCCCGCCGTACAGACGCCGGAGCTCCAAGACGCCCTCGATCGAGATGCCGGCGACGGGCTTGCCCTGCTCCATCACGGGGGTGCCGTCGGCGTTCATGAACTGGTAGACGAACTCGTCGGTGCTCGCACCCGCTAGCGCCGCGAGGATCTGCGCCTCGTCGCGCTGCTCTGACAGCAGGAACACGGACGAGGGATCCTCGTACCGTTGCAGTGCCTCTTGCTTCTCGGGAAGCTGGACCTCCACTTCCGGCCGCTCGTACTCCAGTACCTTCGCTTCGCTCACAGCGTGCCTCCCTGTGCGATTTTGCCCATGCATGAATCCCAGTGATAACAACCCTTCCCGCCGTCCATCGGCTTGCACTTCCAGGCCGGCCCGTCGGGCAGGAAGGTTCCTTTCGTGATCACTTCGCAGGCGCGGGCGAACTTGAACCAGAACTTGTTGAGATCGGCCTCGGTGCGCTCGACCAGGGCGGGCTCGACAAAGGGGCCGCGGGGCTGGTTCTTGGACAAGCTCCCGTCCTTGTTCACCTTCGGCGTCGGCCAGGTATCGGACGGGCGGATGATCTGGTCGAACCGCATTACTGCGGGGGCGGCGCCGTGCAGTTGAACGTGGGCCAGCCAGTAAGCGGTCAGCTGGATGTCGGTGCGCAGCTCGTCCCCGGACATCCTCTTGCCCCGCGCCTTCCAGTCGATCACCGCTGAGACCGTTTCCTCGCCGACCCTGATCGGGCCGTTGTAGTCGAGCACTCCGACCAGGTCGAAGGGGTAGTTGGAAATCGAGATCCGAAACCGCCGCTGGATCTGATCAGCGTCCGTGGGTACGAGGTTCGGCATCTGGTCGTGCATGTAGCGCTCGACCATCGCCTTGCCTTCGAGCCTCATCCTGTCGTGGTCGTCCTCGGGGCCGTACACGGTCTCGTAGCGGCGCGCATCGAACGCGGCGGCGAACATCTCGCCGGCCTCGATCGGGTCAAGGTCTTTCCACGTCTCGACTTTCTGCCGTAGGTTGTCGGACAGCGCGGAGTCGATCGCCGAGCCCAATGACATGTTCGCGTTCGCCGGCGCCTGGATGCCTTGCTCATATCTCCAGTAGTACTCGAGCGCGCAGGCCCAATCTTCCATCAGCAGCTTGATGCGGGAGACGGATAGATGGGGCTTGTCGTTGGTCGCGGCGCGGCTCATCGTGCTTCCTCGGAAGCGCTCGCCATCCATGCCGCCGGATCCATGCACGGGACCAAGCCGGATCGCTCGCTGCCATGCCGCAGGGCCTTCGACGAGCGCTCGATCAGCAGGCTTGGAATGGGCTCGGGCTCGGTCCCAACATCAACGGGCCTTGAAGCCGCGCAGCATCCGCCAGAGCCTCGTCCCGTCGATCATGAAGCACCGCGAGGAGAGGTCGCAGTCGGAGCGAACGAGGATCCGCCTTCCTGCGAACGCGAGCCACACCGGCTGCCCCCAATTGCGACGGGGCGATATCTCAGAGCGAAGCATGGCGCGAAGGTCAAAGGGCGTGGTGTCTGCGACTGTCAGCGGTGGCAACGCCAGCCAGCTAGCAACCTGATCAAGCTGCCGGCGCTTGATCTTCTTGTCGGCGACCACGTTCTGAGCGACGTGCTCGCCCCAGGCGGGAAGCGGCCCGCGCCCGTAGATGCCAAGCGCGCCGATCCACCAACAGGACCGATCACCGCCAACCCGCCAGTGGGTCTCTTCGCAAAGCAGGGCGGCGCACTCGGTCGGCATCATGACGCCTCCTCCAAAATCGGCCAGTCCTCCCAGACGATCGTCGCGGCGTGCCCGCTCACCATCCCCGGCGAACAAGAGGGGCAGACCATCGGCCCCCCGAGCATGTACATCTGGTTCGCACAGACCTTGCAGACGATCGCCTCGTCGCAGCCTTCGCAGGGGGAGATGCACTGCTCGCAGAGGGGGCCTGCGGCGCAGCAGGCGCACAGCAGATCAATCTCGCCCGTCTCGCGGTTGCAGCAGTGGCAGCTCACGATGACGCCTCCGCCACCGCAGCCGCGCGCAGCGCGTCGCACCGCGAGCACGCTTCGCAGTGCTCGAGAATCTCCTGCATCACCGCGACGGTGAACGCAACCCGCGCGAACCCGCGCGCCTCTTGTGTCGATAAGCACCGGCGCAACGGTTCGTTGTCTCGTGCAGCAGCTAGCATGTGGCCTCCCTTACCGTCGCGCCCTGATCGGGTAGACGGTCCTTTCAATGGTCGGTCGCTTCTTTCGGCGGACGTTGTAGTTGCGGGACATCAGCAGGCTGTACGGCCCAGATGCCTGAATCTCGCCACGCTTCCGACGAAGGATCCGCATCACGTCATCCTCCGCGTGGATCGCCGGCGCCGGTGCAAGCCAGGCCCGGATCCGCTCGAACAGCGGGATCCGAAAGCGCTGGTCGATCCAGTCGATCACCGCCCAGGCGATCACCACCGCACCGCAAAGAGCCATGACCAGCACAAAGAAGCTCGCGAAAAACTGTCCGTTCATCACGCCACTCCCAGCGCCGCGTAGCCCGCCGTGCGAGCCCGCGAGTGAAACTCGTTACGGCACGAATCGCCGCAGTAGTCCCGCTCCTTGTCGATCGTCGCGCCGCAGTTTTTGCAGGACCCGAACAGCTCGTCGTACAGCTCCGCCCGCCAGCCCTCATCGGTCCGGCGGATCGTGTCGATCGTTTCCCGGACGCGCGAGAACAGCTGGCGCTTGTAGGCTTCCAGCTCTTGGGGCTCGTCGATGATGTAGGTGCCCATCGGCTCCCGGCAGGACGAGGCGACCAGCACGCCATGGGTATCGC
>Ga0326597_10013001_pt1 | contig 10955 bp, 8 predicted proteins | sample RVTome_12_FD_203789 | JGI IMG/M metagenome (GOLD analysis project Ga0326597, IMG submission 203789) | Soil microbial communities from uranium-contaminated site in the Upper Colorado River Basin, Wyoming, United States - RVT100D185 | ecosystem: Environmental > Terrestrial > Soil > Contaminated >... | reverse complement strand
ACGAACTTTATCGTTCCGGGCGCGTCGGCCACGATGGGCTCCGAATACGGATCCCACGTGAAGATCAAGTCGCCGCTTTCGATCGCCTGGCCTTCCGTGACCGCCAACGTGGCGCCGTACGGAACGGAGAGCCGGCTCCGCACCTGACCGCCGGTCGTCTTGAGGACGATCTGGCCCTCGCGAGAGGTGACGATCTGATCGCTCTCGGAGTTCACGACGGTGTTCACGCGCTCGAGGTGCACCACGCCCTCGATCTTCGACTTCCTTTGCGTCTGCGCCGCAATGCGCGCCGCGGTGCCGCCGATATGGAACGTACGGAGCGTAAGCTGAGTGCCCGGCTCGCCGATCGACTGCGCCGCGAGAATCCCGACGGCCTCTCCGATGTCCACCGGACCCATGGTGGCGAGGTTCCGGCCGTAACAGGTCCGGCACACGCCCCGCTTCGCCTCGCAGGTGAGAACCGACCGGATCTTCACGCTTTGGATCCCGGCCTCTTCGATCGCATCGGCCGTGGTCTCGACGATCACCTCGCCCGCTTCGACGAGGAGCTCGCCATCGAGCGGATCCACGACATCTTCGAGCGCCACGTTCCCGACGATGCGGTCCTTGAGCGGCTCGATGATGTCTTCGCCTTCCTTCAGGGCCGTCATCTCGAGCCCGAGGATGGTACCGCAGTCTTCCTCGGTGATGGTCACGTCCTGGGCGACGTCCACAAGGCGGCGGGTCAGGTATCCCGCGTCCGCGGTCTTGAGGGCCGTGTCCGCGAGACCCTTCCGCGCGCCGTGCGTCGAGATGAAGTATTCGACGACGGTCAGCCCCTCCCTGAAGTTCGACTTGATCGGGCTCTCGATGATCTCGCCGATGCCTCCGGTTAGCTTCTTCTGAGGCTTCGCCATCAGCCCGCGCATACCGGCGAGCTGGCGCATTTGGTCGCGGTTACCCCGCGCGCCGGAGATCATCATCATGTACACAGGGTTGTAGCCGTCCTTCGACCGCTCCAACCGGCGCACCATCGCGTCCGCGACGTCGTTGTTCGCGTGCGTCCAGGTGTCGATGACCTTGTTGTAGCGTTCCCCGTTCGAGATGAATCCGGACGCGTACGCCCGCTGGAACCGGGTGACCTGCTCTTCCGCATCCCGCAGGATCTCGGCCTTCTCGGGCGGTACCTCGAGGTCGTCGATCCCCACGCTGATCCCGCCCAGCGTCGCATACCGGAACCCGAAGTCCTTGAGATTGTCGAGGAACTCAGTGGTTCGGGCGAGCCCGACCTCCGTGAAGCAGTGGAAGACCAGGTCGCCCAGCTCGCGCTTTCCGAATGTCTGATTGAGGAAGCCGACCTCGTCCGGAATGATCGAGTTGAAGAGGACGCGACCCACGGTGGTCGGGATCCATTTGCCATTTCGTCCGTCGCCCTTCTCCTCGCTCGGCCGAACAAAGAAATACCAGCAGAGATCGTGGAACCGGACGGCGTCAGCTGCGAGCGCGATGTCGACCTCGCCATAGGCCCCATACCGGGGCGCGTCTTTGTAGGCCTTGTCGAGGCGCTTCTGCGACTCCTCCCGGCTCGCCTTGCCCGTGGCCGAATCGCCAAGGATGCGCTCCAGATCCTGGATCGCGAGCGGCGCCTTGGTCAGGTAGAAGGACCCCATGACCATGTCCTGCGTCGGCGCCGCCACCGGGCGGCCGTTCGACGGGAGCAGCACGTTGTTCGACGAGAGCATGAGCACCCTCGCCTCGAGCTGCGCCTCGAACGACAGCGGCAGGTGCACCGCCATCTGGTCGCCGTCGAAGTCCGCGTTGAACGCCGCGCACACGAGGGGGTGCACGCGGATCGCCTTCCCTTCGACGAGCACCGGCTCGAACGCCTGGATGCCGAGTCGGTGCAGCGTGGGCGCGCGATTCAGGAGCACGGGGTGATCGCGAATGATGTCCTCGAGCACCTCGTACACCTTCGCGTCGTCCTGCTCGACGATCTTTTTCGCGCGCTTCACGGTTTCGGCTTCCCCGCGGCGCTCGAGCTCGTGGATGATGAACGGCTTGAAGAGCTCGACGGCCATCGCCTTCGGGAGCCCGCACTGGTGAAGCTTGAGCTCCGGGCCCACCACGATGACCGAACGGCCGGAGTAGTCCACGCGCTTCCCGAGCAAGTTCTGGCGGAAGCGTCCCTGTTTCCCCTTCAGCATGTCCGACAGCGACTTGAGCGGCCGCTTCCCACGACCACGGATCGCCTTCGACCGGCGACCGTTGTCGAACAGGGCGTCCACCGCCTCCTGGAGCATGCGCTTCTCGTTCCGGAGGATGACCTCGGGCGCCCTCATGTCGATCAGCTTCTTCAACCGGTTGTTGCGGTTGATGACGCGACGGTAGAGGTCGTTCAGGTCCGACGTGGCGAACCGTCCCCCATCGAGCGGAACCAGCGGACGCAGGTCCGGCGGGATGACCGGGATCACGTCCATGACCATCCACTCCGGTCGGTTCCGGTTGTCCGCCGTCGTCCCCGAGTTGCGAAGCGCGTCCACCACCTTGAGCCTCTTCAGCTTCTTCTTCTTCCGGTGCTGCGAGGTCTCCGTGCGGATCTCGGCGCGGAGCCACTCGGCCAAGCGGTCGAGCCCCTTCCCGTCCTTGTTCTTATGGGACACGCTTCGGTCCGGCTGGTCGAGGAGCTTCAGGAGGGTCCGCGCGGCTTCCGCGCCGATCTCCGCCTTGAACTCTTCGTCGCCCTCTTCGCGCGCCTTCACGCGGAGGTCGTAGTACTCGTCCTCATCCAGGAGGTCGAGGAACTCGAGCTCCTGCTTCCCGGGATTCACCACCACGTACGAGGCGTAGTAGATGACCTTCTCCAAGTCGCGGAGTGACATCCCCAGGAGGTAGCCGAGCTGCGACGGCAACGTCTTGAAGAACCAGATGTGGCAGACCGGCACGGCGAGCTCGATGTGCCCCATGCGCTCCCGCCGCACCTTCGACAGCGTGACCTCCACGCCGCACCGGTCGCACACGTGCCCGCGGAAACGGATCCTCTTGAACTTTCCGCAGTGGCACTCCCAGTCCTTCACCGGTCCAAAGATGCGCTCGCAGAAGAGACCGTCCTTCTCGGGCTTGAACGACCGGTAGTTGATCGTCTCGGGTTTCGTGACTTCGCCGTACGACCAGCTTCGGATCTCCTCCGGAGAGGCGATCTTGATCTGGATGTAGTCGAAGTCCGATCCGCGAGAGTCACGGGAGCGCGGGAAATCGATCATCTAGGCACTCCAATTGGAGTTTGGGTTCAGCACAGCCGACCTCTCGACGCCGAGCACCGGCTATTCCTCGCGCCCGAGCGTCACGGAAAGCCCGAGGGCCTGAAGCTCCTTCACGAGCACGTTGAAGGACTCCGGAATCCCCGGGTCCGGCAGATTCTCCCCCTTCACGATCGCCTCGTAGACCTTTGACCGGCCGGTCACGTCGTCCGACTTCACGGTCAAGATCTCCTGCAGGGTATGCGCGGCGCCGTACGCCTCGAGCGCCCACACCTCCATCTCCCCGAAGCGCTGGCCGCCGAACTGCGCCTTGCCGGCCAGCGGCTGCTGCGTCACGAGCGAATAGGGGCCGATGCTCCGCGCGTGGATCTTGTCGTCCACCAAGTGCGCGAGCTTGAGCATGTAGATCGAGCCCACCGTGATCGGGAAGTCGAAGCGGCGGCCGCTCCGGCCGTCCCTGAGCCAGATCTTGCCGTCGGGCCGGATGCCGGCCTTTAGCATGAGTTCGACCGCTGCGGCGTCGAGGCCCTCCCCCGCCTTCCTCTTGGCGGCGATGGCCGACACCGCCGGGAATGCCTTCTCGAGCTTCTCCCCCGACCGCGCCACCGCCTCCTTGGCCGCGGCCACGATGAAGTGGGCCAGGTCGTCCACGGCCGCGCGGGAGTCCGTCGGAAGCTCCAGGTCGAGGTAGTCGTCCAGGAGTCGGCCGAGGCCACGAACCTCCTTCTCGGACAAGGTCCCGGCCTTCCCGCCGTTCCCGGAGTGCGCGGCACTCTTCTTCGAGCTCGCGGCTTTGGCCGACGCGAGCGCCGGAAGCCTCAGGAGCGCCCGGACGTGGTCCGGGTCGGTCACGGGGAACTCGGTCTCGAGCCGGAGCGCCTTCGTCGCCCACCGGAGGCCGGCCACCTTCAGGAGCAGACCGATCTCGTCTTCGGACGCGCCCTGGAAAACGGGGGTTTTCGATTCGAAGCCGAGGATCTGCGAGGCCCACCCGAGGTGCGTCTCTAGGATCTGCCCCACGTTCATGCGGGACGGCACGCCGAGCGGGTTCAGCACGACGTCCACCGGGGACCCGTCGGGGAGGAACGGCATGTCCTCTTCCGGCGCGATCTGCGCGATGATCCCCTTGTTCCCGTGGCGGCCCGCCATCTTGTCGCCCACGGCGATCTTCCGCTTCTCCGCGATGTAGACCTTCACCAGCTGCACCACGCCGGGGGGCAGCTCGTCCGGCTGGAAGACCTTGTCGATCTGGTCCTCCGTCCGGGCCTTCACGGAGTCGATCCGGCTCTGGGCTTCGTCGACGAGACGGCGAATGCGCTCGGACGCCTCGCGGTTTTGCACCTTGAGGGTCTGCAGGTCGACCTTCTTGAGCGAAAGCTCTTCGAGGTCGGCCTTGGTGAGCTTCGTCCCCTCGGGCACCAACGGCTCCACCGTTCCCTTGCGGAGGAGGAGAGCCACGGTCTGCAGGTGGAGGATCTCCCTCAGCTCGTCGTCCCGGGCCAAGGCGATGCGCTGCGTCTCCTCGCGCTCCCACTGCCGAAGCTCACCGATCCGCGCTCCGTGTTCCTTCTCGAGGAGGGGGTCGTCGATCCGGCGGGAGAACACCTTCACGTCGATCACGTCGCCCGCCATCCCCGGCGGCACACGGAGCGAGGAGTCCTTTACGTCTTTCGCCTTCTCGCCGAAGATCGCCGTCAGCAGCTTCTCTTCCGGCGAAAGCTCGGTCTCGCCTTTCGGCGTGATCTTCCCGCAAAGGATGTCACCCGCCTTCACCCGAGCTCCGATCCGCACGACGCCGCGCTCGTCCAAATCGATGAGCGCCTCTTCGGCGACATTTGGGATTTCGCGCGTGATTTCCTCCATCCCCCGCTTGGTATCGCGGACGTGGAGCTCGAGCTCCTGGATATGGATGGAGGTGAGGTGGTCGCCCTTCACGAGCCGTTCGGAGAGGACGATCGCGTCTTCGAAGTTGTACCCGAACCACGGCATGAACGCGACGGTCAGGTTCCTCCCGAGCGCGAGCTCACCGTGGTCCGTCGAGGGACCATCCGCGAGGATTTGGCCAGACTTCACCTTGTCGCCCTTCGTGACGAGCGGGCGCTGGTTGATGGCCGTGTCCTGGTTCGTCCGCCAGAACTTCTTGAGCCGGTAGCGATCGAACTGAGCGAGACGCGCGAGCGGCTCGTCCGCCTGCTTCGCTCCGATCGCGCCTGTGTCGATCACGACCTCGTCCGCCGTGACGTGCACGACCTCACCGCCCCGGTTCGCGGTAATCACCGCGCCGGAGTCGATGGCCACCTTGGCCTCGAGCCCGGTGCCCACGAGCGGGGCGTCGGTGAAGAGGAGTGGCACCGCCTGCCTCTGCATGTTCGACCCCATGAGGGCCCTGTTCGCGTCGTCGTGCTCGAGGAATGGGATGAGCGCGGCGGCCACCGACACGAGCTGGTCGGTGCCCACGTCCATGTAGTCGATGTCCTCGGGCTTGAGGAGCGGGAAGTCGCCGCGCTCCCGGCATAGCACGAATTCGTTCGTGAAGCGGCCTTGCGCATCGAGGGGCGCGTTCGCCTGCGCGATCCGAGCTTCTTCCTCTTCGTTCGCCGAGAGCCACTCGATCTCACGGGTGACCCGCCCCTTTTCGACCTTCCGGTAGGGGGTCTCGATGAACCCCAGCTCGTTCACGCGCGAGTTCGTCGTAAGCGACGAGATCAGCCCGATGTTCGGACCTTCCGGCGTCTCCACTGGGCAAAGCCGCCCGTAGTGCGAGTAGTGGACGTCTCGCACCTCGAAACCCGCCCGCTCCCGGGAGAGGCCCCCGGGTCCGAGGGCAGAGACGCGACGCTTGTTCGTCATCTCGGCGAGCGGGTTCGTCTGATCCATGAACTGCGAGAGCTGGGACGACCCGAAGAACGCCTGGATCACCGCCGATACCGTGCGGGCGTTGACGAGGTCGTCGATCGAGATCTTCTCGGGATCGGTGTTGATCGACATGCGCTCGCGAACGAGCCGCGCCATGCGCGACAGCCCGACCGAAAGCTGGTTCGCGATCAGCTCGCCAACGGTCCGAACCCTCCGGTTCCCCAGATGGTCGATGTCGTCGGTGAAACCGCGCCCCTCGTTCAGGTCGATGAGGTAGCTGAAAATCGCGACGAAGTCCTCCCGGGTGAGGACCGTCGTGCTCCGCGGCGTGTCGAGGCCCAGCCGCTGGTTGATCTTGTAGCGGCCCACCCGGCCGAGGTCGTAACGCTTGGCGTTGAAGAAGACGCGGTCGAGAGCTTCGCGGGCCGTTTCGACGTTCGGCGCCTCGCCCGGGCGGAGGAGCGAGTAGATCGCGTAGAGAGCTTCCTCTTCGGAATGCGTCGGATCCTTCTGGATCGTCCGCTTCACGATCTGGCTCTGACCCCGCTCGGAGTCCTTCAGCGCGACGTAGATCTTGATCTTCTTCCGCGCGGCCCGCTGGAGTTGCTTGAGCACGTCTTCGGTGAGCTCCGCCCCCACCTCGAGCAGGATCTCGCCGGTTTCGGGATCGACGACCTCCTCGGCGAGCACCGAGCCCTCCAGCTCCGAGTTCGCCTCGAAGTGGGCCTTCTTCAGCGCCACGCTCGACGTCTTGAAGAACAGGCGATACAAGTCCGCGGCTTCCCCGTAGCCGAACGCCCTGAGGAGCGCCGTAGCGGGAAACTTCTTCTTTTTGTCGATGTGGACGTAGCAGATGTCGTTGATGTCGATCGTGAACTCGACCCACGAGCCGCGGAATGGGATGATCCGGGCGCTATGCAGTCGAGTGCCGTTCGGGTGGATGCTCTCCTCGAAGACCACGCCGGGCGAACGGTGCAGCTGGCTCACCACAACACGCTCCGCGCCGTTCACGATGAACGTGCCCAGGTCGGTCATGAGGGGGAGGTCGCCGAGGTACACCTCTTTCTCGATGATGTCCTTCGGACGCCGCTCTCCGTCTTCGAGGTCTTCCCACACGACGAGACGAAGCACCGCCTTGAGTGGGGCGGCGTAAGTCATGTCCCGCTCGATGCACTCCTCGACCGAATATTTCGGCTCACCCAGCTCCGCCGAGACGTATTCGAGCGTGAAGCTCTCGTTCACGTCGGTGATCGGGAAAATCTCCGTGAACACGCGGTCGAGGCTGAAATCCCACTGCTTCTCGGGATTGCTCTCCCGCTCGACCAGCCTTTCGAACGACCGAAGCTGGACGTCCAAGAGATTGGGCATCGGCATGACCGTGGCGAGCTTCGCAAAGCTGACCACTGGTCGGGAATCGTTGCTAGTCTCCAACGAGGTCCCCCTTGAGATCACGCCGGACCGAAAGGTCCGGCTGGATGAGACACGAATACGCCACCGCGACCGGGCCTATCTTGGAGGCCCGGACCCAGCAGAGTCCGAGGGATCCCACCGAGCTCACCTCCGCGACGACGGCGGCGCTCGGCGGCACGAGCCCTGAGGCTCGACAAATCCACTACTTCAGCGTGACCGTTGCGCCCTGCTCCTCGAGCTTGGCCTTGATCTGCTCGGCCTCCGCCTTGGAGACTCCATCCTTCACGGTCGAAGGGGCGCCGTCGACGAGGTCCTTCGCCTCTTTGAGGCCAAGGCTCGTGAGCTCTCGGATCACCTTGATCACCTGGATCTTCTTGTCGCCGACGGAAGCCAGAACCACCTGGAACTCCTCCTTCTCGGCTTCGGCGGGCGCCGCGGCCACCGCGGCCCCTGCGGACGGACCCACCGCAACGGCGGCGGTGACGTTGAACTTGGTCTTGAACGCCTCGACGAATTCAGACAGCTCGAGCACGGTCATGCCGCCGATCGATTCGAGGAGCTCTTCCTGTTTCGTTGCCATCGGTCTTTTACTCTCCTTGGGTTCCCGACAATTGAGGCCCGGGCCTTAGCGCGCCGCGCTCTCAGCTTCCCCGGCAGCCTTCTGTTCGCGGAGGGCCTCGACCAGGCCGACCGTCTCCTGCAGCTTCGCGGCGAGCACCCCGGCCAGAGCCGCCATGGGCGCCTCGAACGCTCCCGCCAGCTCGGCGAGGAGTTGGGCCCTCGGCGGAAGCTTCGCCAGGCGGTTGAACTGCGCCGCTACCACGACCTTCTGCTCAATGACGCCTACTTTGAACACCGGACGATCGGCGTTCTCCTTCGCGAACTCGCTGAGCACCTTCGCCGCGTCGACGCCCTCGCCCTTGCCCATCACGAGCCCGGTCGGGCCGTTCAGGTGCTCCGCGAGCCCCGGCACCTCGAAGTCGAGAACCTCGAGTGCCCGCAGCGCGAGTCGGTTCTTCACGACGATGTACTCGGCCCCTGTGGCCTTGAGCCGGCGCCGTAGCCGAGTCATGGCCTGGACGTTCAGACCCGAGAAGTCCGTCAGGTAGAAGGTGGGGTTCTCCTTCAGCCGTTCCTGGAAGTCGGCGACGAACGCTTCTTTCTCAGTGCGTTTCATGACGCCAACCTCCGCCGGTACACGTTCTCATCCACGGGGACGCCCGGCCCCATGGTGCTCGAGACCGTCACGCTCCGGATGTAGCCACCCTTTGCCGACGACGGCCGGGCTCGCACGATCGAATCCATGAAGGCCGCGAGGTTGTCCTCGAGCTTCTGGCGATCGAACGAAACCTTCCCGATCGGCGCGTGCACGTTCCCCGTCCGGTCGACTCGGAACTCGATCTTACCGGCCTTGATCTCCTGGACCGCCCTCGCGACGTCCATCGTGACCGTGCCGGCCTTCGGGGTGGGCATGAGGCCGCGCGGCCCCAGGATCTTTCCGAGGGGGCCTACCTTCCCCATCTGGTCGGGCGTGCAGACCGCGACGTCGAAGTCGAGCCAGCCCTCCTTGATCTTGGCCACGAAGTCCGATCCCACGTAGTCCGCCCCGGCGTCCCTGGCCTCCTGGGCCTTGTCGCCTTCGGCGATCACGAGGACCCGTTTCGACTTACCGGTGCCGTGCGGCAGGACCACGGTCCCGCGGACCACCTGGTCCGCCTGTTTGGGATCGACGCTCAAGTTCGTCGCGACTTCGACGGTTTCGTCGAACTTGGCGTACGCGAGCTCTTTCACGAGCCCGAGCGCCTCACCGGGGGCGAAACGCGCCCCCGGGGGCACCCGGTCCCGGGCCCCACGGGCCTTCTTTCCCTGTCTGGGCATACTCTGGTGAGCCGTTCGTTTGACGTCCTCCCACGCGTGGCGGCTCGCACGAGTGGTTCGATGGACGCCGGCCCTAGGCCGGGACGCTACCTACCAGCTACTCCTGAACCGTGATCCCCATGCTGCGGGCAGTCCCCGCCACCATGCGGATCGCGGCTTCCACATCCGTCGTATTCAAGTCTTCCATCTTGGCCTCGGCGATCTGCCGGAGCTGCGCCCGGGTCACTGTCGCCACTTTCTCTTTGTTCGGCACCCCCGACGCCTTCTGGAGCCCGAGCGCCTTCTTCAGGAGCACCGAGGCCGGGGGGGTCTTCGTGATGAAGGTGAACGAGCGGTCCGCGAAGACGGTGATCTCCACCGGGATCGTCGTGCCGTGCTGCTGCTGGGTCCTGGCGTTGAACTCCTTGCAGAAGGCCATGATGTTGACCCCGTGTTGGCCCAGGGCCGGCCCGACCGGCGGCGCCGGGTTCGCCTGCCCCCCCGGCACGTGCAGCTTGATGAAGCCCACGACCTTCTTCGCCATGATCCGCTCAGTACCCCCGTAGCTGCGTGAAGTCGAGCTCGACCGAAGTGGGCCGACCGAACAACGACACCTCGACCTTCACTTTCCCCTTGTCCGCGTACACCTCCTGGACGGTCCCCGAGAAGTCGGTGAACGGCCCTCCCGTCACTTCCACCACCTGCCCAGGGTGGAACGGGACTTCTTCTTCCGGCTCCTCCGCTCCTTCGACTTCGATCCCCAGGATCTTGTTGATCTCTTCCTGACGTAGCGGCTGCGGCTCGACACCGGCCCCGACGAACTTGATCACGCCCTGGATGTTGTTGATCAGGTGCTGCGTCCGCTCGTTCAGCCGCATCTTCACAAGCACATATCCCGGATAGAGCCGGCGGGTCACGCTGACTCGCTTTCCATTCCGGATCTCCACCGCATCCTGCGTCGGGACGAGAACCTCCTGGATGTCCTTTTCCTCGGGAAGATCACCCGGCTCTTCTTCGATCTTCCGCTGGACCAGGCGCTGAACCTTGTTCTCGTGCCCGGAATAGCTCTGTACCGCGTACCACCTCGCCTCCGTCATGATCGGCATCAAGCTCCGAAGAGGCCCATGATGAGGTCGATGACGAACCGCGACGCGGTGTCCATGGTCCAGATGATCAGCGCGACGAGGATGCAGAACAGGATCACGACGAGGGTCGCGTTCTTGAGCTGGGGCCAGTCGGGCCACGTGACCCGCTGGAGCTCCTCCCAGCTCTCCTCGATGAACTGCACGGCACTCCTCACGGGCGAAGCCATTCGCGCCTACTTCGTCTCCTTGTGCGGCCTATGCGTCCGGCACCGCGGGCAATACTTCCGGTACTCCACCCGCTCGGGGTGGAGACGCTTGTTCTTCGTCAAGTTGTAGTTCCGCTCCTCGCACTTCGGACAAGCGAGGGTGATTCGGTCACGGGGCATGGGTTCTCCGTCAGTTGACGATTTCGGTGACGACGCCGGCGCCGACGGTGCGGCCGCCCTCGCGGATCGCGAACCTCAACTCTTTCTCCATCGCGATCGGGCTGATCAGCTCCACCGTCATCTGC
>Ga0326597_10013000_pt1 | contig 10955 bp, 9 predicted proteins | sample RVTome_12_FD_203789 | JGI IMG/M metagenome (GOLD analysis project Ga0326597, IMG submission 203789) | Soil microbial communities from uranium-contaminated site in the Upper Colorado River Basin, Wyoming, United States - RVT100D185 | ecosystem: Environmental > Terrestrial > Soil > Contaminated >... | reverse complement strand
CATCAAGCGCGACGGTCATCCCCATACCGCCGTCGGGATCTCGATCGGAATCGGTTGCCGCACCGGCGTGGGAACCGCCTATCCCCATCCCAACCAGTTTCACCACAACCGGGTTCAGAAGGGTGACTCGCTCCAGGTCGCGGGTGTGGTCAAGATCGGCGGCTGCGGCGGCGAGCTCTACTGTCCCTACCAGATCGCCCCTTGGAAGCCGGAGTGGGAGAAGACCTGGGACGTCATGGCGCAGGGCTCGCGGATGCAGATCGAGCTTTCGAAGGCGGGAACGCCCTGCCAGGAGGTCGCGCGCGCCATCCACGAGATGCAGCTCGAGAACGGCATGCAGGAGCTCCTCTACCAGCGGGTCGCCCATGGCGAGGGTATGGAAGGCCATCAGGAGCCCTACATCTCCCTCGGCGACGAAACGATTCTCGAAGAAGGGATGACGTTCTCGATGGAGCCGGGCCTGTTTCATCCCGAAGGCGGCTACGGCTACAACCCTTCGGACAACGTGGTGGTGGGTAGGGAAACGGGGTGGGTTCAGGGAAGTGTCCCCAACTTGACGAAAGAATGGGCGCTCTTGAATCTATGATCGATTTCGGCCGTGCGAAACGAGAGGGTGAGCGGAGTTCTTTCCATGATTCTGGGGATCGCCTGCTTCGCCGCCGCGGACGCCATTGGCAAGTGGGTGGTGACGGACTACTCGGTTTTTCAAGTTCTCGCGGTTCGAAGCGCTCTCGCGGTTCTGATACTCCTCGGACTCGCCCCCTTTTTCGGAGGCCGCGAAGTCGTTCGCACCCGCCAGCCCGCGGCGCACGTCGCGCGAGCGCTCTCGAGCACCCTCGCCTTCCTGTTCTTCTTCGCCTCGGTGCGCGTGCTCCCTCTCGCCGACGCGGTCGCGGTCGAGTTCGGGGGCCCGTTCATCGTGATGGCGCTCTCGGTTCCGCTCCTGGGGGAGCGCGTCGACCGGGGACGCTGGATCGCGGTGGCCGTGGGCTTCCTCGGGATGCTTCTCATCGTTCAGCCCACGGGCGAGGGGATCCGTCCTGAAGCGCTCCTGATCATAGCCTCGAGCGTCTCCTACGCGTTCATGATGGTCTTGACGCGGTGGATGGCGAAGCGCAGCGGCGGCACGGAGCGCACCGTCACCTTCCTCGTCTACACCATGACCGTTCAGGGCCTGGTGGGCCTCCTGGGAGCGTTCTGGGCCTGGAAGAGAATGACCGGTTTCGATTTCGCCCTCACCTTGGCGATGGGACTCTTTGCCCTCGGGGGTCAGCTCGGCGTCACGGCCGCATTCCAGAGGGCTCCGGCATCGGTCGTAGCGCCCTTCGAGTACACGGCGCTCGTCTGGGCGACCTTCTTCGGCCTGCTCATCTACGGCGACTTTCCCAAGCCCGCCGTCTGGATGGGAGTCGCGATCATCGTGGGCGCGGGGCTCTACACCCTCCGCAGGGAGAGCGCTACTCCGTAAGCCAATCCTCGATGAGCCTCCGCGCGATGGAGATCGTCGAGGGGAGCTCGACGCCGTCGCGGGCCAGCACCTGGGCTCGAGTGAACCAACGGGCGTCCTCGAGCTCGTCGGGCGAAAGGAGGATCTCACGCGTCTTCGCCCGCGCCGTAAACCCCAGCATGAGCGAGCTGGGAAAGGGCCAGGGCTGGGACGAGTGATAGTGTACCTCGTCGAGCTCGACCGACGTCTCTTCGTAGACCTCGCGCCTCACCGCCTCTTCCAGGCTTTCACCGGGCTCGACGAACCCCGCGAGGGTCGAATACACCAAAGGCGGCCATGCCGCCTGCCTTCCGAGAAGACTGCGCTCGCCGTCGGTCACGAGCATGATGACCGCGGGGTCGGTACGCGGAAAATGCTGTTCCCCGCAACCTTCGCTGGCGCAGACGCGGATGTGCCCTCCGTGGGTCGACCTCGTCTCACCTCCGCAAACGCCGCAGAAACGATGCCTGCGGTGCCAGCTCAAGATTCCGGCGGCATAGGCGAGAAGCGCCCCCTCCGCCTGGGAAACGAGCGGCGCGACCTCGCGGAGCCCGAGAACGGCGTGGACGGGGGGGAGCGCCAGAGACTCCGCGGGCTCCTCGACCGACGACAGATCGACGGCAAAAACCGCGGCGCCGCCCGCGGTGCCCAGTAGAACCCGGGATTCCCGGTAGGCCTCGAGCTTATCGAACTTCTCAGGGCCGAGGAGCACGAGAGAGGTTACGTCCTCGCGAAGCACGAGGTGCTTCGACCTCCAGACGGGAACGACCCGGGTGTCCGGACGGCCCCAGGCTTCGTCGAGCTTTTCAGGATTCGAGCGAAGGCTCGCCGCGCGATCGAGCTCAAGCCCACTGAGGAAGTTGGGGGGCTTCACCGCCGCAAGAGCGGGTAGAACTGGGTGAAGACGTTGTCCGTCGCGCCGTGCTCGAGGTGGCAGTCGTAGCACTGCGACTTTCGGAAGGGCTCCGCCGTCGCCGCGAGCTTCGAGCCGTCGCGCATGAAGCTCACGTAGCCCCACCCTTCGGGAAACCGCTCCTGGTCCTTGATGGCGGCCGAGAACCCCGTGAGCCGGTCTCCGAAGAACCCTCCCGAGAGCCCCGACTTCGGCTCCTTCGTTCCCGCGCTGTAGACCTCCATCGTCAGGATGGTTTTTTCCGGGAACGCGCCGGTCGCAACGAACGTGTCATAGGCTTCCGGCTGGATGTAGACGTTGTGGAAGCTTCCCGGACCTTCGTCGCTTGCGCCTTCGCCCATGTATCGAAGCCCGAGCGACGTTCCCACGAAAACCCATTTCCGATATCCCTCGGGACGGATGACGTTCCCGGCGCCGTCATACGCGGGGACGGTCATTTTGTCGAGAGCGCCGGCGCCCAATCCCAGGGCCGCGAGAGCCGCCCCCAAAAGCCAAGGCCAAAGCTTGCTCATGCGATCAAGATACGTCGGGGTGGCTCGCGGGTGCAATAGCAGGAGGCGCCGGAGCCGTTCCCCGAAACACCCCGGTCGAGGAGAGAACGAGATGGCAGGCGTACATCATGTAGGCGTTGCCCGCGATGCGTCCGGCGAGGAGCGAGACCACCGCCGCCACCACACCGACCCAATCCAGGACATGGATGGTGAGGTAGAGGAGCAAAACGATGGTCGCGACCTCGATCATCGTGGACAAGGTGACGGATCTCGTGGCCCGTCCAGAGACGAGAATCGCCCGCTGGTAGGCAAGCTGCATCGAGAAGAATGGAATGGTGGAGAAAATCCGCAGCGGAAGGACAGCGAACGCGGAAAGCTCCGGACTCAACCCGGATACGTCGCGGAACCAAACGTCGACCAGCGGGGTGAAGGCGATGAGACCGAGCCCGGCGGTGGCGGCGACCCCCACGACCGCGGCGAAGGTCGAGACCCGCCGAAAGTTCTCCCGGGTGCCGTCGAGAAGGGCTATCGCCGCCTCCTGATAGGACAGACCGATGCTGCGAAAGAGAAAGGTGAGGGCCGTGATCACCGGCAAGACGGCGAGCGAATCGAGAGCTCGAAGGCTCCCTCCCAGAAAGAAGATCATCGTCGGCTGCACGCCGAGGGCGATGACCGACGTGAGGGCGAGCGGGAAGTAGAAATCCGCGATGCGGCGGAGCGTGAGAGTTTCTCCCGCGGCGTCGGCCGATGTCCTCTCGATCCGCTCACGCACCCCAAAGGCCATGAACCTTGTGCCAATGGCCTCGAGCACCACGCCCACCGAAAGCGCGCCCGCCCCCACCAGCGCCCCGGGGAGCTCGAAGTAGCGGAACAGCACGATGGCGGCGCTGCTCATCCCGATGACCCGGATGACCGTCCCCATGGCCACGCGCCGGGTGAGGTCCTGGCGGATCAAGATCCCCTGGTAGAAGCGTCGATAGCCGATGGCCGCGGGCCAAGGCGTAAGGAGCAGAAGGGCGCGGTGAGTGAGCTCGGCCACGGAGTCGGGAAGCCCGATCAGATCCCTGGCGATCCAGTCGAAAACCGATGGGAGCAGGCCCAGGAGGATGACGATCGTAACCGCGAGGTTGAGAGCGAAGCTGAAGTTTCGAAGCCGCCGGTAGGAGTCGAGATCCTTCACCAGCGCCGTCGAAGCGCTCAAGATCATGATGATGGGCGCTTCGGCGATGGTTGCGAAGGAGAAGGCGATTCCAAAGGCCGCGAGGTTGAAGATGGGATCCGGAAGCCGCGCGATCACCGCGGCGAGAAACGGCCCCTCGATCGACATCATCAGCCAGGTGGCCGCGAGCGGGAGCCAGAGGCGGAAGATCCGCCCGTACGTCAGAGCCGCGCGGCTTTCCATGGGGAAGAAAGACGGAAGGAGCCGGCGAGCCCGTCGGCGACGGCGAGCCCATCGAGCGTGGGACGAATCCACGAGCCCTCGCGGACGAGGAGCGCGTCTTCGAGGACTTTCTCGATGAGCGCGCGGTTGAGGTCGAGGAGGTCGATCCCGAAGCGTCTCTCGACGTCGTCGAGATCGAGTCCCTCGCGAGTGCGAAGCCGCAGCATGAGAGTCTCGAGCAGAAGCTCCTCGTCTCCAAGCTGCTCGCTTCCCGCCATCGGGATCTCGCCGCGACGAACCCTCCGCTCCCAGTCGAAGAACGAGCGCTCGTTCCAGGCGCGGGTTCGCCCGTCGAAGGAGTGAGCCCCTGGGCCGATCCCAAGGTAGGGAGTGTGGGCCCAGTATTTCTGGTTGTGCCGGGACCGGTGCTCGGGAGCGCGGGCGAAGTTGGAAACCTCGTAGGCCTCGTAGCCAGCGCTCTCGAGAACCTGGTGGGTCAGACGGAACAGAACCGATTGCGCGGCGTCCGACGCCTCCTCCAGACGTCCCTCCCTTTTCCGGCGCCCGAAAAGAGTCTTTTCGTGCACCGTGAGCTGGTAACAGGAGAAGTGGTCGGGCCCAAGGGCGAGGGCGGCCTCCAGGTCACTCCGAAGGCGCTCCTCCGTCTGGCCGGGAAGACCGTAGATCAGATCCACGGACGCGGTATCGAAGCCGGCCTGGCACGAGAGGACGATCGCTCGCGCGGCCTCGTCTCTCGAGTGGCCGCGTCCCAGGAAGCGAAGCGATTCGGGATCGAGCGACTGGACTCCGAGGCTCAAGGTCGAAACGCCCGCCTCCCGGAAGCCCGCGAGCGAGGCCTCGCTCACGTCCTCGGGATTGGCCTCGAGAAACACCCGGCATCCTGGCGCGAGCCATCCGAGATCCGAAAGCGCCCCCACGATGCGGCGGAGATCCGAAATCGGGAGAAGACTCGGAGTCCCGCCCCCGAAGTAGAGGGTGTCGAACGGACGTTCCCGTCTTCCCCTCAGGGAGATCTCCGTCAGCAGGAGATCGACGTAGCGGGAGCGGCGGGTCTCGGTCCCGAGATTCACCGCGAAATCGCAGTAAGGACAAAGGGTGGAGCAGAACGGGACGTGGACGTAGAGTCCCGCCGCCTCAGGACTCATCCGATTTCAGGACCGCGATGAAGGCGGCCTGAGGGATCTCGACGGACCCCACCATCTTCATCCGCTTCTTGCCTTCCTTCTGCTTCTCCAGGAGCTTCCGCTTGCGGGTGATGTCCCCCCCGTAGCACTTGGCGGTCACGTCCTTGCGGAAAGCATTGATGGTGGTGCGGGCGATGACTTTGGCTCCGATGGCGCCCTGGATCGCGATTCGGAACTGTTGCCGGGGGATGGTCTCCGCGAGCCTCTCGCAGTAGTGCATGGCGCGGACGCGGGCCTTGTCCTCGTGCACCAGTTGGGAGAGAGCGTCCACCTTCTCGCCGTTCACGAGAATGTCCACCTTGGCGATCTTCGTCTCTCGGTAGTCGATGAGCTCGTAGTCGAACGAGCCATAGCCCTGAGTCAGGGTCTTGAGCCGATCGTAGAAATCGAACAGGACCTCGGCCAGCGGGAGCTCGGCGGTGAGCTCCACCCTGCCTTGCGCCAGGTAGTGAAACGTCGACTTCTCGCCTCGGCGCTCGCGGCAGAGCTCCATGATCGGGCCGAGGTATCGCTCCGGCATCATGATCGAGGCCTTGATGAACGGCTCCTCGGTCTTGGCGATACGGGACGGGTCGGGATAAAGGCTCGGGTTGTCGACCTGGACGACCTCACCGCTCTCGAGGGTGATGCGGTAGCGCACCGACGGCGCGGAGAGAAGCAGCGCCAGCCCATACTCGCGCTCCAGCCGCTCCTGGACTACGTCGAGGTGGAGGAGCCCGAGAAAGCCGCAGCGAAATCCGAACCCCAGGGCGGATGAAGAGTCCTTCTCGTAGATGATCGCCGGGTCGTTGAGCGCGAGCTTCTCCAGGGCTTTCGCCAGATCCTCGTACTCGTCGGTCGATATCGGGTAGATGGAGGAGAACACCACCGGCTTCGCTTCCTTGTACCCGGGGAGCGGTTCCGACGCGGGTCGATCGGCGTCGGTGATGGTGTCGCCCATGGCGATGTCGCGGATCGCCTTGATGTTCGCGATGACGTACCCCACGGCGCCGGCGTTCAGCTCCTGGGTCTTCACCCGCTTGAGCTGGAGGAGGCCCACCTCCTCCACCTCGTACTCCTTGTCGGTATGCATCAGCCGGATTCGCTGGCCGGCGGCGATCCGGCCGTCCCTTACCCGGACGAGAGCCACCACCCCACGGTAGGAGTCGTACTGGGCATCGAAGATGAGCGCCTTGAGAGGAGCATCCGGATCCCCCACAGGCGGGGGCAGCTTCTTGACGATGGCTTCGAGGAGCTCGTCGATGCCGGTTCCGAGCTTGGCCGACACGGGAACGGCCTCGAAGGGGTCGAGCCCCAGGTCGGAATCGATCTCTTCGCGGATCCGATCGATGTCGGCCGCGGGAAGATCGATCTTATTGATGACGGGAAGGAGCGTGAGGTTGTACTCCATCGCCACGTAGAGATTGGCGAGCGTCTGGGCTTCCACGCCCTGGGAAGCGTCGACCAGGATGAGCGCCCCGTCGCAGGACATCAGCGAGCGCCGCACTTCATGGGAGAAGTCCACGTGCCCCGGGGTATCGATGAGGTTCAGCTGGTACTGCGCACCGTCTTTCGCGCCGTACAAAAGGGTGACGGAGTTGCTCTTGATGGTGATCCCGCGCTCCCGCTCGATATCCATCGAGTCCAGGATCTGGTCGCGGAACTCGCGATCGGCGACGCCCCCGCACTTCTGAATGAGGCGGTCGGCGAGTGTCGACTTGCCGTGATCGATATGGGCGATGATGCAGAAGTTACGAACGAGCTCGGAAGACATAGATATGCGAAGCCAAACGCACCAGTTTAGCACAGCGAAATCGCGTATAGCCCGCGGCGGGTAAACCGGGAGGTATTCATGGAGAAGGTACTCGGAAAATTCTCACCGCAGATTTACGCACTCATACGCATCGTCGCCGGCCTTTTGTTCGCCCAGCACGGGGCGCAGAAGCTCTTCGGGGCGCTCGGAGGAGATCTCTCCGCTGGCGACGAAGGCGGCCAGGCCGGCGAAGAACCCCTTCCTCTACATCGCGTCTCGCGGCTCCGGTGTCTGGAGCATCGATGCCGCGCGGGGCAAGGGTAAGAAGCAAGAATGAGTAGAGGCCGGCGCGCCATCTCCGACGCGCCGGCCGCTTGCGACAGGCACGGAGGGGTGAGCGGGCTTTGAGGCCCGCCCCTGTCGCAAGCCCATGCGTCCACTCGACCCTAAGCAAGCTTCGTGCCGGGCGCGAAGGACGCCAAGTGCTTGATTTCCCTCGGCGCGCGGAGCGCCGCTCTTCTATCACTGCGCTTTTTCACAGAGCACTGAGCGATTCGACGCTTGCCAGGGCGAACGAGGGGAACTCACCTCGTTTCCCGCGTCGCCGACCTCGCAGATTGAAACGCACCCCGCCGCCTCTCACGGGATCGCTCCCCGGATGTCGCTGGTCGACAACGAGTTGGCGCCGGACCTCTCTCGTCGGCGTACGGCATGCTGATTGCACTTCCACGCCATCGGAGGCTTACCGCAATGACGACCATCAGCCGGCACCTGCGCCGCGGGTTACCCGCCATCGCCCTCGCGATCCCCTTTACGGCGGGGGTGCTTCTCGCTTCTGCTGCCGAAATGGCCGACCCTGGCCGCCAGAGCGACATGTTCAAGCGCATCTTTTCCTACGACAAGGACCTGCGCGGCAGCGAGAAGATCGTGGTCATCGTCGTCGGTGAGGCCCGCAGCGGCGGCGAGGTCGACAAGGTGGCGGCGGTCTTCCGGGAGAAGGGCCTCTTCCCCGCGGTGGTCACGGCGGCCGATCTGTCTGACGACCTCACCGCGACTTTGACACCTCAATCGACGGTGCTGTACGTGATGCCCGGCGTCGCCTACGAGACGGTGAAGCAGTTCGCGGAGAAGAAGGGCTTCCTCTCGATCTCGGGCATGACTTCACTGGCCGAAGCTGGCCATGTCGCGGTCAGCGTCGACGTCCAGGGCGGCAAGCCCGAGATCGTCGTCAACATGCCCCGGCTGGTGACGGAGCGGCACGAGCTTTCCTCGGAGCTCCTGAACCTGGCCCGGGTCATCCGCTGACCCTCCCGACAAAGAGCCCCGAGATCCTTTAGAATCCCTCCACGAGCAGGCTGCTGAGAAAGACCTCGGCAGCCTCTCCGTATCCCCTTTCTTACACCGAATCACTTTCGCGCTCGCGGCGTGAGCTTCGTTTCCCGGCGCTCTCCGCCGCGCAGGTAGACGACCGCAACCGGCTCTCCGATCTTCACCACGTCGAGGGCGTAGGTGTAGTCGTAGATATTGCTGATCTTGCGACCGGCGAACTCGACGATCACGTCTCCCCCCAGAAGCCCGCCTTCCTCCGCCGGGCCGCCTTCGATGACCCCGCTCAGGAGGAGCCCTTCGACCTGGGTGGCGTAGTCGGGGATGGTGCCGGTGAAGACTCGCACCGTGTCCCGGCTTCCCCCTTGCTGCGGGGCCCGCGCCACCTTGATGAAGTCCGGCTTCTTCTCGAGGCTCGCGATCTTCTGGACGAGGAGCGCCCCGAACTCCGTGACTCTCTCCAGGTCTTCATAGTTGATGAGGTCGGCGCGATCCGCGGGGCGGTGGTACTCCTTGTGGCTCCCGGTGAAGAAGTTGACGCTTGGAACTCCGGCCTGGTTGAAGCTCGTGACGTCGGTAGGCAGGTAGGGATCCTCACTCACCTGGACGTCGAATCCCACGACGACGTTCGCCTGCTCGATGAGCCGGGGCCAGACGGAGCTCGTTCCCGCCGCCTGCAGAACGAGCTTGTTGTCGCGCATCCGGCCCACCATATCGAAATTGATGTAGGCAGCGATGTCCGCAACCGGGATCGCGCCCCCCCGAACGAACTCGCCCGAGCCGAGGAGCCCGAGCTCCTCGCCCGACCAGAACGCGAACGCCACGGGCGCCTGCCTGTCCCGGCTCCGTTCCTTCTCGGCGATGGCGAGGACCGCGGCGACTCCCGAGGCGTTGTCGTCCGCGCCGTGATGAATCTGACCCGCTTCGTCTTTTCCCGCGAGTGAGTTCCCGTCCGTCCCCCGTCCGAGATGGTCGTAGTGGGCGCCGAGAAGGACCATCGCGCCGCCGAGAGGTCCTTCCGTGGTCGCGGGAAGATACCCCACCACGTTCTCCGCCGTCCGGGTCTCCTTCTGCAGACGGACGTTCAGCAAGATCTCGGCGCCCGGGATCTCGAATCCGCCGACGTGGGGGTTGCCGCTGTCGAGCGCCTCCTGCGCATCGGCGAGCGTCTTCCCCTCCATGCGCGCGAAGAGCGCCTCGGCCACCTCTCCGCGAATCGCCGCGGCGACGATGCCCGATCCGGCGACGGCGCTGTCGAAGCTCATCCCCACGAGCTCCCCCGCGTTCGGCGACCTCGGCCCCGACACCACCAACAACCCCCTGGCGCCGCGATCGCGCGCGTTCATCGCCTTGAAGCGCAGCCCGGAGTAGCGAGCGAGGACGCTCTTTACGTCGGTGGTCGCGTCCTCGGGAAAATACCGGAGCACGAGGACGATCTTGTCCCTGACGTCGAGGCCGAAATAGCTGTCGTAGCCGAACCCCTGGCTTTCGGGAACGGTGATCCCGTAGCCCGCGAAGAGCAGCGCTCCCGAAACCTCCCCGTTGTCCGAGAACGAGAGTCCGCGAACCGACCCCGAAGGAGCTTCCCAACCGGTCGCGGAGAGAGTCGAGCCCTGGTCGTTCACTCCCGACGTGAACTCGTAGGGAACTCGGAAGGAGTCCCGGGCCGGCAAGGGACGCACTCCCATGCGCTCGAGCTCCTGGATGATGTAGTCCGATGCCCGCCGCGCCCCCTCGGTTCCGGTGAGGCGCCCCTCCATCTCTTCCGACGCAAGCCGGTTCACGTGAGTCCTGACGTCTCCAGTTTCTGCGCCCGCGAACGCGGCCAGCAGAAGGATCGCGCCTGCAACGCGCGAGGGTCCGGGGATCATGGGATTTTTGGTTCCTTTCTCTGTCGTGGCGGCGAGACTTTCAGTGCTTCGACGCCCTTCTCGTGGTTCCACTGGGCGAGGAAAATCTGTCCACCTCCGCCCGATCCTCGGTTCGAGGTCCACGAGAGCTGCTCTCCGTCGGGCGAGGGCACGGGAAGGCCGTCGAAGCCGTCGGTATAGGTGACGCGCACCGGTTCTTTTCTCCCCAGCGTGTCGACGAGGAAGATCTCGAAGTTCTCGAATCCGAGCTTGTTCGAGGCAAAGAACAGGTACTCCCCCGACGGGTGAACGTAGGGCGCCCAGCTCATCGACGCGAAGTCCGTAATCTGCTGGACATCCGTCCCGTCCGGCTTCATGGAGTAGACGTCGGCGATGAGCCCCTCGGCGTCGAAACGGCGAAAGACGATCCGCTCGCCGTCGGGAAAGAAGAACGGGCCGCCGTCGTAGCCGGGTGTCCGGGTGAGACGGGTCGCCCCCGAGCCGTCGGCGCGCATGATGTAGATCTCCGCGAAGTATGCGGGGTTCGTCTCGAGGGTCGTCTTTTCTTCGG
>Ga0326597_10012999_pt1 | contig 10955 bp, 8 predicted proteins | sample RVTome_12_FD_203789 | JGI IMG/M metagenome (GOLD analysis project Ga0326597, IMG submission 203789) | Soil microbial communities from uranium-contaminated site in the Upper Colorado River Basin, Wyoming, United States - RVT100D185 | ecosystem: Environmental > Terrestrial > Soil > Contaminated >... | reverse complement strand
CGAATTCCTGCTGCGCTGCTTCCTGCGCCCGGAAGAGATCACAACGATGCGCGCTGCCGGCCCGCCGAGAGACTATCTGACAGCGAGACATCCGGTGGCGACGTTGATTCAACAACTAACGACGCGGCCAAGCTCCAGGTTCATCCGAATTCAGAAACCGGGTTTATCGCTCACTTTGCAGCGGCGATAGATCTCTACCTGCGGTCTTGTGTGGCTGGCAGAAGAAACTCAGCCGCTCGTTTTTCCTCTCACGCAGCGAAGATCAATTTGGGTTGCATTTCCGGCCCTGGAATCTTGCACTGGGCCCGGAAATTGACACAAGGGACCATCATCGGCTACTGTTTGCTGCGAAAACCGGAAAGTGCAAAGCCGTTTGCTTTCTCTCGCAGGCCGGGTCGGTCCTTGGAAACACCAACGCCAAAACTTGAAGGGAGAGAACCATGAGACTACTCGTCAATTTATCATTGATTGTCTCGGTTCTAATCCCATCTGTCGCCACGGACGCATTTTCCGCCGACGCATCCGCGAAGCTTGCGCCGCTCCGCATCGGGATCGCGGCACGGAGCGCGACCGTGATGCCCTTGTTTGTTGCTCGGGAAAGGGGATTTTACCGTGAAGAGGGACTCGATGCGCAGTTGATCTTGATGAAAGCCGAGCAGACTGTCCAAGCGGCTATTGGGGGTAGCATAGAGTTCGGGTCAGCGACAGGCACGGCTGTGAGCGCTGCGGTTAACGGCGCTGAGGTGCGAGTGGTATTGGCTGTATCGGACCGACCGACCTTCGACCTGATCTCACTACCTAACATCGTCAGCGTCGACCAGCTCCGTGGAAAAAAGATTGGCGTGCCCGGGATAGGTTCATTGAATGAGATCCTTGCACGACGGATTCTCGTGGCTCACGGCATGCGCCCGCAAGAAGTTACCTTCCTAGGCATGGGTCCCACCCATGTGACCTATGCAGCCTTAAAGGCCGGGGTGATCGACGCCACCATGCTTCAGATTCCACTGACTTTTTTAGCTCAAGACGAAGGATTCCATAAATTGGCATACGCCGGGGATACTTCTCGCGCAGTACAGGGCGGTCTGTTCTCGACCAAGGCGATTATTTCCCAGCAACCGGATTTGATGACCAAAACTGTTCGAGCAACTCTCAGGGCGATTCGATTGATACTGAACGATCGCAAGTTCGGCATTCAATTCATCAAGGGGCCGTTTCTAGATGTCGGCGCCGATCGGGAACGGTTTGCCGAGAGGATTTATGACGCGATGCGGCGGGTTTTTCTGGAAACCGGCATCGTGGATGAACAACTTCAACGGGAGATGATCGCCGACGCCTCGCAGCGAATCAAACCCCTGCAGCCGGTGCCGACCGAACGCGTTTTCGACTTCAGTTTTGCGCATAAAGGGAGTCAATTCCCGCGTTAAGGTGTGGAGCCTCAATCGGATAAGACGGTGTCTCGCGCAAAGAACGCCAAGGACCCCAAGGTGACGGGGCGAGGCCCGTCATCCCGAGCGAATGCGAGGGATCTGAGAAAGATTTCTCCCTTCGGTCGAAATGACAACGAGTCTTTCTTTGCGAGCTTAGCGTGCCCTTCGATTAGACTCAGGACATGCTTGGCGCGATAAAATTTCCCGGAGTCGTCCTGTTCAACATTTCCAAGGTAAGTATCCAACCGTCCGCGGCTCAGCGCAGCTCCGCTCCCCAGAGCTCGCGCAGAAATCCGCTCTTGTCCAGATGTTCGGCAAAGCCGTTATCGAACAGCTCGGCGGGCTTCCGTTTCACCACGGTCCCGCGTTCTTGGGCCACGCCCACGGCCTCGGTCACCATGTTGGGCGGGACCAGCAGGCGCCGGTTGACGAGCAATTTTGCGTAGGCGTCGTAGGCGGATTGCAGCGACTCCTGGTCACTGAGTCTTAGCACCTTGCTGAGGGAGGCTTTGGCCCTCTCGGGGTTTTTCTCCACGAAGTGGATCGCCTCGGCCATCGCCGCGACGAAGCGCTGGACCGTCTCACGCTGGTTGGCCAGCATCACCCCGTTGGTGTGAATCGAACTGTAGATGAACGGGAGACCGAGGTCGTTTAAGTTATAGATGACTTGGAATCCATCCTTCTTCCCGCGCACGTCCAGCGGTGGGGGCACGGGAATGGCCTGGACGATGTCCTGCTGCATGGCGCGGTAACGCTCCGGCTGGCTTCCGCCTATGGGGCGCAGCGCCACCTCGCTCTCCGAAAGGTTGAATTTTTTCAGCACCGCTCGCGCCAGGCGGTGATCCACCTGCCCCGGTCTCGAATAGCCTATACTCTTGCCTTTAAGATCCTCGACCCGCTTGATGTCTTTGCGCGCGAGCAGCATATAAGGCATGCCGACCAGCGGCGACCCGACAAGCTTGACCTCCACCCCTGACGCCAGTCCCGGGATTGTCGCATCGCCCGCGCAGTAAAGGAACTGAATCTCGTTGGTGCTCAGCGCCGTTAGCCCGGAGCCGCTTCCCTGGATGTAGATAAGCTCGGTCCTGAGCCCGTACTTGTCGAAAAGACGGGCATCCACCGCGGCGTACATATGGGTGAAGCCGCCGGATACCGCGCAGTTCGACATGCGGATGGCCACCGGCTTTTCCCCTGGCTTGGCGAGATACGGATTCGCTTCGGCCAGCGCCGTCATCAGGAGTTGGACCAGGATCAGACCGATCATGCGATATCGCTTCATGTGCATTCTCCTAATTCTGCGTCTCGACCCTTCGACTCGCGCCCCGCACTTGGCGGGGGATCTCTCGCTCAGCATTCCGCCCCACGGGCGTACTGGAAGGCGTCACCGGCTTGCCCGTGAGGCTCCACAGCGGCGTGCGTTCAAGAATCTTGACGACCGCCCGAAAAAGCGAAAAACATTCAGAGCAGCAAAAGTATCAGAGAAGATAGCGTGGCGTCAATTTCCCCATGGCTCTCTATCGCACGAGTTCTTGACGAGCAGGCTCCTATCGAATAGCTTCCCCTGGTAACTACCAGTTTTTTGCGCATGGTGTGTTCACATCGTGGCCTGCCACAAGGCGGCCGTTGGCGCGTGCGCTTCGCATATGAGAGGGGAGTTCTGATGAATCTTCGAGGGGCTGTGGCAATCGTTACCGGATCGTCGAGCGGCGTCGGCGCCGCCACGGCACGCGTATTGGCCGAGAAGGGCTGCCGGGTCGTAGTCAATTGCGTGCGCGGCGTTGAGGACGGAGAGCGCGTCGTGGCAGAGTGTAAAGCGCTTGGCGCGGAGGCTACGCTTTGCCCGGCGGATGTCGCGATTGACGCCGACTGCCGGCGGCTGGCCGAGACGGCGCTCAAGCAATGGGGTCGGATCGACGTTCTCGTGAACTCGGCGGGAACGACCAAATCCGTCAGCCATTACAACCTCGAAGGCCTGTCGGCCGACGATTTCATACGTATCTTCTCGGTCAATACGCTGGGCCCGTTTCAAATGGCGCGGGCGGTGGCGCCGCATATGAAGGCGCGCGGCGAGGGAGCGATCGTGAACGTTTCTTCCACGGCTGGGCTGCGCGGCACGGGCAGCTCCATCGCCTACGGCGTTTCCAAGGCCGGTCTCAATACCCTCACGCAATCGCTCGCGCGCGTGCTAGCGCCGGAGATTCGCGTCAACGCCGTCTGTCCCGGATTCATTCAGGGACGATGGGTGAAAAACGCCCTGGGCGACGCTTACGAAGAGCACAAGGCGCACTGGGAGACGAGTTCCCCGCTCAAGAAAGCGGCGACGCCTGAGGAAGTAGCGGCCACGATCCTTTGGCTGGCCGAGTCTGCGGTGCTGATGACGGGCCAGACGATCATCACCGATGCCGGCATGACACTGGGCGCCGCCGGCAGTGGCGTCATGGGGAAGCGGCGGTGAGCGACATTTTACTGAGACTCTTCTATCCTAAGGCGGTCGCCATCATCGGCGCCTCCAACGACGCCATGAAAATCGGCGGCCGGCCCATCGCGCACAACCGCGAGCTCGGCTTTTCCGGTCGAATTTATCCGGTCAATCCCGGCGCAACTGAAGTTCAAGGTTGGAAGGCTTATCCTTCCGTCCAGGAGATCCCGGACGAACTCGACTGCGCCATCATCGCCGTGCCGGCTGCCTCCGTGCCGGCGGCGGTGGCGGGATGCGCCGAGAAGCGCGTACCAATTGTCGTCGTGCTCAGCTCCGGTTTTGCCGAACAGGGCGATGAGGGGCGCCGAGTTCAGGATCGTCTCGTCGAGATCGCGCGCTCCAGCGGCATGCGTCTTCTCGGTCCCAATACCATGGGTGGCGTCAGCATCGATGGCTCGTTCAGCGCGACCTTTACCAGTCTGACTCAAAGTCAGGGAAAGGAAGGCTGGCCGCGGCGCGGCAACGTCAGCGTGGTGAGCCAAAGCGGCGCGATTGGCACTCAAATCCTGGTTTTGCTGCGCGAGCGCGGCATCGGGGTGGCGAAGTGGGTGTCGACGGGTAACCAGTGCGATATCGACGTTGCCGATTGCATCGAACATCTCGCGCAAGACCAAGTGACCCATGTGATTGCCGTGTACCTGGAAGGCTGCTTCGAAGGCAGCCGCCTCAGGCATGCTTTTGAAGCAGCGCGCCTGCGCAGGAAGCCGGTGATCATGCTCAAGGTCGGCGAATCGGCGATCGGCGCCGCTTCCGCCGCCTCCCATACGGCCTCCTTGGCCGGCGCCGCCGACGTCTACCGAGCCGTCTTTCGCCAGCACAACGTGTTTGCCGCCCAGTCGCTTCAGGAACTCGTCGACGTGGTGGCTGCTTGCCACGCCGGCCGCTTCCCGGAGCGCGCCGAGTTGGCCGTTACCAGCGGCTCGGGGGGGATCAGTGTGATTGCCGCCGATGCCAGCGCCCGCTCGGGTCTCGTCTTGCCCGAAGTGCCGGCAGAGACGCAGCGCAAACTAAAAGCGCTGGTGCCCTATGCTATGACGCGCAACCCGGTCGACATGGCGACCTCCGGCATGCGCGACATGGAGCAGGTGGCGCAGGTTCTCGAAATGCTTTTGGAGGAAGGGAACTATCCGTCTGCGTTCACCTATCTCTCTCATAACGGGATGGTGCCCAAACGAATGGAAGTGTTGGCGCGCCACCTCTTGCCCGTGCGCGAAAAATTTCCCGACCGCGTCATCGGCATCGTCGCCAATATGTTGCCGGAGTGGCGCGACCGGTTTCAGGATCAAGGCTTTCTCGTCTATGAAGAACCGACGCGGGCGATTGCCGCGATCGCCGCGCTGTGGCGGATCGGTCGCGGCTTTTTAAACGCCGGCGCACAGGAACAACCGCTTGCGCTCCCCGACATGGTTCAGGCGCCGGGAGCAGGTCAAGGCGGCGAGCAGGCGGCGAAGCGGGTCGTCGCATCGATGGGCATTCCCGTTGTCGATGAGCGGCTCGCCCGTTCCGGCGCTGAAGCGGTAGATGCCGCCAAGGCTCTCGGGAAAACGGTCGTCCTTAAGATCGCCTCAGCTGCAATCCTGCACAAGTCGGACATCGGCGGCGTGCTCATCGGCCTGCGCTCCGCCGACCAGATTGCGGCCGGTTACGACGCGCTGATGGCGCGCGCTAGGGAAGCGGCGCCGGCGGCGCAGATCGACGGCGTGTTGGTCTCGCCTTTGATCGAAGGCGGCGTGGAGACCATCGCCGGCGTCAAGCGCGACCCGGTTTTCGGGCCCGTGGTCATGTTCGGGATGGGCGGAATATTCGTGGAAATTTATCGTGACGTCTCATTGCGTCTCGCTCCCTTCGGCATCGCTACGGCGCGGGAGATGATTCGCGAGATCGTGGGGTATCCGCTCCTGGCCGGCGCTCGGGGCCGGGCGCCAGCCGACGTTGAAGCGCTCGCCCGTGCGCTGTCGCTGATATCTGCCTATGCGGACCGCTTTCGCGATGAGCTGGACAGCATCGACATCAACCCGCTGATCGTATTGACCGAGGGTAAAGGCGTCGTAGCGGTCGATGCCCTGGTCGTTCCGTCTAATTTATGACCAGTTCGTCATCTCCGCGTGCTCAGCGCCTCAACGGGGGATCATCTAATCCTTCCTCAGCGCCTAACGCAAGACTAGCGCCAAGAACGCAGAGACCGCGCTCCTTGTTGGCGGCACAAACTATTTTTCGGGTAGCGTCTGGGCGTAGGCCAGGACATCCACCACTTGCTTTGTGTTCCAGCCCATAACCATAACTGCGGGCATAGCAGGATTGCTGCCAGGCTGCCCGACTCGAATTTTGTGCAGAAACTCTTGCGGATTGGCTTTGGCTATTGTGCCCACATACTCGGGAGCCTTTTCAGTTCCAAAGTTCAACTTCTTTCCATCCGCCTCGTGGCATGCGCCACAAATTGGATAGAGCGCTTTCCCACGTTCAGCGTCCCCCCCGACAGGCTTCTTCGTCTTGTAATCGATATACTGCGCCATATCCACCAACCCGTGCTTGAGAAAGTTCGCGAGGTCAGCGATATCAGACGGGCGCAGCACCGAAGAGAAGTCGTGCCCGGGGTTGGACGATCCTCGGAGGATTGCAGCCAATTCCTCAGTGCTCTTCTTTTGGGCCGTCGCCCACACGCCGGTAAATCCTGTGTAGCGGGAGCCACTACCGTAGGCCCCATCTTTACCCTTATAATCCCAGCCATGGCATTCCTTGCAGCGCCAACTCACAGACCCCTTGCGCTTGTTGGTGGTTTGGCGAGACCAAAGGGGCTGGTCCTGCTTGGGCTCCGTGGCGCCCGGAACAACTCTCCACCAGGTGTCGTATAACATACCGCCACGGGCGACGCTCTCCGACTTGACTGCCGGGGCCGCCGCAAGCGCAACGATCTCGCCCTTTCCCTTTGGTTCGAAACCCAGCGCAAGCCAGGTAGTAAGAAGTATCAAACCACACAGCAACGTAAACTTTCTCATATCGTTCCCTCCATGTTGCAGAGCTTAGACGTCCCATCGGTCTACGTAACGTCTCTTACGCCAATCAGGCTTCGTCGGATTGGTAAAGAGACTACCCGAGCAAATGCGATCATGTCAACCTGAGACCGGCTCAAGGCAAAGATCAACATTCCCTTCAAGTCGGTGTAAGAAGGTACAAAGCACATGGGCAGCCATTTTTCTCGTTGCGATCGTAAGCAGAGCCGTGATAGAGCGCGGCTGTGCGGATATTCCATGGCGGACAGAACGAGAGAGATAGCACGAAGGAAGATTGTCGTGATTGTTATGTCCGACCCTAGCGCCAGCCGAGCCAATGGTCATGGCAACTCGCCTAGCAAGCGGGTAGGGCGCCCCAGGAGGACGCGGCGCTCAACCGCTAAGCGCCAGCGGTGAACTGATTGTCGCTCTTTTGCACCGACTCCCGGCGCGGGCCGACGAAAGGAACTCTATGAAGAAGGCTAGAAACTCTAAAAGCGATGAGATGCGCGCCGAATATAAACATTCGGACTTTAAGAAGCTAGAACGAGGCAAGTTCTATCAGCGGGTCGTAGCAGGATCGAACGTCGTGGTCCTTGACCCGAAGGTCGCAAAAGCATTTCCCAGCTCCGCCATCGTCAATCAAACACTCAAAAATTTGCTCGAACTGGCGAAAAAATCGTCTCGCCAGAAATCTCGCCCGCGCGGCAAAATCGCCCGCGCTGGGTAAAGGGCGGTTATCACATTGTGTGGATACCCCGCAATCGCTACAAGGTGCTGGCAGACCACCTCGAGACCACGCACAAATCTCTCAGCTGTTTCGCCGCGCTAAGAGAGTCTGAAAGTCGCGGCGGCCGTCCGCGATCAGGTAGATATAGACCCGTGTCCCTATAACGCGGCTCTCTCAGAAGAACATTCGATCTCTATGCCCTTGCACAGCCGAGACAAACGCACGCGGGGCGAAATTCGCCCTCACGGGTGTGCTCAAATCGTTGCAAAATTTTATTTATTTGCCAAACTAATAAAAGAGCCTGTGTCAGTGCTGTCAAAAAGGGAGTTAAAGCGCCAAAGGCGATGGCGTTTACGGCGGTAGGTCGGCGCGAGGGGAAGATAGAAGTCAAGGACGAAAGGGAAGCGGTTCGGATTTCACTGCGAGAAATAGTGCCAGGCGTGTGCCAATTGAGAAGCATAACGGAGGTCATATGACAATTCTCTCGGGTGAAGAAGTCGATGAACGCGGCACTTTCCACTGCCAGCAATGCAACCAAGAGGTAAGTGTCGATAGAGGGCAGACCATTCCCAAGTGCACCCATTGTGGCCATGACATTTTCGATGACGGAAGCGGGCACGACACGATTCACTGACTCGCGCCGTCTCGCGTCCAGATTTGCCTGTCGTATGTCGGTTGCGAATTGAATAAGTCACCGCAGGCGACCGCGTCGGTTGAACTTCCGTGTCTGACACCTGACCTCGAATCGCTGGGACCAACTGCTCCCTAGCTATACTGCCGCTGGCCTGGATGTTTAACTCGTCGGCCTTTATCCTCATGGCCGCCAGCGGGGATGGGTTTCTTTTCTAGACAATCTTTTGCGCCTTCGAGCCCATCAAAACCCGAGCGCTGCTCGCCGTCGTCGCCTACGACCGGAGACTTTTTTCCTGGTAAGCCCATAGACCTCGTCACCTTTTCGGCGGGCGGAGGAAGAGGCTTAGGAAGGCCGAGGCGAACAGGAGGCCGATGAAGATGCTGAAGGAGAGAAAATAACTTTGCGTGTAGTCGAAGAGGAGGCCGAAAAAGGGCGGTCCACCGGCGGAGAAGACGTTGGTAAGTAATGAGCCCATGCCGCGGATTTTTCCGAGCGAGATGCGCCCGAAGTAGTTGGCCCAGATCATTTCCGCCAGGATAGAAGTTCCGCCCATGCCGATGCCATAGAGAAAGAAGCCACCATAAAGAGAAAACAGCCCCGGGCCGGACAGGGCCCACAAAATCCCCACTGCTTGAATCAGAAACTTGGCCATGATGAGCCTGCCGAGATCGGAACGCTCGGCGAGGATTCCCCAAATCATGGGGGTACTGAACTGCATGAACGCGATGATGCTCATGACGAAGGCCGCCACCATCGCCGGATGGCCCTGATCGCTCACGAACGAGAAGACGTGAAGATTCAATCCGGTTACGCCGACGTGGGCGACGCCGAAGGTGAAAACGATGAGCCAGAAGGCCGAAGTGCGCAGCGCTTCGCGGCGGCTCCAAGCGAGGTCGGCGCTCGCGCTTTTACGCGTTCTCCCGATACCGGTTGCGCTCGCGGACGCGCTCGTTTCGTGCTCAGTGGGAGGTCTTCCATCGGGAACGAGCCCCATGTCTTCCGGGCGCCGGCGCATGAAAAGCAAAGAGGGGCTGACGACCAGCGCAAGAGTAAGCACGCCGAACACTCCCCAAGCCCCCCGCCATCCCTTGTACGCGATGAGTGAAGCCGCCAATAGCGGCATGCCGACTTTTGCGAGGCCGTGGCCCATGCCCGCCAGGGCGAGGGCGCGACCGCGCATGCGCACGAACCAGCGCGAGATGGAGACATTCACTACCAGCGATCCCATGAGGGCGTCGCCCGGACTGACCAGGAGCCAACGGAAAAGCAGGAACTGCCAAAAATCTCTCGCCTGACCGAGAAGCAGAAAGCCCGCCCCCGAAACCAGACCTCCGGCGGCCATGAGCCACCTTCCGCCGTGGCGGTCTATGAGCGCGCCCACCAGCGGGGCCGCCGCCGCGCCGATCAGGATCTCTCCCGAGCGGATGAGCGAAAAGATGCCCCGGGAGATTCCCAGGTCGCTCGAGAGCGGTTTGAGAAAGACGCTCAGCGTGCTCGATATCGAAAAGGCCGAGGCGATGTGGGCGAGAAATCCGACGGCGACGATTGCCCAGCCGTAGAAAAACTTCGACTCATGGGTTGCTTGTTCCGGGCTGCTCGATGATCGCACGCCGTTTGTTGTATCAAGGATCGGATCGAAGCTACAACACGGTGCGGCTAACGGGGTCCGGTAACGGCGTCTGGCTTTGCCATCAAATCAATCTTTCCCCAGGGGTAGGCAAAAAGACGCGGGTGATTTACGGAGTCGACGCCGAATAAATTCTTACTGACTTCAAAGGAGACGAGTCATGGTGAGGAGTTGCGTTGATCCCGGATTCCGCAGTTGAAAGTTAATGCACGGAGCAAGGTGCGAGCCTTGCGTAGCGAAGGCAATGGAGTTCTGCCTCTAAGAACGTTGAGACCACCGGTACCGTGAGTGGAATCCGTAACCTGCTTGCAACAGGTTGCCAAGCACCAAGAAGGACTTTGATCCAGCGGATCTGGGTGCCTTCGCTACTCCAGTCTCACACCTCGCTCAGTAAAGATTGTAACTTCAACTGCAGAATCCGGATTGATACGAAAAACGGGGAGGGAAAATGTGATCTAACTCTACGACCTCAAGTATTGATAACGTGAAAGCGGCGCCGCGATGGCGTGGGCAGGGCGGACGCGGTGAATTCGAGATTAACGGAAGGATGTTTATCAGGCAGCGGCCCGCTCGCCACTCAATTGCGTCGTGCGATCGTATGCCTTGGCCGGCACAGGTCTTAAATCCCAAATAAGCCCTGTCCACGATAAAGCTTTGAGAATGTAGTAAGTGACGTCGATTTCCCACCAGTAGAAGCCTTGGCGCGCGCAGCTCATGTATTTGTGGTGGTTGTTGTGCCAGCCTTCGCCCAAGGTGATCAAAGCCAGGAAAAAATTGTTCCGGCTATGGTCCCCGGTGTCATAACGGGGCCGGCCGATGAGGTGCGCTAGCGAATTAATGGTGCAGGTCCCGTGGAAGAGCACGGTCGTGCTGATAAAAAACCCCCAGACAACCATCTGAAGTCCGGTGACTCGGAGCGCGGGCGCCACATGCTCTAATGCCGCGCCGCCGAGGTAAAGGCCCGCGATCAGCGCCAGGGGCACGGTCAAGTCGAAACGGTTCAACCATACCAGTTCGCGAAAACGCGCGAAGTCCTGGATGCGCGCGTAGTTGGTCAAGAGGTGGCGG
>Ga0326597_10012997_pt1 | contig 10957 bp, 10 predicted proteins | sample RVTome_12_FD_203789 | JGI IMG/M metagenome (GOLD analysis project Ga0326597, IMG submission 203789) | Soil microbial communities from uranium-contaminated site in the Upper Colorado River Basin, Wyoming, United States - RVT100D185 | ecosystem: Environmental > Terrestrial > Soil > Contaminated >... | reverse complement strand
GTGTCAACTTCGTCCGTCAGGATGTCGGCGGCGCGGGGACCCGGGCCGTGACCGGAGGTCCAACGGTCCATGGCTCCCAGGGGTCAGGAGATACCGGAACGACGCTGAACGGCATCTCGATTTCCTCATTCGGGGTGAGCGCAGGGACCGCGACCATCTTCATGAATCCGATGGCAATCGAGGAAGTCCAGATTGACACCGGATCGAACAGTGCCGATCTCCACGCCGGCGGGGTCCGTGCCAACTACATCCCAAAGGAAGGGGGCAACGCGTTCAGCGGGGTCGTCTTCGGCGCCTACGCACCCGGCGGCCTGCAGAGCGACAACCTGACCGACGAGCTGATTGCCGCGGGCCTGGCCACGCCGAACAGCATCAAGGCGAACTGGGACATCAATCCCGGGTTCGGCGGCCCGATCGTGCGCGACAAGGTCTGGTTCTATTTCGCCGCACGGTACAACGTGTCGGCTGACTACGTGGCGGGGCTTTTCCACAATCGCAACATCAACAATCCCGATGCCTGGAGCTACGAGCCCGACACGAGTCGCCGGGTCTGGAACGAGCAGAAGCAGCCGGACACGCAGGGCCGCGTGACTTGGCAGGTCGATCAACGGAACAAGCTGGGGTTCGTGTGGTACGACACCACCTATTGCTTCTGCCCGACCGATGCGTCCCTTGCGCGCTCCTGGGAAGCCGGCACCCGTGCCGAGTATCCGCTGCAGCGGCTGATCGCAGGTGACTGGACGCTGCCGGCCACCAACCGGCTCTTGGTGGAGGTGAGGGGGCAGTTGTACCGGTCGGAGAGCAACCGGATCCCCTGGGAGGGCCTGAATCCGCAGACAATCGTTCCGGTGCAGGAGCAGACGACGGGCATGCGGTTCCGGGCCGGCGACACGTACCGAACCCAGTTTCAGAGAGTGCATCACTGGGCGGGCTCGGTGTCGTACGTGACCGGTTCCCACGCGTTGAAGGCGGGGTTCAACGACAAGTTCGGCGGTGCCCACTTCGTCGACTACGACCTCTCGCCGGTAAGCTATCGCGTGCGAGGAGGTGTGCCCAATCGGATCTCCCTGCGCGCCCTGTCACCCCTGGCTGCCCTGGATGGCTGGAAGGCAGACGTCGATGCCGATCTTGGTCTCTATGTGCAGGATCGCTGGACGATGGACAAGCTGACGTTGAACTACGGGTTGCGGTACGACTACTTCCACAACAGCTACCCTGAACAGACTGTCGGTCCTGCGGTGCTCGCCCCGGATCGCAACATCACGTTCCCGGCGCAGGATGGCTGGACCCTTCACGACCTCAGCCCGAGGCTCGGGGTCGTGTACGACGTGACGGGCGAGGGGAGAACGGCGATCAAGACGAGCCTGAATAGATACCTGATCGCCATGGGGCCGGATGTGAACCACATCCGGCTGGCCAACCCGTCCCGCAATCTGGTCCTGTCGGCCACCCGGACGTGGACCGACCGGGACGGCGACTTCATCCCGGACTGCGATCTGACGGCCGCCACACCGGGGCGCAACGGCGAGTGCGGCCCGCTGTCGAACGCGAACTTCGGCACGCCCGTGGCGAACGTGACCTTTGACGAGGACGTGCTGACCGGCTGGGGGGCGCGGAACTACAACTGGGAGTTCTCGGCGGGCGTGCAGCAGGGGCTGATGCCGAACGTCTCGTTGGACGTCTCCTACTTCCGTCGCTGGTACGGGAACTTCGTCATCACGGATGACCTTGCGATCGGGCCGGCGGACTTCGATCCGTACAGCATCACGGCGCCGACCCATCCGGATCTCCCCGGGGGGGGCGGCTACGTGGTCGACGGCCTGTACAACATCAAGCCGGAGAAATTCAGCGTGGCGGCGGACCCGCTCGTGACGCTCTCGAAGCGGTACGGGAAACAGCAGCTCTACTGGGATGGCGTCGACGTCGTCCTGAACGCGCGGCCGGCTCCGGGCATGTTCTTCCAGGGCGGCGTGAGCACGGGGCGCCAGGTCACCGACAACTGCGACGTGGTTGGGAAAGTGGACAATCCCAGCCCGCTGTATTGCCACCAGGAGGAGCCGCTGCTCACGCAAGTCAAGGGCTACGGGTCCTATACGATTCCCCGGGTGGATGTGCAGTTCAGCGCGACCTACCAGTCAAGGCCGGGCCCGGAGTTCGGGGCCGAGTATACGGCAACCAACGCAGAAGTGGCGCCGAGTCTCGGCCGCGATCTGGCGGGCGGCGAGCGGAACGTGGACGTGCAGATTGTCAAGCCGGGGGAGCTGTACGCCGGACGCCTCCACCAGATCGACTTCCGCGTCTCGAAGCTCCTGAGCTTCGGCGGCGCCCGCGCGCGGGTGAACTTCGATATCTACAACGCCCTCAACGGGAGCGCGGTGCTGGGCCTGAACAGCGCCTTTGACGACTGGCAGACGCCCAACGAGATCCTCGTGGCCCGGTTCTTCAAGTTCAGCGCGCAGTTCGACTTCTAATACCACCCAGAGGCGGGAAGGGCCAACTACGGGCCTTCCCGCCCCGGTCCCCACCGACTCTGGAGCTTTCTACCGAATCCGCAGCCACTGGGCTACAACGCGGTCGACCCACACGATGATCGTATCGTTCAACAGCATGCTTTTCTCTCGAGCAGCCGTGACAGAATGATGAAGCATTGAAGACGGGCTGAGACGATACGGTAACGAGCTGATCTGACCTCGAGAGGATCACGGTCCGGATCGGTGGCGGGGATTCGAGGGATGGGACAAGGTATCCGAAGGGGCTGAGAGAACATGAAGAGCGCATCGAGATGGAAGATCCCACGCACCACGATCGCGGTGATCGTATGCGTGCTGGCGACCGCATCGGCCATCGGCCAGGTGGCGCAGCAGGAGAAACCGCCGATGGCAGATGACGTCTTCAAGAACGTCCAGGTGCTCCGCGGGCTGACCGTGGACGAATTCATGGGTACCATGGGCTTTATCTCCTCCTCTTTGGCCATGAACTGCTCAGGGTGCCACGACCCTTCCGACGCGGACGCCTACGCGCTCGACAATCCCCGTAAACAGATGACGCGCAGAATGATCCTCATGGTGGATGCCATCAATGAGGCCAACTTCGGCGGAAGGCGCGTGGTGACCTGCTATACCTGCCATCGTGGAGCCGACCGCCCAAAGAGCACGCCAAGCTTGCTGGGGCAGTACAGCGCTCCACCTGACGACGATCCCAATGATGTGGAACTGTCCCCGCTCCCTTCTCCGAACCTCCCATCGGCCGATGAGGTTTTCGACCGGTACATTGAGGCGCTCGGTGGAGTGGAGAGACTGAACGCCCTCAACAGTTTCGTCGCGCGGGGCACGTACCTGGGTTTCGACACGGCGGGCGTCTCCGTGCCCGTCGAGATCTATGCGAGGTCTCCGAACCAGCGCACCATCGTGGTTGACCTCCCGGGTGCGGACAACGTCAGGGTCATCGATGGACAAAGCGCCTGGAACACGTCCGCGGGAACACTGATGCAGATTCCGGTGGTTGCCCTCTCGGGATCGGAACTTCAAGGCGCGAAGCTCGAAGCGTCGCTTATGTTTCCGGGCCAGATCAGGCAGCTCCTTACGGACTGGCGCACCGGTTTCGCCACGACCCTGATTGACGACAGGCTCGTGCATGTCGTGCAGGGGACCGCGGCCGACGATACCCCAGTCAAGTTCTTCTTTGACCGAGAGACCGGATTGCTGTTGCGAATGGTTCGCTTTGCCCACACCCGTATCGGATTGAATCCCATACAGGTTGATTATGCCGACTATCGCACGGTCTCCGGCGTCGAGATGCCGTTCAGGTTCACCGTGACCTGGACGGACGGCCGATCGGTGTACGAGCTGAGCGAGGTGCAGGCGAATGCTCCGATCGACGATGCGAGATTCGCCAGGCCGATGCCACCCGCGGGCTGAGGGTGAAATTCGCGCCCGCAAAGCCGCGCGGAAGGCAGGCACGCCGGGGCGCCGGCGCGGCGGCCAGTCAGCCGACCATCCCTGTTTCGCTTCGACACGACATGCTCGCAATGTTGACTCCGACGTGCGGCGGGCGTATGGTTGGCGCGGTTTGATTTCTGACGCGTCTGCCGTGTATCCGACCCGCTGACGACAGCGTGGCGCGGACCGCGCAGGTCGACCCATGGATGTGACAATCGTGGAGGTACCGATATGAGAGGCCGAATGCTACGGGCTACGGGTGTGTGGGTGGCCATGTTTGTGGCCATCCTGGTGGCTGGCTGCACGGGCGCCGCCGAAACTGAGCCAGCAGCTCGTACGCCTGGGGAAGGATTCGCGGCGGTGCCCGGCCTGAAGGGCGGTCACGACGCCTTCGGCCCCTACGATCCGGTCCAGGGATGGCCGAAGCCGCTGGCCGAGAGCCTGCCCGACCACGAAGGGTGGACATGGTCACAGGCCACCGACGTCTTTGTCGAAACCCCAGACCGCGTGATCGTCCTGCAGAAGGGCGAGTTGCCGATGCTGCCGGCCCGATACCCGACGACCTGGTTGCCCCAGATCGGGCCTGGCATCAAGTTTCCCGTTGGCGGCGGGACGCCGCTGCGCGAATCCTCGAGCGCCACCCCGAGCTTCGGCCGGGCAGCCGAGGATGGGAGCGACGGCCGCGCCGGTATCGACTGGCGCTGGGAGCACGTAGTGGTCACCTTCGATCGCGAGGGCAACATCATCGAGGATTGGTCGAAGTGGGACAGCATGTGGGGCCGCCCGCACGACGTGGAAATCAGCCCGTACGACCCGGAAAAGCACATCTGGATTGTGGATGCCGATAATCACGCAGTGCACAAGTTCACCAACGACGGGCAGGAACTGCTGATGACGCTCGGCACCCCGGGTGAGCCCGGCACCGACGACACACACTTCCGGCGGCCGACGTTCCTGGCCTTCATGGACGAAAACACGTTCTACCTGGCCGACGGCTACGACAACACCCGGGTCATCAAGTACGACATGCAGGGCAACATCCTGGCGCAATGGGGCGAACCTGGCGAACCGCCCAACGAAATGCGCCCCGGCCACTGGAACAACGTGCACGGCATCGCCGTCAACCCGGAGACGCGGCGGGTCTACGTGAACGATCGGAACAACGGCCGGGTGCAGGTCTTCGACGAAAACGGCGAATTCCTGGATCAGTGGAGCTTCGGCCCGCGCCCGCCGCTCAACATCCACGACATCTACATGGGTGCCGACGGCGTCCTCTGGGCGGCCGATCAAGGCGGGAGCAAGCTCCTCGGCTACGACGGTGACGGCAACTTCGTCTACTCGTGGGGCACCTTTGGCACATGCCAGGGTTGCATGTGGGGCGTACACGGGTTCCACACCGATATGGACGGCAACCTCTACACCTCGGAGGTGAGGACCGGACGTGTGCAGAAGTACACGCCTCGGGCGGGAGCGAACCCGGCGTTCCTCGTGGGCAGGCCGTGGCCGAGGGTGTGGTAGAGGCGAGCGCCTCCTAGGGGCGCCAGCGGCGCGCCTGGTTCGCAGTGGAACGGAGGACGAGGGGGCGAGAAGCCACCGGTGGCGACTCCTCGCCCCCTCGTCACCGATTCAACGGCAGGCGCACGGCGAACACCACGTGCAAAGTACGGTGGGAGGCTTGGGCCGCCCGTGACTAGTCGTTCAGGACGAAGGTCACCTTCATCAGAATTCGATACTCAGAAATTTTTCCGGCCTCGTCGACGATCACTTCCTGATCCTGAATCCAGGCAGACTTGACGTGCTGCAGCGTCTGCCTCGCACGTGCGATCCCTTCCCGGAGGGCATCGTCAAAGCTCTTGGTGGAAGAAGACTTGATCTCTGTCACGCGTGCGACGGACATGGGCACACTCCTGTTCTTGACTGGGAAAAGCCCATGCTAGCACGCGCTCGCGTCTTCGCCCGCCGAGCACCCAGAAACAAGTGCCCCTGAACCCCTCAGGCGTCGTCGACGCGGCTCCGATCTCGTTCGAATCCCGGTTGAGCTCGATGCACCGCGATAGGTGCCACCGAGGACCCGGTGGCACCCTGGAGCTCGAGTGGCTCGACGATAAAGGCGAATTCCTGGACGCCCTTTGCCAGGAGTTCGTCGACCTCGAGACTTTCGATCCGTCACCGCGGCGATCGTCATTTTGGTCATGCTCGTCCCCCGCGCGCCTCTAGCGGCCCTGGTGATTACGAACGGCCATCAGGATGGCATCGTCGGTTGGAAACCCGTTGGCGTCCTTCGCTGCCACAGTCTCCTCATCGACATGCACCGTAAACTCTCCGCGCCCGCCGACGACGAGCGCGGCGCGCAGTCCAGTCTCTTGCTCGATCAGCGCCGCCACACGGGCCGCGCGGGGATGGTAATTTCACACCTTGCAGTATCGAATGGTGACGCGCTTCATCACACCTCCCGTCTCACGTGCGGCATCTGTCTCTGCCGGGTGCCCCACGTCAACCAGCGAGCCATCGCGCTCGGGCGAGGTGAGCGCCCGCCCTTCCTGTCGTGTGGACGTGGCACCATGATTATACGGGGCCAGCCGTGGCTCCTCGACGCCTCTCTCCAGTAGACGGCTGTGTCGTGCCGGAACACGTCGTTCTGCTGTGCGACGGACCTCACGCGACCCCGGCACTCGGTCGGACGCCAACCGCTGAGGGGGAAGATCACCGCTTCGGCGACTGATAGATCCAGTGGGCCACGAGTCATTGCGTTCCCCCCTTGACGCGCCAGCGATGGAGGCGATCGATGTTGCGGCAGACGAGCAGCGTCTGGTCGCTGCCATTCTGGGGAGAGATCGCAAGGCCGCGGCGGAACTCGTTTCCCGATACGCTGACGCCATTTACTCGTACGTCCGGCACCGGCTCGCGCCGCGGGCCGACCTGGTTGACGACCTCGTGCAGGAGGTGTTTCTCGCCGCCCTCAACAGCCTCCCGGGCTTTCGCGGGGCGTCCTCGCTTCGGGCATGGCTCCTCGGTATCGCCAGGCACAAAGTCGAGAGCTATTACCGGGAGCGACTACGGGCGCCCGAACCGCTCGGCGAAGATGACGACATCGAGCCCACCGTGGAAGGTCCGCCACTGGACGACGAGATCGATCGTGGACGCATGGAAGCCAGAACGCAGCGCATCCTGCAGGAGCTGCCAGAGCCATACAGTCTTGTACTGGTGTGGCGCTACTGGGAAGGCCGCACCGCCAGCGAGATGGCGCTGGCGACGGGACGAACGGAAAAGGCCGTCGAGCGCCTCCTCTCTCGCGCGCGCATGCAGTTCAGGGCACACTGGGAGCAGCAATAGGCATGGACACAGACTTCCTACTCCAGCGGCTGGCCACCCAGGACCTCGAGGATCATCTCGCCGAGCGCGCTCCCGCTCGGCTCAAGTCCAGGATCTATTCGGCACTCGTGAGCCACCTAGCTGCCACCGAACCGCTTCGCCCCCTTCCTGACACGAAGGCGAGTGGCCGCCCTTTGTGTGTCTTCGAGAACGCGGTAGCGACGTTGCCGCTGTCGGATGCGGTCACCACGAAGAATCCGTGTCGCGTCTGCCACGCTCGGGTACTTGGCGAACACCTGACGTGGGCGCCAATCTTCTGGCCAGGGTGCCCCTACTCCGAGTTCCACAACGGATAGGCACGGGAGTCGGAGGCTCGCCATGCCCTGGCGCCGGGTCTCCCCGCGCTCGCGCGCCAATCCTAGAATCTCGCGATCAGGCCGACGAGATTCTGGAAGTTTGCCAGCCGTCGCTCGCCTGGCGGCATGAGACTCGGGCTAATGGGATTGCGGCTGATCGTTTCGCTGAAGCTGTAGCGGACGCTCAGACGCCTCGACAGATTGATATCGACACCGACCGCCGAGCGGAGGCCAATCCCGGTCGAAATGATCGGATGCCGCGGAGCGTCGAGCCCACTCGAGACCGCTTGCGTTTCGATATCACTGGTGAAGCGCAGCACCGAAAGACCCGTCCCCAGGTACGGGCGGATGGAACTTTCCACGCGCCTGAAGTAGACCAGCGCGTCAATCACAACGGCGTGTTGCGAGCTGCGGCGCCCCTGCTCGTAGAAGCCGCCCGAATCTTCCGTGGCGAACGAGGAAAACAGCGCCAGATCGTTGCGGTTCCACATGTAGTTGGCCTGAAGGCTGAAGTATGGCTTCAAGTGGAACCCACCGAAGACGTTGAGTGCCGGGCCGTTCTTGGGCGTGTAGAGAGACACCGCCAGCGCCGAGGGGCTTGTGGTCGAACGTCCGTCGGCAGACAGCGCAGATACCCCCACGAGTGCGCCCGCATAGACGCGCTGGTCGTTCTGTGCCGGCGCCTCGGTCACGGATCCGCACCACACGAACAACGCGAGCAGAAGCATCCGACTCACAGTCGTCGCACGAGTCCAAACAGACTCTGGAAGTTGGCAAGACTGCGCTGTCCCCGGGGGCTGAGCTGCGAGCTGACGGGATTGCGGCTCATCGCATCGCTGAAACTGTAGCGGAAGCTCCACCCGCCCCCGAAGGTGACGTCGATGCCAACCGCCACCCGCAGGCCGGCGCGAGTCGACGCGATGTGTTCCGGCGCCGGCTCCAGGTCGCTGCCGAGCGCGAGCGGCAGCTGATCGCTCTCGAACCTCACGACGCCGACGCCGACCGAAAAATAGGGCCGCACGACGCTCTCGAGTGCGCGGACGTAGATCAGGACGTCGCCGACGAGCGCATGCTGGGCCGTTGAGCGCGCCTGCTCGTCGAAGTGCCCGCCGCTGGGGGAGATCACCGCCGACACGAGCGTCACGCGGTTCCGGTTTCCTATGTAGTTGGCTTGAATGCTGACGAACCGATACAGGTGCACGCCGACCACCCCGCTCACGGCGGCTCCGTTTTCGGGCTTGTAGAGCGACACGCTGACGTTGGGTGATGACACGACCGTCCGCGCATCCGCCGAGAGCGTGGATATGCCAACGAGGCCACCGGCGTATAACCGGTCACTCTCGGCGGCAGTGGCCGGAAGCGGTCTCACCACAACACCACAGACGACGATCGCCAGCACAAAGAAGACTCGGGTCACGGCAGCTTCGCGCCCATCATAGTGCCCAGCCGTCGGGCGCTTCAATTGCGTCTGGTAAGCATGCGCGCGTGTGGAGGGGGATCCGGCCAGGTCGTGCGACTACACCTGACAGCGGCGGATGGAATCGACGGGCGATTTCAACACGACCGCGCAAAAGGAGTCGCACATGTCTCGACAAGACGCTATGGCCTGTTCGCTGGCGCTGCTCTCGCTCGGGGTAACTGGCTGCAGTTCGCAGCCCGTCGCACCCTCGAGCCTGCCGTCTGGTCTCGCACCCACGGCGTCGCTCTCCACGTTGATTCCCGCGTCGGGCGCCACATCGGTGCCGGCATCACGCACGGCGCGCGGCGGGCGCCCGGCGTCGCCCGGCATCGTGTATGTGACTGGTCAAGGGCTGTACTACGACACGTTCGTGGCGGCGGAGTCGCTGCCGATGCACGGCAGATTCCAAAAGCTCGAGAACGGCACCACCGCGTATGGTCCTGGAGATCCTGGATATCTTGGCGGACGATGGTGGGTGGATGACGGGGATGGTATTCAGGGCCCGGAAGATTCCTTCTTCTTGTGCCCGTTGCTGGGGCCCGGCCGCGAAACGCCCTAGTCTCCTTGGGCGCGCCCGCCTGAGGCTAAGATCAGGCGTTGGGCTCTGCGTTCGGCGCACTCCGTTCTCGCAACTACCGGTTGTTCTTCGTCGGTCAGGCCATCTCGCTGATCGGTTCGTGGATGACGCGATTGGCCACGGCATGGCTGGTCTATCGCGTCACCGACTCGGCGTTTCTCCTCGGTGCGGTGAGCTTCGCCGGTCAGGTGCCGTCGTTCTTCATCCCGCCACTGGCCGGCGTGTGGGTGGACCGGTGGGACCGTCACAAGGTGTTGGTCGTCACACAGGTCCTGGCGATGCTCCAGTCGCTGGCGATGGCGGCGCTCGCACTGAGTGGGAACATCAATATCCCCTGGATCATGGCTCTGGCCCTGTTCCAGGGTATCGTCACGTCGATCGAGATACCGACCCGGCAGTCGTTCGTTGTCATGATGATCGACGATCGCAGGGACCTGGGCAACGCGATCGCGCTCAATTCGTCCAGCTTCAGTGTGGCTCGCCTCGTCGGGCCCGCGCTGGCAGGAGGCCTGGTCGTCGTCGTCGGAGAGGGCTACTGCTTTCTCATCGACGGGCTGAGCTATATCGGCGTAATAGCCGGGCTGCTGGCGATGAGGCTCCCGAAAGAGGCCAGGCCCCCGTCCACCAAGCATGTGTGGAGTGAACTCACCGAAGGCTGGCGGTACGTCGCCGGGTCACGACCCATTCGCACCATTCTGATCTTTCTCGCACTCATCGGTGTATTGGGCTCGCCGTACTCGGTCCTGACACCGATGATCGCAGGGCAGATGCTCAGCGGTGACGCCCACACGCTGGGGTTCCTGATGGCCGCTTCTGGCGTTGGCGCGCTCACGTCCGCGGTGAGACTGGTCATGAGACGAACGGTCGAAGGGCTCGTGCAGCTGATCGCGATTGCCGTCGCGACCTTTGGCGTCGGCTGCGTCTGGTTGGGTGTGTCGCATGTGCTGTGGTTGTCGATGTTGCTGATGGCCATCACCGGCTACGGATTGATGAACCAGATCGTGGGGAGCAACACGATGGTACAAACCCTGGTGGAGGACGACAAGCGGGGACGGGTCATGTCGTTCTACACGATTGCCCTCCTGGGCTCGGCGCCTATCGGGAGTCTGCTCAGCGGGTCGCTTGCCGCGCGTATTGGAGTGCAGGCCACTCTCGTGGTGAGCGGCATGGCCAGTGTGGCGGCGGCCTTGTGGTTCTGGCGGCAATTGCCCATGATTCGTGAGGCCATCCGTCCCCGGTACGCCGAACTCGGTATCGTCCGCGACGCGTGACGCCCGCGCTGGCCGCGCCTCACCGCACGAGGACCTCGGCCGGC
>Ga0326597_10012996_pt1 | contig 10957 bp, 5 predicted proteins | sample RVTome_12_FD_203789 | JGI IMG/M metagenome (GOLD analysis project Ga0326597, IMG submission 203789) | Soil microbial communities from uranium-contaminated site in the Upper Colorado River Basin, Wyoming, United States - RVT100D185 | ecosystem: Environmental > Terrestrial > Soil > Contaminated >... | reverse complement strand
CATCTTCGCACCGCTGGGCATGACGCGCACGACCTGGCGGCTGAACGAGTTGCTTGCGGGGAACATCGCGCAGGCCCTGCCGCAGTTCTGGGTGAATACGACGCAGTCGTATCAAGTCCCGTTCGGGCATCACGCGTTTCCGAATTACCCGCCCGCGGGCTTGCGCACCACTGTGAACGATCTCGCCCGATTCCTCCTGGCGCACATGAACGGAGGGACTTACGGCGGTGCGGCGATCCTGTTGCCAGAGACCGTGGAACGGATGCACACGATGCACTCCGGCTTCGCGCCCGGCGACGGATGGACCTGGGGATACGGATTCGGCTTCGAGATCATTCTGCGCGGTCCTCAGCAGGAGCAGCCCTCGATCGGGCATGGCGGCGCCACGATCGGGCCCACCAGCACCGAGATGCGCTTCCGGGTGAACCGGGGCGTCGGTGCGATCGTGTTCGCCAACGGTTACGGCGGTGCTGTCCTGAACGCATCGGGCTTCCGGTTCAAGCCCGGTCACGAGTTCAGCGTGTACTCGTTCATTCCCGAGCGTCTGCTGGACGAGGCCCAAGCCCATCAGCCGTGAGGACCGGCGACCAGTGACATCTTCTTTGGAGCAGTCGCCGCCGAGTCCGCACGGCGGCTCGCTGCACCAAGGCGCAGGGCCGCCGCGTTCAACCCACTCTAGGAAGATCGATCGCCCCGCGCCGCGGCCCGGAGATGGAGGATCGAAGGCACATTCGCCCGCCACCGGTCGAGCGCGAGGGTGATGAGCGTCTCCTCGACGTTGGTGAAGAGGACGACGAGCATCGCCAGTCGCGGCAGCCAGAGCGGCCCGTGCAGAAAGATCGCAATCGCCCCGACGGAGACGAAGAGCCAGCAGGACTTCGCCGCCCAGGTGTGGTACGCGGGAAGGCGGCCGAAGCGCACCAGCGCCGTCACGAGCGAAACCGCATAACTGGCCATCATCACCGAGATGGTCAGCGACTCGGCGGCGACGAAGTCCGGATGGAGGAGCACGATGCCCAAGAGCAGCGCCGCATACATGAACGCATCCGCGAGGCTGTCGAGGCGCGCTCCAAGCATCGACCGCTGGTGAAAGATCACCGCGATGCGCCCGTCAAGCCAGTCGGTGAGGAGCAGCCCGGCAAAGAGAGACAGAAACGCGACCGGCCGCCCCATGCATGCCAGAGCGAAGAGCACACCTGACCCGATCAGCCGCAACACGGTGAGCACGTTGGGGACGGTCAGGAAGCGCTGCGACGGTTCGTCGCGCCCGCCTTGCCCAGCCGCACCGGGATTCGACCGCGATTCCAACAACGTGACCCCTGAACCTCCCCATCTGCGGTGGACTCCAAGGATCGATCGGCTTTGGCCTTTCGACGGGAGGTTCATCGTATGGTCAGGGGAGAGAACCAGCGGAAGTATTCCTCCGAGTTTCGCCGGGGCGCTTCGTCTGATTGAACCCCGGGCGATCGCGTTTCCCGCGTCATGCCCACGAAGCCTGCCCTCGCGCAGGCGGGGGGCGGGCATCCTCCGCCATGGCGGTGTGTGTCCGTACCAGGGCAATCGCGTTTTCGTCATTCCCGCGCAGGCGGGAATCCAGTCGCGCTGGGCGCTTCTGTTTCAATCGCCAAAGCCGGCTCGGATGAGTGTTGCCGCCTCGCTGGATGCCCGCCTCCGCGGGCATGACGACGAAAACGCGATGGCCCTGGTGTCCGTACCTCTCTGGGAGTCGGGAGCAGTAAAGACAAGAACGACTGGATTCCCCCGTGCGCGGAAATGACGAAAATGCGATCACCCTTGGGTCGAGGGGGCTTGACCCGGCTGGGCTCGGGCATACCCTAACAAAATGCGTACTAATGCTCCTCGCCATCCCGAGCATGAACAGAGAGATCGGGCTGTGCGGCGGGCCGAGGCGCGGGCGGTTATCGAGGCCGCGGCCGAGGCGTGGGCCGGTCGACCATCCGTCGGCGGCGGTCATCAGACCCCCCTTCCCGGCCGCTCGCTGCCCCTGCTGCCGGGGGTACATGAGTGGTTCGACGGCGGCGAGTGCGGCGGGCTGTGGCATCCGCCCATGGCCGTGCTCATCGATCTGGCGTGGCAGGCGATGGGGCTGCGCGGAGAGGCGAGCGCCGCAGTTCTCTGGGTCGGCCGGCGCTGCCGGCCCTATCCACACGCCCTCATCCGCCGCCATCCGATGGACCCGCACGCCCCCGGCGATCGACGCCTTCTCGATCAATCGATCTTCGTCGATGCGGCCAGCGCGGCCGAGCGGGTGTGGGCGATCGACCTGGCGCTGCGCTGCGCGGGTGTCACCGCAGTGATCGCCGACGGCCGGGCGCTGTCGATGGCCGACTCGCGCCGACTTCAGATCGCCGCCGCGGTGGGAGGCATCGCGGCGTGGCTGGCGCGACCGGCACACGAGCGCGGCGAACTCTCCGCAGCGCGCACGCGCTGGCTCGTTACGCCCGCGCTCTCGCTCACCACGCAACAGACATGGAGGGTTGAACTTCTGCGCTGCAAGGGAGGGCAGCCTGTGTCAGGAAGCGCACGGCTCTGGGTCGTGCGGAGAGATGATGCAACCGGCACGGTTCACGAGTGGACGGCGTGCGATGGCGATCTGGCTGCCCGCGTGGCCCATCGACCTCCTGCGCCGGCGCGATCGAAGATCGCCTGAGGCCGCGCGAGATGCCAGGCCGATCCTGCTCTTCGCCACCGAGGCGCAACGGCAGGTCGTCATGCACTGCTGCGAGCGCGCGCAGGCGGCTGGAGTGCGCGCGGGGCGGCCCCTCGCGCAGGCGCGGGCGCTCTTCAGCGCCGCCGCGGTGCGCCTCGAAGCCGATGACCCGCCGCGCCGTCGCGCCGCATTGCGATCGCTCGCGGCGTGGGCCCAGCGCTTCTCTCCCGCCGTGGCGGTTGACGACGACGGGCCGGGCGAACCCGACGGCCTGCTGCTCGATGTCAGCGGGTGCGAGCGCGTCTTCGGCGGCGAGGGGCGACTGGTGCGCCGCGCCAGAGGCGACCTGGCGCGGCTCGGCTTTCGATCCCGCGCCGCCATCGCGCCGACCTTCGGCTGCGCGTGCGCGGTGTCGCGCTTCGGCCGCGATGAATCCATCATCGTCGAACCCGGCAGCCAGCGCGAGGCCATGTCGTCGTTGCCGATCGAAGCACTGCGCCTCAGCGCCGAGACGATCGCCGACCTCGCGGAGATCGGCATCGTGCGCGTCGAACACCTGCTCGACCTGCCGCGCTCGACCCTGCCGGCGCGTTTCGGCGAGGAATTGCTGCGGCGCCTCGACCGTGCGCTGGGGCAGGCGATCGAGACGATCGAGCCGGTGCGGCTCACCCCGCCGCCCGTCGTCGAGCGCCTCTTCGACGGGCCGACCGCGCAGACCGAGGCCATCGAACTGACGGTGCGCGAGTTGCTCACCGAACTGGCCGCAGCGTTGCAGGCGCGCGAGAGCGGCGCGCGGCTCATCGAGGTGGAACTCATGCGATCAGACCTTCCCCCCGAGCGGCTGACGATCACGCTGGGCCGGCCGAGCCGCGAGGTGAAGCACCTCTGGACGCTGTTGCGGCCGAAACTCGAACGCGCGCACCTCGGTTTCGGCGTCGAGGCGGTGCGGGTGCGCGCGTCATCAATCGGCCGGCTGCCCCACGAGCAGGCGGAGCACTGGCGTACGGGAGAGCGGGCGTCGGCGGCACAGATGCAGCGCGCCCGCGATGAACTGCTCGACACGCTGAGCAACCGCCTCGGCGAGCAACGCGTGCAGCGGGCGCTGGTGCGCGAATCGCATCGGCCCGAGCGGGCGTTTGTGATGCGATCGGCAGTCGATCTCGACGTGCGGACGAGTGAACGCACGGGCCTTACGCCGCGCGATCGGCCGACGCTGCTCTTCGAGCAGCCGCTGGAGGCGCAGGTGCTCTCGCTTACGCCCGATGGGCCGGTGCACCGGGTGAAGTGGCGCGGCGGGAGCGGCGCGATTGTGCGCAGCATCGGGCCCGAGTGCCTCGAGCCGGAGTGGTGGCGAACGCCGCCCGGCCGCGGCGCTGCCCGCGACTGCTTTGCCGTGCAGGAAGAGGGCGGGCGCTGGCTGTGGCTCGCGCGCGAGCGCTGCGCGCACGACCATGATCGATGGTCGGTACACGGCGTGTGGGCGTAGGAGGTTGGCGCCGGGGGGTTGGGTGGCATGGCCTCGCGCTTCGCGTGGCTATGCCCAGCGAGCGAGAACACCCGAAGCGCGCAGGAGATTTGCACCGTGCTGATGAATGACTCGACCAAGTTGCGGGCGCATCCGGCAAGGGCGCCGGGCGCCGGGTCGATCGGCTCGCACCGGCCGGCGCTGACGCCTTACGCCGAACTCTCGGTGACGAGCAACTTCACGTTTCTGCATGGCGCGAGCCATCCGGAAGAGATGGTGCAGCGTGCGGCCGAACTGGGCTACCGGTTCATCGCCCTCACCGACACGAACACGCTCGCAGGGATCGTCCGCGCGCACGTGGCGTCGAAGCAGTGCGGCCTGCCGCTGGCGGTGGGTTGCCGTCTCGCCCCGGCCGACGCCCCCGCCGTGCTCGTCTATCCGACGAACCGCCCGGCCTACGCGCGGCTGTGCCGGCTGCTCACGCTGGGCAAGCGGCGGGCGCCCAAGGGCGAGTGCCATCTCACGCGGCACGATCTCATCGCGCACGGCGAAGGGCTGCTCGCCGTGATCGAACCGCCTGAAGTGATTGATGCGGGATTCGTCGAAGCCGTCGAGATGCTCCGCGGCGCGTTCGATGATGATCGCCTTTCGATCGAGGCGTCCATGAGGTACGGCGGCGACGATGAAGCAAGGCTGCGCGAACTGGCGGCGCTGAGCGAAGACCTGCGCGTGCCGCTGGTGGCGACGAGCCGCGTGCTCTACCACCATCCCGATCGCCGCCCGCTCCAGGATGTGCTCACCTGCATTCGCTGCGGCTGCACGATCGAGCAGGCGGGGCTGCGCCTCAATGCCAACGCCGAGCGGCACCTCAAGCGGCCCGAGGAGATGGCGCGGCTCTTTGCGGCGCATCCCCGCGCCATCGATCGCGCGGTGGAGATCGCCCAGCGCGCGGCGGCGTTCAACCTCGACGAGTTGAAGTATGAGTATCCGGCAGAGCCGTGCCCGCCGGGCCTCTCGCCGACGGAGTATCTGCGGCGCGAGGCGCTGGCGGGCGCGGCGCGGCGCTATGCCGACGGCGTGCCAGGAAAGACGCTGCAATCGCTCGAGTATGAACTCCGGCTCATCGCCGAACTGCATTACGAAGCATACTTCCTGACGTGCCATGACATCGTCACCTTCGCGCGCAGCCGGGGGATTCTCTGCCAGGGGCGCGGCGGGGCGGCGAACTCGGCGGTGTGCTATTGCCTGGGCATCACCGAGGTCGATCCTGCGCGCTTCAGCCTCCTCTTCGAGCGCTTCGTCAGCCGGGCTCGCGGCGAGCCGCCCGACATCGACATCGACTTCGAGCACGAGCGCCGCGAGGAGGTCATTCAGTATCTCTACAACAAGTACGGCCGCGAACGCGCCGCCCTCACCGCCGAGGTCATCAGTTACCGAGGCCGCAGCGCCGTACGCGAAGTCGCCAAGGCGATGGGCTTGTCGCCCGACTGCGTCGATGCGCTCGCGAAGAACCTCAGCCACTGGGGCGAAGCGACGAGCGATCAGCGCGTGCGCGAGATCGGCCTCAACCCCGATGATCCGACGATCCGGCTGGTCATCGACCTCTCGCGCGAACTGGTCGGCTTTCCACGCCACCTCTCGCAGCACGTCGGCGGGTTCGTCATCACCCGCACCCCGCTGTGCGAACTCGTCCCCATCGAGAATGCGGCGATGGAGGACCGCACCGTCATCGAGTGGGACAAGGATGACATCGACGCGATGGGCATGCTCAAGATCGACTGCCTCGGCCTGGGGATGCTCACGTGCATCCGCAAATCCTTCGAACTCGTCCAGCGGCATGAAGGGATGGTGCTCTCCATTCCGCGCGTGCTCGGCGAGTTCGGCGAGGATCCGGTCGTCTACGAAATGATCCAGCATGCCGACACGGTGGGCGTGTTTCAGATCGAGTCGCGGGCGCAGATGTCGATGCTGCCGCGCCTGCGGCCGGAAAACTTCTACGACCTCGTGATCGAGGTGGCGATCGTGCGGCCGGGGCCGATCCAGGGCGGCATGGTGCACCCCTACCTGCGCCGCCGCGCCGGCGAGGAGGCGGTGACGTATCCGACGAAGGAGGTGGAGGAGGTGCTCGGGCGCACACTGGGCGTGCCGCTCTTCCAGGAGCAGGCGATGCGGCTGGCGATCGTCGCGGCGGGGTTCACTCCCGACGAGGCCGATGGCCTGCGCCGCGCCATGGCCGCCTGGAAGCGCAAGGGCGACGCCATCGTGCGCTACGGCCAGCGCCTCGTGGACGGGATGATCGAGCGCGGCTATCCGCCCGAGTTCGCCAATCGATGCTTCGAGCAGATCAAGGGATTCAGCGAGTACGGCTTTCCCGAATCGCACGCGGCCAGTTTCGCCCTGCTCGTCTACGTGTCGGCGTGGCTGAAGCGCTACCGCCCCGCGACCTTTGCCGCAGCGCTCATCAACAGCCTCCCCATGGGCTTCTACGCACCGGCGCAGATCATCCGCGATGCGAGCGAGCACGGCGTCGAGGTGCGCGGCGTGGATGTGAACCACAGCCAGTGGGATTGCACACTTGAAGACGTGAACAGCAGCAGCGCCGACACCAGCCCGGCGATTCGCCTCGGCATGCGACTCGTCAAGAGCCTCGTCGAGAGCGATGCACGGCGGATTGCGGCGGCCGTCGAAGCGCACGGCCGCTTTGACACGATCGAATCGCTCTGGCGCGTCAGCGGCGCGCCCGTGCGGGCGCTGCGGGCGCTGGCGCGGGCGGATGCCTTCGGCTCGATGGGGCTGGACCGGCAGGCGGCGCGGTGGCGCATCGCGCCGCTGCGCGATCATCCCATGCTGCTCTTTGAACCGTTCGATGCGGAGCGCGAGATGGAGCAGGAGCATGCTCCGCTTCCCGCCGTCGCCCTGAGCAGCGAGGTGCTGACCGACTACGGCTCGGTCGGCCTTTCGCTCAAGGCCCATCCGATCTCATTCATTCGCGACCAACTCCATCGCCGCGGTGTGCTGCCCTGCGCCGAACTGCGCGATGCAACCCGCCGGCCGCAGGGGCATCGCGTGGCCGTGGCGGGGATTGTGCTCGTGCGCCAGCGGCCGAGCACGGCCTCGGGGGTGGTCTTCTTCACCCTCGAAGATGAGACGGGCATCGCCAACCTCGTCGTGTGGGGATCGACCTTCGAGTGCTACCGGCGCGTGGCGCGCCTCAGCCACGTCCTGCTCGCGGTTGGCCGCATCGAGCGGCAGGGCGAGGTGGTGCATCTGCACGCGCAGCATCTCGAGAGCCTCGATGATCGCCTGCCGACCCTCAGCGCCGCTTCGCGTGATTTTCATTGAGATCGGCTCCGCAGGCCGTCGCAAGCGACGACGCTCAACGCACTATGATCATGCATGTGCGGTCGATTCACGCGGCAATACACGTGGAAACAGGTGCGCGACTTTCTCGACCTCCGTATGCCAGCCCCGGAGGAGATGCTGACTCCGCGCTACAACGTGGCGCCGACACAGGCCTCGCCCGTGTGCGTGGCCAATGAGAAGGGCGAGCGCGAACTCGTGCTCATGCTCTGGGGTTTCAAGCCGGCGTGGAGCGATCCCAAGCGCCCCGGCCCGATCAACGCGCGGAGCGAAACGGCCGCCACCAGCCCGATGTTCCGCGCGGCCTTCCGCGCGCGGCGGTGCATCGTGCCCGCCTCGGGGTTCTACGAGTGGAAGAGGATCGGCAGCGGCAAACAGCCGCACTACATCCGACTCGCTGACGAGCAGGGCTTGATTGCCTTCGCCGGCCTGTGGGAGCCGCTGGCGGAGGAGCGCGACGATGTGAAGGGCGCCGCCGCGCCGCAGGGCACATTCACGATCCTCACCACGCGCCCCAACGCGCTGCTCGCCGAGATTCACGATCGCATGCCGGTGATCCTCAAGCCCAGGGACTTCGAGGCCTGGCTCGGTGCGCGCGAAGAGCCGAAGTCGCTCTTCGATCCCTTTCCGGCAAGGGAGATGACGACCTACCCGATCTCGCAGCGCGTCAACAGCCCGCGCCACGACGATGCCAACCTCATCGAGCGGGCGGAACCGACTGATGAAGCAGGCCCCCCGGGCTTGTTTGAGTCAAAGCCGACGCGCCGGCGCAAGACGCGGAAGTGACTCCCGGTTACTGATCCATGTAGAACTCATGTCCTCCCTGACCAGTCGAAAGTCCAACGCTCACCACAAAGGACACGAGCTCACAAAGGAAGCACAAAGGGAAAAGCCGACTTGCTCGCATTGTCCGGCGAATCGAGCCTCTTCCGCCATCGTATGCTCGGTTCTTCCTGGTGGAATCTTGGCGCCTTTGTGTTCTTTGTGGTGAGCCTTCGCCGCGTTATGCCAAGCGAACATTTGTTGCGCCGGGATCAGGAGCCGCGGAGCGCTCCGAGCGGGCAACGGCGCTCGCCACATCAACACCCGTGTGGGATAGCCACGTCAAGCAACGGGCATCGCCGCCTCTTTCCGCCTCTCTTCGTGCCCGCTTCGTGACTTTGTGTCCTTTGTGGTGAGCGCACAACCGCCGCCGCGCAAGACACTCACGCGTTGCCCAGTCCCCACGAGATGTACTTGACGCTGGTGTATTCGTGCATGACGTGGCGGCCGCCTTCGCGGCCGAAGCCGGACTGCTTGACCCCGCCGAAGGGCGCCTGGGCGGTCGAGGGCATGCCGTCGTTGGCGCCGACGATGCCGTATTCGAGCGCCTCGGCCACGCGCATGAGACGGCTCGCGTCGCGGGTGTAGAAGTAGGCCGCGAGTCCGTAAGGCGAATCGTTGGCCAGCGCGATCGCCTCGTCTTCGCTGGTGAAGGCTCGCAGGGGCGCGACGGGGCCGAAGGTCTCTTCATTGCTGAGGCGCATGTCGCCGGTGAAGCCGTCGATGAGCGTGGGGGCGAAGAAGCGGTTGGCATAGCCGGCGCCGACGGAGACGAGATCGCCGCCGGTGCGGACCTTGGCCCCGCGATCGAGGGCGTCGCTTACGTGGCCTTGCACCTTGGCGACGGCGTCATCATCGATGAGCGGGCCGATGTGGATGTTCTCATCAAAGCCGGCGCCGATGCGCAAGGCAGCCATGGCGCGCGAGAAGCCGGCGGCGAACTTCTCGTAGACCGATTCGTGTACGAAGAAGCGGTTGGCGCAGACACACGTCTGCCCCGTATTGCGGAACTTGCTCGCCATCGCGCCGGCGACGGCGGCGTCGATGTTTGCATCCTCGAAGACGATGAAGGGGGCGTGCCCGCCAAGTTCGAGGCTCAGGCGCACGACGTGGTCCGCCGCCTGCCTCATGAGAATCCTGCCCACCTCGGTCGATCCGGTAAAGGAAACTTTGCGGACAGTGGCGTTGCTGAAGATTTCGCCGGCAATGGCCTGGGGATCGCCGGTGATGATGTTGATCACGCCGGGCGGGAAGCCGGCTTGGATCGCGAGTTCGCCGAGCGCGATGGCGGACAAGGGCGTCTGCTCGGCTGGCTTGACGATGAAGGTGTTGCCGCACGCCAGCGCGGGGCCGAGTTTGCGGGTGATCATCGCGCTGGGAAAATTCCACGGCGTGATGGCGGCGACGACGCCGATGCTCTGGCGGAGAATGAGGATGCGTTTGTCGCGATGGCTTGCGGGAATCGTTTCGCCGTAGAGGCGCTTGCCCTCCTCGGCGGCCCAATCGAGGAAGGAGGCGGCATAGGCGATCTCGCCGCGCGACTCGGTGATGGGTTTGCCCTGCTCGAGGGTCATGAGGTGCGCGAGGCGCTGCTGGTCGCGCATCATCACGGCGGCCAGGGCGCGGAGCAGGTCGCCGCGCTCCTGGGCGGTTCGGCTGCGCCATTCGGGCCAGGCGCGTGCGGCGGCGTCGATCGCCTGGCGCATCTCGGCGGCGCCGCACAGGGGAACGTGCGCGATGATGCGGTCCGTCGCGGGATCGGTGACGGGGAAGGCGCGGCCGTCGGCGGCGCCCACCCACTGGCCGCCGATGAGGTTGCGCGATTCGATCTTGAGGTCGGCGGGGTTCATGGTGTGCTCTCCGCGGCGCCGCGCTTCGTCGCGCTCCCCTGCGCAGAGCCTCCGGGTCGCGGCTAAACGTGGCCCTTCTCGTCGCCCTCTGCCTCCGGCGCTTTCGCGATGGGCAGGACGCCATTGATTGTACGAACGTGAATGTCGCGCTGCGGGAAGGCAATTTCGATTCCGGCCTTGCGGAACTCGTCGTCAATGGCGTAGTTGACGAACTCGCGCGCATCGACGAAGACGTTGATGGTCGGAATGAAGATCCGCAACTCGAAGTTCAGCGCGCTGTCCCCGAACCCGATGAAGAGCGCCCGCGGCGGGGGATCCTTGAGCACGTGCTCGCACTTGTTGGCGACTTTGAGCAGCAGCGAGCGGGCCAGGCGCGTGTCCGAGCCGTAGGCGATGCCGACGGGAATCTCAATGCGGAGCGTCGGCTCCGAGAGGGTCCAGTTGACGAGTTGCGTAGTGATGAACTCCTTGTTGGGGACGATGAGTTCCTTGCGGTTCCACTGCATGATGGTGGTGGCGCGCATGCGGATGCGGGCGACCTCGCCGGAGATGTCGCCGATGGTGACGGTGTCGCCGACGCGCAGGGGGCGCTCGATGAGGATGATGAGTCCGGAGATGAAGTTGGCGAAGATTTCCTGGAGGCCGAAGGCGAGGCCGAAGGTGAGGGCGGCCGCGAGCCACTGGATCTTCGACCACCCGATGCCGACGGCGCCGAAGGTGACCATCACCCCAACGATGACGATGACGTAGCGCACGATGGTGGAGACGGCGTAGCGGCTGCCCGCGTCG
>Ga0326597_10012995_pt1 | contig 10958 bp, 8 predicted proteins | sample RVTome_12_FD_203789 | JGI IMG/M metagenome (GOLD analysis project Ga0326597, IMG submission 203789) | Soil microbial communities from uranium-contaminated site in the Upper Colorado River Basin, Wyoming, United States - RVT100D185 | ecosystem: Environmental > Terrestrial > Soil > Contaminated >... | reverse complement strand
GCCGCTGGTCGTCGCCTACGCGCTGGCCGGCAGTATGGACGTCGATCTCTACAATGATCCGCTGGGCAACGATTCTCAAGGCAAGCCGGTTTACTTGAAAGATATCTGGCCGACGTTGCAGGAGGTCCAGGAAGTGCTGCGCAAGTCGGTCAGGTCGGAGATGTTCAAGAAAGAGTATGCCCAGGCCACCGAGGGCGATGCGCAGTGGAAAGGGATGCCGGTGCCGGAAGGCGAGCTGTTCAAATGGGACGGGCAATCGACCTATGTGCGCGAGGCACCTTATTTCGACGGCATGACACGCACCCCTGGCGAGCCGAAACCGATTACCGGCGCGCGCGCGCTGGCGCTGCTGGGCGACTCGGTGACGACGGATCATATCTCACCGGCGGGTTCCATCGAGAAGAATGGACCGGCGGCGCGCTACCTCACGAATAACGATGTCCCGCCCAAGGATTACAACCAGTACGGCGCTCGGCGTGGCAATCATGAAGTGATGATGCGCGGCACCTTCGCCAATATTCGCCTCAAGAACATGCTGGCACCGGGAACCGAGGGCGGCGTCACGTTTCATTTGCCGGACAAAAAGCAGATGTCGATTTACGACGCGGCGATGCAGTATCAAAAGGAAGGCACGCCGCTGATCGTCATCGCCGGCAAAGAATACGGCACCGGCTCGTCGCGTGACTGGGCGGCCAAGGGGCCGCGGCTCCTCGGCATCAAGGCCGCCATCGCCGAGAGCTTCGAGCGCATCCACCGCAGCAACCTGATCGGCATGGGCATCGTGCCGCTGGTGTTCAAGCCCGGCGAGAATCTCAAGACTCACGGCCTGACCGGATTCGAGAAGTTCGACATTCCCGGCATCGGTCCCGGACTGAAGTTGCGCCAGGAGCTGACCGTGAAGGCGACCGCCGACGACGGCAAGGCGACCGAGTTCAAAGCGATCTGCCGCATCGATACGCCGGCGGAGCTGGACTATTACCGGCACGGCGGGATTTTGGAGTACGTATTGCGGCAGTTACTGCAAAATTGACAAGAAGTTTGCACCACGAAGGACACAGCGCGGCAAAGCCGCAACCAAAGACGAAAAAACAAACTTTACCACGAAGGTCACGAAGAGCGCGAAGTTAAGAAGTTTAAAAATATCACTGTCCGAAACCTTCGTGGCCTTCGTGTGCTTCGTGGTGAGATGAATCTGCGCGAATTATTGCAAGCCTGTGATTACCAGAAGAGAAGCGCTGGCGGTGCTCGGAAAATCATCACTGGCGTTTCTATTCGGAGCCGATTCATTTCTGCGCCACGCCGCTGAAGCCGCTGAAAAGCCCACGATGGCCACTCCCAATCACATTCGCCACTTCACCGCCGACAATCCCGGCATCATGACGCTTCAGGGAACGAACCAGTACGTCGTCGGCAAGGAAAACGTGGTTGTTATCGACGTGGCTCTCAGCGCCGATTCGAACATGGACGGAATCATCGAACAGGCCGAGGCGATGGGCGCCAGGAAGATTGAAAAGATTCTTTTGACGCATATCCATAGCGACCATTGCGGTGGCGCGTTGGCGCTCAAAAAGCGCACCGGCGCCAAGGTGGGTATTCACCGCTCGCGCGCTGGATTTCTGGGCGGCGAAGATTTTCAATACGGCGACAACGACCGCATCGCCGTCGGCGGCGGCGAGCTGCATGTTTTACACACGCCTGGCCACGAGTCCGGCCACTGCTGTTTCTACGAGTCGGGCGACAAAGTGCTTTTCAGCGGCGATAATATTCTCGGCTTCGGCACCGCCGTCATTCATCCGCCGGACGGCAACATGACCGACTACCTGAAGTCGCTGGAGCGTTTGCTCGGCTTCGACATCAGTTTAATCCTGCCCGGTCATGGGCCGCTCATCGGCAAGCCTGAGGCGAAAATCAGGGAGTACATTCGGCATCGGTTGGAACGCGAGCAGCAGGTGCTCGCGGCGCTGCGCAAGGGGCGCAACACCATCGGCGATATCACACAGATGATCTACGTTGACGTTTCGCCCGCGCTCCAAAGGGTCGCCGAGTTTTCTGTGCAGGCGCATCTGGAAAAGCTGATGCGCGAGGGCCGGGTCAAGAAGGAAACCAACCGTTATCTGCTGCTGAGCGACAATTGAGCCGGTTTCTTGGCCGATTCGAACGGCAAGTCCACCGATTCGGGGGCGATTTCCAGATTCTTCCAGTTTTCTTCGCTGACTTCCAGGGCGCGATCTGACGCGATGCCGTCGAGAAAAAGCACCACGGCACCTCGGGCTTGCAGTACCATCGAGCGTCCGGTGCGCAGGTTCGCTTTCCAGCCGTCCGGCTGACCCGGCGTTTCGTCGAAACGCACGCGATGGCGCCGCTCCAGCACGGCGCGAAAGGCGCGCTGAAAATCTCGCGCTTCCTTGTCGCCGCTCCAGGCGCTGATCCAGGCCGTTATCAAACCGTCACCGTCAGGGTATGCCGAAAGATGATCGCCGGTCCAGCCTGCGGCAATCTGCCTGGCCTCCTCGCGCGGCCGATTCGAGCCGAGCAGTATTTGGATTCGATATTCTCCTAGAGTTTCATCGAGGACGGCGTTTTCTTTGAATTGTCGCTTGATCCCGAAGGGCGTGATGCGCAACGGGGCTAAGCGCCGGATGTAGTACTTCTCAGGATGGAGAATCTGCGCGCTGGAAATCGGCGGATCGGCGAACAGGGCGTTGACGCCGCTCCAACCCTTGGCCAAAAACGCCCACTGCGCGAATTGACTTCCCTCGCGGTAGGGAAACACCATCTCTTGCTTTAAGAGTTCGGGAAGATGGCCGCCGACCTTTTCCAATTCCGCGGCGAATCTCATGGTCGCCTGGGCCCAGTTGAGCGGCCCCCGGTATTTAGTCAGGTAGTTGAGCGCTGCCAGCAGTGCGTCGCCGTCCGCGAGCGCGTGAAAGGCGAGCTTGCGATCTTCCGAACCCAGACCTTTGACTCGATCCGACCAACGGAAATGCTGGTCTTGCAGCGCCCGCGTCAATGCCAGCACGGCGGCAATTTGATCCGCGTCTCCACGCCGCTCACCAGCCAGCGCCTCGCCGAGCCTTGCCGCCTCCGGGGCGATCGCCAGCCTTTCGCGGCTCGCTTCGTACAAGGCAAACCGTTTCAGTCTCGTAAATTCCATCATCGCCTTGGTAAAATCGACGGACTCGGCGAGAAGACCGACGCGCTTATAGGCGCGCCCGATTTGCGCCGACGATTGGCCGCTGAGATCGTCCGCGACAGCCGCGCTCGATAAAGCCGGAAGCCCGCTCTGATCTGTCTCCTGCTTGAACGGCAGCGCGCGAATCTCACTGACTCGCTGCTTGATCTCGGTAAGAGAGAGGGCGGGCGTGGGGTTGAGCCGCTGCGGTTCCGAACCGGAGCAAGCGGCGAGCAGCCCTGAGAGAATCGCGATGGCGAGCTTGCCCGAGGCCCGTGACGCGGGAAAGCGAAATTTCTCGGTTACCGCGGCGGCACTATCCACCTATTTCTCCACGATGATCACGGGGAATCCGGCCTGTGAGACCTGCCGCGCCTGTTCTTCAGCCGCGGCGCGGTTCGAGAAGGTGCCGAGCTGGACGCGGAAATAAGTAGCGTCTCTGGTTTGCAGTGGAGCGATGGTTACGTCGGCGTAGTTTTGCGCGATGCGTTCGCGCAACTGTTGCGCGTTTTCAAGCTGCGAGAACGATCCTAGCTGAAGTGTGTAATCGAGCGATTCGCGGATGGTTTGAACCCGATAGGGACCGCTGTCGATCACCTCGATGCGCACCGGGATGGTGCCGGGGCCGACGGCGCCGAGGGCTTGTGCGGCGGCATAGGATAGATCGAGGATGCGGCCTTTGGCAAACGGTCCCCGGTCGTTGATGGTGAGTTCCATCGAGGCGCTGTTTTGCAAGTTCGTCACCATCACACGGGTGCCGAGGGGCAAGGTCTGATGCGCCGCGGTCAGCTCATGCTGGTCGTAAATAACGCCGCTGGCAGTCGCTTTGCCGTGAAAGCCCGGGCCGTACCATGAAGCGATGCCGGTTTGCGTGGCCCGCCCGGTGACGGGCGCAGGCACGCTGACCCGCGCGGGCGGCAACGAGCAGGCCGCCTGCAACAGCAAAAGGATTACCATTCCAAAAAAGAGCTTGGAAGATGATCGGGCCAAAAGAGCGATTGCGGTAGACATCGACAGAAAGACTATACCGAAACGGCCAGAGAGAAAAAAGTCATGCAGGGCGGAATGAACCGGATATCTACCGTCAATCAACGCCCTCGGGGCGCTCCTTCCGCGCGGTACGGCGGCCGGACAAGCCGGTTGGCCGGGAGGAGAGTGCCGAGAATCAAATCGGAAAGGGGCAGCACGACTTGAGATTGCCAAAGTGGCGTTTGTGGTACAGGTGATGATGGGCGTCCAATCAGCGAAACCCGGCGTGCTTTCCAACCACCGCTCTTTGGGAATATTTATGCACTAGGGGAAAACGGCGACGTGCCCCGAGGATCCTGTGATCGACAATGGTTCTTGTTTCATCCAATGTACCACAAGCACTCGGTGTGAAACTGGACATCCATCATACAAGTCTCACCATGAGTGGAAGAAGGCCGCTCACCCTGAGACCTGTCGAAGGTCTCCGCGGTGCAATTTCCGAGTCCTTGCACTGAAATGGCGTTGGCCAGGTTAGCCACACAGAAGTCTGAATATCCCTTTTTTGGAATGGTGGGCGTCGGACTAATCGGTGAGGTAGGCCTAAAATTTATCTTTCCTTAACGACTTGAGCGACGACGGTCGGCTGCGAAGCGCGTCGTCCTTGGTGACCCGGTCGAATACATAGACGCCGCGGTTGTGGAGCAGCGTGGGCTGGGAAATCTCACGCTTCGCCCGCGCCGAGCAGATCGAACAGCGCTTGAGCGGTTTCTCGTGAACATTCTGGATAGCCTCGAAGCGGTGGCCCCGGGCGCATTGGTATTCGTACAGCGGCATGACTGAACGTTTTAGCTATCATACGGTTATAATTGTCACAACTCGCAGGCGATCTTGTTATCGGACTGATTTCTTGTTATAAGATTTCATGTTTGCATTGAAATGCGAACGCCTCATAAAACCCAGGCCTTGGTCTGGGTTTTTTTTTAACCTCGACTGGAGGTGAAAAGTGTTAGAACAAGAAGTCTTGCCGGTCGGCCTAACCTTCGACGACGTTCTCTTGATCCCGGCGGAGTCCGCCGTCTTGCCCCGCGATATCGACGTCAAGACGCGCTTGACCGAGCGCATCGCGCTCAATATCCCGCTGGTGAGCGCCGCCATGGATACCGTGACGGAAGCGAAAACCGCCATCGCCATGGCGCAGGAGGGCGGCCTGGGGATCATCCATCGCAATCTCACGGTGTCCGTTCAGGCGACGGAGGTGGAAAAAGTCAAAAAATTCGAGAGCGGGATGATTTCGGAACCGATTACGGTGGCGCCGGAGCAGAAAATTTACGAGGCCCGGGAGATCATGCAAAAATTTCACATCTCGGGGCTGCCGGTGACCAAGAACGGAAAGCTAGTTGGGATTTTGACCAACCGCGATTTGCGTTTTGAAACGAAGCTTGACCGTCCCGTCTCAGCGGTCATGACGAAAGACAAACTGGTCACCGTGAAGCCCGGCGTCGACCTCGACGACGCCAAGGAGATCTTGCATCAACATCGCATTGAGAAGCTCTTGGTCGTCGATGATGAATTTCAACTGAAGGGCCTGATTACGGTCAAGGACATCGAGAAGAAAATACAGTATCCCAATGCCAGTAAAGATGACCGCGGTCGGCTTCGTGTCGGCGCGGCCGTCGGCGTCGGATCCGATTGGGAAGAGCGGGTCGAAAGCCTCGTGCGTGCCGGCGCCGATCTTGTGGCGATCGACACCGCCCACGGCCATTCGAAAAACGTCATCGACGTGGTGCGACAAATTCGCCGCCGTTATCCCGACCTGGATCTGGCCGGCGGCAACGTCGCGACGGAAGAAGGGACGCTCGCGCTGATTCAGGCGGGTGTCAACGCGGTAAAGGTGGGCGTCGGGCCGGGGTCGATCTGCACGACGCGGGTCATTTCCGGCGTCGGAGTTCCGCAAATCACCGCGATCGGCAGCTGCGCCAAGGCCGGGGTGCGCCACAACGTGCCGATCATCGCCGACGGCGGGATCAAGTTCTCAGGCGATATCACCAAGGCGTTGGCCGCCGGGGCCAATTCCGTGATGGTCGGGAGTTTATTCGCCGGAACCGAAGAGAGCCCGGGCGAAACGATTCTCTACCAAGGACGAACCTACAAAGTTTACCGCGGCATGGGCTCGATTGGCGCGATGAATCAGGGAAGCAAGGATCGCTACGGCCAAGCCGATGTCGAAGAGCCGATGAAGCTCGTTCCCGAGGGCATCGAAGGCCAGGTGCCCTACAAAGGTTCGCTCTCCTTCAACATTCATCAACTGGTCGGCGGGCTGCGCGCCGGGATGGGTTATCTTGGTTGCCGCGACGTGGCGACACTCCGCGCCAAGGCCCGCTTCATGCAGGTCACGGCTGCGGGGCTGAGAGAAGGGCATGTCCACGACGTGTTCATCACCAAGGAATCTCCCAATTACAGAATAGAATGATTCTCGTCCTCGATTTCGGCTCGCAGTACACCCAGCTCATCGCGCGTCGCGTCCGAGAGGCGAGGGTTTACTGCGAAATCCATCCCTTCAATATCACGCTGGAAGAAATTGCGGCACTCAAGCCCGAAGGTATCATTCTATCCGGCGGTCCGGCGAGCGTTTACCAAGAAGACGCCCCAAGGGTTGGCGCGGAGCTTTTCAAGCTTCCGGTGCCGTTCTTAGGCATCTGCTATGGCATGGGTATGGTGAATCTCGCCTTTGGCGGCGCCGCTGCCAAGGCGGATCGGCGCGAATACGGTCCCGCCGAGCTGAGGATTGATGACGGCGCCGATCTGTTTCACGGATTTCTGCGCAACGAACCGGTGCGGGTATGGATGAGCCACGGCGACAAGATGACCAGCATGCCCAACGGCTGGAGCGTGCTGGCGCAGAGTGACAATTCGCCGATCGCCGCCTTTGCCGATCCGAGCCGGCGGCTTTTCGGCGTACAGTTTCACCCCGAGGTGGTTCATACGCCGCGCGGCAAGGAAATTCTCGATAACTTCGTGTTCCGTGTCTGTGGCTGCCGGGCGGATTGGACGATGGAGCGCTTCTCGGAGATTTCGGTCAGGCGCATTCAGGAGCAGGTCGGCGACGGGCGCGTGCTTTGCGCGCTCAGTGGCGGTGTCGATTCGGCGGTGGCCGCGACATTAGTTCAGCGGGCCATCAAAGCCCGGCTGGTTTGCGTATTCGTCAACAATGGACTTCTGCGCCGAAACGAAGCGGAGTACGTTTGCCGGCTTTTCGCAGAACGATTTGGCGCGAGCTTTCGCTATGTCGATGCCGGCGCGCGCTTCCTGGCGGCATTGAAAAACGTCGAAGATCCGGAAGAAAAGCGCCGCAGGATCGGCCACAAATTCATCGAGGTCTTTGAAGAAGAGGCGCAAAAACTCGGTGAAATCGAATTTCTCGCGCAAGGCACGCTCTATCCCGACGTGATCGAATCGGTCTCCTTCAAAGGGCCGTCGGCGACCATCAAGACTCATCATAACGTCGGTGGGCTGCCCACGACGATGAAATTTAAGCTGATTGAGCCGTTGCGGGAGCTGTTCAAGGACGAGGTGCGTGAGCTAGGCCGGGAGCTCGGCCTGCCCAATGAGATGATTCAACGCCAGCCGTTTCCAGGGCCGGGTTTGGCGATTCGCGTGTTGGGCGAGGTGACCGAAGAGCGGTTGAGCGTGCTGCGCGAAGCGGACGTGATCGTGCTCGATGAGATCCGCGCCGCCGGGCTTTACGAAAAGGTTTGGCAATCCTTCGCCGTGCTCCTGCCGATCAAGACCGTGGGTGTGATGGGCGACGAGCGGAGCTACGAGGACGCCATCGCTCTACGTGTGGTCGAGAGTCAGGACGGCATGACTGCCAACTGGGTTGCGCTCCCGCCGGATCTGCTCGCCAGGATCTCCAATCGCATCAGCAATGAAGTGCGCGGCGTCAACCGGGTCGTTTACGATATTTCTCCCAAACCTCCGGCGACCATCGAGTGGGAGTGATGGCGGGCGGCTAAAGCTAATACCTGCCGCGGGTTCTTTGATTTTCATTTCGTTCTTTTAAGCAAATACCCCAGGAGTTGAGCCGCATGGATCGCACCCGGTGCATCATCGTCCGTCACGGGCAAACCCAGTGGAACGTCAAAGGCATACGCCAGGGTCAGCTCGACAGCGAGTTAACGGAAAAAGGCATTGAGCAAGCTCGGGCGCTGGGGCAGAGGCTCGGGCGCGAGACCTTCACGGCGCTTTACAGCAGCGACCTGGGCCGCGCGGTGCAAACCGCCGAGATCATTGCCGCCACTACCGGGCATTCCGTCATCACCGACAGGCGGCTTCGGGAGGCGCATCGTGGAATCTTTCACGGGTTGAGCGGCGATGAAATCGAGAAACGATTCCCGGAGGAACATCGATTGTATCGAAGTCTCGGGCCCCATTACGTCATTCCAGGCGGGGAGAGTACGGTGCAACAGATGGAGCGAAACGTCACCTGCTTGAACGAGCTAGGAAACCGGCATGCCGGTGAAACGATCCTGGTGGTGACTCACGGGGCCGTGGTGGCCGGATTGTTTCGCCATACGCTCTCGATTCCCGTTGACGCGCCGCGCCGTTTCGAATTCGTCAACGCGGGGCTGAACGTGTTCGCTTACGAGGACGGCCACTGGCTGCTTCAGACCTGGGGCGACGTCGGTCATTTGGCTTCCGGCGCGGCCAGTGACGGCGATGATCCGAGCTGAACGCGGCGGTTCAAGGCGTTCCACGAGTTCCAGAGGTTCCAATCGTTCAAGTCGTTCAAAACGTTCAAGCCGTAGGGAACAGGGACTGTCCCCTAGCTTACGCCCTTCCGTCGCCCGATCGTTTCTCCAGCCTCATGGAGAAACCGGGTTGTTTGATAAATACCTGGTGCGAATCCTTGCGTTTGGACAACTGTTCGAGGAGCTTTACCAGCGGTTGGGCTCCGTCGAGATATTCGCGCGGTTTGCCGCCGTTCGGGAGGGCGTTGACGTAATCCTCGCCGGCGAAATAGCGCATGATCAGCTCTTCGTCTGAGATGTTAGCGCCATACTGCTGCCGGATTTCGTGGAGCGAGGGCTGTGGCTGCTCCCATTGGCCCCATTCCTTGGCGCGCGGGCGGGTCAAAATCTTATCTTTCACGTCGGGGTCCATCAGCTCAGCGCCTTCCTTCCCCCAGATGCCCAACGCGTATTGGATCACTTGGTCCGGCACTTCTTTGTAGCGTTCGCCGACGATGACGTTGATGGCGGCCTGGGTGCCGACGTACTGCGACAGCGGCGTGACCATGATCGGGTAGCCAAACTCTCTGCGGACGCGACCGGATTCTTCTAAAGCCGCTTCCATCTTATGCTCCATACCGACGATCTTCATTTGGTGGCGCATGTTGGAGATCATCCCGCCCGGGACTTGATGCTGGTAGAGAAACTCGTCGTATTCCATCGGCTTGCCGATGGGCAGGCCGTCTTTTTTGGCGACCTGGGTAAAATGCTTCTCGACGACTTCGAGCGGCTTTAAGTCCACGGCGGGGGTGTAGCCGAGCGCTCTCAGATTATTAGCGATGTTGAAGACCGACGGCTGGGACGAGCCGTTGGCGAGCGGTGGTATGGCTGTGTGCAGGATGCGCATGCCGAGCTTGACGCCTTCGAGGTAGTTGAGCGGGGCTTGACCGCTGTTGCAGTGGGCGTGAAATTCGACGGGAATATCGCCCGCGCTTTTCAGCACCACCGGGATCAGCGTGCGCGCCCGTTCCGGGGTGAGCAGTCCGCCGACGTCTTTGAAGCAGATCCGCCACGGCTTCGCGGCAGCCGCTTCCTTCGCCTTTTGCGCGTAATATTCGTCGGTGTGGCGCGGCGAAACCGAGTAGATCAGATTGGCCACCGTGTCCATGCCGTTTTTCTTGAGATCGTCGATTTCCTCCTCGAAGGCGCTGTAGTCGTTCCAGCAATTCGACGTGCGGGTCAGCGTGATCCCGTAGGAGACCAGCCGCTCGACGAGCAACTTCAAGAGGGCGTGGGGGGTTTTTTCAAAGGCGCTGTGCATGCCGCCGTGATGGCGCAGGCGGGTCTTCTTGATGCGCTTGGTTCCTTCCTTGAGCCAGTACCAGGGGTTTTCCTTGTGCTCGCGCACGTACTTTTTGAACATGACGCCGAGGAAAAATTCCATGGACTCGAAGCCCGCCTGGTCGATGTGCGGGGCGGCGGGCAGCATGGCGCCCACCCTCATGTTGAGGGCCCATAGGCTCTGGTTGCCGTCGCGCAGGGTGGTGTCGATAAAGCGGACTTCGTCGCTCATTTCGCCTCCAAAAGTCGTTCAAATCGTTCAAGCCGTTCAAAACGTTCAAGGGAAGGGGGACAGTCCCCCTTCTTGATTCTGCTGAAAAACCACGTTCACCCTTCGACAGAGCTCAGGGCGAACGGAAATTGAATTGATAAGATTGAGAATTTTCCGTTCATGCTGAGCCCGTCGAAGCATTCCTAGGGTTTTTCAGCAGAATCCTTCTTCCGTTGTGGCTGACATTGCTGTCCATTATCTGTATAAATTCTTGCTGGAGAGATCAAACGGCAGGGGAGCAAGGCGATGAAGAGTCACCGCAAGGAGTTGTGGTTCAATACGCCGACGCGGGTCGCGTTCGTCAACGTCACGCCGCAGATCCAGGAATGCATCCGCGAGAGCGGCGTGCGGGAAGGCATCGTGCTGGTCAACGCGATGCATATCACCGCGTCGGTTTTCATCAATGACGACGAGTCCGGCTTGCATCACGACTACGGCGTCTGGCTGGAGAAGCTCGCGCCGCACGAGCCGATCAAGC
>Ga0326597_10012994_pt1 | contig 10958 bp, 10 predicted proteins | sample RVTome_12_FD_203789 | JGI IMG/M metagenome (GOLD analysis project Ga0326597, IMG submission 203789) | Soil microbial communities from uranium-contaminated site in the Upper Colorado River Basin, Wyoming, United States - RVT100D185 | ecosystem: Environmental > Terrestrial > Soil > Contaminated >... | reverse complement strand
AGGCACACGAATGATCCGGATTACAGAACCGGGATCCATAGAGGCGAGGACATGTATGAGGTAAGCGGATTTACTGTTCATTTTTTCAGCAGGGAAAAAGTAGAGCATTTGGTGCAAGACTATGAGATTGTCAACGTTGACGAATTTGAAGAGGGCCGGTTGCCGAGAAAGCCTTTTCGCGTAACGTTCAGGAAGAAAACAAATGATAAGGAGCAAAGAAAATGAGTTTAATGGACAAAATGATGGATTACATGCTGGGGAAAATGAGCAAAGAAGAGAAGCAAGCAATGATGGAGAAGATGATGGATAAATTCTTTGCTGACATGACGGTGGAGGATAAGCAGAAGCTGGTGGAGGCAATGATCCCCAAGATGATGGGGGGGATCAACATGATGGAAATGATGCCCAAGGTAATGATGAGCATGATGGGTGGAAGCAAGGGCCAAGCCGGCATGATGGGGATGATGTCCAAAATGACGGAGAACATGGCTGGCTCCTGACCCTGAATGCGTATGATGATGGGCTCGTCGAGCCCAACCGATAAATGACAAATGCGGTCACTAGCAAGAGTGACGACACAAAAAAGAATCACCAAAAGTTTCCTCGTCAAGAAGCGCCCGTGAAACGAGCGGAGAAGACCTGGTCAGTTTAAAGGAGGAGAGCACCATGAAAAGTGGGAACCTTACTCGCCTGATTGTCCTGGCAGTTGGTCTGGGGATGATCGAGTTCTTTGCCGTAGGCAGGGCCTTTGCCCACTGTGACGGACTGGACGGTCCGGTTGTCAAAGCTGCCCAGAACGCGCTGGAGATGGGAAATGTGAATCTCGTTCTTATTTGGGTGCAAAAGAAGGATGAAAGCGAAATAAAGAAAGCCTTCCAAAAGACACTTGCCGTTCGGAAATTGAATCCGCAAGCAAAGGAGCTTGCGGACACGTATTTCTTCGAGACCCTTGTGCGTATTCATCGGGCCGGAGAGGGATCCCCTTATACAGGCCTGAAACCCGCAGGGCGCGATCTCGGCCCCGCAATCCCGGCTGCGGACAAGGCACTTGAAACTGGCTCGGCGAAGTCGCTGACAAAAATTCTCGCCGAGGCCACGCAAGACGGTGTTGCCGACCGATTCAAAGGGGTCGCCGCCAAGAGAAAATTCAAGAGTGATGATGTCGAAGCGGGACGGCAGTACGTGAAAAATTATGTCGAGTTTCTTCACTATGTTGAAAGGATCTACGAAGTCGCCAAGAATCCGGCAGAAGGCCATTATCCCGAACACCAAGGAGCTGCCGCGCATAAAAAGAGTAGGATTCCTGCGCGACAGACAAACGTAGGAAGTGCGATATTAAACCCAAAATTCCCTATCGCTGCGAATCAGCCTGGAGGTCTTTCCTAATGTTGCGAAGAAAACAATCCCTCTTGAAATTAACAGTCTAAGAACATGCACGCGACGTTTGCCTTAGTTTGCAACGATACGGAGACAAACTTCCCGGTAATGAAAGGATACCCTTCTCAGAGCCTCGCATTCGTAAATCACCTAATTGTGTTGACTAGACAATATGTTGCACTGCGCGTTCTGGCAATCAGTTGCGTATTCGCCGGAACTGGAGGGCTCGGCCATAGTTACGCGACTAAGCTCCGTTTCTCTGTAAAAAATAAGAGCTGCTCGTGCGGGAGTTGACAATGGTGAAGAAAATGATGCCGGCACTGCTGTTAGCGGTGATCGCGGCGGCCATAGGATCAACCTACTGGTATTTCTGGATGCCGTCGGGGGAGGTGTCAAACATCGTTCGCGTCTCTGGAAACATCGAGGTCATTGATGCTGAAGTAAGCTTTAAGATTCCTGGGCGGGTTGAAAAACGCCTGGTCTCTGAAGGTGAGTCAGTCAAGTCAGGTCAGCTGGTTGCCAACTTAGACAGCACTGAGCTTGCTCACGAAGTTGCCATTCGCAGAGCGGACGTGAGGGCAGCTCAGGCCAGTCTCGCCGAGCTTGAAGCAGGATCTCGACCCGAGGAAATTGCTGAGGCAGATGCGTCTGTCCGGAAGGCGCAATCATGGCTTGACGAATTACTCGCAGGATCACGGCCTCAAGAAGTGGCTACCGCCGAGTCGGCGGTCTATTCAGCTAAGAGTGAAGAGGATCGTTTGAAGGTCGAAAGTGAACGGGACGCTGCTCTTCAAAAGGATGGCCACATCCCGGCTCGCGAATTTGATGCCTCTCGGACTGCTCACGAGATGGCTAGAGCAAGACTCCAAGAAGCAGAAGAACGTCTGAAACTTGTCAAAGAGGGCCCAAGGAAGGAACAGATCGAGCAAGCCCGAGCGTCACTGATGAAAGAAAAAGAACGATACGCTCTTGTTAAGAAAGGCCCTCGGCAGGAGACGATCGAGCAGGCGCGTGCCCGCCTCCAGCAGGCCAAAGAATCTCTTGCCCTTGCTGAGACACGTCTCGGGTACGCCACTGTGGGCTCTCCTCTTACCGGACTAGTCCTGTCAAAAAATGTGGAGGCCGGCGAATATGTGGCTGCCGGCACTCCGATTGTCACGGTCGGCGACCTCGAGAGACCGTGGCTCAGAGCCTACATCAATGAAACCGATCTGGGACGAATCAAGGTCGGGCAGAGAGTTAGAGTCGCAACTGATACTTACCCGGGAAAAATCTACGAAGGACATATCTCCTTTATCGCCTCTGAGGCCGAGTTTACTCCCAAGAACGTTCAGACCCAGAAAGAGCGCGTCAAGCTCGTCTACCGCATTAAGGTGGACATCCCGAACCCAAATATGGAACTTAAGCCTGGCATGCCCGCTGACGCGGATATTCTGCTGGACGGGGCGAAGTAAGGCGAGAAACATGGATGCGATCCGCGTTGAAATGCTAACAAAATACTTTGGCGATCTTAGCGCCGTAGATGCTCTCACCTTTAAAGTGGCCGAAGGAGAGATATTCGGTTTGGTTGGGCCAGACGGCGCGGGAAAGACCACGATAATGCGCCTCTTGACCGCGATTATGGAGCCAACGTCAGGCGACGCCTGGGTGGCAGGCCGCCACACTGTAAAAGAAGCAGAGGCCATCAAGGAAGAGATCGGCTACATGAGTCAGCGCTTCGGACTCTATCCGGACCTCACGGTAGTGGAGAATATCCATTTTTACGCGGACATCTACGGCGTGCCCCGCAAAGGCCGCGATGAGAAAATCGATCGTCTCTTGACCTTCAGCAGCATGACGCCGTTTAAGAGACGTTTAGCCGGAAGACTCTCGGGCGGAATGAAACAGAAGCTCGGCCTGGCCTGCACGCTAATCCACACGCCGAAGGTGCTCTTTTTGGATGAGCCCACCAATGGCGTAGATCCGGTCTCGCGCCGCGACTTCTGGCGTATCCTCTACCAGTTGCTGCGCGAGAAGGTCACGATCTTCGTCTCAACCGCTTACCTCGACGAGGCCGAGCGTTGCAACCGTATCGGACTTATCCACAGGGGCAAGCTCCTCGCCCTTGGGACGCCCGACGAGGTCAAGAAGCTCATGCGCGGGACAATCATCGAGATTCGCTGCGCAGAGCCGCGCAGGGCTACGGCCCTTCTGCGCGAACATCTGAAGGCTGACTCAGTAGGGCTTTTCGGCGACCGCGTTCACGTCGTTACCCAGGATTCGGACCAAGCGACTGCGCAGGCGGAAGCAGTTCTCGGCAGCGCCGGCCTCGAACACGGCGATATCCGGCCTATCGAACCAGCGCTTGAGGACGTGTTTATTTCGGTTGTCGTTAACGAAGAGCTAAGCGCCAGAGAATGAGCGCGGGAAACAACAAAGCCGTTGTCGTTAAGGATCTGGAGAAGCGGTTCGGTAGTTTCATCGCCGTGAATCGCGTGAGCTTCGAGGTGAGTAAGGGCGAAATCTTCGGCTTCCTCGGCCCCAACGGCGCTGGAAAGTCGACGACCATCAGGATGCTTTGCGGTATTCTCATGCCGAGCGGCGGGACGGGCACGGTCGCTGGATTCGACGTCCGCACCGAAGCGGAACAGATCAAAGCTCACATCGGTTACATGAGCCAGAAGTTCTCGCTCTACGAGGACTTGACGGTCGAGGAGAACATCGATTTCTACAGCGGCATCTACCGCATCACCCCTGAGAAGAAAAAGGAGCGAAAGGAGTGGGTAATCGAGATGGCCGGTCTAAAGGAGCATCGACAATCCCGGACAGCCATCCTGTCGGGCGGCTGGAAGCAGAGACTGGCGCTTGGCTGTGCCATTCTCCACGAGCCGCCGATTATTTTTCTCGATGAGCCTACCTCTGGTGTGGACCCGATCAGCCGTCGTCAGTTCTGGAATCTGATCTACGAACTCTCTGGTAAGGGCGTCACGGTCTTTGTCACTACCCACTACATGGACGAGGCCGAGTACTGCGACCGAATAGGTCTTATCTACCGGGGCGAACTCACTGCCATTGGAACGCCGGAGGTGCTCAAGACCGAGCTCATGCAGGAAGATGTTCTTGAGATTGCGTGTGACCGCCCTAAAGACGCAATGGGCGAAATTGAGAAACTTCCAGGCATCAGGGAAGTGGCCCTGTTTGGCAAAGGGCTGCACGTAGTTGCCGTGGACGGGGAGGCTGCTATCGCTGCCATTCGCAGCATCCTCGGTGAAAAAGGCTACCAGGTTGAGCACATTGAAAAGATCGTTCCCTCGCTAGAAGATGTATTTGTCTCTCTCATCGAGGCGCGCGATCGGGCCGAAAAAGCTCAGCAGGAAGTGCAACGATGAAGCTGCTTCGAGTCTGGGCGATCTCGCGCAAGGAGTTTGTTCATATTATCCGAGACCCGCGGAGCCTCGGCATGGCCATCGCCATTCCGATGCTGCTCTTGGTACTCTTCGGCTATGCATTGACACTCGACGTGGATAACGTCCCGCTGGTTATCTGGGATCAAAGCCAATCCCAGGCGAGCCGGGAGTTTATCAGTCGCTTCCAGGATTCTCGCTACTTCTCTGTGCGAGCGTATGTCAGTAACTACGGGGAAGTGGAACGGGCCATTGATTCGGCGCATGCTCTTATGGGCATTGTGATACCGAGGGGTTTCGCTGGACACATTGAGTCTGGACGCCCTACCGCAGTTCAGTTGATCCTCGATGGGAGCGACTCCAACACCGCAACGATCGCGATAGGATATGCGGACGTGGTCGCCCAAAGCTATTCACAGGATGTTGCCATCCGTGAGATTCAGCGGATAGGTGGCAAGGCCCTCCAGCCACCGCTCGATATGCAGCCCCGGGTCTGGTTCAACGCCGACATGGAGTCCAAAAATTATATCATCCCCGGCCTCATTGCCGTGATCATGATGGTAATCGCCGCGCTCTTGACCTCGCTGACGGTGGCTCGCGAATGGGAACGCGGCACGATGGAGCAGCTCATCTCCACGCCGGTCAAAGGCCGGGAGTTGATCCTCGGCAAGCTCCTGCCCTACTTCGCCATCGGCATGTTGGATGTCCTGCTGGCCGTGCTCATGGGCGAGTTTATTTTTCAGGTGCCGCTGCGCGGAAGCGTGGCCTTGCTCTTTGGTACGGCAGCGATCTTCCTCACAGGCGCCTTGTCATTGGGAATGCTTATCAGCATCCTGACCAAGAGCCAACTATTGGCCAGCCAGTTGGCCATGGTGCTGACATTCCTGCCATCGTTCCTGCTGTCGGACTTCATGTATGCGATAAGTAATATGCCAACGCCGATTCAAATGATCACCTATCTGATCCCCGCGAGGTATTTCGTGGTTCTGCTCAAGGGTATCTACTTAAAAGGTGTTGGGCTGGAGATAATGGCACTGGAAGCAGGACTCTTGTCCATCTTTGCCGCTGCTATGGTGTTCCTCGCCAACGTCAAGTTCAAAAAGAAGCTCCTTTAATCATGTACGAACGCATCAAACACATGTTTTTCAAGGAGGTCATCCAGACCTTTCGCGATCCGAAGATGAAGGGCGTGATATTTCTCATGCCCATCGTCCAGGTCCTGGTCTTCGGCTACGCTGTGACGACCGACGTGAAACATATCGCCACGGCGATCTACGATCTCGACAACACCGTTGCCAGCCGCGAACTCGTGGCCAGTTTTGTAAAGTCCGGGTATTTCGACATCGTAGAATACGTTAACGACGAAGACCGCGCCCAGAAGCTGGTGGATCGCAGCAAGGTCCGGGCTGTGCTTCGCATGAACAAGGGCTTCGAAGATGACTTGCGCGGCGGGCGGACGGCCCGTCTTCAAGTGATCGTGGACGGGACCGACTCCAATACGGCCGGCATTGTGCTCGATTACAGCGCCAAGATCGCCGGGCAGTTCTCGCAAAAGATTTTGTTCACGAGGCTCACCCGTTTGCAAGCTTCTCTACAAGAGTCTGGGCGGGTGGAGATGCAGACGCGGGCTTGGTTCAACGAGAACCTCGAGAGTCGCAACTTCTATGTGCCCGGGGTGATTGCCATCATCGTGATGCTCATTACGCTGATGCTCACAAGCATGGCTGTCGTGCGCGAAAAAGAGATCGGCACGATGGAACAAATCATGGTCACTCCCATCACACCAATGGAGTTCATCCTCGGCAAGACTGCACCCTTTGCCCTCATCGGTTTCGCGGATGTGATCCTAATCACGGTGATTGGCGTGTTTTGGTTCGAGGTACCCATCCGAGGCAGCGTCCCGTTGCTTTTTTTCGCCGCTGGACTCTACTTAATGACAACGCTTGGGATTGGTCTTTTCATTTCGACGGTAAGCCAGACACAGCAGCAGGCGATGATGAGCACATTCTTTTTTTATTTCCCGGCAGTGCTCCTTTCGGGATTTATGTTCCCCATCGCCAACATGCCGATGGTGGTCCAGTGGTTCACTTATTTAAATCCACTACGGTACTTCCTGGTGATCATCCGTGGCATTTTTCTCAAAGGGGTGGGGCCGGGGATCTTGTGGCCGCAAATGGCGGCACTGGCTGTCATGGGTGTTATTACTCTATGGCTAGCGTCGAGAAGATTCAAAAAAACTCTCGCTTGATGGTTTAAGAAGATTGACATGTTCACGGGGCAGAAATGGAAATGGCCAAAAAACGAAACCATCGTGGTTCTTGGGAACGGTCGACTGGCCCATGTTTCTCTCGAAATCTGCCCTTCTTACCTTCGCGGGCTTTGTCTCCTTCTCTTTGCAATGCCGAGAAAGCGCGAACGCTATGTTTCAATTTTATTCAGACAAATGCGTTGGCCGGATTCATCGGGCTGGAGAAGGTGCACCATACACGGGCCTAGAGCTAGCAGGGCGCGACCTCGGCCTCGCGACTCCCGCTGCCGACAAAGCGCTTGAGAACGGCAAGGTCGAGGCACTTCTGAAACTCTTAACAGAAGCAATGCAAACAGGCGTCCGCGAGCAGTTCAAACAGGTGGCGGCCAAAAGAAAGTTCGGCAAAGACGACGTGAGCGCCGGACGAGAGTATGTCAAAGGTTATGTGGAGTTTGTTCACTATGTTGAAAGGATCTACGAAGCTGCAAAGAATCCGGCAGAGGCCATTATCCTGACTCCCAAGGAGCTGCCGCGCATAAAGAGTAGCGAAAGTTTTCCACAACCATTTCGTGAAAGTCGATTGACAAATAAGAAACCAGTGTGTCGAAAGGCGATTTTTCAATGCCGGGCAAAATCTACCGCTACCTCGCCGACGATCACGCGCGCCTCGATGGTCTCCTGCGGCGCGCGACGGCTCACCCGGATGCAATCGATGCCTCGGCTTACGCGGAATTTCGCGGCGGGCTGCTCAAGCATATCGGGATGGAGGAGAAGATCCTGTTGCCGGCTGCGCAAAGGATGCGCGGCGGCGAGCCGTTAGAGATCGCGGCGAGGCTTCGACTCGACCACGGCGCGCTCGCTGCGCTTCTGGTGCCGACGCCGACACGGTTGATTGTCGCGGCCATCTGCGCGATCCTCAAAGCCCACAACCCCATCGAAGAAGGCCCGGACGGCCTCTATGCGCAGTGCGAGCAATTGTTGGGCGCTGAAGCCGACCGGGTCCTGATTCAATTGCGGACTGCTCCTGAAGTGAAGGTCGCACCGCATGTTGACACCGCTCACGTGCTCGAGGCGACGCGGCGGGCTTTGATAAAGGCTGGTTACGGCCTAGAAGTGTGACCGTGTATTTTTGGTTGGTGAATAGTAGACTCAGCATTTCGTGTGCGCGCGAGGTGCGATGCGCAAATTACTGCGGCTAGACTGGGATATCATTGCCGGGATTGTGGCCGCCGTCGCGGCCATTGTCTTGCACTTGTTGCACGTTGCCGAGAGCGCGGTGCTGCTGACCATTATCCTGGTTCTACTGGCGCTCCTGCTTCTTCGTAGTCTTCGCGGCGAACACCGTATCGATGTCCTGACGGACGCTGCATCTAAAGTAGAAGGGTTACTGCGAGAACTACAAACGTCGCTGAGTCCCCCCCCGACGCTATCCTTATCGGGCCGCGCCAGTTACGCAAGGAAAGTGAGCGCTTTACCAAAGCCGCCCGAGGCGAAATGATCTGGTTCAATGTGTGTTGCTTGATGTTTTCTCGTGACGAAGTCTTCGACACCCTACTGAAGCCCGCCATCACAAACCCGTTGGTTACAACCATTCAATTTGTTTCTGACGAGAGCGAAAAAGAAATTTGGCAGAGCACCGTTTTGCCCAAGATTCTAAAGTGTGCCGGGCATGAGAAAGTTAGGCCGCCTCGATGGGTTTCGCTTCCGCGGACGATTTCTTTTGTTTTGGCGGATATCGATGCCGACGGTCGCCCGGAAGCGCTGCTCAGTTTTTGGGGCGAGCCGTTTATGGCCTATACCACGGGACAGCAGGTCCCCCGCTATATTTTCCGGGTTCAGGGGCGATCCGAGCTACTTCCTAGCTTGATCGAACTTGAGCGGCAAAATCGAATGGCCAGCTAGGGCGAACCCAGGACGTCCCCCGATAACCCGAGATCACCGGGGCTCAAGATGCTTCCGGCCCCGGCGTTTGATTGCCTCGACGAGAAAAAAACTGATCGTTGCGGCGGTGAAGCAAACTGCCAGATCGTCCGCGTGCAAGAAGCTAAAGCGGAACAATTTTGATAGCGACGGAATATATAGGACCGCCGCGAGAAATCCCGCGGCTCCCGAGATGACCCACCAGAACGCGGGATTGGCCGCGCGCCAAGGGAGAAGGAGCCGGCGCGACCAGGAGCGGTTGGCGGAGATCAAACCGAGCATGCCGAGCACGAGTGTGGAAAATGTCAGCGTCCGGGCGTCGTCGGCGCCCTGGCCGCGATAAAGGGCGACGCCAAAAACCAGCAGAACAATCGCCAGCACGGCGCCGCCCTGCAACAGGCTGAAGAGAATATCGCGACCGCTCAACAGCGGCGTATCGGGTTCACGCGGCGGTTTTTGCATGATGTTGGCTTCCGCCGGTTCCGCTTCAAAAGCGATGGAGCAGGCCGGGTCGATAATCAGCTCCAAGAAAACGATGTGGACCGGTGTCAGCACCAGCGGCCAGTTGAGGATCAACGGCACGAGCGCGAGTCCCGCGATCGGCACGTGGATGGCGAAGATAAAAGCCATGGCCTTTTGCAGATTGTCGAAAATCCGCCGGCCCGAGCCAATCGCCTCCACGATAGTGGCGAAGTCGTCATCGAGCAGAACCAGCGAGGCCGCTTCCCGCGCGACGTCGGTGCCGCGTCCTCCCATCGCGATGCCGATATGGGCGGCTTTCAGCGCCGGCGCGTCATTGACGCCGTCGCCGGTCATCGCCACGATCTCGCCATTGGCTTTGAATGCCTCCACCAGATTGAGCTTCTGCTCCGGCAAGACCCGGGCGAATATATTGGTCTTGGGAATGCGGCGGCGCAGCTCTCCCTCGTGCAGCGTTGCGAGTTCAGGACCGGTCAAAATTCCTCCGTTAGCCGCGAGGCCGATCGCTCGGCCGACGGCCTGGGCGGTGGAGGGGTAGTCTCCGGTGATCATCACGACTTTGATTCCGGCTTGAGCGCATTCTTTAATCGCAGCCGGCACGGCCGGCCGCACGGGGTCGGCCAAGCCGATGAGCCCGAGAAAATCAAAATCGAAATCATGCTGAGTCGGCGGCCAAGCGTCGCCGTCGAAGCGCGCTTGGGCCACGGCCAGCACGCGCAGGCCGTCCCGCGCCATGGCATCGACTTGCACGGAGAGGCTTTGCATCTGCTGTGAATCAAAATGGCACAGGTCGGCGACGGCTTCGGGCGCTCCCTTGGTCGCGATCATGTGCTGATCGCCTTGCGCGGTGTGCCAGACATGAGAGAGCGCGAGCAGCTCCGGAGAGATCGAGTACTCGTGGGCGAGCGTCCAATTTTCAAACCTCGCACCGTGATCGAGATAGCGGTCGCCCAACGCTTTGAAGGCTTTTTCCATCGGATCGAACGGGTCGGTTTCGCTGGCGAGAACCGAATAGCGTACCAGCCTGTGAAACTTTTGCGGCAGGGGCTGGTCGGTTTGGCCGTCCACGTCATAGCTGTTGGCGCCGACGCAAAGCCGCCTCACGGTCATGTGATTGAGCGTCAGCGTCCCGGTCTTATCCGCGCACAGAACGGTCGCCGAGCCGAGGGCCTCGATGGCCGCCATGCGTCGAGTCAGCACCCGCTTCTGCGACATGCGCCAGGCGCCGAGGGCCAAGAAAACCGTAAGGACGACGGGAATCTCTTCCGGCAGGAGCGCCATGGCCAGCGCAACGCCGGCCAGAAAACCGTTGATCCAGCTTCCTCTCGTCAGGCCATAAAGCACTACGGCCAGGGCGCAGACCGAGAGTCCCACGGCGGCGAAATTGCGGATCAGTTTGCCGGACTTTCTTTGCAGGTAAGTCTGGTCGGTTTCCACCGCTTGGAGCGCCTTGCCGATGCGTCCCATTTCCGTGCGCGCGCCCGTCGCGACCACCCGGGCGACGCCGCGGCCCTGGACCAACATGGTGCCGGCGAAGATAAATGGCAGGT
>Ga0326597_10012993_pt1 | contig 10960 bp, 9 predicted proteins | sample RVTome_12_FD_203789 | JGI IMG/M metagenome (GOLD analysis project Ga0326597, IMG submission 203789) | Soil microbial communities from uranium-contaminated site in the Upper Colorado River Basin, Wyoming, United States - RVT100D185 | ecosystem: Environmental > Terrestrial > Soil > Contaminated >... | reverse complement strand
AACCGAGGTGATCAGCGTATCGACGTTCAGGGTCCAGAAGCCGCCGTCACCCACCGGTTTGGTGAGGAAGGTGAGGTGGTGCTGGATGTAATCCGTGGCGTTGAAGTCTTTGCCGGCAGCCATCGCCCTACTCGCGCTCGCGCACAAAAAATGCCATGCCGAAAATCAGGGCCGTCAGCAGGAACGAACCGAAAAACACGAGCGCGACGACGTCATCGTACGTCACCAGCACCAGCCACAGGAGGACCGCGATGAGGCCAATCTTGACGGCTTCGGCACCCAGCGCACTGAACAGTACCCCCCCTGCGGAGTTCGCCTTGCCCAATACCGCAACGGCCGCGGACGCGAGACCGGAGAACAGGCTGACCGAGCCGCCGAGGGCCGCGGACAGGGCGCCATCGGCGCCAGCCAGAATTCCGGCAACCAGCGTCAGCGCAATGGTGGCGATCATCTGCCACCCGAGAACCGTGCGGATCGGCTTGCCCAGGTCGTGAAGCATGGCGTTGGTATTCTCCGCCCGGGAAAGCCAAGGCAGTATAGCCGTGCGGCGCGACAGGGGTCAATTTGACGCGTCGCAGCAAAAGCGGGGCTGCGCGGGCTTAGTTGAGCTTGCGCAGCAGCGCGTCGAGCTGGTCGAGCGTGGCGTACTGGATCACCAGCTTGCCGCTGCCCGGCTTCAGGCCGGATTGTATTTTCACGGTGGTGCCAAGGCGCTGGCTCAGTTCTTCCTCCAGGCGCGCGACGTCCGGGTCCACCCTGGCGCGCGCGTCTGCCGCGGGCCGCTGCGCCAGCCCGGCCACCAGGGCTTCCACCTGCCGCACCGAGAGCGCCCTCGCCACGGCGATGCGCGCGATCTCGACCTGCTTCAAGGCCGGCAGCGCGAGCAGCGCGCGCGCGTGCCCCATGTCGAGCTTGCCTGCGCGCAGCAGCTCCTGAACCGGCGGCGCGAGCTCGAGCAGCCGCAGCGCGTTGGTGACCGCCACGCGCGAGCGGCCGAGGGCCTCGGCGGCCTCCACATGGGTCATGCCGAATTCCTCGATCAGGCGTTTCACGCCGGCCGCTTCCTCGAGCGCATTGAGATCTTCGCGCTGGAGGTTCTCGATCAGCGCGATGGCGAGCGCGTGCCGGTCCGGCACCTCGCGCACCAGCGCCGGCACGGTGGCAAGCCCGGCCATGCGCGCGGCGCGCCAGCGGCGCTCGCCCGCCACGATTTCGTAGCGGCCGGCCGCCAGCGGGCGCACCAGTATCGGCTGCATCACGCCCTGCGCCTTGATCGAACCGGCGAGCTCGGCGAGCGATTCCGGATCCATGCGCGTGCGCGGCTGATAGCGGCCCGGCTGCAGCGCCTCGATCGAGAGCGTCGCCAGCGTCTCGCCGGCGGCCGGCTCATCATTCGAGCCCAGCAGCGCGTCCAGTCCCCGACCCAACCCCTTCACCTTGGCCATCGGCGGCTCCTCACCGGCTTCATGCTCTGTATTCAGGCGGTCTTGCTACTAGAGCCTGTCGTGTTCACGCTTCCGACAGGCTGCTAGCGCGGTTCAGCATCTCGCCGGCCAGGGCGAGGTAGGCCTGCGCGCCTTTCGAGTCCTTGTCGAACTTCAGCGCGGGCAGACCGAAGCTCGGCGCCTCCGCGAGGCGCACGTTGCGCGGGATCACTGTGCGATAGACCTTGTCGCCGAAGTGCTCGAGCAGTTGCGCCGAGACCTGCTGCGCGAGCGTGTTGCGCGGGTCGTACATGGTGCGCAACAGCCCCTCGATCTCGAGCGCCGGATTCAAATGCGTGCGCACTTTCTTGATGGTCTGCACCAGGTCGGAGAGCCCCTCCAGCGCGTAATACTCGCACTGCATCGGGATCATCACCGCCTGCGCCGCGGTGAGCCCGTTCACCGTGAGCAGGTTCAATGCCGGCGGGCAGTCGATCAGGATGAAATCGTACTCGTGCGCGACGACGGCGATCGCGTCTTTCAGCCGCGTCTCGCGATGCTCGACCTCCACCAGCTCGATCTCGGCGCCCGCCAGCTCGCGGTTGGCCGGCACCAGGTCGTATTCGCCTTTTTCCGAGCGCACGCGCGTCTCCGGGATGCCGCGGGCGCCGAGCAGCACCTGGTACACCGTGGCCTGGAGACTGCGCTTGTCCACGCCGCTGCCCATGGTGGCGTTGCCTTGCGGGTCGAGGTCCACCAGCAGCACGCGTCGTTGCGCCGCGGCGAGGCTCGCGGCGAGATTGACCCCGGTCGTGGTCTTGCCGACGCCGCCCTTCTGGTTGGTGATGGCGAGAATCCGGGTCATACCCGTTCCCGCCCGATCAGCAGCAGGTGACGCTGGGCGCGCAAGCTGGGCACCGTCAGCGGAATCGTCTCCTGCAGGCGCCACCCGGCCGGCAGTTGCGCGATCTCTTCGTGCGGATAGATCCCCTTCATTGCCGCGAGCCGCGCGCCGGGCGCGACGTGCCGTCCTGCCAGCTTGATGAATTCCGCCAGATCGGAGAAGGCGCGGGAGATCACCATTTCAAATGCCGCGCCGGGTTGCCACGTTTCCACCCGCTCGCACGCCACCGCGACGTTGTCGAGCTTCAACTCGATCTTGGCCTGATGCAGGAACGCGGCTCTCTTGTGGCTCGACTCGAGCAGCGTCACGCTCGCCTGCGGCAAGGCAAGCGCGAGCGGTATGCCGGGCAGCCCCGCGCCGCTGCCGACGTCCACGATGGTGCGCGCCATCACGTGCGGCGCCACCGCCAGGCAGTCGAGCAGGTGATGGGAAACCATTTTCGAGGGTTCGCGCACCGCGGTCAGGTTGTAGGTCCGGTTCCATTTCTGTAGCAGCACCAGGTAATCCAGCAACCGCGGTTGGGCCTCCCGCGGCAAGGCGAAACCGAGCTGCGCGACGCCCTCGGCGAGCTCCGCCGTGACGCCCATGTCACGCGCTCTTGGTTGCGGCCTGTCCCCGGGCGTCAGCGCCGGAGTGAGTGCCCGCTAACCTGCGTTTCAGGTGCACCAACAAGACGGAAATGGCCGCGGGCGTGATGCCGGAGATGCGCGACGCCTGGCCCAGCGTTTCGGGGCGGTGCTGGTTCAATTTCTGCTGCGCCTCGACCGAGAGCCCGCGCACGTCGCGGTAGTCCACGCCCTCCGGCAGCCGCAGGTCCTCGTAGTGCCCGGCGCGCGCGATTTCCTCGCGCTGGCGCTCGATGTAACCCTGGTACTTGGCCTGGATTTCGACCTGCTCGGCGACCTGGGGGTCGGCCACGCCGGGCCCGGCGCCGGGCAGCGTCATCAGCTGCGCGTAGTCCACATCCGGGCGGCGCAGCAGCTCGGTGAGTGGGTGCTCACGTTCCAGCGGCTGGGTAAAAACCGAGGCGAGTAATTCCGGCGCCAGCCGCCGCGGGTTGATCCAGATGTCCTTCAACCGTTCCTGCTCGCGCGCGATCGCATCGCGCTTGCGGGCGAACGCGTCCCAGCGCGCAGCGCTCACCACGCCCAGCCGATGGCCGGCTTCGGTCAGCCGCAGGTCGGCGTTGTCTTCGCGCAGCGACAACCGGTACTCAGCGCGGCTCGTGAACATTCGATACGGTTCGGTGACGCCGCGCGTGACGAGATCGTCCACCAGCACCCCCAGGTAGGCCTCGTTGCGGCGCGGGCACCAGGCATCGCGTTCCTTCACGGCGAGCGCGGCGTTGATGCCGGCGAGCAATCCCTGCGCCGCGGCTTCCTCGTACCCGGTAGTGCCGTTGATCTGGCCGGCGAAGAACAAGCCGGCAATGGCCTTGGTCTCGAGCGAGCGCTTCAACGCGCGCGGGTCGAAGTAATCGTACTCGATGGCGTAGCCGGGCCGCGTGAGGTGCGCGCGCTCGAGGCCGCGGATCGAGCGCACGAGTGCTTCCTGCGCGTCGTACGGCAGGCTCGTCGAGATGCCGTTGGGGTAGAACTCGCTCACCGTGAGTCCTTCCGGCTCCAGGAAAATCTGGTGCGAGGCTTTCCCGGCAAAACGCGTCACCTTGTCCTCGATCGAGGGACAGTAGCGCGGGCCGATGCCTTCGATCACGCCGGTGTAGAGCGGCGAGCGGTCGAGCGCGCCGCGGATGATCTCGTGCGTGCGCGCGTTGGTGTGCGTGATCCAGCACGGCAACTGCCGCGGATGCTGCTCGCGGCGGCCGAGAAAGGAGAACACCGGCGTCGGCTCGTCGCCCGGTTGCACGGTCATCACGGAAAAGTCGATGCTGTGCCCGTCGAGGCGCGGCGGCGTGCCGGTCTTCAGCCGCCCCACCGGAAGCGCGAGTTCGCGCAGCCGCTGCGCGAGCGTCAACGCCGGCGGCTCTCCCGCGCGGCCCGCCGGGTGCTGCTTCAAGCCGACGTGAATCAGGCCCGCGAGAAAAGTCCCGGTGGTGAGCACCACCGCGCGCGCGGAAAATTTGAGCCCGACCTGGGTCGCGACGCCGACGACGCGATCGCCTTCGAGCAACAGATCGTCCACCGGTTGCTGGAACACGCGCAGGCGCGGTTGATTTTCCAGCCGGCTGCGAATCGCCTGCTTGTAGAGCACGCGGTCGGCCTGGGCGCGGGTTGCGCGCACCGCGGGTCCTTTGCGTGAATTGAGAATCCGGAACTGGATTCCCGCCTCATCGGTCGCCGCGGCCATGGCGCCGTCGAGCGCATCGACCTCCCGCACCAGGTGGCCCTTGCCGATGCCCCCGATCGAGGGATTGCACGACATCTGGCCCAGGGTCTCGATACTGTGGGTGATCAGCAGGGTTTCGCAGCCCATACGGGCAGCCGCGAGCGCGGCCTCGGTGCCTGCATGGCCCCCACCAACAACAATAATATCATATTTTTCAAGTACTTGAGCCATAATACCCCAACCCGGACCGCAGGCTGGCAATGATACAGGAAATTCGCTGGATGCTGAATAACCAGGGATCATGTTCCACGTGGAACCTTTATGTTGCGTCGCAGCATAAAGACCGGTAGCTCTGTTCCACGTGAAACATCCCCCTACGGGATGGTCATTTGCCGATACAAAAACGGCTGAAAATCTCCCCTAGCAGGTCATCTGAGGTGTACTCCCCGGTAATAGCGCCCAAGGCTTCCTGGGCAAGGCGCAGTTCTTCGGCGAACAATTCCAGCTTCCCCCCCTGTCCCCCTGCGCGCTCGAGGTGAGCGGCGGCCCGCTCCAACGCCTGTATGTGCCGCTCACGAGCCATGAACAGTCCTTCCCCATCCGCCCGCCAGCCCACAACCTGCAGTATCGCCTGCCGTAGCTCGCCTACGCCCACGCCAGCCTTGGCTGACAGCCATACCGTGCTGGCATCGTCGCTCGGCTCCCGCGTGGGCCCGCGCCCCAGCAAATCGATCTTGTTCATCACCCGGATGCGGGGGAGTGATGCCGGCAATTGCTTAAGGATGGAGCGGTCGGCGGCGCTCTCACCTTGCGTGGCATCGAGCAGGAGCACCAGGACATCGGCTTTCTCGATTGCCGCCCAGGTTCGAGCGATGCCGATTTTCTCCACGGGATCGTCCGACTCGCGCAGGCCGGCGGTATCGATCACGTGCGCCGGGACGCCCTCGAGGTTGATGCTCTGGCGTATCGCATCCCGCGTCGTGCCGGGGATCTCGGTGACGATGGCAAGCTCCTCGCCGGCAAGGCAATTCAACAGGCTGGATTTGCCGACGTTCGGTTGCCCGGCCAGCACGACATGGATGCCTTCGCGCAGCAGGCTTCCCTGCTGTGAAGCCGACAGCACTTCCTGCAGCCTCGCGCGCGCGCTAGCGAGCTTGCCCTCGGCGTCGGCCTGCTTGAGGAAATCGATCTCTTCGTCGGGAAAATCAAGCGTGCCCTCGACCAGCGCGCGCAGTTCGATCACGGCGCGCGTGAGCACCTCGATCCGCTGCGAGAATGCGCCCTGCAGCGAGCGCAGCGCGCTCTTCGCCGCCTCCGTGGTCGCGGCGTCGATCAGATCCGCCACGCTCTCCGCTTGCGCGAGATCGAGCTTGTCGTTGAGAAATGCGCGCTCGGTGAATTCCCCGGGACGGGCGGGACGCGCGCCGAGTTCGAGACAGCGCTTGAGAATTTCCCGCAGCACCACGGGGCCGCCATGCCCCTGCAGCTCCAGTACCGCTTCGCCGGTGTACGAGTGCGGCGCCGGGAAGAACAACGCGAGGCCCTGGTCGATCACCTCGCCGCGTGCGTCGCGGAATTCAGCCAGCACCGCCTGCCGCGGCGCAAGTGGCCTGCCGATGATCTCGTTGATGATGCGCTCGAGCCGCAGCCCGGAAATCCGCACGACGCCGATACCGCTGCGTCCGGCGGCGGTCGCGATCGCGACGATGGTGTCGTTGTCGGTCATCGGCCTAGGAGTTTGTCGGACTTAGGGCCGACAAACTCCTTATGCAAAACCGCCTGCACGATACGCAGGCGGTTTTGCTGTTAGCTGCCTGTCGGACACCTAAGTCCGACAGGCAGCTAACATCGTAGCCGATGCGGGCCGCGTATGGCGGTGCTGCGTCAGCGCTTGCGCGCCGCCGCCACCTCGCGCTCCATCGTGCGCGTGATGCTCCACTGCTGCGCGATCGAGAGCACGTTGTTCACCAGCCAGTACAGCACCAGCCCGGCGGGGAAGAAGAAAAACATGATGCTGAAGGCGATCGGCATGATCTTCATCACCTTGGCCTGGACCGGGTCGGGCGGCTCCGGGTTGAGCGACGTTTGTATCCACATGGTCACCGCCATCAGAATCGGCAGGATGAACCATGGATCGGGCGCCGCCAGGTCGTCTATCCACAGCATGAAAGGCGTGTGCCGCAGCTCCACGCTGGCCAGGAGAACCCAATAAAGTGCAATAAAAACAGGTATTTGCACTAATATCGGCATACAGCCGCCGAGCGGGTTGATCTTCTCCGTCTTGTACAACTCCATCATCGCCTGCTGCAGGCGCTGGCGGTCGTCGCCGTACTGGTCCTTCAACCGTTGTAGCTTGGGCGCGACCACTCGCATCTTCGCCATCGAGCGGTAGCTCGCCGCCGAGAGCGGGTAGAACAGCAGCTTGATGACCACCGTCAGCAGGATGATGGCGACGCCCCAGTTGCCGACCCACTGGTTGAACCACGACAGCACCCAGAACAGCGGCACCGCGATCACCGTCAGCCAGCCGTAATCGATGGTGAGTTCCAGCCCCGGCGCGATCTTCTCCAGCTTCTCCTGCTCCTCGGGCCCGGCGTAGGCGGGGATGATCACCGTCTTGGCGGCGCCGGGTCCGACTGCGCCGACCGGGATGATGACCCCGGTCGAATACAGGTTCTCGTCGAGGCGCCGCGCGTAGAACTCGCGCGGCGTGCCGTTCTTCGGCAGCCACGCGCTGAAGAAATAGTGCTGGATGATCGCGATCCAGCCGTCGTTGCTGTTCTTCGGGTAAGCGGCCTTGCCCTTGGCGACCTCCTCAAACGTGAATTTCTGGAACTTCTCTTTCTCGGTGTAGACCGCCACGCCGGTGAACGTCGGCAGCATCGCAGAGTCCCCCGCCGGCGGCTTGGCGTCGCGCACCAGCTGGAAATAGGCATAGGGCTGGATCGCGGCGGTGGTTTTGTTGGCGATCTCGTAGCCGACGTCGATCAGATAGCTCCCGCGTTCGAAGCGATAGATCTTGGTGACCTCCACGCCGTCGGCCGCGGGCGCGATGAGCCGCACTTCCAGGCGGCCCTGTCCGTCCGCGAGCTGGAAGCTCTCGCCGGACGCCTTGAAAATCGTGTGGTGATTGGGCAGGCCCGCGCCGATCAGCCCGGACTGCGCGATGTAAGTGCGCTCCGGGGAGCTGTCAAACAGCACGAAGTCCTTGTTCTTGTCGAGCGTATCGCGGTGCTTCTTGAACTGCAGGTGGATGAGGTCGCCGCCGCGGGTGCCGATCCGGGCGATGAAGAGATCGGTTTCGACCTTGACCGTCGTGCCCGTTTCCTGGGCGCGCCGCTCCGGCTGGGGAACCGTCGGCTGCGGCACCGCGAGCTGGTCGCCCGGCACCGGCACGTGCGCGGCCGATGGCGCCGCCTTTCCGGCCTTGTCCGCCGCGGCTGTTGCGGGCGGCGCCGGCTGCTGGTCGCGCTGCCAGGCGTCCACCAGCATGAACACCGAGAAGGCAAAAACGAAAAAGAGAATGAGGCGTTGCGATTCCATGGCTAGGGGGTGCGCTTGCGCGCCGCAAGCTCCTCGAGCAGCCGCGCGATGTCCGCGCGCGCCGCCGCCACCGATCCGCGCGGCGACCAGCGGCGCAATTGCACCACGATGTCGGTGCCGGTCAGGCGGTGGCGCATGGCGCGGAACGCTTCGCGCACCAGGCGCTTCGCCCGGTTGCGGTCGACCGCGCGCGGGGCAACGCGCTTGCTGGCGATGATACCGATGCGCGCATGGGTGAGGCCGTTGGGCCTAGCATAGACCGTGAAATGGCGCCGCAGGCCCGCGGCGCCTTCCGCCAGCGCCTCGGTGAATTGCGACCGGCTCCGCAGCCGCACGCTGCGCGGCAGGCCGGCGGCGGGCTCGTCGTTCAGACGCTCAATCGTGCCCGGCCCTTGGCGCGGCGCGCCCGTATCACCGCCCGGCCGCCACGGGTGCGCATGCGCACGCGGAAACCATGCGTGCGCTTGCGGCGTATCTTGGATGGCTGATAAGTGCGTTTCATCGGTCTGCCCGGCTGCTGAAAAGCGCGCTATTACACCCTCTAACTCTCGGTCGTGTCAACCTTTATCTGCCTGCGCCGAAAACATCTTTCGGCGTCGCGCCCGCTGTGGATAAGCGCCCTCAAAAAGGATAAAATCTCGGCCTGAAAACTCGCTTTTTCCCGGGTCAGAATTCCAACTCCAACGCGACGCCGATGAACAGCTTCTGGCGCTTTTGCCTGGCCCGCTTCGAGAAGGAGCTGCCGCCCCAGCAGTATAAGACCTGGATCAAACCTCTGCGCTTCCATGCCGACGGCGACCGCCTCACGCTGATCGCTCCCAACCGCTTCGTGCTGCAGTGGATCCGCGACAAATTCCTCGCGCGCATCGGCGAGTTCGCGCGCGAACAGCTGAAGCGTGAAGTCGAGGTGCAGCTCTCTCTCGACGAGAGCGGGGAACCCACGCCCCTGCCGCCGCGCGCCCAGCAACAGCCGGCGCCGGAGCGCGGGGCGAAAGCGAGCAGCCGCGAGGTGTCGCGGTTGAACCCGGCGTTCTCCTTCGAGACCTTCGTCACCGGCAAGGCCAACGAGCTCGCTCGCGCGGCCGCGGCCCAGGTCGCCGAGCGCCCGGGCTCTGCCTACAACCCGCTGTTCATCTACGGCGGCGTGGGGCTCGGCAAGACGCACCTGGTCCAGGCGATCGGCAACCGCCTGCGCGAGCAGTCCCCCGAGACCAAGATCCGCTACATCCACGCGGAGCAATACGTCTCCGACGTGGTGCGCGCCTACCAGCACAAGGCCTTCGACGATTTCAAGCGCTATTACCATTCGCTCGACCTGCTGTTGATCGACGACATCCAGTTCTTCAGCGGCAAGAACCGCACCCAGGAAGAATTCTTTTATGCCTTCAACGCGCTGGTCGAGGCGCATAAACAGGTCGTGATCACCTGCGATACCTATCCCAAGGAAATCGCCGGGATGGAAAACCGCCTGATCTCGCGCTTCGGCTGGGGCCTGACCGTTGCCGTCGATCCGCCGGAACTGGAGATGCGCGTCGCCATCCTGTTGAAGAAGGCGGAAGCCGAGAACGTGCGGCTCGATGAGGCGGTCGCGTTTTTCCTCGCCAAGCACATCCAGTCGAACGTGCGCGAACTGGAGGGGGGATTGAAGCGTGTGTTCGCCTACGCGCGCTTTTCCGGGCGCGAGCTGTCCGCCGAACTGTGCCGCGAGGCGCTGCGCGATCTGCTCGCCATCCAGCATCGGCAAGTCTCCGTCGAGAACATCCAGAAGACCGTCGCCGATTACTACAAGATCAAGGTCGCGGAGATGTACTCGAAGAAGCGCAGCCGCAACGTCGCCCGGCCGCGCCAGGTCGCCATGGCGCTCGCCAAGGAGCTGACGCAACTCTCCCTGCCCGATATCGGCGAGGCTTTCGGCGGGCGCGATCACACCACCGTGCTGCACGCCTGCCGCAAGATCGCGCTGCTCAAGACGACCAACACCGAAATCACGCGCGATTTCAATTCGCTTCTGAACGTGCTGAGAAGCTGATTATTACAGTGCGCTTTGTGGATATTCCGAGAATTCCCGCTCCCGCCCTTTTTTATCCACAAACCACCCACGCTCACTACCGGCTTCCACACAACCTTTGCCTCCCCGCTTTCGCGCTTGCTGCCTGGTTCGCCGCGGTTACCCACAGCAACGAAGCGGCCCTATTAGTACTACTACTTTAATTTAAGACATAACATAACTTATGAAGCTCGTTCAACTGGAACGCGACGCATTGCTGAAGCCCCTGCAGGCGGTAACCGGCATCGTGGAGAAGCGTCACACGCTGCCGATCCTGTCGAACGTCCTGATCGAGCGCAAGCAGGGGCGGCTCCTCATGATGGCGACCGATCTGGAGATCCAGGTTGCCACCGGCACCGATCTCGGCAAGGACAAAGGGGAGGACACCAGCCTGACGGTATCGGCGCGCAAGCTGCAGGACATCCTGCGCTCGCTGCCGGAGGCGACGGAGGCAACCCTGGACGTGCAGAACAACCGCCTCCAGGTGCGCTCGGGCAAGAGCCGTTTTAACCTTCAGACATTGCCGGCGGCGGATTTTCCCGCGATGGCGGATCCGGGCGCGGGGCTCGCCAAGGTCACGATGCCGCAGAAGGCGCTGCGGGAGCTTTTATTGCTGGTGCAGTACGCCATGGCGCAGCAGGACATCCGCTATTACCTGAATGGCCTGCTGCTGCTGGTGGATGGCGGGCAGCTCCGGGTAGTGGCGACCGACGGTCACCGCCTGAGCTATGCGGCGCGGCCGCTGGGCCAGCAGCA
>Ga0326597_10012992_pt1 | contig 10961 bp, 6 predicted proteins | sample RVTome_12_FD_203789 | JGI IMG/M metagenome (GOLD analysis project Ga0326597, IMG submission 203789) | Soil microbial communities from uranium-contaminated site in the Upper Colorado River Basin, Wyoming, United States - RVT100D185 | ecosystem: Environmental > Terrestrial > Soil > Contaminated >... | reverse complement strand
CATATTTCCTACCCCCATTTCTCCCGTGTTAATGCCAATGCGGACGTTGAGCAGGGGCTTGTTGTGTTCCTTCCATTTCCTCCTGATTTCAATGAGTGACTCCTGCATCTGCAGCGCGCTGCGGCAGGCGCGCATTGCATGGTCGTCCTGTGGTATTGGCGCACCCCAGAAGGCCATCACTGCGTCCCCTTCGTACTTGTCAAGTGTTCCGTCGTTTCTGAAGATAATCTCCGTCATCGCGCTGAGGTATTCGTTCAACAAGCCGACAAGCTGCTCCGGCGACATGCCCTCGGAAATTGTGGTAAAGCCCTCGATGTCACTGAACATTACGCTCAGTTCCTTTCGCTGACCGCCAAGCGTCAGCTTCTCCGGATTCTTGATCAGTTCGTCCACCACCGACGGGTTCACGTACGTGCTGAACATTGTCTTGATCAGCATGCGCTGCTTTCTTTCAACCACAAAATGATACGTGGTGCTGGAGAAATACCCGGCAACGACGGCGACGACCGGGCTAATAACCATGAGCAGGTAATTGTACTTGGTGAACAACTCAAGCGCAGCGTAGCCCACCAGGAAGATTTCCGCCATCGCAAACAGGAACCCGTTCAGTTCAACGAGGAAGTGATGACGCGTCTTGGATCCTTTGAGTGAGGATGTGACAAGAAATGTGATAATGGTGAAAAAGAAAACGGCGAGGGTCTCAGTGGTAGTCGATTGACGCGCAAGGAACTCTTCGCGAAGAACGTTTTCCACAACGTTCGCATGGATCTCAACGCCATACATCAGGTTGTCGCCGGGTTGATCCCCCTTCGCAAAGGCAACCGGAAAAAGGTCGTGGTCCTCAGGCAGAGTCGAGCCCACCAGGACGATCTTGTCCTTGAACGTCCCATCGTACAGGTAACCATAGTCAGGGTCATCAAACGTATTTGTCTCAACCCCAAGCTGTGCTTCCTCTTCCGTTACAAGTGTGGCGTCGTCTATCACATCTGCAAACTTTATTCGTCGGAACGTGCCGCTCGGTCCGTAGAAATTGATGAGGAATGTCCTCGCATCGTACTTGGGAATGGTCCTGTGGGCGAAGAGGAACTCATCGGAGAAATTCTCAGGGATATTCAACGCGGCATACTGGAAGTATTTGTTCAGGACGGCAAATCCAAACGAGGGGATGAGGAGGTCCGTGTTGGTTCCGAAAATCGGGCTGTAACGTCGAAGGACCCCGTCGGCATCATTGTAGACGTTTGTTGCGCCGATCGAGCTATCGACATCAAAGAACATATTTCCGAAGTCTTCATGCGCAGTGATAGTTCGATGCGTGGGTCGGACTTCGGGTGCTTTGCCCGCGAGGGCGACGATCCCCGTCTCACGAATGGCCGCGCGTAAGGCCTCGTCGTTTCTCGGTGAATAGACATCCCTGCCGGAGAGGATGATGTCAATACCAATGGCCTTGGCCCCCGCCGCTTCGAGGTTGCGGATAAGATGCGCGTAATATGATCGTGGCCAGGGCCACTTCTCAGGGAGGGACTTGAAGGACTCCTCCGAGATCTCGACAATCACCACATCACCGCTGTCTTTGATCGAGAGTACAGGGCCGCGGTAGGCAAAGCGGTAATCGATCGAGGCAAGCTCGAGACGTTGCAGGATCCCCAGCTTGAGGATATCCTCCTGCGTAATGACGATGACGAGCAGTGCCACGCCAACGGCAAGTCCAAGTTTTGTTGCCCATTGCTGCTGTGCGGCTGTCAATCTTCTGCTGGTCATCGTCTGAGAATCCAGCTACAGATCGTATCTGTAGCGGAAGCTCCAGAGGTTGTCGTTCGGGCGTCCCTTGTTGCTGAAGAAGGTGAATTGCAGCACGAAACTCATTCCCGACATTGCAGTCCACTGGGTGCTGAGATCAATACCCGTTCGTGTGAAATCACCCAGGGTGGGCGATACTACCGCCGCGTACTGCAACGCGTTGTTCAGCATGCTGTATTTGCCGCTGACCGAAATGGTTGTGTAGTTAAACTCCGCCTGTGTTCCTGTGCCCGCAGGGAACTTGTTGAAGTTGAACGCGATCTCAGCGCCTGTCTGCAACGGCATGCCATACCGGGTTACAACACCCATTGCCAGCATCATATTATTCACATCCTGCCGCCGCAGAGAATTGTCGGTTCTATCTGAGAGGGAGAAGTTCAGGGACAGAGTATGTCTCGCATCCCCAACCAGATCATAGGAGCTTTGAAGGAAAAAGCGGTTCGTGCCCTCATCTACAACGCTCAAGGAATCACTTCCGGCAATTGAGAGTCCGTTGCTATTGTCGAACCTCGTAAAGCCGATTGTCGCGTTGGGAAGACCGATTTGTGAGTAATAACTGACCGAAATGTTATACGTGTTGAACGTGGTTGTTGCTATCTTCATATCGCTGGTGTTATCCGCGAGCCTTTCATAGCCGAGCGTGGTAAACACTTCCCTTGCGAGCCTGATCCTGTCGGTGATGTTGAACCCTCGAACGTCCTTTCTTAGGAACGTCTGTCCAAGTGAGTTGTAGCTGCTTCCACGCAAGAGATACATGAACTTGAATGCGTTATCGAAGTAGTTCAGGCTCAGCGAAGCGTCGTATGCTATTGTCGGTAATTTCTTGAACGAGAGAGGTGTGATGTTCTCATTGACCGTGATGAAGTCTTGCAGGTTGTTGCGTACCTTCTTCGCATCTCTTGCCTTCTCCGGGTCTTCGAACAGGCTGTCGATTTTCTCATCAGAGAATGTCCCACTGGAGATATCACTGTTGAATGCACTGAACGCTCCCTGACCTCCAAGTTCGAACCTCCCATCATCCAACTTGACCATGAAGTCAGTCCCCACGACAAAGTTTTCCTGTGGTCGAGACCCGAAGCGGATTGAGCCTACATCATCCTTGGATTTGAGCCAGGTGAATCCGACCTGCCAGGTCTTGCCTGATCCAAAGCTCGGGCGGATGGCGAACAGGTCGCGCTCAAATGTTCCATAACTGAACTTACCCCATGTCTGAGTCTGAGGATCAATCTGTGCGTAAGGGGCGTTCGGATCCCTCGTTTGCTCGGCGGAGAGACTGTCAAGAGGGAACTGTTTCAAGAGAGCGCCCTCGATTCCCCGGGTGGTTTTTCCCAGCGTCAGATCAAGGTTGAAGAGGTTAAGTTTGAGTGATGAGGTAAGACCCCGAACGCGCTTCCCGTTGAGGACCAAATTGGGGAAAGCAGGATAGCTGTCGCCATAGCTGACTTTCAACCAGTCATTCTGGGCGCTGATGAAGTACCGGTTCTGCGGCTGTCTGGATATTTCCTCGTCGGATGTAACAAAAATGTTCGAATTGAAGCGCATGATCTCCGTCTTGCCAGAGAATTGCGCGCCTCCCCGGTTGTACCAGGTGCCAGCACCGCCGACCTGTTCGCGTCTTGATTCAAGCTGCACAGATACTCCGTACAGGAATTCGCTGGAAGCAGGGTCGGCATAAAGCGGTGATCCAGTGACAGAGAACATCAAAGAGGAAGACCTGTAGAGATTCCCGGCGCGGTCAAAGAGGTTCACTGTCACGCGGTGATTTCCCGGTGTAAGTCGGACCGCGAGATTCTCAGGTGCATACACGATGATATCATCGGCAAACACGGCATCCGCGGTGACGTCTGCGCCATCAAGAAGCATGCGGGTTGACCGACGCTCTACGAGAGAGTCCGCCCGTAACAACGAGACCGAGATGAGAACATCCTCCGGTGACACGCTGGCAGATGGCTCCGGGGTCAGGAATATTACCTGCTCGTCCAGTTCTTCCTCTGCACGGATAGCGATCTGCGCTGTCCTTTGAGGAGGTGTCGAGAGCGGATCATCTGTTTCGCTCAGGGGATAAGTTTCGAGGCTCCCCAATCTGTCCATCAGGACGACGTAGTATTCGATGGAAGGCGAGATGACGTCCCTTATTGGAAGGCGCACAGTGGCAATGTTACCGATTATATCCATGTCGAGCTTCGTCCACTCGCTTCTCCCGAAAGGACGATACAGGAAGTACATTGCTTCGACAGTTTCTGCAGCGAACAACTCGACCTGAACAGTAACTGGAACTCCTGCTGCAGTTTCCGTTGGCGTAACAGAGGATACTCTTGTGGAGAGTTGGGCAGGCGCCGTTTCTAGAAACGAAATGGAGAGAAGGACGAGGGCAAATGTGCCAGCATATGAGAACGACTGCCGTACCAAAGCCAGTATGGCGATGTCCATAGGAGATTGGGGGAATAATTGTCTGAATATATACAAAAAGCCCTGTGGACTGTCAATCCACAGGGCTTGTATTTCATCAACAAACTCATTGATTTGGGGGTAATTTCCTGAATCCGAATACTACTCCTGGAAATCAATCTTCAGTTCTTTCCGGTCCCCCTGATTATCTCGCAGTTCAATCTCCAGCTTATTGTCCTGTTCTGAGAGGCTTGAAGCGTTCTGGGCAGCAGCCAACTCTTCGTTAGTTGCAGGCCGCGTTTGAATTGTTCCGTCCGGATTGGAAATGCCGGTGAAGCCGGCGCGTACAAGGACTGAGTTGGTGGAGATGTTGTTTGTGAGCAACACGGAACCCTCGACTACAGTCAGTGTGTCTGCTGATTCATGCGCACGGAATAAGCCGCCGGTTCCACGAATGGAAGCCACAGATGTAGGTGATGTAAAGCGAAACTCCTCGTCCTTCTTTTGCTTCCGGATATTGAAGCCCACAACCCCACCTTCGATATTGACGTTCTTTGAAAACGATGAACCCCTAGTTTCCCCCGTGACAGTCAACTCGGACCTTTCGCGGACCCGAACAAGACTGTTGTCTTTGAACTTTATGATTGCGATAGATTTCTCGCCGGTTCGCACCCGATCACCAGACGAGAGTGTCTCCCCCCGCTTTGCAATCTCCCAGTCCTTCTCGAGTTCCTTGCGCTTGACGTCGAGAACGACTTTGCTGACCAGGGCAATTGAGGCATTTGCTGGGGGATATGCAGAGGGTGCAGCGGTTGCCGGAGGAATGCCGGCAACAAATACCGCTCCTGATATTGATATGAGAATAAGAGTGACAGTTTTCATTTTTTCCCCCGGTTAATAGGCTATTCCAACAATGCCGATGCTGCGTCTGGGTTCGATCGTATCTGGTTCAGCACACGGAGGAGCTCCGCAGTCGTAATTGTAGTTCCGTTAAGTCGTATCGTGCCCGTGGGTGTGAGTCCTTCTACCCGGATCTGATCAAACAAGCCCTTGTATCTTGCGCCCAAAGACTGCTCAACCTGATCCAGCCATGACCCGCCCGCCGCGCCACGCCCGCTGACTGTGAACGATCTGATCTCGCTCCGCATACCCGCCTGGGTCCCGCCCCCGGATACGCCTACAAGGCCTTCAACAAACCATGCATACTTATGATTATCCTCCAAAGCTCTTACCCCAGAACTTGGATACTGTATCGACTGGCCATCAACGATCATTGTAAAGTGAGGAACTCCCGACACGGCCTCCTCGAGGCTTGATTGGCCTTGCGTGAATTCATAGACTCCTATACGCCATCGTGGTGCATCCCCCCGCCATTGGAACAGCGGAAACTGGTTCACAAACTCGTCTCCGTCGAATGGTGTCATCAACTCGACGGACGAAGGGTTGGAGATGATGATATCGAAGGATTCCGGCGGCTCGGCAGACCCAACAATTTCGACGATGAACCGATACACCCCGGCCGGTACTGTTCCCGCCGACAAGGCGATCTCTTCCAGCCTTCTCTTCTTATCCGGGTCAACCTGATAGCCGTTGTCTGGCAGGATATTGCGGTCCCGTAGGTCCAGGTTGGTTATTGTCTTTGTTCTGTTCACCGTTAAATAAGCCGTTCTCATGTCTATCACGTTGTCCAAGACCTCGCCATTGGCAAGCGTGGCACGAAGACTAATCCTGAGTGCTACCGTAACCGTGTCAACTGCTGAGATAGTAATCGTGAAGAGCCACTTGGGAGTTGTGGCATTTCGGAAGTCAACGTCTGAAAGCGAAAGTATATTGACTGGGGCAGCGACGGTCGTAATGGTAACTGGTGGCTGTGCCTGGGCGGGGGATGGGGCAGCTACGACGAAGAACAAGAGGACAGCCATGCTTGTCCGTAATCTTGGTGTTCGGGATGCGTTCATGAATTCCCCCTTTTCCATGTAATGAACTTCGTACCGTCAGTTTCGCACCCGAAAGTATAAGGAATTGCGCACACTATTGCAACCAGACTGTGAGAGCTATGTCACATGCCTTGACACGGCTCTCGCACTGAAGAGAAGGTGGTCTTTCTGAACTGAATCGGCCTAGAAATGGATGATGTCGTTGTAAACGACGAAGGCCATGAGGGCAAGAAGAAGCACGAACCCGGCTTTTTGAAGGGCGATCTTCACCTTTGCCGGGATTTCTCTTCGGAACAACCCTTCATATACAAGAAACAAGAGGTGTCCTCCATCGAGAGCAGGAAATGGCAGGATGTTGATTATTGCGAGGCTGATGCTAAGAAGCGCCATGAACCCCAGATATGTCATCACACCCATCTCCGCAGTCTGAGTAGCCATCTGCGCAATTCTTATCGGCCCGGCCACCGACTCCGAAAATGCTGCACGCCCACTGAAGATTTGCCACAGTTGCTGGAAAGACAATCGAACTAGGTTGACTATGTCTTTGAGACCTTCCGGCAAAGCACCAATCAGAGAGTACTGTTCACGGGTGATCGGGCCGGTGTATCGCGGCCTATAGGAAATCCCAATCTTGCCATCGGCAGTAGGGGTTGTCGTGCCACTCATGAGTGAGTCCCCGCGACGCCACTCAACCTCGATTGGCACACCGGCATTTGCCTGCACCACCTCTTTGACCTTCTGATCATAGCGGACAGGCTCACCGTTCAACTTGAGAATAACGTCGTTCGGCTTCAGTCCAAGCATACCCGCCGGTTTTCCGGGCTCAACCGTGGTGACCACAATCTCCGTGTTCGTAGGGGTTATTCCGAATCCCGGCTCATTAGGTTTTGGATCTGGAATGGAGGAGCGAGGAATGAACAGTTCAATCTGTTTCCCTTCCCTCAACAAAACTACATGCAGGTCCTGGCCCATGTTCTCCATGTACACATGGTTTGCAATCTCATCCCAGTATTTGATGGCAACGCCATTGATGCTCAGGATCCTGTCTCCGGCTCTTAACCCAACCCGCTCACCAGTACTTCCTTCGGCAACGTACCCGATCTCCGTTGTTTCCCAGACTGTTTTCCCCTGGATATAGTTAATTCCCCAGAAGATGAGAACCGCAAGCAAAACGTTCATAATCACGCCTGCTGAGATGACCAGCATGCGTTGCCAGATTGGCTTTGCGCGGAACTCCCACGGCTGCGGCGGCTGGTTCAAGTGTTCCGTGTCCAGGCTTTCGTCGATCATTCCGGCGATCTTCACATAGCCACCGATGGGGATCCAGGAGATGCAGTAGTCCGTCTCTCCGATCCTCTTTCCGAAAGCGCGCGGGGGAAAACCGATCGAAAACACATCGACGCGCATCCTGCACATCTTCGCTGCAAGAAAGTGTCCGAGTTCATGGACAAACACCAAGACACCCAGGGTGACAATGAAGTAGAAAATCGTTTCTACGATCTGCATACCTGTTCCCGTTTCTACTGTAATGTTACAGAATGTTGGCGCACGCGCTCGCGCGTTTCCCTATCTGTGCGGAGAATGTCTTCCATGGTAATTTTATGAACTGGTGTGTGTGCCGCGAGGGTTTCTTCGATAATGGTGGGGATCGACGAAAAAGAAATCTGCCCCTTCAGGAACATCTCTACGGCAACCTCATTGGCGGCGTTCAATGCCGCTGGCGCAGTCCCGCCCATTTCCAGGCTCTTGAATGCCAACGCTAGGCAGCCGAACTTCTGCTTGTCGGGGCGCAGAAACGTCATCTGCTTCAGTTCAGCCAGATCCAGCCGCTTGTATGCCGCTGGCCGGCGGTCCGGGTACATCAGTGCGTATTGAATTGGGATTTTCATATCGGGAATCCCGAGCTGCGCCTTTATCGAGCCGTCAGCGAACTCGACCATAGAGTGAATGATAGATTGTGGGTGGATGACAACTTCGATCTTCTCCGGAGGAAGGCCAAACAGCCAGAAAGCCTCGATGACTTCCAAACCCTTATTCATCAGGGTTGCCGAGTCAATAGTGATCTTGTTCCCCATCTTCCAGGTTGGGTGGCTCAAAGCTTGTTCAACGGTGACTGTATCGAACCGGTCCTTGTCGAGATGGAGGAATGGTCCTCCCGACGCAGTGAGAATCAAGCGCTCGACCTGGGCGAGGTTTTCACCCCGGAGGCATTGCAGGATTGCACTATGCTCGCTGTCCACTGGAAGTAGCGAAACCCCACGTTCCTTCACTCTTTCCATAATAATCTCGCCCGCGACCACCAGCGTTTCCTTGTTCGCCAATGCGATATTCTTGCCTGCTTCCACCGCAGCCAGTGTTGGTTTCAGGCCCGCAAACCCTACCAACGCGCTTACGACAATGTCCACATCACCTCGTCGGACAACCTCCATCAGTCCATGCTCGCCTGTGAGCACCTCCGTAGTACCATTCACGAGATTTCTCAGCGTGGGGGCCTCACACTCTTGGAGGACGACTACTCCTTTCGGACGAAAATGTCGGATCTGATCTTCGAGGAGATCGACATTCCGGTTTGTGGTTAGATAAGTGACGCGGAAGTCGTCGGGGAAGTTTGCAATTACTTCAAGAGTGCTGCGACCGATTGAGCCTGTGGAGCCGAGGATTGCAATATTTCTTGGCCTGTTCAAACTACTCCGTGCGTTCTAATTGTATTTGAATAGAAGATGGCAACGGTAACCATTTGTCTGTCAATGTGGCCAGCGGGCATTCAAATTCTTCATGAAGTTACGGAAATCAAGGTTGTTTAGCAAGGTAATGATGCCTCAAGGAGAAGATCAGAGTTCATTGATCGTGCATTATTCCGTTCGTTGAATCCTCTGCCGTTTTTGCTATATTGATTGAGACGTAATCAGTGCGCAACATTCAAGAGAGTTTTGAGGTAGAAGGACTATGATACCTGCGAGAACGGGAGCGGTGCTGTTCGTTTTGTTTGTCAACCCGTTTATCACGTTTGCCCAATCACCGGAGCAGGTTACCAAGTACCGCCTTGTCCAGAGTTACGAGCAGTCGGGTGACTTTCCGAATGCGGCAAAGCAGTACAAGGAACTTCTTACCAGCGAACCTTCGAACTTCCTCTACTTCGACGGTCTCCGACGAATGTACATGCAGCTCAAGCAGTATGACGATGCCATTGCGCTGCTCTCGGGGCGCTTAGTGGGAAATCCCGGCGATATCAATATGCGCGGCATGCTTGGAAGCGCGTATTACAAATCGGGCAATGACCGGGAGGCTTATGCTGAATGGGACAGAGCGATCGCGTTTGAGCCTTCGAACCCCAATGTCTACAGGGCGATAGCGAATATCATGCTTGAGAACCGGTTGCTTGACAAGACAGCCGAACTGTACCGGAAGGCGCGCATCGCATGCAACGACCTCAATCTATTCACGATCGATCTTGCCCAGCTTCTTGCCATCTCCATGGACTACGAGGGCTCGACTCAAGAGTATCTCCGGTGGCTTCAGCAAAACCCAACACAGTTGACGTTCGTCCAGAGCCGTATGGCCTCGTTCACCGGCAAGGAGGAAGGTCGTGCTGCAGCCCTCCAGGTCGTCCGCAATGAACTGAAAAGCAACGGGTCTCAAAGACTTCAGGAGCTTCTTGCCTGGCTGTATCTCGAGGGAAGAAATTTTGAAGCAGCGTTTGAGGTCTACAGGACGATCGACCGATTGACACGTGGACAGGGAGCAACGATCTATGCGTTTGCCGAGCGAGCATTTAAGGAGCGCGCATTCGACGTTGCAGCGAAAGGATATCTCGAGGCGATTAATACTCCCATCTCGACGACACGTTTGCCGTATGCACAGTTTGGCTATGCATGCACACTCAAGGAACTGAGTATTCTCGCCGATACTTCCTCGGGAGTGTCTGTGCTGAGCAGCGTTCCTTCAACTGAATCCCAACCTGTATATGCGGGTGCGATTGCCTACTTCAGGAAAATCATTGAGGAGTACCCGCACACTGAGTTCGCGGCGAAATCATACTACCAGATCGGGACGATGCAGTTCGAAAGGTACTTCGATCTCGATGGCGCAATACACTCATTGGAGAAGGTTGAAAGCGAGTTGCCAGGATTAAGTGTCATCGTCTTCGATGTTTCACTCAAGATCGGGCAGGTCCACGTTGCAAAGGGCGACACGGCTGCCGCGGCAGTGAGATTCCGAAAAGTCATTGATGCCTCCCATGCCACGCCAGACCAACAGGACGAAGCCTCATACCGACTGGCAGAACTTGATTACTTTGGAGGCAAGATTGATGAAGCAATCAACCGGCTGGGGGAGATTTCCATCAACCTGAAAGCAGATTATGCCAATGACGCCCTCGTGCTTCTATCGTTCCTGCAAGAAAACAAGAGTACGGCTGAGGCTGCGCTGAAGGACTTTGCCCGCGCCGATTTCCTTGCACGTCAACGGAAGAACACGGAGGCCATACCGCTGTTCCAGAGGGTCATCAACCAATACCCGCAGGCCCTTCTTATTGACGATGCCTTGATGAAGGTGGCCACATTACAGGCACAGGCCCGGCTCTACGCGGATGCCATCGCATCGTACCAGCGGTTGTTGACTGAATTCAAGGAAAGCAGTATTGCCCTCGACAAGGCGCAATTCAGCATGGGTGAAATCTACCAGCGTGAGTTGAAAGACGCACAAAAGGCGATCGCAGCGTACGAGAAGGTGCTTGCCGAACACCCCCAATCCTTGTTGGTCACCGAAGCGAGGAAGCGGATTCGTGAACTGCGGGGAGATTCGATGTAGCAGTCGTGCGTTTGTTCTTCAATCACAGTA
>Ga0326597_10012991_pt1 | contig 10961 bp, 12 predicted proteins | sample RVTome_12_FD_203789 | JGI IMG/M metagenome (GOLD analysis project Ga0326597, IMG submission 203789) | Soil microbial communities from uranium-contaminated site in the Upper Colorado River Basin, Wyoming, United States - RVT100D185 | ecosystem: Environmental > Terrestrial > Soil > Contaminated >... | reverse complement strand
TCAGACGCCCCACACCTGCGCGACCCGGACGAAGCCGGTCTGACCGTCGCGGTGCCGCACGCGCAGCCAGCCGGCGCCGGTCACCTCCAGCAGCTCGAGCAGCACGTTCTGCTGGGCCTGGAACGCGACCGGCGCCGTGTCGTCGGCCGCCTCGCGCACCTGCGCTATCGGCATCCTGACCATGACGGTGCGCTTCTCGGAGAGCTGCCGGCTCTCGATCCATGTCATCTCGCCGGAGGCATCGCGCACCTTGCTCCAGCCTTCCACCACGACCACGACCTCGACCGGGTAGCCGAGATTCACCACGTAGAGCTTCTTCGCTTTCGCCGAGGGCGCGTCGTAGAGCACCGCGGCACTTTCCGCAACCGAGCGGAACTCTGCAGCGGCGGCAGGCGGTGCGGCAAAGGCTGCCACCGCCACGGCCGTTGCGATAGTGAACCCGGAGAACGCGCCCACGTCAGGCTCCTTCCTGGCCACCGGTCACAGATCGCTGATCATGATTCTAGGCTGCAGGCGGCGTCGGCGAGCCGGCCTGCTCCTGTTGCTGCTGGCGCCGCTGCTGGTAGAGCGCCTCGAAGCTCAGGTGATTCAAGAGAAAGGGCGGGAATCCGCCGCGCGCCACCACGTTCGAGATGCTCTCGCGCAGGTACGGGAACAGGATGTTGCCGCAGGTGACGCCGAGAATCGCGTCGAGCTCCTGCTGCGGCACGTTGCGAATCTGGAAAATCCCGGCCTGCGCGACTTCCACCAGGAACGCGGTCTTGTCCTTCAGCTTCGCGGTCACGGTGGCGGTCAGCACCACCTCGAAGACCCCGGCGTCGAGCCCGCGCGCCTCGTTGTGGAGGTTGATGTCGATCTTGGGCGACTCGCGCTCGGCGTACACCTGGGGCGCGTTCGGGATTTCGAGCGACAGATCCTTCAGGTAGATCCGCTCGATGTTGAAGAAAGGCTGCTGCTCGCTCATGGTGCCGGTCCCCTTAGCCGTGAGCCGGCGCGCCCCGCAGCAGCTCGTCCAGCCTGCCCGCGTGCTCGAGCGCCGCCAGCTCGTCAAAACCGCCGACGTGCGTCTCCCCGATGTAGATCTGGGGCACGGTGCGCCGGCCGGTCTTTTCCATCATCTCGACCCGCCGCTCCGGCTCGAGGTCGACGCGGATCCTCTCGATGGCGGCCACCCCCTTGGCGCGCAGCAGCCGCTCGGCCATCTGACAAAACGGACATGTCCCCGTGCTGTACATCGTCACCTTCTGGGTCATTCAAATGCTCTTAGCCCTTTTCCAGCGGCAGGCTCGCCTGCTGCCACGCCGCGATCCCGCCGCGCAGCGCGACCGCCTCGGCGAATCCCTTCTTGCGCAGCATCCCGCTCACGGACGGCGCGCGCGAGCCGGTGCGGCAGCTGACGACGATCGGGCGCGTGCGGTGCTTCTCGAGCTCCTTGATGCGGTCGGCGAGCTGCGCCTCGGGAATGTGCTTGGCGCCGACGATGTGTCCGGCCGCATAGTCACCGGTGTCCCGCACATCGAGCACCAGCGCATCGCGGCGGTTGATGAGCTGCACCGCGTCGATCGCGCCCACTTCGTTCGACACCCGGAACATCCTCGAAATGAGCGGCCACAGCAGCATCGTGCCCGAGGCGAGCGCCAGCCCAAACAGCAGCATGTTGAACGGGCTTTTCTGGAGAAATTGCAGGAACTGCTCCACCGCGAATCCTCTGGCGTCCAGGCGCGTCACTTGCCGTCCCGCGGAACGCGCCCGTTCGCGATTTTTGAAGCCGCCAATTCTAACAGAGGCGTCATCTCGGAGGGATAGCGGAGCGCGAGCTTCCTGAGCTCGGCGACGACCGCCGTGCGCTCGGCGGGATAGGCACGCAACGATCGATCGAGCTGCTCGCGCGCGGCATCGGCGCGCCCGGCGAGCGCCAACAATAGCGCCTGGCGGAAGACCACCACTTCAACCGGCGCAAAATGCACGGCGCGGGTCACCAGATCCAGCTTGTCGCGCAATTGCTCCGGCTCCACGCTGGCGCCATACGCAATCGCCATCTCGACGTATGGCCTCAGCAGCGGCTCGGCGTGCACCCTCATCAACGCCTGCCCGAATGCCTGGTCACTGGATGCTTGTGACGCTTGCGACCCGGGGCGGAACACCAGCTGCTCGAATTCACGATACGCCGGAATCACGGCGGCCAGGTTCACGCAGCCCGCCAGCACCGCCAGTGCCACGGCCGCGCGGGCCGCGCTCGGGAAGTGCACGGAGAAAAAGTGCTGCGCGCCGAACCCCAGCAGCAGCGCCGCGGGACCGAGGAAATAGGCATACCACAGGGGGTACTCGAGCAGGCTGTGGATGCCGATGACCGCGAGCAGAGACAGCAGCCACCACCAGGCGGGGTCGAGAATCACGCGGCGCAGGCCCGCGAGCCAGACAAGCACCGCGCCCGCGATGATGAGCGTGCCCGCGACCCCGGTCTCCGCGAGGAGCTGGAGCACGATGTTGTGCGCGTGATTGTACAGCCCCAGCCCCGACGGCGCCCCGGCCGCCGCCTGGTACAGGAAGTGGTGCCATGCGAACTGCCCAAAACCGGCGCCGAGGACCGGCGCGGCGAGAAACATCCGCCATGCCTCGCCCCACAACTCCAGGCGCGGCCCGACGCCGGTCGCCATCTGGAACAGATTTTCCGCGGACGTCACCATCGGCAGGGTTTCTCTTGGCATCAGAAACGGCAGCGTCACCAGCAGGTCGGCGGCAACGAAGCCGGGCAGGAGCCAGCAGGTGAAGCCCGCAATTCTGCGGCTCGCCCCATCGCGCCGGCGGTGATGCAACAGCAAAGCAAGCGCCGTGAGGGCGACGAGATAGAGCCAGGGACTGCGCGAGCCGGTGAGCGCCAGCACCGCCAGGAACAGCGCCGCGCAGCCGGCGGCCAACGCGCCCTTGAGACGGCCGCTGCCGTAAAGATAGGCCGCTGACGCAAGCGCAAGCGTGACGCAAGCGGCATAGTGGTTGCGCTGCCCGAGATTGCCGTGGACGAACACTCCTCCCTTGTGCGCAACCAGGAAATTGAATGGGGTCGAAACGTCGTAGTGCTGCACCAGGCCGGTCACCGCGTGGAAAATACCGCCCACCAACAGGAACCAGGCGAGCGTTGTCGCGATCGAGTCGAGCGTCAGCCGCCGCGCCAGCGCGTGTCCGAGCAACGCCATCAGCGCCGCCCACAGCAGATAGAGTCCGCCCGTCAGCGCCTGCTCCGCGTACGGCACCCGGTCGAGCGCGACCTGCAGCGCCAGCACCACCGCGAGCCCGAGCGGCGCGATCGCGATGAATGGCATCTTCGCGTCGCCCCACGGCTCGCGGGCGAGCAGCGGAGTCGCGGCGGCGAGGCCGAGCGCAAACGCCAGCCACTCACTATAGAAGGCAGTGAGCGGGAAACGGTGATAAGGCTGCAGGAGCGGAACGGTCCACGCAAGCCCGATCAACAACACGCTCGCGCGCAGAAATGTAGGCCGGTCGGAATGGTCTAGAATTGCCATTCGGAAACCAGCGCTTCAGGAAGAAACCCGCGGCACGATGAAAGTCATCCCGGTCCTGCTGATCATACTGGACGGCTTCGGACATCGCGAGGAATGCGAGAACAACGCCATCTGCCAGGCGCGCAAGCCGCACTGGGACGCCCTGTGGCGGACTTGCCCGCACACGACCATCGACGCCTCGGAGAAGTGGGTGGGGCTGCCGAAGGACCAGATGGGCAACTCCGAGGTCGGCCACATGAACATCGGCGCCGGGCGCGTCGTATACCAGGATTACACCCGGATCGAGAACGCGATCGAGTCGGGCGAGTTTGCGCGCAATCCCGTGCTGCTGAAGGCGCTCGAGACCGCGCGCGGCGCCGGGCGCTCGCTGCACCTGCTCGGCCTGCTCTCGCCCGGCGGCGTGCACAGCCACGAGTCGCAACTGCACACGATGCTCAAGTTGGCCGCCCGCGCCGGCCTAAAGGAAGTACGGGTGCACGCATTTCTCGACGGGCGCGACACCCCGCCGCGGAGCGCCGAGGCGTCGCTCCACGCGCTCGAGCAATTGTGCGCGGAGCTGAAGACCGGCCGCATCGCCTCGATCTGCGGACGCTATTACGCGATGGACCGCGACCATCGCTGGGAGCGCGTGCGGCCGGCCTACGATCTCATCACCCAGGGAACGGCGGCGCACCACGCACAGACCGCCGTCGCGGGCCTGCGCGCAGCCTACGCGCGCGGCGAATCCGACGAATTCGTCCTGCCCACGGCGATCGGCACCGCCGGCGCGCGCATGGAGGACGGGGACGCGATCGTTTTCATGAATTTCCGCGCGGACCGCGCCCGCGAGCTGACGCGCGCGCTGACCGACCCCGGCTTCAAGGGCTTCGTGCGCGCGCGCGTCCCGAAGCTCGGCACCTTCTGCACGCTCACGAGCTACGGCGAGGATTACGCCCACATCCCGGCGGCGTTCCCCCCGCAAAGCGTCGCGAACGGCTTCGGCGAGACCATCGCGGCGCGGGGCGTGAAGCAGCTGCGCATCGCCGAGACCGAAAAATACGCGCACGTCACGTATTTCTTCAACGGCGGCGTGGAAACGCCCTATCCCGGCGAGGACCGCGTCCTCGTGCCTTCCCCCAAGGTCGCGACCTACGACCTCAAGCCCGAGATGAGCGCGTACGAGGTCACGGACAAGCTCGTGGACGCCATCCGCGGCCGGCGCTACGGCGCGATCATCTGCAACTACGCCAACAGCGACATGGTCGGCCACACCGGTAATCTCGCCGCGGCCACGCGCGCGATCGAAGTGCTCGACGAATGCATCGGGCGCGTGGTCGCCGCGATGCGGGAGGCCGGCGGCGAGGTGCTGATCACTGCGGACCACGGCAATGCCGAGACCATGCTCGACGAGTCGACCCGGCAGGCGCATACGGCGCACACCCTGAACCGCGTGCCCCTGCTCTACGTCGGCCGGCGCGCGAATATCGCGAATGGCGGCGCGTTGCAGGACGTTGCCCCGACGCTGCTCACGATGATGGGCCTGCCGCAGCCGCCGCAGATGACCGGGAAATCCCTCATCGCCTTCACGTGAACGCGCACACAGCCTGCGCTCTTTTCCTGCTGCTCCTGCTGGCGAGCCCGGCAGCGGAGCCGGCGAGCGCCAGCGCGAAGGAGAAGGAGCTGCGCGAGTTGCGCGGGCGCATCGCGGCGCTGCAAAAGCGGCTCGCCGCAGCCGAGGAATCGAAAAGCGAGGCGGCCGACGCGTTGCGCGAGTCGGAGCGCGCAATCTCGGAGGCGAACCGCGAGCTGCGCGAGCTCGGGAGCCAGTCGCGGCAGCACAACAAGAAGCTCGCCGAGCTCAAGGCCGAGTCGCGCAAGCTCGAGCAGGCGATGAAGGGGCAGCAGGCGCTGCTGTCCGGCCTGCTCTACCGGCACTACCTCGGCGGCCAGTCCGAGCCGTTGAAGCTCCTGCTCAACCGCGAGGATCCCAATCAGATCGCCCGCCGCCTGCACTACTTCGGCTACGTCTCCCGGGCGCGCGCCGAGTTGATCGCGGAGCTGCGCGCGGGGCTCGCGCGCCTGCGCGCGCTGGCGCGGGAAGCGGAGCAGAAGGCGGCCGAGCTTTCCGTCGTGACCGCCGAGCAGAGGGCGCAGCGCGCCCGCCTCGAGCGCGAGAAACGCGCGCGCAACCAGGTGCTGGCGCGGATCTCGCGCGACGTCGAGCGCCAGCAGCGCGAAATCGGGACGTTGAAACGCAACGAGACGCGGCTCGCGCGGCTGGTCGAAAGCCTGGCGAAGCTGATGGCGCGCCCCCGGGCGGCGCCGCGGTCGCGCGGCGAGCGCGTACCGGCACCTCCGATCGGTGACAGCCCCTTTGCCCGCCTCAAGGGCCGGTTGAGCCCGCCGGTCCGGGGGGAACTTGCCAACCGTTTCGGCAGTCCACGTTCAGACGGCGGCGTGCTCTGGAAGGGCCTGTTCATCGCGGCCCGGCCGGGCGAGGAAGTGCGGGCGGTCGCCGACGGGCGCGTGGTGTTCGCCGACTGGCTGCGCGGGTTCGGCAATCTGCTGATCATCGACCACGGCGACGCGTTCATGAGCCTGTACGGCAATAACGAGGCGCTTTACAAGCGGGTCGGTGACATAATTCACGGCGGCGAGGCGGTTGCGGCGGTGGGAAACAGCGGCGGCAACGCCGATTCGGGTCTATACTTCGAACTCCGGCACCAGGGCAAGCCGCTGGATCCCCTGGACTGGGTCAACATCAGGTAAGAACGGGAAGCAATCCCCCCAACCCCCCTTTGTCAAAGGGGGGACGCGAAGCGGGGGGATCTGTCTCACGGTTTTTCGGGAGCGGGCAATGCGCAACAAGTTTCATCAGATCGGTCTCCTGGCGATCGGCGCGCTGATCGGCGTCGCCGTCAGCCTCAATTTCTCCGCGGTCGCGCAGAAGGCGGCGACGATCGCGCCGCTGCCGATCGAGGAACTGCGCGCGTTCACCGAGGTCTTCGGACGGGTAAAGAGCGACTACGTCGAGGCGGTGGACGACAAGAAGCTGATCACCGAAGCCATCAACGGCATGCTGACCGGCCTCGACCCGCATTCCGCCTACCTCGATCAGGAAGCGTTTCGCGAGCTGCAGGTCGGCACGCAGGGCGAGTTCGGCGGCCTCGGCATCGAGGTCGGCATGGAGGACGGCTTCGTGAAGGTGGTGGCGCCGATCGACGACACGCCCGCTGCGCGCGCGGGACTCAAGCCTAACGATCTCATCATCAAGCTCGACGACACCTCCGTAAAAGGGATGACGCTGACCGAGGCGGTCAAGCGCATGCGCGGGCGCCCCAATTCCCAGATTACGCTCACCATCGTGCGCAAAGGCGAACCGAAGCCGCTCGTGGTGACGCTGACGCGCGCCGTGATCCGGATCCAGAGCGTCAAGTCAAAGCTGCTCGAGCCCGGCTACGCGTATTTCCGCGTGACGCAGTTCCAGGAGCAGACCGGGGAGAATCTCGCGCGCGCGATCCAGCTGCTGTTCAAGGAAAACCCCGGGACGATGAAGGGCATCGTCCTCGACCTGCGCAACGACCCGGGCGGGCTGCTCAACGGGGCCGTGGCGGTGTCCGCGGCGTTCCTGCCGGCCGGTTCGCTGGTGGTGTACACCGACGGCCGCACCGAGGATTCGAAGATGAAGTTGAACGCGCGCCCCGAGGACTACCTGCGCGGGCGCATGAAGGAGGACTTCAACCGCAGATTGCCGCCGGACGTGAAGACCGTGCCGATGGTGGTGCTGGTCAACGGCGGCTCGGCCTCGGCCTCCGAGATCGTCGCCGGCGCGCTGCAGGACCACAAGCGGGCGGTCATCATGGGCCAGCCGACCTTCGGCAAGGGCTCGGTGCAGACCATATTGCCGCTCGGCAACAACACCGCGATCAAGCTCACCACGGCGCGTTATTACACGCCGAACGGACGCTCGATCCAGGCCAAGGGCATCATGCCGGACATCCCGCTCGACGACGAGGCGAGCGAGCGCGCCGCGAGCCTCAAGGTGCGCGAGGCCGACCTCAGCAAGCACCTCACCGACAACGGGAAGGACGCCAAGGAGGAGGCGCGGGCGAAGGCCGCGGTCGCCGCGGCGCAACAGTTCAACTTCACGCCCGCCCCGCGCCCGAAGGACATCGACGAGAAGCTGATGCGGCCCCAGCCCGGCGAGATCGTGTCCGAGCACGACTACGAGCTCAACCAGGCGGTCGCCTTCCTGAAGAGCCGCGGCGGCGACATCAAGGTCGCGAACTGACGCGGCGCTTCGCCGCGAGCAACGCCCGGCGACCGCCGGGCGTTTCGCTGTACACTGGCAAATCCCCCCTACCCCCCTTTGTCAAAGGGGGGCGCAAGGCGCGGGGGATTTATCCACATGAACGACGAACAGCTGCTGCGCTATAGCCGCCATATCCTGCTGCCGCAGATCGGGATCGAAGGCCAGCAGCGGCTCCTCGCCGCACGCGCACTGGTGATCGGCGCGGGCGGGCTCGGCTCGCCGGTCGCGCTCTATCTGGCCTCGGCGGGTGTCGGCGCCATCACGCTCTGCGACAACGAGGAGGTCGACCTCACCAACCTCCAGCGCCAGATCGTGCACCGCATGGAATCCATCGGCAGGAAAAAGGTGGAGTCGGCGCGCGACACGCTCGCGGCGATCAACCCTGGCGTTGCGGTCACGGCGCTGGCGGAGCGGGTGGACGGCAAGCGTCTCGAGGCGCTCGCGGAGCAGCACGACATCGTAATCGACGGCAGCGACAACTTCGCCACCCGCCACGCGGTAAACCGCGCGTGCGTGAAGCTCGCGAAGCCGCTGGTGTCGGGCGCAGCGGTGCGGTTTGACGGCCAGGTCTCGGTGTTCGACCTGCGGCTGCCCGGCTCGGCGTGCTATGCCTGCCTATTTCCGGAATCCGGCGAGTCCGAGGACGTGCGCTGCGCGGTCATGGGCGTGTTTGCGCCGTTGACGGGCATCGTCGGATCGATCCAGGCGGCTGAAGCCCTGAAGCTGCTCGCCGGCGCCGGGGAGACGCTCAACGGGCGGCTGTTGCTACTGGATGCGCTCACCATGCAGGTGCGCACCATCAAGCTCAGAAAGGACCCGGCCTGCGCCGTGTGCGGGGCTGAGTCCGGCGGACGCTAGCTAGCGGCTCGCGCTTAACAGCGCCTCAAGATCGCGCAGCACCTGCGCCACATCGGGCGGGTTGCGCCCCTGGTGGGCCAGCAGCACGCGGGCCGGGAAATCCATCAGCGTCGGCACGTGGCCGGTGTTGCGGATCTTCGCCGCCGTGGTCAGGGTCGGCCCGAGGTGCGTCGACTTGTAGCCCGCTCTCTGGCTCTCGATGGCATCGACGATCGCCTGCTGCGCGCGGGCGATGCCGACCAGCAGTTCCGCGATGTGTTGGGTCGTCAGGTTCGCCATCGTTCACCTCCCCGTTATAGACCTGTCCGGTCCGACCGCGCCGCGTTCAAGCGATCACGCCCTCCATGAGCTGGCGCCACTGCTTTGCCCACAGCTCGACGGGATCGCGCTTGAAGCCGCTCTTGGCGAACTGGTGCCAGCGTCCCGTGACGAAGCTCATGATCAGGTTCGCCTGCGCGGCGATGTCCACGTCCTGCGCGATCTCCCGCTGGCTCACGCCGAAGCGCAGCGCCTGCTTCAACGCGGCCTCCAGGCGGTCGTGCAGCTGGTTGATCCGGGTCTGCAGCCGCTCGTCCTCGTTCACCAGCGCGTCGCCGACCAGCACGCGCGTCATGCCGCGGTTCTTCTGCGCGAAGGCGAGCATGACGCCGATGATGGCCTCGAGCTGGCGCACACCGCTTTTTTCCTCGCCGGTGATCTTGTTGATGAGCGCGAACAGCGTCTGCTCGACGAACTCGATCAGGCCCTCGAACATCTCGGCCTTGCCCCGGAAGTGCCGGTAGAGCGCCGCCTCCGACACGCTCAGGCGCGCCGCGAGAGCGGCCGTCGTCGCCTTCTCGCCGGCGGGATTCTCCAGCATCTGCGCCAGCGTCTGCAGGATCTGGTGCTTGCGCTCCCCGGTCTTTTCCGACATCTGCGGCCCCGCCCTTATTGTAGATGCGCCAGCATGCGCGGCAACTCCAGCAGGTTCGCGATTTTCACGTCAACATGGCCCGGCGCGCGCTCCGCCCGTGTCACCCACACCGTCTTCATTCCGAGGCGGCCCGCGGCGCGCAGGTTCTCGAGAGAGTCCTCCACCATGATACAGCGTTGGGGCTTGAGATGGTTGGCGCGGCACAGGCGCAGGAAGCCGTGACTGTCGGGCTTGGGCCGGAAGCGCGCGCGCTCGATCGAGAACACGTCGTCGAACAGGTCGGCGATCGCGAGCGCCCTCAACACCGCGCGCGCGTAGTGCACCGGCGCGTTGGAGAACACGTACTTCCGCCCGGGCAGGCGCCTCAGGGTCAGTCGCAGCTGCGGCTCATGCACCAGCATGCGCTCGAGATCCGGAAACTGGTGCGTGTGCCACAGGAAGTGCCGCGGGTCGGCGGCGTGATGGCGCATGAGCCCGAGCAGCGTCGCGCCGTAGCGCTTCCAGTAGTGGCGCCGCAACTCGCCCGCCGCCGCCTCGTCCAGGCCCAGGTGCGCCTGGAGATACCCGGTCATGGCGCGGTTGATGTGCGGAAGGATGTGCGGCCGCGCATTGTGCAGGGTATTGTCCAGGTCGAAGATCCAAACGCGCCGCCACATGGCCGTGTTCCGCGTTTGAGCGCGGCGCGAGCGCGGCCGCGCTCAGCGGCGGCGGATCAGCGTGCCGACACCCTCATCGGTGAGGACCTCGAGCAGCAACGCGTGCTCGACGCGGCCGTCGATGATGTGGCAGGTGTTGACGCCGTTCTTCACGGCGTCGAGCGCCGAGCTGATCTTGGGCAGCATGCCGCCGGAGATGGTGCCGTCGGCGAACAGCTCGTCGATTTTCTTCGCGGAGAGCCCGGTGAGCAGGTTGCCGTTGCGGTCGAGCACGCCCGGCGTGTTGGTGAGCACGATCAGCTTTTCCGCCTTCAGGATCTCGGCCACCTTGCCGGCGACGAGGTCGGCGTTGATATTGTAGGTCTCGCCCTTCTTGCCCACGCCGAGCGGCGCGATCACCGGGATGAAGTCGTGGGTGTGCAGCCGGTGCACGATCTCCGGGTCGATGCTCTCGACTTCGCCCACCTGGCCGATATCGACCAGCTCGTCCGAGCCGCCCTCGGCGCGCACCAGCATCTTCTTCGCGCGGATCAGCCCCCCGTCCGTGCCGGTGAGGCCGACGGCACGCCCGCCGTGCTGGTTGATGAGATTCACGATCTCCTTGTTCACCTGGCCGCCGAGCACCATCTCGACGACGTCCATGGTCTTCGCATCCGTCACCCGCATGCCCTGGACGAACTCGCCCTTCTTGCCGAGCTGCTTCAGCAGCTCGTCGATCTGCG
>Ga0326597_10012990_pt1 | contig 10962 bp, 11 predicted proteins | sample RVTome_12_FD_203789 | JGI IMG/M metagenome (GOLD analysis project Ga0326597, IMG submission 203789) | Soil microbial communities from uranium-contaminated site in the Upper Colorado River Basin, Wyoming, United States - RVT100D185 | ecosystem: Environmental > Terrestrial > Soil > Contaminated >... | reverse complement strand
TGATCAGCTCGCCGACGTGGATCGGCTCGCGGAAATCGACCTTGTCCACCGACACGGTGACGCACTGCTTGCGCGAGTGGCGAATGGCGCACACGGCGCCGACCCGGTCCACCAACGACAGGATCACGCCGCCGAACACGTTTCCCATGATGTTGGCGTGCTGCGGCATCATGAGCTCCGACATCACCGTCTCGGAATCGTTGGGATCGCGTGGCTGCATCAGTAATCCACCGGTCTGAGGTAGAACTCCCCGATCGCCGTCTGCGACAGCACCGCCACGGTGGGCAACCGGCGCTTCCAGTGTGTGGATTCGAGGCGCTGGTTGACCGCGGCGACGACGTGCGCATCGAAGCCGCGCGCCACCAGCTCCTCGGGGCCGTAGCCGCGGATCAGGAAGTAGAGAATCGGGTCAGCCTGCTCGTAGGTGAAGCCGTAGTCCCGCTCGGTCTCTTGGCCCGGGACGAGGTCGGCCGTCGCGGGCTTGGAGAGGATCACCTCGGGCACGCCGACGTGGCGCGCCAGCGCCCACACCTGGGTCTTGAAGAGATCGCCGAGCGGATTCACGGGCGGCGCATCGTCGGCGTGCCAGGTGAAGTAACCCAGCAGGCGCTCGGATTTGTTCCCGGTGCCGAGCGGCAACGCGTTGTGCTTCGCCGACAGGTCGAACAGCACGATCATGCGCTCGCGCGCCATCACGTTGCCGGCCCGTTTTGGATCGGTGTCGCCGACGGACGCCAGGTACCCGTCCACGGCGGGCGTGATATCCACGGTGAGCGACGCAATGCCGAGTGCGTCGATCACGAGCTCGGCATGGGACAGGCTCTCGGGACTCGAGGTGCGGTACGGCATGCGCACGCCGATCACGTTTTCCTTCCCCAGCGCCTCGGCGGCGAGAAACGCGGTCAGCGCCGAATCGACGCCGCCCGAGATCCCCACGATGCCCTTCTGGAACCCGCGCCGACGCACCACTTCGTCCTTGAGGAAGCTGACGAGCCACTGCTTCACCAGGGCGCTATCGATGGCGAGGGGGTCGGGCTCGCCGGCCGCGCGACGGAAGACGTGGACCTTGGCGGCAGGGGGATGGGGGAAGGGGGAAGGGTGCTTACCATCCCGCGGAGGATCAAACTTCACTTTCGCAACACTCTTCCCTCTTCCCCCTTCCCCCTTCCCCAGCCCTTGGGTGAGGATCGGGAGGGCACTCTGGAGATCGGCCAGGAGCGGTGCATCGGCACGCGCGTGAGTCACCTGGTCCAGCTCGAGCTCTGCCGTGACCAGGGCCTCTTCGAACAGCGGTCCGCGCACCAACAGGTTTCCCATCGGGTCGATCACCACCGACGCTCCGGGGAAGCCCTTGCCGCCTTCGAACCCCACCAGGTTCGCGAGCGCCACGAACACGCCGTGCTCTTCGGCGATGCCCCGTACCACCCGCTCCCAGCGCACCATGCTGGCGGGGAGCCGGGTCCCCTCTTCGTTCGTGCCGGTACCGCGCGCCGGCGACGCACTCGGCACAATGATCAGCTGCGCCCCTTCGAGCGCCGCGATCGTCCCCGCCAGCGAATGCCAGGCGTCCTCACAGATGAGAATAGCGGCGCGGCCGCCCCAGCCGGTGTCGAACGACCGCACGCCGTCCTGGCCGCGGTCCACGAATCGCTCCTCGTCGAACACTCCATAGGTCGGCAGAAACACCTTGCGGTGTACGTGGCGCACTTCGGGTTTCTTGCCGCCGAGAGTCGCGTAGAGACAGGAATTGTAGAAGTGGTTTTGAAACCGTTCGTAGAACCCGATCGCCACGTCGATTGGCCGGCGCCCCGGAGCTTGGTATACACGATCGAGATCTTGAAGGAGAGTCCCCGTTGTGACCGCGACCTCCTTCACCCCACCTTCCACGAAGTAGCCGGAGGTGGCCGTTTCCGGGAACACCACGAGCTCAGGTCGCACGTCGAGCCCAGCCGCTTCCCCCAGCACGGCGCCGATGCGGCCCAGGTTGGTGGCGTATTCGCCTTTGGTGGGCCGGAATTGGGAGATGGCGAGGTTGAGCATCTGGTGAAAGATACTGCCGCGTAGCGAGCATCGTGCGGGAAGGTGTGTGTGGTGCGTGGTATTATCCGGTGATCGGGAGAGATACGGTTACGATGGCGGTCCCGTAGCCTAGGCTTGCACTACGCACTACGGACAGGAGGTATTAGTTTCCCGGAGGCGATGGAGTTCGCCTCGAACCGCCCGCGTTACCCACGCCGGCTGATGACTCCTATCCGAGCAGACGAGCGGAAGGAGTTTTTTGTAACCGACACCGACGCCCTGCAGCGCCTGGAGCGCCTCGCCATGGCCGCCGGCGCGACCGAAATCGCGGCCGAGGCCGCCGCCCTCGCGCGCCACGCCGCCGAGGGACGATTCTACCTCGCCTGTGTGGGCCAGTTCAAGCGCGGCAAATCCTCCTTGATCAACTCGCTCCTCGGGACGTCGATCCTACCCACCGGTGTCGTACCGGTGACCTCGGTGCCGACGGTGGTACGCTACGGTGAGGAAGGCGCCCGCGTACGCCAGGACGGGAGATGGCGCGCGATCGCGCCACAGACGTTGGTGGACTACGTCTCGCAGGAGCGCAACCCGGGGAACGTGAAGGGCGTGGTGGGTCTCGAGGTATTTCTGCCGCGCGAGCTGTTGCGCGACGGTCTGTGCTTCGTGGACACTCCAGGCCTCGGCTCGGTGTTCGACGTCAACACGGCGAGCACGCTCGAGTTCCTGCCGCACATCGACGCGGCCCTGCTCGTGGTCGGGGCCGACCCGCCGATCTCGGGGGACGAGCGCCGTTTCGCGGCCGATCTGGCGAGCCAGACCGAGACCCTGCTGTGTGTCCTCACAAGGCCGATCGCATCCCCGACGATCAGCGGGCCGAGGCGCTGGGGTTCACCCGGACAATTCTCGAGGAGGCGCTCGGCCGTCCCATCGATCCGATCTACGAGGTGAGCGCCGTCGCCGCAGCGCGCGGGCCCGCGGCGACCCAAGGGTGGCACGCGCTGGTCCACGCGCTGCAACGGCTGCCGCACGATTCGGGGCGCCGCTTGGTCGCGGCCGCGGCGCTCCGAGGGCGGGATCGTCTGGCCGGCCGGCTCGCCGCGCTGCTCGATGAAGAGCGCCGCGCGCTGGTCACGCCACTCGAGGAATCAGATCGTCGCCTGGCGGGGTTCCGGGAGCTCGGGAGCGGCGCCGATCGTGCGCGTCGCGAGCTCGCCCCGCTGCTCGACATCGAAGCGCGCGAGCTGGCGGTCGCGTTCGAGCGCCGCCGCAACGAGTTTCTGGCGGAGGCACTGCCCCGCGCCCGGGCCGAGCTGCGCGAACGGCTGGATGTACGCCTGCGGCGCGAGGCGGCGCTCGACCTGGCGAACGATGTGGCCCGGGCGCACCTCGCGCCGTGGCTGGAGACTTCGGAGCAAGAGGCCGGGCGCGCGTATCGTGCCGCCGTGACGCGGTTCGTGACCCTGGCCCACGGGTTCCTCGAGCGAGTCGCGGCCACGGGCGAGGTTCGGCTCCAGACCATCGCCCCCGATGAGGATGCCGCGAGCTGGGGGGAGCTGCGCGAGCCCAGGGGGTTTTACTTCGCGAACCTGTTGAGCCAGCACCGGCCCCCGTTCCCCGGGGCGACCGTGCTCGACCGGATCATGCCCTCGCAGCTCGTGGGTCGCTCGCGCCGGCGCGCGGCCGAGGCGTATCTCGAGCACCTGATGCTCGTCAATGCCACGCGCGTGGAGAGCGATTTGCGGCAACGGGTGGAAGAGAGCGGCCGGCGGCTGCGGACTGAGCTGAACCACATGCTGACGGAGGTCGGTCAGGCCGCGGTGCGTGCCGTGGAGCGCGGCCGGGCGGCGCGTTGCGCGGGGGCGAACACCGCGCGGGCGGAGCTCGAACGGCTCGACGGCTGGCTCGCCGAGCTGCGCGCCGCGACGCTCGATCTGGAGGTACATTGACACCGGCGAACGGCTCGGAGCGCGCGACGGCGGAAGGACTGCTCAACGAGAACCAGCGGCGCCGCGTCGTCACGCATCTGCGGCTGCTGCGCGAGGACCTCGAGAACATCATGCGGTTGCCGGCGCTCGCCCCGGACACCCCGGCCGGGCGGCGTATCGGGGATGTCGTGGGGCGCATCGAAGCCGAAATCCGCGCGCTGCGCGTCACCTTCGGGTTGCGGGAGGACGAGAAGCCGCTGCTGCACCGCCACGTGGCCGCCATCGCCGAGGTGTGGTGGTCGCGTGTGGAAGACCTGCGCGCGCGTCGCCTCAAGTCGTACGGCGAAGTGCATCCCGACCTCCCCGCGGCGCTCGATCCTCACGTCGAGCGTCTCGAGGACCTGCTGCTCGATCTGGCCAGGGAGGCGGTTCACCTCCCGGAGACGATGGAATGATCCTCTATATCGTCGTCGGCGGCGTGGTGGGCACGCTCTCGCGCTGGTACCTCCAGGGGTGGATCCAGACCCGATCGGGGCTGTCGACCTTTCCCGTCGGAACGCTGGCGATCAATCTGGTCGGATCGTTCGTCATCGGCTTCGTGATTCGGCTTGCCACGGGCTCGACCGTGATCACGCCCGAGCTGCGTGCCGGTCTCACCATCGGTTTCTGCGGCGCGTTTACGACCATGAGCACCTTCGGCTACGAGAGCGTGCGGCTGCTCGGCGCTAGCGAGTACGGGCTGGCGGCGCTGTACATGGGCGGGTCCATCGCGGGCAGCGTTGCCGCGGTGATCGTGGGGACGGCGCTGGCGGAGCGACTCCTTTGAGTGCGGAATGCGGAATGGCAGAGTGGCGTCCGGCCGCACGACCCTGCTCGAGCCAATCCGCTCTCCGCATTCAGCATTCCGCATTGGAGGTTCTGATGCACCACCGCTTCAAGGGCGAACGCACCCTGATGCGCATCTTCATCGGCGAGAGCGACAAGTACCACGGCAAGCCGCTGTACGAGGCCCTGCTCGAGCGGCTGCGTCAAAAGGGGCTCGCCGGTGCGACGGTGCTGCGCGGGGTGGCCGGGTACGGCGCCTCGAGCACCGTTCACACGGAGAAGATCCTGCGGCTCTCACTCGATCTCCCGATGATCGTGGAGGTCGTGGAGACCGAGGAAGCGATCCAGGCGGTGCTCCCGGACCTGGACGAGATGATTGGCGGCGGCCTCATCACGCTGGAGCGGGCCCGCGTGATCATGTTCCGCCCCCGCGACGTGCGTCCCAGCCAAATGGAGCTGCACCGCATCGAGGGGCTTGAGCCCGAGGACTAGCCGCCGGGCCCAACTACGAACCATAGGCCGGCCCCCACAAGCACCGCCTCAATGGTCCACACGAACACCCGCTCGGGCAGCCGATCGAGGATCCGCTTCCCCAGATACGACCCGGCGATCATGATCGGCCCGAGCGCGGCGCCGGCGCCCACCGCGTGCGACGGCAGCACCGCGGCCTCCCGGTAGGCTGCGAGCTTCGTCAGGTGCATCACCACGGTGGCGAAGGCCTCCGTGCCGATGTAGGCGCCCTTCACAAGCCCCGCCGCCAGGAAGAACGGCGCCATCAGTGGCCCGACACTGCCGACCAACGCCGATAGAAACGCAGCCGAAGCGCCGATGAGCGTGAAGACTCGCCGCCCGATGCGCGGCGTCGGCGCGCGCGGCATGTGGCGCCACACCACCGTGAGGAGCAAGAAAACGCCGATCAACCGCTCCAAGACCGGCAATGGGGCGCGGGCGAACAGCAGACCGCCCACGAGCGCCGCCGGTACCGCCCCGAGCGCGAACCACCCGACGACAGGAAGGACGAGCTCCCGCCGATTGAACCACACCCGGCTTCCATTCCCGACGAGTTGGGCGACCGTCAGGATCGGCACCGCCTCGCGCACCCCGAACACCGCGACCAGCGCCGGCAACAGGATGGCTGCGCCCCCGAACCCCGCCACAGCCGCGACGGTGCTGGCGAGCAGCGCGGCCCCACCCAAGAGCAGCCAGGACACGGCGGATCAGGGAGGCCACTTGCGCACGACGAGCACCGAGCACGGGGCGTGATCCACCACCTTGTCCGCCGTACTCCCCAGCATCCCGGCCCAGAGCCCGGACCGGCCGCTCGCGCCGATGACGAGCAGATCGGCGCGCGCCTCCTTGGCAACGTCGCACAGCAGCTTGGGCGCGTTACCGGCCACTACGCTCACGCTCAACGTGACCTGCTGCTCGTGCGCCAGCTGCTCGGCCTCCTGTCGGAGCGTGAGGAAGTAGGCGTCGATCGCCTCCCGCTCCTCGGTCGTCTCGCTCATCGCGCTCGGGTACTTGGGGAGGTGTTCTTCAACGAGCACGACGACCACCTCGGCGGCGACGACCTTGGCGAGGCGCACGGCTTCCTGGAGCGCGCGGCGCGAGGAATCGGACCCGTCAAAACCCACAGCGATACGGTGATACATGGAGGTCTCCAGTCAGTCGTTGGCCGGCGCGAGCGGCGCCGCGGCGGGCGCTGCCCGTCCGGCGACGAATCCCGCTTCCGCCTTGGTCGGCTCGAAGAACTTCTGGGCGATCAGGGTCGGCACGATGGCGCTCAGGATCACGACCGTCACGAGCACGGTGTACTGCTGCTGCGTGATAATGCGGTTTTCGAACCCGAACAAGGCGGAAATCGTCCCGAACGTCAGGCCCGTGGACATGAGCAGCGTCGTGTAGGCGTTGAGCCGGCGCGGAAAGCCGAACAGCACCCCTGCCGGCCAGACACCGACGCCTTTGGCGAGGAGCTTGACGAGCAGCAACCCCCCAATGACGACTACACCGGCGAGGATCGCGGGCAGCGAGACGTAGAGGCCCGCCTTGATGAAATAGAAGGGAGTGAGCAACGCGAAGGCGATGGAGCGGATGCGATGCATCAGGACGCGGTCCCGCAGGAACACGCCGGCCACGACGAGCCCCACGAGGTAGGCCGGGAGCACGGCTTCGCTCTTCACCCAGGTGGCGACACCGCCCAAGAAGAACAGGACCAGGAACAGGAACTTTACTTCCGGCTCCGAGACCCGGGTCGCGCCGAGCCGCTGAATGATCGCGCGGGTGAACCGGGGCAGGAAGTAGAGCACGACGCCCAGTACGGCGACGAACACCAGCATTGAGGCGTTGAAGGTGGCGAACAGCACGCCGAGGGCGAGCACCGTGCCGAAATCGGTAATGAAACACGCGGCCAGGATCAGCTTGCCGACCTCAGTCGCGTTCAATCCTGACTCCACCATTACGGCGTACACGACGGCCACCGAAGTAGTGGACAGGGCCACCCCGGCGATCTGAGCGGCGCGCCATTCCCATCCGAACACCCAGTAGGCGGCGAGCCAGGCTCCGACGAACGGCAGCAGGAACGAGACGATCCCGATCCCGAGCGCCGGCTTCCAGTGCGTCTTCAGCGAAATGGGATCGATCTCGGCCCCCGCGAGGAACGTGAGCAGGCCGGCCCCGAAGGTGGCCAGGAAGTTGATCCAGTCGGTGGTCTGGAAATGCAGGAAGTTGCCAGCGATCACACCGAGAAAGATCTCGATCAGGGCGACCGAGATCCCGATGCGAATCGAGATCAGGCTGGCGAGCAGTGCGACCGCCATCCAGGCCGCGGCGATGAACCAAACGTTGTGCGCCATCTACACCCCCGGGGAACCCGCACGCCACCCCGAGGGAACACAAGAAGACTCCCACGGCGCAAGCGCGCGCCGTAGGAGTCATTGGCCCGCAAGCCGACGCGGGCGGTTCGAGGCGGACTCCACCGCCTGGTTCGAATACTCGTACGCACGATAGGCGGCCGGCGTTGTGCCTGTCAAGCTGCGCCGTTACACTCCCGGGCAGAAACCTGCACGGCGATGGAGTTCGCCTTTCCAACCGCCGGGTCGCGATCCCGGCTGATGACTCCTACGGCACTCGACGTAGGAGCCTCGATGAGCCAGCCCGAAGTGCTGCGCGCCCTGGATGATCCCGGCTGCCCGGTCTGTCGCGCGGGCGCGTGGACTGAAGAGCGCACTGTCCACGCGCTAGTGACCGAGCACTACACCGACGGGTACGTGATCGCCCTAGTGCGGGATGCCCTCGGCTTCTGTCCCGCCCACGTGCGCCGACTCGCGGGGCGCCTGGAAGCACCCTACGTGCTGCGATTGCTGTACGGAGAAGCCACCCGAGTCGCGCTCGCAAGGCTGCGGACGGCGCGCCGGCGCGCGTCTTGTCAACTCTGCACGTTCAAGGGCCGTTCCGAGCGCGCGACCCTTCGCATGCTGCTCCACGCGCTGCCCAGGCCTTCCGCCGCTGCGGCCTACCGCACGCACGGCGGCCTGTGTGTCCCCCACGCGCTCGCTGGGTTGGCGGGAGCCGATCCTCGCATCGTCCCTGTCGTGATCGAAGCGCTGTACGAGCGACGGTCCCTCCAGGACCTCGGCGGAGAGGACACTGACCGCGTTGCGCGGCATCGGGCTCGCTCCCGCCTCATGCCCGCCGCAGGCGATCCGGTGTGCTCCACGCTCACCGCCCTGCGCGACCGTCTGGCGCTTGCGACCTGTCCTGCCTGCCTGGCCGGAGGACGCATGGAGCGCCGCTATCTTACCTGGCTGAACGCGGAATCCGCGACCAACCCCGACGGACTCGCCGCCGAAGGCACGTGGCTATGCCCGCGGCATCTCTGGGATCTCACGACCGACGCGAGCGGGGCGATCGCCTGGGCCGTACAGTATCACGGCGGGCGTCTCGGGGCCGAAATCGATCGGTGGCGCCCCCTGATCCGCTCGCGCTCGCGAGGCAAGCTGATGGGGTGGCTGCAAGACCGTTCCGCGATGCGCCGCGCCGTGGAGCCGCTCGGTCGCCAGCGCCGCTGTTCCGCCTGTGTGACGGTGGAGACCGCCGAGCGTCGCGAGTTGGATCTTGTGGTTACGGCGCTCACTGACCGACCGACGCGTGCGGTATACTACGAGTCGCACGGCCTCTGCTGGCGCCACGCGCAGATCCGGCCAGACCCGGCTGTCCGCGAGGTGCTGGCGGCGCGCCTCGGGGTGTTGGTGTGGGAGCTGGACGAGGGAGGGCGGAAATCCGCCTGGTCGTCCCGTCACGAAAGTCATGGCGACGAGGCAAGAGCTTGGCTGCGCGCTCCGGTGCAGCTCGACGGGCGCGCGTTTCTCGGCGCGCCGCCGCCGTTGGGGGAGCACGTGGAGACACAAGGAGATTGACGTGTGAAGCTGACTCTCGGGCTGCTGGTGAGTCTCGCGGTGCTGGCCGCGAGCGTCGCGGCCGGTTGGACCACGGGGATCGATCGCGCGGCGACCAGCGCGGCCATCGCGAACCGCACGGCGTTGTTGAGCGAGGTCGCGGTGAACGTCACGGCGCTCGGGAGCGCGCCGGTCGTAACGCTGATCGCCGTGCTCGCGACGGCGTACAGCCTCGCCGTGCGCCGGCCGCGCGTCGTGCTGGCCCTGCTCGCGACACCGCTCGCCTTTGGCGTCAACGAGGTCATGAAGCTGCTGATGCGCCAGGCGCGGCCCATGGAGGCGATTGTCGCGCTGCCGCCGTCGTATGGGTTCCCGAGCGGCCATTCCGTCGCCTCGAGCGTGCTGTTTCTCACCCTGGCGCTCGTCGCCGCCACCCAGAGTACGAACCCTGGCGTCCGCCGCCTGCTCGTGGGCGCCGGAATCGTCATCGCCCTGCTCGTCGCCTGGAGTAGGGTGTACCTGGGGGTTCACTACCTCTCGGACGTGATGGGAGGGCTGATGTTGGGGTCAGCAGGAGCAGTAGCGGCGTCGAGGATTGCGACGGGGAGCGAGGAGCGAGACGGCGAGGGAGACGCCAAGCCGCCGAGCCGCTGAGTGGGTCCGAGGGGTCAGTACGGGCGCTACGGACGCCGCCTCGTCGTATTCGACGGTTTCGCGCTCGACGTGCGTGTCGAGCCCTCGGAGCTGCGCGGCGTCGCCTTGGGGCGCGGCGGTGGATCGCGGCGCGGCGCGGCCTCGGTGCGCGGCCGGGCCTCGCGACTCGGCGCCGCCTCGGTGCGCGGCGGGGGACTGCGACGTGGCGCGGCCTCGGACGGCCGTTCGCGCTTGGTGGGCGGAGGAGTCCAACTCTTGCCGCTGCCGTCGCTCACCGGGCGGCGGCGCTCCCCAACGGTGGGCCTGGGACGCGGTTGGACCACGTTCCGGCCGTCATATCCCGCGATGATCGGCGGCTGATCGAACGCGCCAGGATTGTTGCGCGGAACTCGGTCGCGCGGCAGCACGAACGGCGGCTGTGGTACCGGCCGCTTGAACACGATGCCTCCGCCGCCGCTGCGCCCTCGCGCGTAGCCATGGCGCCGGTAGCTGTAGCAGAACGGATCGGCGAAGCACGAGTAGCCGAACGGCCGGTAGCCATAGGGCCGGTAATAGAACGGATCGTAGTAGAACGGGTCGTAGAAGTATGAATCGCAGCCGTAGGGATCCCAGAACGGGTCGTAGTATCCGCAGCGGTAGCGCGACCCGAAGACGAACCCGATACCGTACCCGGGTCGGTGACGGTAGTAGGACGACGCATACACGCGGCGGCCGTCTTGTTCGATGGTGTAGGAGGCGACGTCGTAGTCGAAGTGCGCCGAGTCCGCCATTTCGGTGACGATATCGAGCAGGCCCGCTTCGGGGTCATCCAGCACCCGATTGTTCGCCAGGGCGCGGTAGTCCCAATGGTCGCCACGCACGAAGCGGTCATAGCGGAACGGATCCGCCGAGCGGGCCGCGAGCACGGTGCCGGTGCCGGAGCGATCGTCCACGAAGAACGTCTCGCGGCCGCCGCGGCCGCGCAGCTCGAATTCCCGGCCGCCGCGCACGAAGTCGTCGTCGCCCGGATCGAGCGGGAACAGCACCCGGATGCGTCCGTCCGCGTCCACCCGCAGCACGACGACGTAGCCGTCCTCTGCCACGCGCAGCCGGACTTTGGCGTTGTCGCCGCGCTCGTAGTACGAATTGAGGGAAACGCGAATCGG
>Ga0326597_10012989_pt1 | contig 10963 bp, 9 predicted proteins | sample RVTome_12_FD_203789 | JGI IMG/M metagenome (GOLD analysis project Ga0326597, IMG submission 203789) | Soil microbial communities from uranium-contaminated site in the Upper Colorado River Basin, Wyoming, United States - RVT100D185 | ecosystem: Environmental > Terrestrial > Soil > Contaminated >... | reverse complement strand
TGAGGCCGCCGTTTCCAATCCCAACCGTCCACCGTAGAACACCTTCATCTCGTCGAGTCGCGTGGTGCGGATGATGGTGTAGAGCAGCCGGCTCATTGCCGCCCCCTATTCGATGCTGATCCAGACGCTCTTGACCTGCGTGTACTCGCGCAGGCTCTCGGGCCCGAGGTCGCGGCCGAAGCCCGACGCCTTGTAGCCCCCGAACGGCATGCCCGCATCGTAGAAGTTGTACGCGTTGACCCACACGGTTCCGGCTTGCAGCCGCCGCGCCACCGCGTGGGCCTTCTTGACGTCCCTGGTCCACACCCCCGCCGCGAGTCCGTAGGGGCTGTCGTTGCCCTTGCGCACCGCGTCCTCGACGTCCTCGAAGCGGATGACGGCGAGCACCGGGCCGAAGATCTCCTCCTGTGCCACCCGCATGCGGTTGTCCACCTGATCGAGCACCGTGGCCTGGACGAAGTACCCCTTGCCGCCCACCGGCTGGCGCTTGCCGCCGGCCACCAGCTTCGCGCCCTCGCTCACGCCGGTGTCGACGTAGCCCAGCACCTTCTCCATCTGCGCCGCGCTGACGAGCGCTCCGAGGCGGGTCTTCGGATCGAGCGGGTCGGCGGGGACGAGCCTCTTCGCGCGCTCGGCGAGCTTCGCCACGAACTCGTCGTGCACGCTCGATTCCACCAGCAGGCGCGAGCCCGCGGCGCATACCTCACCTTTGCCGTAGAAGATGCCGGTGGTGGCGCCCCGCACGGCGGCCTCGAGGTCGGCGTCCGCGAACACGATGTTCGGCGACTTGCCGCCCAGCTCGAGCGTCACCTTCTTCACCGTGTCGGCCCCGGTCTTCATGATGTGCTTGCCCACCTCGGTGGAGCCGGTGAACGTGATCTTGTCGACGCCCGGATGCCGGACCATCGCTTCGCCGGCGACCGAGCCCTTGCCCGGCAGGACGTTGAGCACGCCGGGCGGCAGACCGGCCTCGAGTGCCAGCTCGCCGATGCGGATCGCGGTCAGCGGCGTGAGTTCGGCCGGCTTGAGCACCACGCAGTTGCCGGCGGCGAGCGCGGGGGCGCACTTCCAGCCCACCATGATCATCGGGAAGTTCCAGGGAATGATCGCGCCGACGACGCCGAGCGGCTCGCGCAGCGTGTAGGTGAAGAACGCCGGCTGGACGGGCAGCGTCTCGCCGGCGAGCTTGGTGGCCCAGCCGGCGAAGTAGTGGAAGCAATTGGCGGCCATCGGCGCATCGATCTGGCGCGACTCGAAGATCGGCTTCCCATTGTCGAGGGTCTCGAGCCGCCCCAGCTCGTCGGCGTGCTCGAGGATCAGATCGCCGAGCCGGAACAGGATGCGCTGCCGTTCGGCCGGCCGCATGCGCGCCCACGGTCCGCCGTCGAAGGCCGCCCGCGCCGCCTTCACGGCGCGGTCCACGTCTTCGGGGCCGGCTTCCGCCACTTCGCAGATCGCCTCCTCGGTCGCGGGATTCATCGTCCTGAACGTCCGGCCCGTGGCGGCATCCACCGCTTCGCCGTTGATGATGAGCTTGCCGGGCCGGGTCGTGGCCAGCATGTCGGTCATCGTCCATCCCCCTGTCGCGCTAGGCGCCGCGCTCGGCGCGCCAGCGTTTGATGATCTCGGCGTTGAGCCGGTCGTTCCGGCCGAGGTCCGCGAGCATGGCTCCGAACGGATGGGCGGATTGCCAGATCTCCGCCGGGGCCTCGTCGACCGACTCGACCGCCGCCAGCAACGCCTGGCGGGAGCCCTGCAGGTCGCGCAGCGTCTGGTCCCACGTCAGGTGCCCGAGGAGCGCCAAGCCCTCGGCGTTCATCCGGTCGATCTGCTCCAGAGTGTACCCGTGCCAGGGCGGTAGCGCACCGCGCACCGCCTCCTGGACCCACCGGGCGCACAGCCGGTCCCGGTGGCACAGGTGGATCGCGTGCTGGCGCGTGCTCCATCGGCCCTCGCCCAGCGGCTGGTCGGCCGTCGCCGCGGTCATGCCCTGGATCGCCGCGTGAAACGCCGCGCGCGCGCGCACCAGATCGAACAGCAACAGCTGCTTGCGGGTGGCCTCCGCGCGCTGCGGGAAGGCCGGGGGCCCGACCGGGCGCGACGGGGCGCGCCTCGCCGCCGCTGGCCGCCGCGCGGGCTTGGCCGGCCCCGCCGTCTTCTTCGCGGCGTCCCGGCGACCGGCGCGGGTCTTCCCGGCGCCGGCCTTTCCCACGGTGCCGCGCGCGCGACCCTCGGCGGCGGCCCGGGTCCGAGGTCGCACGGCGCGCCCAGGCTTCGGTCCCCGCGCCGTGCTCATGTCTCGCCGTACTCGTACACGCCGCGTCCGGTCTTGCGGCCGAGGCGGCCCGCGGCGACGTACTGCTCCATCAGCGGGCAGGGCCGGAACTTCTCGCCCAGCGTCCGGTGAAGGTAGCGCAGGATGGACAGGCGCGTGTCGAGTCCCACCAGGTCCACGAGCTCGAAGGGGCCCATCGGGTGATTGAGGCCGAGCTTGAGCGCGCGGTCGATGTCGCGTGCCCCGGCCACGCCCTCCTGCAGCATGTAGAAGGCCTCGTTGCCGATCATCGCGTTGATGCGGCTGGTGACGAAGCCGGGTGATTCGCGCACCACCACGCACTCCTTCCCCATCGCCGCCCCCGCCGCGAGCGCCGCCGAGAGCGTCGCGTCGCTGGTCTCGAGCGCGCGCACGACCTCGAGCAGCTTCATACGGTGAACGGGGTTGAAGAAGTGCATTCCCAGCACCTGCGATGGCCGCTCGGTGGCCGCCGCCATCTCGGTGATCGAAAGCGAGGAGGTGTTGGAGGCCAGGACCGCGTCCCGCGGCGCGTGACGGTCGACCTCGGCGAACAACTGGATCTTGAGGTCCATGGACTCGGACACCGCCTCGACCACGAGGTCCGCCTCGCGCACCGCCTCCGCCAGCCCGCGCACGATGCGCAGGCGGCGCCGCGCCTCGACCGCGGCCTGCTCCTCCACCCGGCCCGTCGCCACGCCGCGCTCGAGGAGCGCCGAGACCTCCTGCGCCGCCTGCTCGAGGGCCTGCTCGCTGAGGTCCTGCAGGTGGGTCTGGAACCCGCCGAGCGCCGAGACGTAGGCGATCCCACGCCCCATGATGCCGGCGCCGAGCACCGCGACCGTCCGCACCGTCATGTCCTCACTCCGCGTCCGAGGCCGGATCGGCCCCGCGGTTCAGGCCGCGCCGCCGGACCCGGCCGCCCAGCGCCACAGCGAGGGGAAGGCCAGGGCCGCGATCACCGACTTGATCAGATCCCCGGGGACGAACGGCAGCAGCCCGGCGGCGAGCAGTCCGTCGGCCGGGACGAAGCGCGCGAGCCCGGCGAGGCCGAGGGCGAAGATCACCCCGCTGCCGAGCAGCATCGCCGCCACCATCGTGGCGAAGCGGCGATCCCAGCCGCGCTCGGCGAGCAGCCCGACCAGTCCGGCGGCGAAGGGAAACGCCGCCAGGTAGCCGCCGGTGGGACCGACGAAGACGAGTGCCCCCGCCGCACCGCCGGCGAAGACCGGCAGCCCGGCCGCCCCCTCGAGCAGGTAGAGCGCCTGCGCCAGGAACGCGCGCCGCGCGCCGAGTACGGCGCCGGAGAGCAGCACGACGAACGTCTGGCCGGTGAGCGGAACCGGGGACCAGGGCACGTGAATCGCGGCCTGTGCCGCGATCCCGGTGAGGATGCTGGCGCCGAGCACGAGCAGCACATCCGGAAGCGCGCCGGCGCGCGGCAGGGCGACGTCGGCGAGGGTCATACGGGCGGAAGCCATGGGCACCTCGCTGGGGCGTACACGACGGACGCGGCCCGAGGAATACCGGGGCCGAGCGGCGTGGGCGTGTTCGAAGGTCCGACCTCGGGAACGCTAGCACGCACCCGGAGCCGGGGCAACCGCCAGGCGTCGCGGCGCGCCGCGACGCGCTGCCGCCCGCCGGGCTCAGCCCCGCGCGACGCCGGATCAGGCGGAGAACACCGGTCGCCTGCGCTGCTTCTGATCGTACATCCGGGCGTCGGCGCGCTTGATGAGCTCTTCGATCGAACACGGCCGGGCCGGATCGTAGAAGGCGCGCCCGATGCTCACCGAGAGCGCATAGGGCTTGTCCCCCGCGCGCCCGCGAGCCTCGAGGTGTTGCTGGAGCCGCATCGCCAGACGCTCGGCTCCGGGCCGGGACGTCTCCACCGCCAGCACCACGAACTCGTCGCCGCCAAACCGGGCGATGACGTCGGATCGGCGGAAGACCTCACGCATGAGGCGCGCCACCTCCTGGAGGGCGCGGTCGCCCTCGTCGTGGCCATGGCGGTCGTTGATCTGCTTGAAGTCGTCCACGTCCGCGAACATCAGCCACACCGGCGATCCGCTGCGCTGCGCCATCCGCAGCTGTTGCTCGGCGAAGGTGAGAAATCCGCGACGATTGTAGAGCCGCGTCAGCTCGTCCACCATCGAGAGCATGCGCAGCGCCTGCTCGTGGCGCTTGTGATCCGAGATGTCGCGGACCGAGAGCGTGAGCAGCCGTCGCCGGCCCACCAGGTAGGCCGGCGACACCGAGATCTCGATCGGGAACTCGGAGCCGTCGGCACGGATCGCGTGCAACTCCGTGCGCACGCCCTGGCCGGCCTCGCCCCGCTCGAGGAGCGCGCGCCGGAAGGTCTCACGCTGGCGGGGGGCGATCAGCAGGTCCACGATCGAAGCCCCGACCACTTCGGAGCGCGTGCGTCCGAACATGCGTTCCGCCGCGGGATTGAACTCGACGATGGCGCCCGAGTCATCCACGGCGACGATGCCGTCGAGCGCGGTCTCGAGGACCGCTCGCAAGCGCCGTCCGCTCTCGCGCAGCGCACGCATCTCGCGGCGGTGCTCCCGGCGGCGGCGCTCGAGCGCCGCCGCCATCTCGTCGAAGGCGCGAGAGAGCTGGCTCAGCTCGCCGGCGCCGTAGGGGATCCCGGTGCGCGCGGTGTGGTCGCCGGCGCGCAGGGCGCGCGTCGCCCGGACCAGGGCCTCCACGCGGCGCAGCACGACGTGGTGCGCGCCGCGCCACGCGACGAGAAGGACCAGGCCGCCGAGCAGGGCGAGCAGCAGCAGGCTGCGCCGCAGCGCACGGTCGGCCTCGCCGAACAGGGCTCCGCGCGGCAGTCCGACGCCGACCCGCAGCGCGCGGTCGGGCACGCTCGCCAGCGGCTCGAAGGCGTACAGGCGGGTCACGCGATCGAACCCGAGCATCTCGCTCAGCTCGCGGCCCGGGCTGACCCTGACGCGGGCGGTCCGCGTCCTCGGGAACGGGCGGCTCACCCAGCGTGCCGGATCGGGGGCGCTCGCGATCACCGTGCCGCGGCGGTCGAGCGTCACCCACTCCGCACCCGGCGGCAGCGCAAGTCCCGCCGCGCGGCGGTCGAGCGAGTCCAGATCGAGATGCGCGAAGACCACCGCACGCAGCCTGCCCTTTCGGTCGCGAATCGGCGAGGCGCAGGTGATGGTGCCCCGGCGGGTGCGCGGATCCACTTCGTACTCACCCACCGCGAAACGGCCGGTGCTCGCCGCGAGGCGGAACCAGCTGGTGCCCGCGACATCGGCCGACGCCCCGCCCGGCGAGTCGCTCGCGAACACCCGGTCCCAGGGGTCGGCGGCGGCCAGGGTGGTGAAGGGCGGGTGCTCTTCGAGCACGCGGGCGAACAGCAGGCGGCTCGCGCGGGGGCTTCGGTCCTGCAGCGCCCGCGTCTCCATCATCCCGACGAGGAGCTCGCGGGCGGCCTGCAACACCTGGCCCTGCTCGGAAGCCGCGACGCGCGCGAGGTCGAGCGCCTCCCACGCCGCGATGCGCAGCGCCGAGGCGCGCTCGATCATGGCGAGATGGATCGTGATCGCGAGCGAGGGCAGCACGGCGAACAGGATGAGCAGCAGGAGCCGGGTCCTGAGACCCGAGGGGAGCAGGCGCGCGATCACGCGCGTGCCGGCGCGCCGCAGCCCTCGCGCCGCCACTCGGCGCGACAGTACGCGGGCGAGCCGCGACCGCACGCGGCGGTGCCAGGGCCGCGGCGCGCCGATCTCCGCGCGCGGCGAGTCTGGGCGATGCTCCATGATCCCCAACCGTGACCTCGAAGGCCGTCGCGCGCCCCCGCCACCGGCCGGCTCCGGCCGGGCCGCGGTGCGCGTGGACGTCAAATCGGTGCGGCCCGCCTACCGCTGGGGGTATCGGCAGGAACCGGTCAGGAGATTGCAAAAAGCAACGGGAGTCCGGGGGCGGGCCCAGGACCGTCTGCCGCGGTCCACGACCCCCAGGGCGCCCGTGGCAGCACGGAACGGATTGCGGTGCAGCTTCTTATGAGGCCAAAAGCGATCGGGAAACGGCCTCGCCGGGGTGACTCCCGGAGAGCGGGTGGGTGCCGAACTCCGCTCGGTTCTTCCCGCCTCGCTTGGCGGCATACATCAACCGATCCGTCATCCCGATCATTTCGTCCACCGAACCCGGAGGCTCGACGAAGCTGAGCACGCCGGCGCTGAACGACACCGGCCAGCCCTCCCGGCGCGTCCGGGCGGCGAGCGCGTCGAGCAGCTTGGGCAGCGCCGCGCGCGCGCCCTCCGGTCCGGTCTCGGGGAGCATCAGCGCGAACTCGTCGCCGCCGAGCCGCGCCAGGATGTCCGAGCCTCTCGGCTCCTCTCGGATCACGCGCACGACGAAAGCGATCACTTGGTCGCCGGCCCGGTGGCCGTAGTGGTCGTTGATGCGCTTGAAGTCGTCGATGTCCAGGTTCGCGACCGTCAGCGGATGCCCGTGGCGGGCGGCCCGGGCGATCTCCTGCTCCGCCCGCTCCGTGAATGCCCGGGAGTTGAGGGCGCCGCTCATGAAGTCCGTGCGCGCCAGGGAGTGTTCCCTTTCGAGGGCGCGACGCAACGCCGCGAGCAGCAGCGCGACGATGAGGAAGAAGCCCAGTCGCGTCCCGGCGTTCCAGTACGGGATGACCGGCAACGAGAAGTGCCGGCCGCTCGATACGTCGGCGACATACCACCCCACCGCGCCCGCCATCGCGATCGCCACTCCGGGCGTTCGGCGTGGGGCGAGCCATGCCACCATCGCGACCGGGACGACGTAGAAGAGGCCGAAGGAGATCTCGTACCCGGTCAGGTAGTCCAGCAGGACGATGACCGCAACCAGCGCGAGCCCCCCCCATCAGGCGCGCGCGATCGAACGGCGCCTGATCGTGATGCGCATGATCGGCCTGGTCCGCGAGCGGCGCAGGACCTCGCGAAAGCCGGCAGCGAGGAACGCCGAGGGGACCCCCGTGAAGACGAAGGCGTCGGGCGTGCGCGCCATCGTCGGCACTACCGGATAGCCCTCGACGATCGCGGCTCCCTTCTTGGCCGCGAACGCGACGGCGGCGCGCAGCATGCGGATCGATATGCCCTGCCGCCGGTAGGGACGGAGCACGAACAGGCAGGTGATCGACCACACCGGCGCCTCGTCCACCGGACGAAGCACGCGCGAGCGCCTGAGGCCCGAATAGCGCTCGCGCGGGGCCACCGCGCACCACGCCACGGGCTGCCCGTCGAGGTAGCCGATCACACCCGGCCTCGCGCCGGATCCAACCACGCGCCGCAGGGCACGCTTGTTGCCCGCGCCCTTGCCGGCGACCCACTGGCTCCGCGGGCGAAGCCAGTACATGCACCAGCATCCTCCGCAAGCGCCCCGCTCGCCGAAGAGCGTCTCGATGTCGGGCCAGCGCGACGGGGTCGCGGGCCTGAAGGTCATCTCGGACGGCGGGGAGGCCTGTCGCGCCATGAGCGGGCTCGGGACGAAGGACGGCGAAACGCGGGTTCGGCTCGCGGGGAACGATACGGCGCTCCGCGGGGCCACTTCAAGATGGGACGCTCCGGTCGCGAGCCCGTCCACCGGGCGTGGCGGCCGCGGGCCCTGTGCTACCCTGCCGGGTCGAATGGCGAATCGTGGACCCCATCACACTTCGAATGCTCCCATGGCCGAGATGATCCGCATCGCGAACGCCGGCGGGTATTGGGGCGACGACCTCTCGCAGTTCAGGCGCCAGGTCGAGCTGGGCCCGGTGGACGTCGTGACCCTCGACTTCCTCGCCGAGATCACCATGTCCATCATGCAGAAACAGCGGGCGCGCGATCCGCGCGCCGGATTCGCCCGGGATTTCGTCGCCCAGGTGGAGCAGACGCTCGACCTGCTCGTCAAACGAGGCACCCGCGCGATCTCCAACGCCGGCGGGGTCAATCCGCTGGCCTGCCGCGGGGCGCTGCTCGAGATGGCGCAGCTGCACGGACACCCGATCGAGGTGGCTGCGGTGGCGGGCGACGACCTGGTCGGGCGCCTCGGCGAGCTCCACGCCACCGCGGTCACGCTCGACAACATGGAGGACGGTTCGGCGTTCGCAGGCATCCGTGACCGCGTGTCCTCGGCGAACGCCTACTTCGGAGCATGGCCGGTCGTGGAGGCGCTGCGGACCGGCGCGCAGATCGTCGTCACCGGTCGCTGCACCGATACCGGGATCACGCTCGCGCCCATGATCCACGCCTTCGGCTGGCGGCCGGACGACTGGGACCGGCTCGCGGCTGGCATCGTCGCCGGACACATCATCGAGTGCGGCGCCCAGTCCACGGGCGGCAACTTCACGGACTGGCGCCGGATCCGGCGGTACGAGGACATCGGCTACCCGCTGCTCGAGGTGTTCCCGGACGGCTCGTTCATCGTCACCAAGCACGCCGGGACCGGTGGCGCGGTGACGGTGCGCACGGTCCGGGAGCAGCTGGTGTACGAGATGGGAGACCCGCGCGCCTACATCACCCCCGACGTCATCGCCGACTTCGGCAGCGTCCGGCTCGAGCAGGCCGGCCGCGACCGGGTGCGGGTGTGGGGGGCGCGCGGCCGGCCGGCCCCGGAGACGCTCAAGGTGAGCGCCTCCTATTTCGACGGCTGGAAGGCCAGCGGAACGCTGATCATCTCCGGGCCCGATGCCGCGGACAAGGCGCGTGCCTTCGCGGAGCTTTTCTGGAAGCGACTCGGACTCGAGTTCACCGAGCGACTCACCGAACGGGTCGGTCACTCGGCGTGCTGGGGTCCGCTGGCACCGCCCACCGATCCGCCCGAGGTGCTGCTGCGACTGTCGGTGCGCGATTCCGACCGCACCAAGATCGAACGCTTCTCGAAGATGGTGCCGGCGGTCATCCTCTCCGGTCCCCCGGGCGTCGCGGTCACCGGCGGCCGCCCGGAGGCCCAGGAGGTGGTGGCGTACTGGCCGGCGCTGGTGCCGCGCGATCGTGTCAAGCCACGGCTGGTCTCGCGCGACGGCGAGCGCACGCTCGACTGGCCGACGCCGGTGGTCGAACCGCGCCGCGCGGGCCCGCTGCCGCGCGAGCGTTTTCCACGGGCCCGGGGCGCGGCGAAGCCCGTGGCGGTCCCGCTCGTCGCCCTCGCGCACGGCCGCAGCGGCGACAAGGGCGACACCGCCAACATCGGCGTGATCGCGCGCGCCCCCGAGATCTACCCCTGGCTGCGGCGCACGCTCACCGCCGCCGCGGTCAAGCGCCGCTTCAAGGGGCTGTGCCGCGGGCGGGTGGAACGCTATGAAGTGCCCAACCTGCTGGCGCTGAACTTCCTGCTTCACGAGTCGCTCGGCGGCGGCGGCACGGTCTCCCTGCGGCTCGACGCGCAGGGAAAGACGCTGGCGCACGCGCTGCTGGCCATGGAGGTGCGTGCGCCGCGCGCCCTGCTCGAGGCGGCCGCGCGCGGCGACCAGGCCGACGGCCGCACCGCGCCGCGCGCGGTCCCGCCGCGCCGGCCCCGCCCCTCGCGCCGCGTGCCGACGGGGCGCCGAGCCCGCCCCGCGCCCCGCGCCCGCAAGCGCTGAGTCGCAGCGCGTCCGTCGCCCCCCGCGGCGCGCTCGGGAGTACAAGGTTGACGGCGCGCGAGCGCCCCCCGAGACTCGCTCCGCGCCGTTGCCCCGCCCTCGATCCGGCCCGCAGGCCGACCGTAGCTGCCGCGGGCAGCTCGAGCGGCGCGTCCGTCGAACCCCAACCGGAGGTGCCACCTCATGAACAAGCAGACGCTCGATCAGATGTGGGACAACATTCGCCAGCGCCACGGTATCGCCCTGCGCGCGATCGAGTCCGTACCGGCGAGCAAGGTCACCACCGGGTTGATCCCGCCCATGCGCACCCCCGCCCAGCAGGTGGCGCACATGTATGGGCTGATGAAGGCCTGCGCCGAAGGCGTGGTGTCGGGAAAGCTCGACTTCCCAGCGGAGGAATTGTCGGATGGCGGCATCAAGACGCACGCGGACATGGTGAAGTTCGCCAAGGACTGCTGGAGCGCGGCCGACGCCGCGACGGCCAAGGTCACGGACGCCCAGCTGGCGGCGATGGTAAAGACCCCCTGGGGCATGGATTTCCCGGGGTTCGTGATCTACGGCGTTCTCTACGACGAGTTTCTGCATCACCGCGGACAGCTCTATGCGTTCCTGCGCGTCGCGGGCGTGGAGCCGCCCGTGATCTGGGACTTCGCGCACAACGCCCCGGAGTTCCGGCCGAAAGCGCCGCAGCAGGCGTAGGCCGCCGCTCTCTCAGCGGGACGGCCCGGGCACCGCGCCCGGGCCGTCGCCGCGTCGTGGAGACCGCTCGTCCGGGCTAGTTCCAGGGCTCGTCGGCCGAGGGACCGTAGATCGACGGCACCTTGCCGCCGACCATGCGGAGGTAGACCGAGAGCTGGCCGCGATGGTGGATGGCGTCCATCGCGAAGAACCAGAGCGCGTCGGCGCGCCGCAGATCCATGACCTTGTCCTTGCCCGCGGGCATCTTGATGAGCGTGTTGTACTGCGCGTCGCTCAGCCCCTTGACCAACTGGAGCCGCTTCGCGTGCATCGCCTGGTAGGCCTCGATCAGCTCCCGCAGGGTCTTGGGCGGCTTCGGCATCTCGTGCATCTCGATGACGCCCTTCACCACGTCCTCGGTG
>Ga0326597_10012988_pt1 | contig 10963 bp, 12 predicted proteins | sample RVTome_12_FD_203789 | JGI IMG/M metagenome (GOLD analysis project Ga0326597, IMG submission 203789) | Soil microbial communities from uranium-contaminated site in the Upper Colorado River Basin, Wyoming, United States - RVT100D185 | ecosystem: Environmental > Terrestrial > Soil > Contaminated >... | reverse complement strand
GAGGTTGGCGAAGACCACCGCAGCGGCGCCGCCGATCACGAGCTGCTCGTTCCGGCCCAGCTGGCCCAACCGGGTCGTCAGCGGCACTGCCGTTCCGCCTGGCGCCGAGGGCGCCGCGGCTGTTGGTCCCCTCTCGGGCTCAGGTGCGGGATTCTCCGTGACCATGGACGCGCCCCTCCCTCGGCCGCGGCGAGCGACCGGGGGCCGCGACCAGGGCCTACCTTAGTCGACGGCGATCCCGGTGGGAACCCTCGAGCGACGATAGGGGGCGTAGGTCGGCCACCACATCGCAGCGTCGATGAGCCCGGTGACGTCGGTGTCCTCTGGCAGCGGCGACAACCCGGCGCGGATCGCTTCGGAAGCGGTGCGGATCGCGATCTCGCGCGAGACCTCCCGGAGGGTCACGACGCTCGGGTAGAGCGCCCCGATCTCGAGCCGCTCGGCCGAGACGTGCTCGGCAAGCGTCTCGGCGGCGGCGAGGAACATCTCGTCGGTGACGGCCGTCGTCTCGGCTGCGATCGCCCCGAGGCCGAGGCCCGGGAAGATGAAGACGTTGTTGGCCTGGCCGATCTCGCGCTGCTTGCCACCGATCTCGACCGGCGGGAACGGCGATCCCGTGGCGACGAGGGCCCGCCCGTCGGTCCACGCCAGGACGTCGGCGGGCGCCGCCTCCGTGTTCGCGGTGGGGTTCGAGAGCGGCAGCACGATCGGCCGATCCGTGCCGGCGGCCATCGCCCGGATCACCGCCTCGGAGAAGGTGCCGGCGTGGGCCGTGGTGCCGATGAGGATCGTCGGGGCGATGGCCCCGACGACGTCCAGGAGGCTCGGCACCGCTTCGCGACCTCCACGCTCGAGGGCGAGCCCGGCGTCGATGGCCAGGTCGGCCGGGTAGGCGAGGTCGACCTTGTCGGCATCGAGCTGGTGCCGGGCGTCGTGGACGAGGCCCTGCGAGTCGACCATCACGAGAGCTCCTCGGACCTCGGCCTCGCTCATCCCGGAGCGGAGCATCGCGAGCCGCAGGAGCCGGGCGATCCCGATCCCCGCCGCGCCGGAACCGGCGAGGACGACGCGCTGGTCCTCCCAGCTGCCCTCGAGGAGGCGAAGCCCGGCCATGACGCCCGCGACCACGACCGCCGAGGTCCCCTGGATGTCGTCGTTGAAGCAGGGCACGCGATCCCGGTAGCGATCGAGGAGGCGGAGCGCGTTGTGCTGTTTGAAGTCCTCGAACTGGATGAGGCAGCCCGGCCAGACCTCCTGGACGCCCTCGACGAAGGCCTCGACGAAGGCGTCGTACGCGGCCCCCCGGAGGCGTGGCGCCCGGAAGCCGAGGTAGAGCGGGTCCTCGAGCAGGAGGTGGTTGTCCGTCCCGACGTCGAGCGAGACCGGCAGGGTGAGGATCGGATGGATCCCGCAGGCGGCGGTGTAGAGGGCGAGCTTCCCGATCGGGATCGCCATGCCGCCGGCGCCCTGGTCGCCGAGGCCCAGGATCCGCTCGTTGTCGGTGACGACGATGAGCCGGACGTCGGCGAACGGGGCGCAGCGGAGGATCTCCGGGATCCGGTCCCGGTCGGCCGGCGTGAGCCAGATGCCGCGCGTCCGGCGGAGGATGTGGCTGAACTCCTGGCAGGCCCGCCCGACGGTCGGCGTGTAGACGATCGGGAGGTACTCCTCCGTGTACTCGGCGAGGAGCCGGTAGAAGAGCGTCGCGTTGCGGTCCTGGAGGGCCGCCAGGCCGATGTAGCGCTCGAGCGCGTCCGACTTGCGCTGGAGGTGCTCGTGCTCGAGGGCGATCTGCTCGTCGATCGAGAGGACGCGGTCGGGGAGCAGTCCGTGGAGACCGAACTCGGACCGCTCGTCGAGCGGGAAGGCCAGGTCCTTGGTCAGGAGCCGCCGGTTCAGGAGCTCGCTTCCGGATACGTCGATCTCCGCCGGATGCCCGGCGGCGATCCGGTCGAAGGGGGCAGGCAGCGGTCGCACGATGCGAGGATAGTCCGCCCGACGGCACATCCGGTGCGAGGGCCATTCGACCCCCGCCCGCGTCGACACTTGGCCGGTGACACGGTCAAGACCGCCTGCCGAGTCCGAGTCCGAGCCCGCGCCCGCCGCGCCGCGGCCGCCGGTGGTCCACGAGCGCCCGTTCCTGCCCGACGGGGACTAGGCCGACCCCGGTATCTCCGCCGGCACGCGGACCTCGAACGTCGTGCCGCTCCCCGGCTCGCTGCGGACGTCGATCGTGCCCCCGTGGGCGGCGACGAGGTCGCGCGCGATCGCGAGGCCGAGACCCGAGCCGCGCGAGTCGCGGCCCTTCGTGAAGCGATCGAAGACATGGGGGAGGAGCTCGGGCTCGATGCCGGCGCCGGTGTCGGCCACGCTGAACGTGACGCCCCCGCCTGGTGCGCGGGCACCGCTGAGCGTGATCGTCCCGCCGGCCGGCGTGTGGCGGAAGGCGTTGCCCACGAGGTTGGCGAGGACCTCGCGGATCCGGACCGGGTCGACGTCGAGGATCGGCAGGTCGTCCGGCGTCACGAGGTCCAGCCCGACGCCCGTCCGGCCGGCCTCGGCCCGGTACCCGGCATGGACCTCCCCGAGGAGGACGTCGAGATCCGTCGGCTCGCGGTGGAGCTGGAGCGTGCCGGCCTCGGCCAGCGACAGCGTCCGGAGGTCCTCGACGAGCCGCTCCACCACCCGGGTCTCCTCGATGAGCCCGGCCAGGTGGGCCTCGTCCGCCGGGTGGATGCCGTCGACGATCGCCTCGAGGTTGCCCCGGATCACCGCGAGCGGCGTGCGCAGCTCGTGACCGACGTCGGCGAGCAGGTCGCGTCGCCGCTGCTCGTCGGCCTCGAGGCGTGAGGCCATCGTGTTGAACGCCCGCGACAGGTCGCGAAGCTCGCGCGGGCCCCGAGTCGGCACAGGCACCCGGGCGTCGTAGGACCCCGCCTCGACCCGCCGGGCCGCCTCGGCCAGCCGCTCGACCGGGTCGGCGAAGCGCCGGAAGCCCCTCCCGAGGCCCGTCAGCGCGAGCAGGAGCACGAGGAAGACGAGGGCGAAGAACGGGCCCGACGGCATGCCGATGCCCGCGACCCCGGCCAGCAGCGAAACGACGTGGAAGACGACGTTGGCCGCCCCGAACAGGGCGAGGATGACGAAGGCGCCGAAGATGCAGCCCAGGGCCGGCCAGGGGCCGTGCCGGCGGCCCCTCCAGCTCGGCTGGCCGTCCGGCCCCACGGGCGGCCAGGTCTCGTTGGCCGGCCACCACGGCGGCCGCCGGCGTGGCGGCGGTCCCCAGCCGCGACCCTCAGGCATCGCGGTCGTCGGCGAATCGGTAGCCGACCCCGTGGACCGTCAGGACGTAGCGCGGCAGGCTGGGGTCGGGCTCGAGCTTCCGGCGCAGGTTCTTGACGTGAGTGTCGATGGCTCGCTCGTACGACTCGAAGGCAACGCCGTGGACCGCATCGAGAAGCTGGGAACGGGTCAGGATCCGGCCGGGCCGGCGCGCGAGCGCGACGAGGAGCTGGAACTCGGTCGGCGTGAGCTCGACCTGGCGACCACCGGCGTCGACCCGCATCCGATCGACGTCGATCGTCACGTCGCCGGCTCTGAGGAGGCGCTCGCGATCCCGACGGGTGGCGTCGGGCGACGTGCCCCCGTCGCCGGCGTCCGATCTCCTGAGGACCGCCTTCACCCGGGCGACGAGCTCCCGCGGGCTGAACGGCTTGGTCAGGTAGTCGTCCGCCCCGAGCTCGAGGCCGAGGAGCTTGTCGAGCTCGTCGTCGCGGGCCGTGAGCATCACGATCGGGATCTCGCCCTCGCGGCGGAGCAGCCGGGTGACCTCGAGGCCGTCGATCTCGGGCAGCCCGAGGTCGAGCACGACCAGGTCCGGCGCGGCGGCGCCGATGAGGTCGAGGGCCGCCCGGCCATCGACCGCGGTCACCACGGCGAAGCCCGCGTGCTCGAGGTAGTCGCGGGCGAGCTGGACGATCTTCGGTTCGTCGTCGACGACGAGGATGGTCTTCATCGGGGATCGCATGGTAGGCCGCGGCGCGGTGTGTCGGGGAGTTGGCAAGGCTCGGGACGGTTGCCCGCCCCGAGCCTCGGGAAAGAGGGGAGGAGCGCCGTCAGGCGGCGCCGCCAGACGGCGGTTCGTTGGGATTGGTCCCGCCCGACGGGCCGATTCCGCCGGACCCGCCGATTCCGCCGGGCCCGCCGGAGCCCTGGCTCCGGTGCCACTCGTCATGGGCCTCGCGAGCCCGCTGCTCCCAGGGGCCGAACCGGTGGCTCGGATCGTGGCCGTAGCCGCCCGGGCCCCATCCGCCTCGACCCCAGCCCCCGCGCCCGCTGCCGAAGATCGCCCGCAGGATCGCGAAGAGGAGGAGCAGGAAGAAGAGGAAGCCGAGGATGTGGAACAGGCCGCCGCCAAAGCCCCAGCCCCAGCCCCAGCCGTAGCCGTTCCCGACGACGACCGGCGCCACGCCGCCGTCGGCGGCGACCCCGGCCAGGTAGCCGGTCTGGAAGATGGCCCCGGCGAGGCCGATCGCGAGGGCCGCGAGGACGATCGCGCCGAGAACCCTGAAGAAACCCATCTGAACGTGCACTCCCTTCGAGTGGCTGTCTGTCTCTGGTCGCTCGATGCGACCGATCTGTCGACCACTCTGCGGAGCGCGCATGGAGAAGGTGTGAGCGCGCTGCGAATTTGCGATGGAGGTCTCGAGGACGCTGTGCGACGCCACACCGAGCTATTGTCTCGAGATGGACGACCCTCACCCGACGAGCGGAGCGCTCGCGATCACCGACAACGCCGAGGCGCGTCGCTACGAGGCGAGGATGGACGGCGTTTTGGCGGGATTCCTCGAGTACCGGTCAGCCGGCTCGCGACGGATCCTCGTGCACACGCGGGTCCTTGACGCGTTCGAAGGCCGTGGCGTCGGGTCCGCGATGGCGCGTCACGTCCTCGACGAGGCGCTGGCTGCCGGCGTCCGGGTCACGCCGAAGTGCCCCTTCGTCCGGGCCTGGCTGGAGCGTCACCCCGAGTACGCCGCGATCGTGACGCCGGAACCCCCGAGGCGCGAGCGCGATTGAGCGGACCCGGGCGATGGCCTGACCGGACTCTGGGGATGGCCTAGCCCGCGCTGGAGAGGTCCAGCGCGCGACCGCGGCGACCGAGACGGACCGCGATGAGCACCCCGACCGCGGCCAGCACGAGCACGGTCGCGGCGGCGATGGCGGCATCGAGATCGCCGGCCCCGAACTCCGCGTAGACCACGAGCGGCAGCGTCTGCGTCCGGCCGGCCACGTTGCCGGCGAACAGGATCGTCGCGCCGAACTCGCCCAGCGAGCGAGCCCAGCTCATGACCAGCCCGGCCGCGAGGGCCGGGGCGGCGAGCGGCACCATGACGTGCCGGAACACCCCGATCTCCGATGCCCCGTCGACGCGCGCGGCGTCCTCGAGGTCGCGCGGCACGCTCGCGATCCCGGCGCGCGCGGCCCGGACGTAGAACGGAGCCGCGACGAAGACCTGGGCGAGGACCACGGCGACGACCGTGAAGGGGATCGCCAGGCCCGCCGCGTCGAGCGACTCCCCGAGGAGACCTCGCCGACCGAAGACGAGCAGCAGCGCAAGGCCGGCGACCGACGGCGGCAGGACGAGGGGCAGGTCGACCACGGTCTCGACGAGCCCGGAGCCGGTGAACCGGCGACGGGCGAGGAGGAACGCCAGCGGCGTCCCGAAGAGGACGATCACGCCGAGGCTCACGGCCGTCGTCGTGAGGCTCAGCAGGAGCGCTTCGCGGACCACTCGAGAACCGATCGTGGCGGCAAGGCTGCCGCCACCGACGGCGCGACCCACGAGGGTCGCGACCGGCAGCGCCAGGAAGAGCGCCAGCGAGCCCGCCGCGGCGACCAGGATGAGGCGGCGGGTCACGGCGGCGGCTCAAAGCCGAACCGGGCCAGGATCGCCTGCCCATCCGGCGCGACGAGGAAGTCGAGGAAGCCGTGCCCGCCGTCGATGTTGGCGGCGGTCGTCGGGACGGCACCGGCGTACGTCGCGACGACGTTCGCCTCGGGCGGGATGTCGATGGTGACGACCGCGCTCGAGCCGGCGGCATCGGAGGCGTAGACGATCGCGGCATCCGCCTCGCCCAGCTCGACCTTCGCGAGCGCGGCGCGCACGTTGTCCTCGCGGCTGGCGACGTTGGCCTCGTAGGCGCCCACGAGGTCCACGGGAGCCCCCCGCATCGCCGCGAGGTTCTCGACCAGCGCCGTCGCGTAGGCCGTGATCGGGACGGAGGGACCGGCGGCGACGATCTTGAGGCCCACTCGGCCGAGGTCGAAGGGCGTCGCGATCCCCGCGGGATTGTCCGCTGGGACGACGATCGACAAACGAACCCCCGCGAACGGCACCAGCGCGCCGTCGACCAGGCCGGCCGCGGCCAGCAGCTCGGGGTTGGCGGTGTCGGCCGACAGGAAGACGTCGGCCCGGGCGCCCTGCTCGATCTGCGTTCGGAGGGTCGCCGACGAATCGGTCGACACGCTGACCGCGACACTCCCGCGAAGCCGGTACTCGTCGACCACCGCGCCGATGGCGTCGCGCAGGGACGCCGCCGCGAAGACCGTCACGTCCGCACGCGGGGTTGGTGAGCCGAAGCCGGCGATGCCGGCGCAGCCGGCGACGAGCGTCGCGACGAAGGTTGCGACGAGGGCGATCGTCGCGCCCGTTCGCCGGACGATCAACGGGGCGCCTCGACGATGACATTCGTCGCCTTGACGACACAGACGGCCGGGTCGCCGACCTTCAGGCCCATCTCGGCGACCGCCTCCGCGGTCATGAGGCTGACGATCCGATGCGGTCCGGCAACCACCTCGACGACGGCGGCCACGCGATCCGCCTCGATCCGGGTGACCACGCCAGCGAAGTGGTTGCGCGCCGACTGGGTGGCGGCCCGGGGGTCCGGATTGTCCCGGCGACGCTCGGCGAGGAGCCGGACGACCTCGGCGATCGGCACGAGGCGTTGTCCACCGCCCGACCTTGCGACCTCGAGGCGGCCCTCGACCTCCCAGCGCCGGAGCGTCTCCACGGTGACCCCGAGCATCTCGGCGGCTTCGCCGGCCCGGAGGCGACGCGGCCCTGCCTTCGCCTTGATCTGGCTCATAGCCAGAGATCATGGACGAATATCGGTCCGATATCAAGATATCTGGGCGGTAACGCCCGGCGCCCGGATCCGCGGTGCAGGCTCTCGCGTCAGGACTCGAGGGGCTGCTGCTCCTCCGTGGCCGGGGTCGGCGATCCCTGCCGGATCGGCTCCAGGTCGATCGTCCGCGCCCGGCGCGTCCGGCCCGACTCGGTCCGGACCATGGCCGACGAGATGACCCCGCTGGCGACGGACTCGACGACGGCGGCCTCACCGGCGTACAGGCCGCTCAGGATGCGGACCTTCTCGCCGAGCCGGATGGAGGCCCGGCCGGCGGCGGCGGCGAGGTTGATCGAGATGGTCCGGCCGGCCGGGTTCCGCGGATCCGCGGCGCCGAGGACCGGCGGCGGGCCCTTCGTGGCGGTCTTGGCGGGCGGGTAGCTGACCTTGCGGCGCCGCACCGCCTAGTACCGTCGACGCGAGGTCGCGTCGTCCTTCTTGGGCTTGGGTTCGTGCCCGGGCCGGGGCGGCCGGGGCGCGGTGCCTGGCGCCATGTCCGGCTGGGGTGTCCACGGCTCCCGCTCCTTGGCGGCCTTCACCGTGGCGGCGAACTCGGCGGCAACCGGGGCGGGAATGCTGCCCTGCCAGGCCCGCTCGATCTCCTGGACCCGGACGGTCTCATCGGCGCGGCGCTGGCGCTCGAACTTGGAATGCTTCGTCATCGTTCTCCGATCGGTCGTCGTCCCGGCTGTCGGGGCGTCCCGGAAGGGTACGCCCGATCGCGGTCAGGCGCGAGCCGTGCCGCTGGACCCACGCGGCTCCGGCCGGACTACGAACCGGGCGGCGATCGAGGCTGTCGCGCATTCCTGCCAACTGATCACCGCGAGACCACTGGGCAGCCACGTGCGATCGGCTGCTCGGCGACGATGCATGATGATGCTGTGTATGGACGTGGATCGTGCGGGTTCATCCGCCCAAACCGCATGAACATGCGGGAAATCCGGTCGGAATGTAGGTCTTCACGACCCACTGCCCACCCGATGATGATCTGGCAGGAACAGCCCCAGGTCCATGGGGACGCGTCGAGATCTCAGGCCTGATCGGCCGATCCCCGCCGGATCGGGCAGACTGACCGGCATGCCCACGAAGGTCATCCTCGACGTCGACACCGGGACGGATGACGCCGTCGCGCTCATGGTTGCGGCGCTCTCACCAGACCTCGAGCTCGTCGGGGCGACGACCGTCAACGGCAACACGGGCGTCCACAACTGCACCGAGAACACCCTCCGGGTCCTCGACTGGATCGGCCTCCCGGGGATCCCGGTCCATCAGGGGATGAGCCGGCCCCTGGCCCGCGCACAGATGGCCCAGCTCCACCCCGCGAGCAGGATCCACGGCGACCTCCTCGACCTTCCGCCCGCGGCGACGGCCCGGGTCCAGCCCGGCCACGCCGTCGACTGGCTGATCGACACGCTGCTCGCCTCGGCCGGCGACATCACGCTCGTCCCGGTCGGGCCCCTGACGAACATCGCCACGGCGATCCAGAAGGAGCCGCGGATCCTCGAGGCGATCCCCCAGGTCGTGCTCATGGGCGGTGCCCACGACCACGGGAACTCGACGGCCTCGGCCGAGTTCAACATCTGGATGGACCCGGAGGCCGCCCGGATCGTCGTCAACTGCGGCCGGCCAATCCGGATGCTCCCGCTCGACGCCACCCACCGGGCGCTCGTCTCGCTCGACGACTGCCGGGCCCTCCGCGCCCTCGGGACCCCCGCCGGCGAGGCCGCGGCCCGCTTCACGGAGAAGCGGATCGAGGGCTACGACGCGACCCAGCCGATGCACCGGGCGGGTGCCGCGCCCGTCCACGACGCCCTGGCGGTCTGCTCGATCATCGACCCGGCGGTCGTAACGACCCACTTCATCCCGGTCGACGTCGAGACCGGCGGCGAGCTGTCGGTCGGGCGGACCGTCTGTGACTTCCGGTTCCGGAGCGGCCGGCCGGCCAACGTCCACTTCGCCATGCACGCCGACGAGCCGGCGTTCGTCCGGATGCTCACGGAGATCCTGGGACGGACCGCCTGACCGGCGTCGTCTCGCGCCGCCGATTCCTCGCCGGCGCCGGCGCCGTCGCGGCCTGGCTCGTGGCGGCCTGCACGCCCGCCCGCTCGTCCTCGGCGGGTCCGCCGTCGTCCGCCCCGTCCGGGACGCCCGAACCTGCGCCGAGCCCAACCCTCGCGCCGACCGACGGCCCCGGTCCGACGAGGAACCCGGAAGCCCTCCGCCACAAGATCGGCCGGATGCTCATGGTTGGCTTCCGCGGCACGGCACCGAGCCCGGAGGCGCCGATCATGCAGGCCCTCGCGGCCGGGGAGCTGGGCGGCGTGATCCTCTTCGATCGCGACCAGCTCAGTGGCGCGGCCGACCGCAACATCGCGTCGCCGGAGCAGCTCGTCGCCCTGACCTCGTCCCTCCGCGCGGCGGCCCTCGGCGGCCCGATCGGTCCCGAGCTCCTGATCGCCGTGGACCAGGAGGGCGGACGCGTCGCCCGGCTCAACCCCTCCAACGGGTACCTGGCGACCCAGTCGGAAGCCGAGCTCGGGGCGGTGAACGACCTCGACCTGACCACCGATGTCGCCACGCTCACCGCGATCACCCTGCTCGGCGCCGGCATCGACATGAACCTCGCCCCGGTGGTGGACGTGAACCTCAACCCGGCGAACCCGGCGATCGGCGCCCTCGACCGCAGCTTCTCGGCCGATCCGGCCGTCGTCATCGCCCAGGCCACGGCGCTCATCGAGGCCCAGCGGGGCGCCGGAATCCGCTGCGTCATCAAGCACTTCCCGGGTGAGGGGAGCGCGACCGGCAACACCGACGAAGGCGTCGTCGACGTCACGGCGACCTGGACCGAGGTCGAGCTCGAGCCCTTCCGGGCGCTCATCTCGGCGGGCCTCCCGGCCGCGGTCATGGTCGGCCATATCCGGAACGACCGGCTCGACCCGGATCGGCCGGCGTCGCTCTCCGCCCCGACCGTGACTGGGCTGCTCCGAGGCGACCTCGGCTGGTCGGGCGTCGTCGTCAGCGATGACCTCCAGGCCCCGGCCATCACCCAGGCCCACGGCGCCGACGAGGCGATCGCCCTGGCGATCGAAGCCGGCGTCGACCTGCTCCTGTTCGCCAACCAGCAGGTCCGCGACGAGGCCATCGTCGAGCACGCGATCGCGACGATCGTCGCGTTCGTCGAGTCCGGGCGCATCAGCGAGGCCCGCCTGGACGAGTCGGTCGACCGCATCGAGGCCCTGTTCGCGACGGTCGAGTGACCTGGGTCCGGATCGCGGGGTCGACATGACCTGTCGTCATGACAGGTTGACCGCCGCGCGGGACACTCGCCCCTGGCCTCGAATGGCGGTGCTGGCGTGTCCGCCGGCGCGACCTGCGGGGCCATGAGACGGCCGACCTCTTCGTCATCGGTTGTCCGAGGGAATTCGATCCGCTGGGCGCCAGCTCCGCGTCGACCCGGAATGGCGATTCGTTGCGAGGAGCTTGGTCAAGATGACACGAAACGTTCGAACTGCCAGGCGCGGCCTGTCCATGGCCGTCGCGGCGGCACTTGCGCTCGGGATGCTGGCGGTCGGACCGACGGCCTTCGCGGCCGGTCCCCCGACGGTTGGTCTCGGAACGGCCGCGCCATTCGCCGTCCTCGCGGGGACGCCGGCGATCACGAACACCGGCCCGAGCACGATCACAGGCGATGTGGGCATCCACCCGGCGGCCGCCGTGGACGGCTTCCCGCCCGGCGTGGTGACCGGGACGATCCACGCGGCCGACGCCGTGGCCCTGCA